>OBLU010000302.1_pt1 | contig 48049 bp, 41 predicted proteins | sample 1518681 | NCBI WGS metagenome assembly OBLU01 (sample SAMEA3539304, study PRJEB22396) | soil metagenome | biome: tundra; feature: field; material: soil | place: USA | collected 2010-05 | depth 0.15 m
TGAGGTTGGGAAAGTTCTTGTAACGGTTCCCCAGATACTGCCCATAAGCCCGGCACCGGGTTGAACCATTGTCGAGCGCCGTTTGCAGCAATCCTGCAGTGTCGATAGGGTCAAGCATGACCTCAATTCCGTTCGTCGCCGCCATTCGGATAACTTGGTCCACATGGGCAAAATAAGTTTCATTCGGCGTGGTCAGGTCGTAGGAACTCGTGCCTGATATGGTATTGGTGAAGGGCTTGGTGCCGTTCAAGAGGCTGGCGTCCGCGCGCCCGCCCGTGTATCCAACGCAAAGCAATTCAACCCACAAACTGTTGATTCCATGTGCCGCCCGGTCAGCCAGATAAGCTGCCGCATCAGACGCTGAGAGGTTCACAATCAAGGAATGAGGAGAATCACCCACCATCAAGAATGGAGCGTTGTTCTGATCAACCAGAATGCGCGGATTCGTGCTGCTGATCTTGACCGGATAGCTCGCTCCATGGACCGCCCCGCAAAAAAACAACCCGATAACAAAGATGTGCAGTTGGCGTGCAGTATTCATACATTATTTTTTTCGGCGAAGTTAACCCTGGCATGGAATGTCCTTTCAGGCAAGCATCCACTCCATGACGCGCCCAGAATGGCACGATGGCGCCGGGCAACAATTCCAGACAAGTCCGGCGCAATTTGCTTTTGTTCATCGCCCAAGCTGTCCTATTTCTTGCTTGGGTTAAAGTCCACTTCAATTTCTCTTGTTGGCCTGTTTTGCCGGGCTTGGGCTGACGGCAGGCGAATCACCAGCCGGTTGCCGGCCAGGTCAGCTTCCCAGCCTGCCGGCATCAAATCAAATCCGGCCGCCGTCAGCTTCGGCAAAACTTTGCCGTTCACTTTTACCGTGGCGGCGGTGGTTGTGCCATAAACCAGCAAATAACCCGTTTCGGGAAGGTTTTCGAGTTTCCAACTAAAACCATGAGCCGTGGATCGGACAGTCACTTTCGCGGCTTGGCCCTGTGCATTGAGCGGAGACACGGTTTCATTCCCATTTGGCGGAGTTACAACCAAGGCGCTGACACGATTGCTGGTCATGCTCCCGCCGAATTGCAATTCCCGATTCAGTTGCACCGGCACGACGGCCCCTGGCCTCAAATAGACTGGAATCGTGTCCAAAGGCGCGCTGATTTTGAGATCGGCCGGACCCGAGACCGTTTTGCCATCCCACAAACTCGTCCATACGCCGGATGGAAACAAGATAGTCCTAAAGTTATCTTCGTTAATCACCGGCGCAACGAGCAAATCCCCTCCGAACATATATTCATCCCTGACGGCGGCCACCGACGGTTCATCGGGAAAGGCCACCGGCATGGAGCGCATGATGGGAATACCTGTTTCATGCGCAACGGCGGCGGCATTGTAAATATAATTCAATAAATTTTCCCGAACCCAGGCATCGTATTTATAGCTTGCCACGGCTGCTTCGCCGAAATACCACGGGTCGCGCGGCGCCTTGCCATGAGGTCGCATCAACGGACTGAAACAGCCGAATTGAACCCAGCGCATATACACCGCCGGCTCCGGCAAACCGAAATATCCGCCAATGTCGCTGCCCCAGGTGGAAAAACCGCAGGCGCACAAGTTCAGCGCGCCGGTCAGGACGGCTTTAAGTCCGTCAAAGTCGGACGGGTGATCGCCGGCAAATTGACCGACCCATTTTTGCGCGCCGGGCGCAGCCGCTCTGCCATACAAGATGAAATCATCTCCGCGTTTTTCCCGGAACACTTCACTCACAGTCCGGTGATAGGCATAGGTGTAAAAATTGTGCATCTCATCGCCGCGTTTGCCGTCATAAAACACGGCGTCATCCGGCACCATATCGCCGTAGTCCACCATGCTTCCGGCCACGCCAAGATCCAAGGCCTGCTTCAACGCTCGCCGGCAGAGTTCCAAGGCTTTCGGGTGGGTGAAATCCACGTAACCGACTGAACTGGTCATGTTCGAGCTTCCGCACTGCAGAACTGGAAGTTCATCGGGTTTTAGTTCAGGCATGAGCGATTGCTGCCGCGATTGGTGAATCTCGGGCATAAAATAGCCCAACACCTTGATTCCATGGGCGGCCATAAACTCATTCAGGGCCGGCGAATCCGCGGAAGGGCCTTCGGCATAAATCGCGGAATGCGGAATGTCCAACGCTGCGAACTGTTTAAAGACGCTTTCTTCTTCCGCAACGGCATTGTGCAGCGGGCCGTTCTGCCAGGCCCCGCCGCCTCTGCCCATCCAGGGTTCAAAAACCCATTTGGGCGGCAGAATGGGTCTGCCGGTGAAAGCCGTATATGATTGCAAGGACTTTTCGGGTGAACCAATCCAAAAGTAAAAGTCAAATATCGGACCCTGTTGAGTGAGACGATATTGGTTCGGATAAGTCCTCCCGATGTCCGCCCTTAACCGATAGGATGAATTGTCAAAAACCATGTAGCCTTTGGAACTGTGAAGGATCGGCAGACATTTGTAGGTTGTATTCCTCAAACCCATCCCGTTCCCAACCCAGTCATCCGTTCCCCAAAGCGTCAACACGTTCCCATTTTGATTGAAGCGATCATACTTCTCTCCGAAGCCATAAATGACCTCGGCTGGGTCAAGATGATTCTTGAAATCTATCGCGAGTATCTTGCCGTCCGGACCAAACCGGAATGCCAGGTCATTGGCGCCGGTCTGCGTCACTTCATTTCCAGCGGCGTTATAAAATGAAATCGAAAACGGTCTTCGGCTGATGATAATCCTGCCATCGGCGGTTTTGATGGAACAGGAGCTTGAGGACTGGGTGGCTTTTAACGGCAACAGATCAGCCGGTTTCCAGTAACCTTCATCACTGCCGTAGATTCTTACGCCGCCCGTTTTCGGCAGGGCAAGATGCAGGTCAACTCTATGGCTGCCGGCCACACACCGCATCAGCACCATGTTGCCTTTTACTTCCAGGCTCTCCACAGTTGCAACCGGTGTCCATTCTTCCTTCAGAATGTCGCCGGGCGAGCCATCGGCATACCACCACCTGGACATCTTATCAAGCTGGCTCAGGTAAGTGTCCAGTAATTGACACGCCCGTCCCAGATCATTTTTCTGAAAAGCGGCGTTCATTCTTTGCCGGAAGAATGTTAGCGTCAGGTTGTTCGTCAAAATCCCCCAGGCGCGAGGGAGAGGAGTGAATCCTTCCAGTGTCAGCAAGTCCATCCAGCACTGCGTGAGATAAAGCCGTTGCGCCAGATTATTCGTATCCGTCGGTGTGGATAATGATGATTCCAGCTGCCAAATTTGTTGACGCGTTTCGACATCGGGATGGGACACCACCGCCGGCCTTTGCCAGCGGAGTATGCCGGAAGGCAATTGGCACAAAGTGGTTTGAGATGGTTGCACCGCCGGCCCGCCGGCAAAATGGGTTTCAATAAAAAGGTCCACCGGCAGCCATTCCGAAAAATCAATCGCCGCCGGGCTGCTGTATTCGCCGTCGCGCCAGCGGGTCCGCACCGGCAGAAGACCAAAATGGGATTGCGGCGTTCCGCCCAAAGTCGTCCATGGTATTTGGAGGAAAACCGTCCATTCATTTGTTCCCTTGGTGACACTCGCTTCAAACGCATCGACGTTGCTGCCTCTGACGCCTCTGTCAGGTTCATCAAGATTGGAACGCAACGATCGGTCGCAGCCATATTTCGAGCCATCCGGTGTCACCGCGAATTGGTAACAGGATGGATTGCCCGTGTCGGGCTGAACGAAAAAGTCCACTTCATCGGGAAAAGGGGGCCAGGAATCTGATCCGCCGGGCGAACCAAGCAGCGAAGACCAATTCGCCTTTTGCAGGCCGACGGGGAAAGACATGTCGTGTTCCTCGCAACGAAAAACCACAAAGAGCGCGTTGCTGTTGTAAGCAATCCGGCATTCAGTCGGCGTCGCCGGACGACTTTCACCGCCGACGCGATAAAACCGGTTCAATATAAGAGTATGCTCCTGGTCCGCCAGAAGGTCATCCATGGAAGGCGAACCGCTCCAAGGCGACCTTAGAACAACCGCGTTGGTTCCCCAAGTCAATTGTCCCTCGTCCTCCATTCCCAAAACAACTCCGGAATGGAAGATTGTGGCGAGCAGGAGAATGACGAATGGCAAATGCGCTTGATGACGCGAGTTGGATTTCATGCCGGAACTTTTATCGGTCCGCAAAGTTTTGTCAAATGGTTTAACGTGTGATGCGAGGCAACTTCCATCGCGTCATAGGTGCAAAAGCCGTAGGATCGTCTGGTCACCACTCGGATTTTGTTGTTGAGGTCGTCAAGCCTCTACCAAAGCCACCAGTAGGCAAGCACGGTGGTGATTCCGAGGACCGTCAAGTGCAAACGCCAGTCAGAGAAGCCTTGGAATGATTCGATTTTTCCGCCCCAGTTGACGGTGGTCTGTTGGAGCTTTGCGGGGTCGGTCTTTTTCGTGAACGCCGAAACTGTGAAGAGGATAACCGTAATTAGCAGCATTCCCCAGAACCCGCGGTAGGTGTAGTTCAGGGTAATTGGATGGTGGAGCAGTGGGAAGATATTTGCCGCTACCGCCTTGTCCGGCAGCAGTTCGTCGATAACGTAGATCGCGCAAATCACAATCCCGGAAAGGAAAGAGGCTGCTGCTCCCGCAAACGTTATCCGCTTGCTCAGAATGCCGAATGCGATGGCGGGGATCAGCGGCATGGACAGATAGATCGACATGGTCTGCAAGTATTTATAGATCCCTTCGGGCTGCCAGGCGATGACGGCTGCGGCACCCATGCCCAGGAACATGGCGGCCACGATCGCCAACCGGCCGAACCTCACCTGTTCTGCCTCGCTGGTCTGCGGCCGGAAGCGCAAAATGAAATCGCGCACCGCCAGCGTCGAGATCGAGTTCATCACCGCAATGGTCGAACACAACACCGCCCCCAGCAGGGCCGCAAGGACGTAACCTCGGATACCGGTCGGTAGGAGATTTTCGAGGATCCAGACGAAGGTGTCGCGGCTGTCTTTGGCGTTGAGGTTGGGATAGAGCGCCAAGGCGATCACGCCCGGCAATGCGAAAATGAAAACCGGGGTCAGTTTCAGGAGCGCGGCGAACATCGCGCCCCAGCGCGCCTGCTTCAGGTCCCGGGCACCGAGCAACCGCTGGACATTGACTTGGTCCATCCCCCAATAAAAAGCCCCGGCACCAGCGGCAGCAAGCATGATTCCCCAGAATGGATAGATGGGATCGTTCCAAGCCCCGTGAATGTGCATGGCGTTGGGCACTGGAGAATGCTGCACCGCCTCGCAAAGTGCGCCCCACCCCCCGATCTTGTGCAGGCCGGTAAAGAGTATTATCCCCGAACCGACGATCATAATGGGCGTGTGGATTGCGTCGGTGTAGGCGACGACTCCGAAGCCGCCGATCATCGTGATGATGGCAGTTGTCACTCCCATAATCAGCACGCTCTGCATTACCCCCCAGCCCATTACCGCGTGCATAACCAGCGCCCCGGCATACATGGTGAAAGCCATCTTGGTCACGACGCAGATGAAGACCATAAGGCCGGAAAAGCACATCCGCGCTTCGGGCCGGTAGCGAAGCTCAAGAAACTCGGGAATGGTAAAGACCTTGTTCCTTACGTAGTACGGCAGCAACAACGCCACAGTGATGCCAAGGGAGATCACAGTGGCCAACTCCACGGTTCCAGCGATAAGGCCGTAGCGGTAGGAGTCGCCGGAGAGCCCGACCAAGTGCTCCGCGCCGATATTCGTCGAAAAGAGCGACGCCCCGACGATCGGCCATGTGAGCTTACGGCCCGCCAGGAAGAAACTGCTGCTGTCGGCTTTCCGCCGGCCTCGGAGTCCCAGATACAGCCCGAGCAATACGTTGACGGCCAGGGCAGCGATACAGACTATCCAATCAACGGACGTCAAGTTCAGTCGCATATTTCAGGGAATTGGGTATTGGCTAATTTTGTATACAATATGACAATTGAACGTCAAGTGCAAAACCCGACGATGTTGTGTAGTTTTTAAGACTGGGAAAAGCGTGTGATCAAAGTTGGAATGGATCAGAACACGGGGTAATAGAGCAGAACGATGGATTTGGCTTTTGGGTCGGGGACGTATTGGAGGTAGAAGAGGTCTCCATCTGGGCGTAGGCAGCGAATGACCGTTGAGCGGGATGGCGTGACAATGGCTTGGCTTCGAAGGCCGACGGCAACTTTGCCGTCATCTCCGCCGTGGACGCGGGTCTGCTGGCTCCAGACCAAGCCCTGGGACTAACATGGCTGTGGCCCTAAAAAGTGAACCCTGTCAGGGTCTTCGGTAACCACAAACTTGAGTCAACTTATGGTTGAACATCTCGTCCAATTCCCCTCCCGTTAACATTTATCCTGCGTCAACCCGGCAGGGTGCAACTTTTCATCGTTCTTGTTTATAGTTCCAAATCACGGCATTTCGGGCGGAATACCGCAAATTGCCGCCTAAAAAGGACATTCCAAAACGCCCGGCTAGGCCTGTTTAAGAACAGTGCCAAGTTGCGCATAACCCGGCACGGATTTCCCAACAGCCTTGACATTTCCTTGGCTAGCCCTTTTATTAGAGCCCTTATGTTCGGAGCCAATTTTAGCGGTTTCGTCGAATTCAGCCTTGATTTTTCCCCGCGCTCGGGAATTTCTCACGTGCTCTTTGATTTCGATGGTACTCTCTCTCTGATCCGCGAGGGCTGGGCCGAGGTCATGGTGCCACTGTTCGTCGAACTCCTCCCGCCCAGCCCCGGCGAAACCGACGCCGACCGGCAACGGTTGGCCTACGACGATATCATGCGCCTCAACGGCAAACAGACCATCTACCAGATGATCCAACTCGCCGCTCGCATCGTCGAACGCGGCGGTCGCCCTCGCGACCCGCTCTGCTACAAACACGAATACCTCCTCCGCCTCAACGCCAAAATCGCCGGCCGCCTCGACGGCCTGCGCGCCGGCGCGATCAAGCCCGACGACCTGCTTGTGCACGGCACGCGCCCATTGCTCGAAGAACTCCACCGGCGCGGCCTCCCGATGTACCTGGCCAGCGGCACCGACGAACCGTTCGTCAAACAGGAAGCCGACCTGCTCGACCTCACCCGTTACTTCGGTCCATGCATCTACGGCGCGCTCGACGACTATAAAAATTTTTCCAAGAAACTCGTCATCGACCGCATTCTGCGCGAAAACCAGATTCCCGGCGCCCAATTGCTGTCGTTCGGCGACGGCTACGTCGAAATCGAAAACACCAAACAAGTCGGCGGCGTTGCCATCGCCGTCGCCAGCGACGAAGCCCACAACGGTTCCGGCCGCGTTGACGAATGGAAACGCACCCGTTTGCTCGGCGTCGGCGCCGACGTCGTGATCCCCGACTTTCGCGACGGCGTGGCGCTGCTCGACCACCTCTTCGCCTCATGAAACCCCAACCGCTCGACTTGCAGAAGTTGAAAGTCTATCCGCTGGCCCAGCGCGAAAGCCTGACCCGCGTCGAAGACATCCTCGTCGCGCCGGACGCACCGCCGCCACCGTGCCCTCCTGGGGTGACCGAGTGCGCCCGGCAGATCGCTGCCGCCCGCCAGCGCAACGCCGGCGTCATCCTGATGTACGGCGCACACCTGCTCCGCAACGGCGCCGCCCTGATCTTGGAAAAGATGATGGCGTGCGGCTGGCTCACGCATCTCGCGACCAACGGCGCCGGCACAATTCACGATTGGGAATATGCCTGGCTCGGCCGATCCACCGAAAGTGTCGAGAAAGGCGTCGCTACCGGCACGTTCGGCACTTGGGACGAAACCAGCCGCTACATCCACCTCGCGTTGCAAGCCGGCAACGCGCGCAGCGAAGGCTACGGCACCGCGCTCGGCCGGTTCATCTGGGAGGACGGCACGGACCAGGTTCGCGTCGAACACCGCTGGAAACACGCCTCGATCCTCGCGCAAGCCTTCCGCCACGACGTGCCGATGACCGTCCATCCCGGCATCGGCTACGACATCATTTCCAACCACCCGCTGTTCGACGGCGCTGTCATCGGTCGCGCCGCGACGCTGGATTTCCGGTTGTTCGGCGGTTCCGTCGAAACGCTCGACAACGGCGTGGTGTTGTCGGTCGGTTCGGCGATCATGGCGCCGCAGGTCTTCGAGAAAAGCCTGAGTTGCGTCAACAACCTCCGGCTCCAAGCCGGTCGCCCGATCGTGCGCGGCCACACCATCTACGTCGTGGACATCCAGGACGGCGGCAACTGGGATTGGACGAAAGGTGAACCGCCCAAGACCAACCCGGCCTACTACCTGCGGTTCTGCAAAAGTTTCTCGCGCATGGGCGGCACGATGCACTACGTCCAAGCCGACAACCTCGCCTTCATCCACAACCTCTACCACCAACTCAACCACCTGTGACCCTCGACCGTTTCCAAATTCTCACGCAAAAATACCCGGCGCTCCGCCTCGCCGTCGTCGGCGACTTCTGCCTCGACCGGTACCTGGAGATCGATCCGTCTCACAAGGAAATTTCCATCGAAACCGGCCTGCCCGTTCACAACGTCGTCGCCGTCCGCGCCCAGCCCGGCGGTGCCGGCACGATCTTGAACAACCTCGTCGCGCTCGGCATCGGCACTATCTACCCAGTCGGTTTCTGCGGTGACGACGGCGAAGGCTACGAACTCCGCCGCGCCCTCACCGCCCAACCCGGCGTGCGCCTCGATCATTTCCTCCAAACCACCCAGCGCCGCACGTTCACCTACTGCAAACCGCTGTTGATGGAATCCGGCCAGCCGCCCGTCGAACTCAATCGCCTTGATCTCAAAAATTGGTCGCCCACCCCCTTGGAAGTCACTCGCCAACTCACCGCCGCTGTCGAAACGCTCGCCGAACAAGTTGATGCACTGATCGTGCTGGACCAAGTCGACATTCCGGAGACGGGGGTGGTTACTGCCGAACTGCTCTCCACCATCCATCGCGTCACCTTGGCCAAGCCCCAAATGAGGATCTTGGCAGACAGACGACGAGGTCTCAGCGGTTTTCCACCGCTCACCTTCAAAATGAATCGGGCGGAGCTTGCCCGATTTTTCCAGGCCACCGCAGAACTCGAGCAAATTCAGGCGCAAGCTTCGCAACTGGCTCGGCAAAACCAGCGCGAAGTTTTCGTAACCTTGGCGGAACAGGGCATTCTGGGCGCTGCGCCTTCGGGAGAGATTTATCACCAGCCAGCCCTACCTGTTCGCGGGCAAATCGACATCGTGGGTGCTGGTGATGCTGTCACGGCCAATCTGGCCGCCGCCTTAACGGCAGCCGCCAGTCTTAGAGAAGCGGTCACACTGGCAAATGCCGCAGCCTCGATTGTCATCCATCAACTCGGCACCACCGGCACCGCTTCGGTTGCCCAGATCCAGCAGATTTTATTCTGAAGAAATTGCGTTGGGCAGCTCGTTGAAGAGAAACCCTCGAAGCCAGGACGCATTGCTCTCGATCCACAGACTGCTCGGTCTCATCTTCCGGGCTTTCCCTGACGCCCAGGCTGGCTGCACCTTGTCAATGCGTTATCCCATATAACTAACTCAGAAGCTGACTAAAAGCCATCCGGTCCTCATCAGCGGGCTAGCTCCAGGTTTTCCATGAATGCGTAGCAGAGCATGTGGCAGATGCCCATCTGCGCGTCCTCGACCCGGCCGTAGTGCGTGTCGTTGATGACGATAACCTGTTCGGCGATTTCCGCCATGCGACCGCGCTTGGCGCCGACCAGCGCCACAGTGCGCAGGCCGTGCTGCCTAGCCCAGTCGAGCGCCTTCACGCAATTGGCCGAGTTGCCGCTCACACTGATGCCGAACGCGATGTCGCCCGGTTTTCCGTAGTTCTGCAACTGGCCGGCAAAAATGTCCTCGTAAGCGTAATCGTTCGCCAGCGCAGTCATCCAACTGATGTTGTCGTTGAGCGAGAGTACCCGGAAGCGCTTGCCCATCTTGTCGGAGGAGCCTTTGCCCAGATCGGTAGCAAAGTGCGAAGCATTGGCCGCGTTGCCACCGTTGCCAAACACAAAGATTTGCCGGTCTTCTTTCCATGCCGCCTGCAGCTTTTCGATGAGCTGCGTCACCGCGTCAACTGGGATGGAGTTGAGGGCGGCTTTCTGCGCCTTGAGGTAATCGTTGAGCCATTGCTTCATAAGCGGTTGAGGATGGCCGGTTGGCCGCGGTTTGTCAGCGCAATTTTTGCCTGGCCAACTCGATGGCACCGGTCGGCACCACGGCTTCGCCGAGAGAAGCCAGGCGAATTTCCGGTCCCGGCCGGAACGCTTCCATGATCAACGGCCGCAGCGACTCCGCGACTTCGGACTGCAACGGTTCGCCGATGCCGGTTAGTCCGCCGCCCAACACGATCACTTCCGGATGCAGCAATTGGACAACGTGTGACAAGCCGAACGCCAAGTCTTCCGCCACCTCACGCAGGAGGCGTCGCGCCGGAGCGTCGCCCTGCTGCAACGCAGCCGCGAGACACCCTGCTTCGCCCCCAACGGTGTCGCCCGCCAGGCGGGCAAGCAGGCTTTCCGGCGCCATCTTCTTGACCTCGCGGATGCGCGCGTCCACCGACCAGCCGGAGCAGCGTGATTCAAGAATTGTCCCAATGCGGTCAAGGCGGATATGCCCGATTTCCGATTCACCCGGCGCGGCGCCGTGGTAGATATTTCCGTCCACGATCAACCCGCCGCCGACGCCACTTCCGAGGGTAACATAAAAAATGGGATTGAAACCCCGACCTGCGCCATGCGTCGCCTCGCCCAGTGCCGCGACGTTCGCATCGTTGTCCACGAAAACCGGCGCGGCTACCAACCGCTCGAGCCAGCGGCCAAGTTCGAAACCGGACCAGCCAGCAATTTGGTGCGAGTGGCAGATCCTCCCCTTGCGCCAATCCACGGGGCCGCCGAAGCCAACGCCGACTGCATCGAAGCTTCGACCCTTGCCGAGTTCCTGGACGGTTTGCTCGATGTTCCGGCGGATGCCGTCGGCGCCTTGGGCGGGTTCCACCGCGAATCGGCGGTGCTCGGCCATGCGGATTTGCCCGTCTCCCAAGACGAGTTGCAGCTTCGTTCCGCCGATTTCGACGCCGAGAAAAGTCTTCATAGCGCGTGTCCGACCCCAAGCTCCATTAAGTATCCATATCGGGTCTCTAGCCCCTCAACAAGTGTAATTTGATGCTGTCTTCAAAGCGAAAAAGCTCGAAAAGTCCGTGAACATGGGTTGAAATGAACGACCAGAACACCGCTGCGACGGACACAATTTGTAACCCTGAACTTTTCCAGTTTCCAGCCGTAAAAAAGCGCGCCTTCACCGCCAGCTTCAACGGCGACGAAGTGACCAGCGATGGCGGCATCACGCTTTTGCGCCAGACCGGCCGCCGGATCGGTTTGACCAAGGCGCTAGCCTAAGCGCTGCCCGATCCCCGCGACCCTGACCGCATTGATCATCCGCTGCTGACGCTGGTGCGCCAGCGCATTTACGGTCTATGCCAAGGTTACGAAGACCTCAACGACCACGACACGCTCCGCCATAATCTGGCCTGGCAGACGGCCGTCGAACGGGACAAGCCGCTGGCCTCCAATCCCACGCTCTGCCGGCTGGAGAACCGCGCCAATCGTCAGGTAGCCTGGGCCGTGCATCAGGTGTTGGTCGACCAGTTCATCGCTTCGTTTCCGCAAGCGCCGGGGGAGTTGATCTTGGACTTCGACGCCATCACCGCTGACTTGGAGGCTGTGTGCGCGGTCATTTATGAGTCCATCGGCGACTCTAGTTGGAGCAGCTTGGTTTCCAACTCTCCCACCTTCCGGTTGGCTGTCAGCAGTTGATCATAGAATCCGTTGCGTTCGTTTTGCATTTGCTCGATCAGATAATCTTTGCCCCGGTTCGTGATCTTCAAATCCATCACCTCGCGCTCCAAATCTCTCACCTGTTGGTCATCTCCTTCCGAACGTAATTGAACCCGTTTCTGCGACCTTTCCGAATCCTTCGGAACGTTTCCGACGGGTTCGGAAAGCTCATTAATTTTCGCGGCCCTGGCCTTTTCCTCCGCTATCGCCTGTTCGACGCTCTGTGGCGTGATGAAATACTTCCGTTCGTTCGGATCGAAATAGCTGTCCAGACGGGCAATGCCCGTTTTGTTCGGCTGGCACCAGTTGACGATGCTCCGTTCTGTTCGCGCCACACCCGCTGCTTCAAACATCCGGGCAACTTCTCGCACTGTCAGGCTATGGTTTTCCTTGCGTTCCGAAGGGTACGGAACGTTTCCGAACCGTGCGGAATCATTCCGAACCTTTCCGAATGATTCGGAAGCCTTCGGAATCATGCGGAACCTTTCCGAATCGTTCTGCACGTTGCTGGACTCTGCCACATTTTTGGAATCGTTTGGTTGTTTGTGATCCATGGGAATTTTCTTAAGAAGGGAAGCGAGGTTATCCACAGAGGGAATTCGCCTCACTTATGAGATAATCATACCACACATGAAAGCCATCGGGGAAATCCTCAAAGAGAAGAATCTGCAACTGGACACGGTCAATTCCGTGTTGCAGGGCGGTTTTACCCAGGTCCCGAATTTCATCCTGAAAGACCCAAATATCTCCGTCGGCGCCAAGGTCGCCTACGCCATGTTTTTAAGCTATGCGTGGCACAACGATTCGTGTTTTCCGGGGCAGGACCGTCTGGCGGAGGACATGGGCATGAGCCGGTCCCGCGTCACGGAATATGTCAGCGAACTGGAATTGGCCGGTCTTATCAGCATCCAACGCCGGGGACAGGGAAAAACCAACCTTTACACCATCCATTTTCAGGTGAAATGGGCCAAAATTCCAGAAGTCGGCGGGCCGACATCAAGAAGTCGCCAGGCCGACATCCAGATGTCGGCAGGTTGACGACCAGAAGTCTGCCGGCTGACTTCTCTCTATAGAAGAATATACAGATTAAGAATATGCAGTTACCGATCAGCTTTTGAAAAAGCTGGGGATAACTCAAAAAGCGAATCGCATTAAAAAGCCTTCAAAAAAGAAAAAGCGCACCGCGCCACGAATTTTTAATCGTGTCAAGAGTGCCGCGATTTAATGGTTTTGGATTCAACACATGGCCACCGGATGCGCAGTGAAAAAATCGCCGTGATAAAAATGTCGGCGGGCAACAAAACATCCAGATCGAAAATTCATTGTCAAACGACGGCTTGGTTGAGCCGTTTTTCAATGCCATGTCGCAAAAGTAAGATTGTGCGACACGCAAAAATGGCTTGGTTGAGCCTTTCCCTGTAGTTTATTTCAGAGCAATTTTTGAAATTAAACTTTGGTGAATTCAGCTTGCCGATTAGCCTCCTTCGGCAGATTTTAACCCTCGTTCTTGCGATACATGAGCATTGAGCACGCACATTTCCAATTATGCAGCCAGATTTAAGCAAAATTAGAACGATTGTGGTGGTGATGATGGAAAATCGTTCCTTTGATCACATGCTGGGTTATCTGAGTTTGCCACCGTTCAATCGTAGTGATGTGGATGGTCTGAGCAACAACCCGGATTGGCTGGCCCGTTTCACCAACAAAGATCAAGGCCAATCCTATCGACCATTTCTCAGTCTCGACCCTTATGACATGCCGGACGATTTTGATCCGCCCCACGAGCGGTCAAATGCCGCAGGCAACCTTGGAGTGCTGCAAAATAATTCTTATCCGATGAATGGCTTTGTCAGTTCTATTCCCGCCACGGTGTCAGCGAATCCCGATGTTCGGAAACTGGTGATGAGTTACTTCGGTGCAGAACAAGTCCCGATGAGCCATTTTTTTGCGCAGAAATATGCCATTTGCGACCGTTGGTTTTCAACCATACCGGCGGGCACCCAGCCCAACCGCCTGATGTCAATGGGTGGCTTTTCGTTGATTGACGTCAACCATGACATATTACCACCCCAAGATTTGGTTTATGATTGGTTGACGGCACATGGCGTGAGTTGGCGTGTCTACCATCAAGGCATTCCCTTTTTCACCATGATGCTCAAATGGGTTGACGAAATTCTTTGGAGCAACCGTTTCCTTTCCTTCAGAGATCTTGCGGGTGATCTGATGAATTCGTCGCCAAATGAATTGCCGCAGGTGATCTTCGTCGAACCAACCTATCAGGACGCCCCGCACCTGGGTTTCGCCACCGACGAACATGCCCCCTCGGGCGTCAGCAATGGGCAGGAGTTTCTCATGCAGGTGTATAACGCGCTGGCCAATAGCCCTTTCTGGAAGAACTCGGTTATGATCGTTGATTACGACGAGCATGGCGGATTCTTCGACCACGTCTCACCGCCAATGATCTCCACCCAGCCTCCGCCGAACGCCACTTACAACACACCGTTTGTTTCCTTGGGAGTGCGCACCCCGGCCTATGTGATTTCACCATTTGTTCAACCGGGCTCGGTAAACCATATCCTTTTGGATCATACTTCGGTGCTTAAGTTGATCGGCGAAAAATTCGGTAACGGTTCTTATTCGCCATTGGTGGACGCCCGCCCTGTCGAAAGCGTTTCCGCTGTGCTCAATTTTGACAATCCCATTGCCGATCCGCCGCAGGCACCCGCGCTGGATGGTTATCTTGCCAACCGTCCGCCCGCCCCAATGGGTGCAACCGTGCCGACGCCCAACACTAATTTGCAAATGGGTTTCCAAAAGGCCGTGACCAGTCTTAAACAAAATGGAGCCGACTTAAACCACCCAAAATTCGGCGAACTCATTGCCGCGATGGACAACCTACCCGCATAGCGAACTGCCGAGACCGACATGAAAATCAAGCTTCGCACACCGATTCGAACGGCCATCCTGACAGCGGCATTGGCCATTGCTTGCGCCGGATGTTTTCTCATCCCGCCGGCCCACAGCACCTATCGTCCGATTCATGAATACGCCGCCGCCGGCAATGTTGCGGCAGTGGCGCAAGATCTGGCCACCAACTCAGACGATCTCAACCTACCTGACGATGCGGGGCGGACGCCTTTGCACCTGGCAGCGACCCACTGCCACACCGACGTTGTTCTGCTGTTGCTTAATAAAGGTGCCAAAATTGATCCCAAAGCCGCGGGCGGGGCTACCCCTCTGCATTTGGCCGCACAGGAAGGTTGTGCGGATATGGTTAGTTTACTGCTCGCTAAAGGCGCCAAAGTGAATGCGCGTGACGATCAGAAACGCACTCCGCTGGTTCGCGCGGAGCAATGGCATCAGGATGCCATTGTGCAGCTTCTCCGTCAGCATGGTGGCACCGAATAATATCGTGCTGGAAATACGCAAGTGGCATCTGTCATGAAATGCGGACTTGCCGGATGTCCTTTATTAAGCCCCTACAACGAGGGCTACATACATGGTATGTAGGGGCTAGCGCCCGGTGGCTTATCAGCCCGGTGGCTCGATTGAGCCATAACTGGTTCCCCCACGTGTCGTCGGCTACCGCGCGACTTCGCGCTTTTTCCTCCGGCTAAAGGGTTCGACCACTTCTCTACCGTTCGAGTCTCACCAAAAAGCGCGAAGTCGCCCGGCGTCGGCTTAACAGCCTAGCCGACGACACGTGGGGGACGAAGGGTTCACTACCCCCACGACGCTTCGCGCGACGACCGTTTCACTACTTCCGCCTGTGGAAAAAGCGCCGCGCCAATTGGCGTGCATGGCGACAGCCATTCCATTTTTGGCGGGTTACGGGTTATGATTACGAAGGATTGCTCCTTCTGGTTTTAGAGTCAGCCGCCATTACCTCTCCGGCTCATTCCCACAATGTATGTCGAAGGCGGCATTGTTTCCGCAGCGCCGGCAAGCGAATCTACAACACGCCGGATTCGCCGACGGCGATTGGAGTGACGGCTGACTTTGAGACTATGAATAACCAAAAAATTATCATTGGCCAGTATGACACTTGGGGCACACCCAGGATTTTTGGCATTTCGCCAAACGACCAACGCCAGCATCTTTACGTCATCGGAAAGACCGGCGTGGGCAAGACGACGTTGCTGCGCAATTTGATCCTTCAACACATACAGGCCGGGCACGGTGTCGGCGTGATTGATCCGCATGGTGATTTGGCCGAAGAACTTTTGCATCACATTCCCCCGGCCCGTGCCGACCACTTGGTTTATTTCAATCCCGCTGACCTCGACTACCCCATCAGCTTGAATCTGCTCGCCGATGTTCCGCCGAACGAACGGCATTTGACCGCTTCCGGCATCGTCGCCGCGTTCAAGAATATCTGGCCGGATTCATGGGGGCCGCGTCTGGAATACATTCTCTACAATGCCGTTGTCGCCTTGCTGGATTGTCCCAACACTTCCCTGTTGGGCGTGAACCGGCTGCTCACGGATTCGACCTATCGCCGTTGGGTGGTAAACCAAATCGAAGACCCGTTCATCCGGGATTTTTGGCAGACCGAATATGAAAGCTATGATCCGCGCTTTCAACGTGAGGCCATCGCGCCGATTCAAAACAAGCTCGGCCAGTTCCTGTTGAATCCCGTCATTCGCAACATTCTCGGCCAGGTCAAAAAAAGGGTGAACTTTCCGTTCATCATGGACGACGGACGCCTTTTCATCGCCAACCTGTCCAAAGGACAGATCGGCCATGAGAAAGCAAATCTGCTCGGTTCGCTGCTAACCACACAGTTTCAACTCGCAGCGATGGCCAGAGCCAGACAACCGGAAGAATCGCGCCGCGATTTTTATCTGTTCATTGACGAGTTCCAGAATTTTTCCACCGAAGCTTTCGCTTCGATTCTGGCGGAGAGCCGAAAATACCGGCTCTGTCTGACACTGTCCCATCAATACATTGACCAGCTTTCGTTGCCCGTGCGTCAGGCCGTGTTTGGCAATGTCGGCACACTCATCGCGTTCCGGGTCGGCAGCACCGACGCCGAAGTGCTCAAAAAAGAATTTGGTAACGTGTTCGAAATACAACAATTTGCCGACCTCAACCAATATGAAGTGCTGGTGAATCTGTTGGAGTCCGGGACAAACCGGACCCCGTTTCGTGGCCGGACACTGGAGCCGTTGCAGCATCGCGTTGGCCGAAAAGAAAAGTTGATTGCCCGTTCGCGGGAACGATTCGCAACGCTGCGCACGGTGGTCGAAAACAAACTCAACCGTTGGCTGTTGAATCAAAAGGACTCGTTCGTGTTAAAATAAAAGCATGGTGTCCGTCCGCCTGCCACGCTTCACCCGCGCAAAACAAATTACCCCGCCACAACTCACGGCCAGGGATCGTGAGATAATTCGGCGCGTGTTCGAGCACCGATTTCTGCGTTCGACACAAATTCACGCGCTGATCGGCGGCAGCCGGCAGCAATTGTTGCGACGATTGCAACGGCTTTATCATCATGGTTACTTAGAACGGCCGCGCGCCCAGATTGATTATTACCATCAGGGCGGTTCGCAAAGCATGGTTTATGGTTTGGGTCACACGGGGGCGGCACTTTTGAAACGTGAACTGAATCTTCCCTTTCACCGGCTGGATTGGAGTGCAAAAAATCAGGAAGTGAAACGGCTCTTTTTGGAGCACGCGCTGTTGACAGCCGATGTCATGGTCGCTTTTGAACTGGCGTGCCGACGTCATGGCGGCGTGCGATTGATTTCTGCCGACGAACTTTCATTGCCCGACGAGACCCGACAAAAACGCGAACCGTTTCGCTGGCCTGTCATCGCCAAACACCAACTTAAACTTGGCGTGCAGCCCGACCGTGTCTTTGCCCTGGAATTCTCCGACCGCAGCCGCGCCTTTTTCTTTTTGGAAGCCGACCGCGCCACCATGCCGGTGATGCGGCCGAACTTTGAACAAAGCAGTTTTTACCGGAAACTTCTCGCCTATGAAGCCACTTGGACACAAAATCTTCACCGCTCCCGTTTTGGTTTTCATCGTTTCCGCGTTCTCACCGTCACCACCAGCGCCGAGCGCGTGAAGCATTTGATTGAAGCCAGCCGTCAGCTTGAACGCGGGCACGGTTTGTTTCTTTTTACCGACGTGGCTTCCCTTGTGGCGCACGGCGACATCCTCACGTTGCCGTGGCAAATGTGTCAGCCCGGAAAGACCGAGACCTTGACGTAATCGCCACTGCGTTGCGCAATGGTTGTGCCCCTGGCACGCAAATTCGTTTTGTGCTAGCGTGCTCTTAGAAGCCGGATTCTCCAGTTTTGTTCACCCCAAGCACATTGAAAGGAGTATTCCTATGTCAAAATCCACGTTCATTGACTTTCGCGCCGTTAAACGCGAAGTCACCATGGTTCAAGTTCTGGAGCATTACGGCTTGATGAGCCGGATGCCTCCCGAGGCAGCCCCGACAGCGTCCGTCAACACTCGCAAGGCGCGCCTGTATTACCTGGACGGTCGCCTTGAACACTACAACGATCAGAAGCTGGCGTTCGCCGTTTGGCTCGCCTTGCCAAAAGGCGTTCGTGCCGCATTTCGCGGAGCGAACGATAACCGCCCACTCTATCCTTAGAGCTACGTAGATTTATGAAACGTGAGCTGCGACTCGCGGGTGGCCGAAGAATTGGTTCATCGCGGTCTGCTCTAATCCCGCCCCCTTTCCAAAAACCGGTGTCCATGATAGGATGCTACGTTAGAGGGGACTCATTTTCTTTTGAGTCCGTCATTGAACTGAATTCACCAGTCCGTTGTTCACTGTAAACCCAACCAACAGAAAGGAAAGATATGAACGCAGGTATGGCAGCACAAGACCGGGCACCTTGTATTACCGCGAAGGTTCGTCGGACAAGGTGTATCAAGCCGCAATTGAACTGGCGGGCGAATGGTTCGTCGTGAACTTCGCCTACGGCCGGCGGGGATCAACGCTGACGACCGGGACCAAGACTTCTTCACCCGTGGATTACGACACGGCGAAGAAAATCTTCACCAAACTCGTCAACGAAAAGAAAGCCAAGGGTTACACCGAAGGTGAGAGCGGCACACCTTACACCCACAGCGAAAAACAGTCATCGGGGATTTTGCCCCAGTTGTTGAATCCCATCGAAGAAGCCAAGGTGGAGCGGCTGCTCTCCGATGATGATTATTGCGCCCAGGAGAAGTTCGACGGGCGGCATATCCTGATCCGCAAACAGGACGCGCAAATCGAAGGCATCAACAAGAAAGGATTGCTGGTGGGATTGCCGGAGACCGTGTCAAACGACATCCGCAATCTGCCGGGCAACTTCATACCCGATGGTGAATCCGTCGGTGATGATTATCACGCCTTCGACCTCCTCGAACTGAACGGCGAGAACTTGCGGCCGTTGCGTTATCGTGACCGTCTCACCTGCCTGATGAACCTGCTGGCCAGCGCGCAGCATCGTCATGTCAGGTATGTCGAAACCGCGTTCACGACCCAACAGAAGATCGAACTGTGGCAGTGGCTGCGCCGGGAAAACCGCGAAGGCATCGTGTTCAAGCGGTTGGACGCGCCATACACACCGGGCAAGCCCAACAGCGGCGGGCCGCAGTTGAAATTCAAGTTCTACGCCACGTTGTCAGCGGTTGTTGCCAAAGTAAACACCCAGCGCAGCGTGGAAGTCCGCCTGCTCAAAGGTAAGGGCTGGATTCCCTGCGGCAGTGTCACCATCCCGGCCAATCACGACATTCCCAAAGTCGGCGCGGTCGTGGAGGTGCGTTACCTCTACGCTCATCGGGAAAGCAATGCCCTGTATCAGGCAGTTTATCTGGGGCCGCGTGATGACGTTGAAGCCGGTGAATGTCTGGTCTCACAACTCAAATACAAAGCCGGGGAGGAGTTATGCTGATCAACAAAAAACATGTGAAGATGTTCGCGCTTGAAATGGCCAAAGACCGGCACCACAAGTTCACCAGGGTTGGCAGTGACTTTCTCATCAAGTGTGAGGCCAACTTGAAGGAGTTCGTCCGCGGTTACGTCCGCCGTCTGCCTTCCAAGGGCAAGACCATCCTGTAAACCAATAAACGTCGCCGCTTGGCGACACATGAGCCGGTCATACCCAACCAGTGTGACCGGCTTTATTATTTATGATACAGCGCCGTCTGCTTTAGTCGCCCCTTTACAAAAACCCGCTGCCTGTGTTAGGATGCTTTATTGGAGGCGGCTCATCTTCTTTGAGTCCGTCATTAGTTCACCCCAAGCACATTGAAAGGAGTATTCCTATGTCAAAATCCACGTTCATTGACTTTCGCGCTGTTAAACGCGAAGTCACGATGGTTCAGGTTCTGGAGCATTACGGCCTTATGAGCCAGATGAAACAGAACGGCGATAGCATCACGGGCGCGTGCCCGATCCACGAAGGCAACGGCAAAACCGCTTTCCGCGTCAGCATCAGCAAAAATTGCTGGAATTGTTTCAGTCAGTGCGGTTGCGGCGGCAACGTCCTCGACTTCGTCGCCAAGAAGGAAAAAGTTTCGCTGCCGAAAGCAGCCAGACTTTTGGTTGAGTGGTTCAACCTGAAAATCGAAGCTCCCGAAGGCGAAAACGATTCGCCGCGCCGGGAGGAAACATCCGATTCACGGGTTCGAGATAAAAAGGAAACGAAGCGTGAGACGGCAAAGCCTGTTGAGCAGGAGGACGAGAAGGGCGAAAACAAGCCTTTGGAGTTCGTCCTCAAAAACCTGCAAACGGAACATCCCTATCTGACCGAGCGCGGATTGTCCCCCGAGACCGTTCAGACGTTTGGTTTGGGATTCTGTCAAAAGGGTTTGCTCAATGGCCGCATCGCCATCCCGATTCACAACGCCAAAGGCGAATTGGTCGCCTATGCCGGACGCTGGCCGGGTGACACCGACAAGGAAAAATATCTGTTCCCGAAAGGGTTCAAGAAATCCTTGGAGTTGTTCAACCTCGACCAAGCCGGCAAAGAACCGGCGGACAAACCGTTGGTCATCGTCGAAGGCTTCTTCGATTGCATGATGCTCCACCAGCACGGCTGGCGCAAAGTGATTGCCCCCATGGGCAGCTCCATGTCGCCCGCGCAGGAGGGGTTGATTCTCAAAAACACCAACAGCAACAGTCACGTCATCATCATGCTCGACGAAGACGAGGCGGGCCACGCCGGACGCGAAGACGTTGCTGTCCGGCTGTCAAAATTCTGTTTCGTCAAAGTCCATCTGTTCGAGGAACCCGGCACGCAGCCGGAACATCTTTCCTTTGAAGAGGTGCAAGACTTGATTGGAGGTGCGTCGTGAAGCGTTACGAAGGGCGACGTGAAGGTTATGCCGCTGACGTTACTATCAATGGCCGTCCGCTCAATCCCCGGCTCGACTTGTGGAATCACAGTCCGACCGGATTTGAGTGGGGCTACGGTGGCAGCGGCCCGGCGCAATTGGCACTGGCACTGTTGGCCGATCACTTCGGTGACGACCAACGGGCCGTTGAGCTTCATCATGACTTCAAATGGGCGGTGGTGGCGAAGCTGCCAAAGCGGGGCTGGACGCTCACCAGCGAACAAATTGAGCAGGCATTGTCAGCGTTGAAATCATCCCTGACTGCGGAAGCAGTCGGCAGTTAGGAAGGAGGTTGGTATGGACGTTCACTGTTCATCGTGCGGCGAGCCGTGGGATGTCTATCATCTGCGGCACGACGCCATATTCGAGACTGACCTCGACCATGCGGAAGCCAAGGCATGGCGGGAATTGTCTCCGCAACTCAGGCTCTCGCAGCGGTATCGCGAGAAGTTCAAGGCGGCCGGATATGAATTCGGCGCCAGCGTCATCAACGTGATGCGTTGTCCGGCCTGTCCGAAAGACGCCAAGCCAGATCCTGACAAGGCGGCATTAAAGGCTGGCATCGTTGAAATCTTGGGCGACGACGAAGACAGTATTGCTGCCACCATGGAGGATTTTGGGCTATGAGCGCACGCGCCTGTCCAACCTTTCCATTGGGGCAACTGGTGGCGACGCCCAACGCACTCGCCCATATCACCCACGACGACATCATGCCTGCGTTACAGCGGCATGTGGTCGGCGATTGGGGTGATGTTTGTGCCGAGGATAAACTGCTCAATGACTGTGCCTTGGTGGAAGGAAAGCGGATTTTGTCTGCGTATCGCGCCGCTAATGGCACGAAATTCTGGATCATCACGGAAGCTGACCGTTCAGCAACGACGGTATTGCTGCCGGACGATTACTGAAATCACACCTCCTCCAAGCGGGGAGGTTTTTATTTGGGGTTCGATTCCGACCCTCACCTAAAAGCCATTGAATTTCCCGCGCCTCGGCTTACTTTGCTTAATACACCAGCACCGCCGCACGCCGCGCACCAGCTCGATGCGATCCTGAAACTCAATCAGTCTGACCCCATCGAATGGGGGAATAATCATTTTATTTTCCGGCGCGGCATCTGCCCCGCACCTGACATTTCAAACACCACTGGTTCAAGAATGATTCTCTGCGCCTGCCATTGTGTGTGTTGGGTGGAAACCGCGCCGATCAAAACGCCGTTTCATCGTGACCAAACTTCGTCGTCTCCATTCCGCGAAACCCGGCCTCGACTCCGCTTGATGTTTCAGATTTAATTGGGTTTTGGAAAGAAAACGGACGAAATTGGCTCATTGACCCGGCAAGCTATGAAATTGAAACACCCGCTTTTGCCCGGAGTGCGCGGCATGAGCTTCACGCTCGTGCTGTGCGCTGGAATCAGTTCGGCTTGGGCTGACTTGCCTCCGGCTTGGAACGACACTGATATCGGCGCGCCAGCCCGAGCCGGTGCGGCCGGCTATACCAACGGTTACTGGATCGTCACGGGGGGTGGGTCGGACATCTGGGGTGCGGCCGATCAATTCAACCTGGCCAGCCAGAGCCTGGTCGGCGATGGCATGATCATCGGTCGGGTACTCAGCCAGAATGGTAGTGATCCGTGGTCAAAAAGTGGCGTGATGATCCGCAATGATTTCACGGCCGGCTCGCCAGAGGTTTCAGTCTTCATCACGCCGGGCAATGGCGTCGCTTTTCAATATCGTGCGGTGTCCGGTGGGCAGAGCACGGCACCGAGTATCATCACCGGCATCAGCACACCGGTTTGGTTGCGGCTGAGTCGCTCCGGCAATACTTTCACCGGGTCCTACAGCACCGATGGAGTCAGCTGGAGCCAGCTCGGTTCGCCCCAGACGATTGCGATGAACAGTTCTGCTCAGGCCGGCCTGGCCGTCACCGCCCATAACAATGCGCTGTTAAACACCGCCAAGTTCAATTCTGTGCTCGTCACTGCGGGTCCCCAGGTGAACCTATCTTCAGTGGTCCCTAGGCCGGCGGCGCTGGTCGGCGAAACCACCTGGCCGCTCCCGCACGTTCCAGTGGGGACGAATAACCTGCATCCGCCGATGGGCTGGTCATTCTGGAACGCTTTTGCCGGAGCGTGCGACGATCAGCTCACACGCCAGATGGTTGATGCGCTGGTGAGCACCGGATTGCGGGATGCGGGTTATTCCTACGTGTTGGCCTTTGATGGCGAATGGCTGACCACCGCGGTCCCAAACGGTCACGATGCGCAGGGCAATATCATCATCGACAGCAATCGCTGGCCCAACGGCATCCAGTCCGTGTGCGACTATATTCACACCAATGGTTTAAAGGTGGCGGGCTATTCGGATATCGGCGTTACGGGTTATGGCGGCCCGCCGGAGTGGGGCAGTTTCAACTATTACCAACAGGATGCGGATCAGTTCGCGGCGTGGGGCTGGGATTATCTCAAAATTGACGATGCTGGACCCGGCGATTTCTACGCTGCCGCCCAAACCATCGCCAATAACTCGTCCGGCCGGTCGATGGTCCTTAGTTTTTCGACCCCACAGACCTACGCCTTGGATTTCGGGCCGCGCATTTGCAACATGTGGCGGGTGAGCTACGACATCACAGGCAATCTCGGTTATGTGACCTGGGGTGACATTCTCCGTGAGTTCGATTCGGACGATGCTTACTGGTTTGCCCAGGCGCCCGGCACCTGGCCCGACCTCGACATGCTGGCGGTGGGGCTCTATGGGATCAGCGACACGGAAGGACGCTCGCACTTTAACATGTGGGTGATCCGCGGCGCACCACTCATCATCGGCACAGATGTTCGCTCGGGCGCCAGCGCTTCGCCGCCCGCCCTCGGCCCTCCCTTGAGTGCCGCCACGCTTGCCACACTCTCGAACCCGGAGGCCATTGCAGTGGACCAGGACCCGCTGTGCGCCTGCGGGGTCAAGGTGGCGAACGGCGTTTACGCCAAACCGCTGGGCACATTTACGTCTGGTGATTACGCGGTGCTGCTGCTGAATCGCAGTTCTTCAGCCATATCTATTACTGTGAACTGGACCGACCTGGGACTGCTGCCCGGCCTAGCATCGGTGCGTGATTTGTGGGCGCATCAGAATCTCGGCCAGTTTACCAACTTTTATACGTCCCCGAGCATTCCTGCGCATGGCTCGATGCTGCTGACCATCTCGGGCGCTTTTGACTGGAGCCAGCCTCGCACGTATGAAGCCGAGTGGGCTTTCAACACGTTCAAGGAAAACGCGCATGCAGTGTCGCAGGCGGCGGCCTTTTCGAACAACGGCTACACTGCCGGCGTGGGGTCGGGAGCAGCCAATACTTTGCAGTTCAACCGGGTTGCGGCGCCGGCCAATGGCGTCTATGAAGTGGATGTTTACTATGTCGGCAGCGTGGCCAGCTCGGCGCAGTTAAGCGTGAATGGCGGGACAGCCATGACGGTTTCGTTCCCCGCGACGGGCAGTGGCACTACGGTGGGGGCGATTCCTCTGTACTTGCCGCTGGTGGCCAGCACGAACACGTTGCTATTCGGCAACGCGACAGGAATGGCGCCCAACTTCGACAAGCTTGTGGTGGTGTCATCGAACAAGGTGACGGGACTCGTTGCCAGTGTCGTGAATGGGCAGGTCACGCTCACCTGGAACGGCATGGCTGGCGCGGCGAGTTACAATGTTTATTGCGGCACGAACAGCGGAGGGGAAGGGGCGACGCCAATTGTCACGGGCCTGATTTCCCCGACCTACAACGACACTGGCGTAATTATCTGGCAGACCTACTATTACACGGTGACGGCGGTCAATCCCGCCCTGGGCGGCGAAGGCGCACCGTCGGCCGAGGTCAGTGTGGTGGTCCGGGGCGCGACCAGCAGTACGGCATACCAAACTGCGGTGCTCGCCGGCAATCCAGTCGCCTACTGGCGGTTGAATGAGACCAGCGGCACGACCGCCTACGATGACGTGGGAGGTTATAATGGAACTTACGGCAGCACCGTCATTCTGGGCGCAACGGGGCCGCGACCGCCGGACGATCTCGGGTTTGAATTGACGAACACGGCGGTGCAGGTCGCCAACGGAGTAAGCAATGCCTGGATGACCGTGCCGGCCTTGAACCTCAACACGAACACGGTCACGATCACTTGCTGGCTCAAGCCGAGCAGCGTTCAGGCCCCTTGGGCAGGGGTGTTCTATTGCCGCGGCGGCAGTACCGTCGCCGGCTTGGATTTCGGCGGCAACGGCACCGCCCTGGGTTACACTTGGAACAACGATCTGGGGACTTATGGTTGGAGTTCCGGAGTGACGCCGCCGGTCGGAGTATGGTCGTTTTCGGCGCTGGTGATCCAACCGACGCAGGTGACGATATATCTAGGCACCGCCAGTGGCCTGACCTCGGCCAATAACACCTATAACCATCCTCCGCAAGCATTCGAAGTGAACAGCGAGATTGGAACAGACACCTACTCATCCCTCGCCCGCGCCTTCAGCGGCCTGCTGGACGAGGTGGCAATCTATAATACCGCGCTGACACCGGTCCAGATACAGCAACTCTATGAAAACGGCTTCCAACTGCCGCAGGTCCAGATGGGGATCCAGCAATCCGGCCCGAACCTCATCCTTAACTGGCCACAAGGCGTGTTGTTCCAAGCCAATAATTTGAATGGGCCGTGGACGGCCGTGACCAGCGCCACCTCACCTTACATCGTCCATCCTGCGGCAGGCCAAACGTTCTACCGGGTGCGCCTCCGGTAAGAGCAAAGTGTCGATGTCTCTGGTGTTCACGCTGTTCCAGTGCGCAAGAGCCTCCGGAAAAGCAGCTTTCTATATGCAGCACCTGAAAGCACCATCGTCCGCGGCCTACAGGAGGGCGCGGACTCGTCAAGTCCATTGGCCAAGGCGCTTAGCCACGATAATCACGAGCTTGCTCGTCTTCTGATCGACAATGGCGTCACGGCGACAATCCTCCAGGCTGTGCATTGTGGTCACCTCGAATGTGTCCGGAGCGAGGGGAGGTCTGGATCATTTCCCGTGGATGGTATTGACCATTGACCAGAAATTCTCCATCGGCGTGTCGAGTTGCACGTGGTGGGTTGGACCAATGATCAATCCGCCATCCTTGCCCAGAGTGTCCAAGCGCATCCGCACTTCGTTGCTCACATCCTGCGAGGTGCCGAACGGGAGCGTATGCTGCTCGTCGATTGAGCCCCAGAAACAGAGTCGATTGCCAAATTCCCGCTTGAGTTGCGCAGGATCCATGCAGGCCGGTTGAATCGGGTTGAGCACATCGACGCCAATCTCGATCAACTCCGGAATGATCGGGTTGATAACACCGTCGGAGTGGTAGGCGACCTTCACACGGGGAGAAATGCGCTTGAGTTCAGCGATGAATTGCGCCATGCGGGGCTTGAGAAAACGCCGCCACATCGCCGGCGAAATAATCATCGCCGACTGGCCGCCGATATCGTCGCCGGTCCAGATCATGTCCACGCCCAATTCCACCAATCGTTTGGCGGCGGCGAGGTGGTATCTGAAGGGGATGTCAAGAATCGCTTCAGCCAGATCAGGATCAGCCACAAAATCCACCAACATTTGCTCCAGCCCACGCAAGGCCCAAGCGGTCTCCAAGATCGTAGTGACGGTCACCCCAACAATGTAGTACTCCTGCCCATAATTGCGCACCAAGGTTTCGGCATCGCGATAGAGTTCCGGTCGATGGGGGTCGGGCGCGCGATAGCGGGTGATGGCGTCGTCGTCCGCCAGGGGATGAGTTGCGGTTTCCGTGTAATTGCCCCAGCCGAAGGGTGTTTCGTAGGGGGCCAGCTTCCAGCCAATCCCCCATTCGTCGGTGTAATCGTGGTCGCATTGGTAGTAGCTGTTGGCCCAACCCACGCTGGTCAGCAAGAGATCTTCGCCCAAGGCGCGTTCCAGGTGGTAGTTGTTGCCGCCCCCGTGCGGATTATACTCCTCCCGGCCATCAAGACCCATGTCCTTGCGAAGGCGCCGCACGAACTCCGGGGTGAAGCTGATCTGCATGGGACAACGGTCCGGTTGCTCGTGGCTCAGCGCCGTAAGTACTCTCTCGCGAGGTTTCATAATTCAGTTTCTACCAAAAGATAATGTTCAACCCGATCACTGCCCCAATGACTACAGCACCGATGGTTGCGGGTTGCTGATACCATTTCAATGTGGAATCCCGTTGCCTGGGGGTGAGCGAGTAAACCAGGCCGCGCAACTGCTCATCCGTCTTGGCCTGCCGCGTGAGCAGTGAAACGGCGATAGTGGCAATGAAACAGGTCGACCAAGCCCACACCGCTGTCCAGAAATTCTGCGCCATCTCGCTGTGATAGGTATGCAGATGCGCGCCGAGCCAGCCGCCTTTCAACCAGGTGGTTGCGCCGAGCGGAATGGTCAGGCCGTGATGAGCCGCCGCCGCGAGCGTTCCCAACAGCAGGCCATAGAAAGCGCCGTGCCCAGTCGCACGTTTCCAAAACATGCCCAGCAAGAAAGTCGCGAACAGCGGCGCGTTCACGAAGGCGAAAATCAATTGCAGCAGATCCATGATGTTGTTGAATTTTGCCGCCGCATACGCCGCGCCGATGCTTAATAAAATTCCGCCCACCGTGGCGATGTGCCCCATGCGCAGGTAATGACGATCTGATTGGTTCGGACGAATGTAACTTTGGTAAATGTCGTAAGTCCAAACGGTATTAAATGCCGTGACGTTTCCGGCCATGCCGGACATGAACGACGCGAGCAGCGCGGTCAGCCCCAATCCCAATAATCCGCTCGGGAAAAAACGAATCAACATCAGCGGCGTGGCCATGTTATAGTCGAGCGAGCCGTCGGCGGTCTTGGGAAGAAACCCGTTGGGCAGGGAGTATTGCAGACTGATCGCGACCATCCCCGGCAGAATCACCAGCAGCGGGAAAAGCATTTTCGGAATGGCTGCAAGGAGCGGGGTTCGCCGCGCAGCGGACATGGACTTCGCCGCCATCGCGCGTTGCACGACTAAAAAGTCCGTGCACCAATAACCGTAGGCCAGAACAAAGCCCAACCCCATCAACAGGCCCATCCATTCCACACCCATCGGATTATCGGACGGTGATTTAAGCGGCGTCCAGATCGTGGTCAAAGTGTTGGGAGCAAAACCTTGGCTGACGGCGACTTCGCTTAACTTATGCTTCAAACTTTCCCAACCACCCATGCTTTTGAGGCCGAGATATGTGAGCGGCAGGAAACCCATGACGATAAGGAAAAATTGCAGCACTTCATTGTAAATGGCCGAAGTCAATCCGCCGAGAAAGATATAAACCAAAACAATCGCCGCCGAGAGCCAGATGCAAAGGTGAAAATTCCAGCCGAGCATCAACTCCATCAGTTTCGCCAGCGCAAACATGGAGATGCCTGACGAAAATATCGTCATGGCCGCAAATGTCATGGCGTTCAGCCCGCGCGTTTTTTCATCGAACCGCAACTTTAGATATTCAGGAACCGAACGTGCCTTTGAGCCGTAATAAAACGGCATCATGAACACGCCCACAAAGACCATCGCCGTGACCGCCGGCAGCCAGTAAAAATGACAGGTCAACATGCCATATTTGGCGCCGCAGGCGCCCATGCCGATGACTTCCTGCGCGCCCAGATTAGCCGAGAGAAAAGCGAGCGCGGCGATCCACGTGGGAATTCGCCGGCCCGATAAAAAGAAATCTTCTCCCGTTTTAATCGACTGGCGCAACGTCCAACCAATGCCTAAAACGAAGATCAAATAAATGCCAAGAATCGCGTAATCAACGGTATGAAGATGGATTGTCGGCATAAAAATCCCGCGTCATTTACACGCTAAACTCCATTCAACCGTGGCATTTTCCGGCACATCAATCTTCAACCCCGCCAGATTTTCATCACCGGGAAATGGTTCGACGCGAATCCTGCCGTTTTTGGCGGAAGCTTTAAGCGCGTGAAATCCGTTCAGCGCAATCGCGATTTCATAAGTTTCGCCGCCAATGACTTTGGAAGCGCCGCTCAGGATATGTTGTTCTGCATTCCAGACCGGCAGGCGCGCCATGTCCACATAACCTTGCAGGATGTGACGACTGGTTGAAATAAATTGAGGGTTCGGTTCGACTTCGTGAATGGAAAGCATCCGCGCTTCGCCTGGTCGCAAAGTTTGATTCAAGGTCTCCGAACCTTTGATCCGGCCAACGAAATGATTGTTCCAAAAATCATAGACGTAATAGTCCTTGCCGGAGTCCAGACCGAGCTTGCCGTCAACGGAGTCCCCACTTAACGGAACAGAAAAACCCGCCTTTTCCGTGGGCAAGGCATTGTTGTAAAGCACGACCTGATGCCAACGGGAATCAACGGCAAAATCATAAACCTGCGGCCAGCCGTCATGAACAAAAGCATCCACCGGTCGCGCGCTTCGGCGTTCGTTGTAATAGGGAAAGGTTCGGGAAAGATCGTGCAACACGTCCGGGGACAAATCGCGAAAGGAGTTTGCGGTGAGCAGCCGGCTGGCGGCAATCGCGGCCATGGTCAGCATCATGCGACGACCGTCGGTGTCAGAGCCGGTGAAGCCATTAACTTTCCATGAACTATTCAGTTCCTTTGAATCCATGTCGTAGTCAAGAACGACACGATTTTTATACCAGCGCAACCCACTACGCGAAACCATATCGGGAGAAATTTTGTCCGTATCCCACGAGGTGCGCTGAGAGTCCACGACGCCAAGAGTAAGGTCATTATCCGGTTGATTTAAGTTGCGCTCGTGCAGCCACGAATTGGCACCCAGCCCGTCTTTGGCGAACTTGAAAAAGGTCCGGTAGAAGGACGCGCTGGTCGCGTGTGGATCGTAAAACCCGCCTTTGCACGCTTCCGAAACCCAGAGATCGTCACAGTAATCCACCATCATGCCGTCAATGCCGCCGCGCATGGCCGCGAACACCTCACGGAGATGTTGCTGCGCATTTGGATTCGTGAAATCCAGTATGCGATTGACATCTTTGCCACAAAGCCAATCGGTATGTTGTTCCCGGAAATCCTGAGAGATGCGGGATTGTGACCAGACACAGGTCGGTTGAAAATAGGTGAAAGCCAGTCCACCGCGCTCGTGCATGACGCGGCCAAACTTCTGGCTCGTGTCATAGGGCGCAACGTAATAGCCACCTTTTCGCCAGTGAGCGTCATCCCACCAGCCCTGCGGATTGAGCGGCTCGTAGGTGTCCGGCACCAGCCGGCCGGCAACGCGCGAATAACGCAGAAAACCACTCGTACGCACACAGTCCATTTCCTCGACGAGGCCGGCGGTGGTGTTGATGCGGTATGTGGATTTTTCTGGATGGTTTTGCGCGCCCGGGGTATGCCAAACCCCGGCATACCACGCGCAAACCGTCGGGAAATCATAAATATGTGGTTGAGCGTGAGTCGCCAGCGCGAGGCACCAGCCGTACTGTTCCAGCGCAGCGAACGGATTCGGTGTGCCGCAATCCACATAAAAACCGTCTTCGGGCAAATAAGTCGAGCCGGCATCCACGAGCCGGCCAACCGGGTCGCTAGCTTCAAGCGCGGCAACTACAGGAATGTCCCGTTCTTCCGGCGGCTGATCTTTGGTAATCGGACGACCTTCGGCCCATTCAGAGGGAATCGCCGTATTGGTTCCCAGTTCCCAAAGCCAGATTTCGCTGGCGACGGCGTTGGAAACGCGCGCTTCATTTGAAAAGCGGATGCGCACGGAACCATCGGCATAACTTGATGAAGGCAGCGTTGCCGCCAATTCTGCGGGCGACTGATTTTTTCCGCGAAATTGAGGCAGGGTGCGTTTCGTAAATAAGACTTGAGGCTGGTTGTCGCTTCCGATGGCGGTCACCGATTCGATCCGGCCATTGGCATCAAAATCCCACCAGGAAAATCCGATGGCATAATTCTTTTGCGGATCCAAACCAGCGATGTTGAAAGACATTTCCCGGTCGCCAAATAAAACGGTGCTGTAACGCGCGTCACCCGATTCCGCCGGAAACGTGAAAGATTGTCCGCTAATCACGGTAACTGCCGGACCGGAAATTGGCTGGCTCCGGTCGCGCGGGCCACAATCGAGATAGCTGACCAGCTTCGTACCCGGCAGCATCCGCGCCAGCGTCAAGCAGCGCAGGTCAAGTCCTCCTTGAGGTGTCGTCTGCGCCCACTTGGTGAAATCGGCGATTTTCAGTCCGCCCATCACCAGGGACCGGCGTTGGTCAGCCTGTTTGAACGTGAGCAGCAAATTATTGGCACTGCTGCGGAACCGATCATGAGTGACGCGCATTTGAGCGCACGCGGAATCACCGTTGAGCGAACGAATATCAGTCCATTCTCCTCCGGGAAAAATAATGCCGCCATTCAAGGGATAAAATTCCTTGATGCGGACTGGTTTAGTTGTCGTGTTTTCCAGTCCCATGCGCAAGGTGACAAAGGAATTGGTATCGCCATACACATTGAATTCCGAGATCAAAGCAGGCGCATCGGGACGGAAACATTTAACCACCAGGCGTTTGGCAATGCCCAATTCATCCGTCGCACGGGATATTTCCGCCGTGCGAACAAAATTTGAATCCGTTGAATTCCATTGCTCGATTTCACTGTGAGCCGCGGAAATCACCGTCCGACCGGAGGGCAGTTCAATCAGATCAAATGTTCCGGTATCGAGATCATAGGCAACCTTGACGCGATTATTTTGGATGACCGCGACAGATTTTTGATCAGGGATGGTGTTTGCCGCCTGAAGCGATAATGGGGCGAGCGATATACATCCAAAGCAAGTCGTTAAAAACAACACAAAAAATGCTTTCGACCACCCGTCGGCATTTGATCCTCTGAGACAAAACGGATTGGCGGCGCACTTTTTTTTCATAGTTTTATTACCAGTCCGCAACTGAAGCAATGTTCTTATCCCAGCCACAGGGAAAAACACCATTGGCATTTACAAAGAAACAGACTGTTAACAAGTGAAAGATGTGTCAAAAACTTTGCAAATAACATGCTTGATTTGGGAAACCTCATGTGTGTTTTGGCCGTCAACACCGGTTGGGAATCAAACTTTGCGAGGCATTTTCAGACGAAACTGCGTCGGCGTCAAACCCATGATTTTCTTGAACCGGCGCGAAAAATGAAACTCATCACAAAAATTCAAACGCTCGGCAATTTCTTTGTTCGTCAAGGTGCCGGCAACCATCAGCGCGCAGGCTTTGTCAATCATTTTCATGGTCTGATAACGGCCCGGTGAGGCCTCGGCGGCGGTAGTAAAACGCTTGCGAAAAGTTTCATAAGACATTCCCAGTGCGCGCGAAACTTTTTCACCGCTGCCATCTTCGGTTTGGAGCAAGATCCGCGCCCGTTCAAGCCAGTGCGGTTCATGGGAATCGTCGGAAGCTTCCAACGCTTCAGCCAATAAATGTTGAAGTGAACAAATTTGTTGGAGCGGATCGGATTCAGTAACGACTACTTCCTGCAGACGGCGCAGCCAATAATCTATTGGATTCAAATGTCGGACCGGCTGGTTGGGATCGATCAATCCTTTCGCCCGCCACAAATCAAAAATCGGGCCGGAAAAAACGATGTAAAATTCATCCCACAGCGAACCTTTCGCCGGACCATACCAGTGGGGGATTTCCGGGAATATTATCCAAAGGTTTCCGGGAACCACCCTGAAATAAGCGCCGCGGGCATCTTTGAATGTGCCTTCACCGTTCAAAAGATAAATTAGTGCGTAGTTGCCCAAGGTGCGCATCGGTTTTTCCGGAACCCCCGCATGTTGCTTGAGTAATCCGGCCAGCGCGATGCGGCCCAGCGGACTTCCCGCAGAGGTTTGAAAGACAATGCGCGGCTTGATATCGTTAGAGGGCATTGACCAAAACATACATGTTATTTCCCAAAGCGGCCATGTTTTTTTTCTACCAAATCTGTTAACGTCTCCTTATAACAAATGAATTTTCCGCGCACAATACGCTCGCCGCGATTGCCTGCCCAATCGGAGTTCTTTGAGCAGCAAAAATCTTCATCCTTGGCTTCTTTCACCCTGATTGAATTGTTGGTAGTGATTGCAATCATTGCCATTTTGGCAGCGATGATTTTGCCGGCACTGGCCAAAGCCAAGGCCAAAGCGGAACAGATTTATTGTGCCAACAACCTCAAGCAAATCGGTGTCGCCGCGGCCCTTTATCAGAATGAATTCAACGATCACTTTGCTTGGTGCCATAATTGGGGCAAGGCTTGGAACGACACTTTTGTTGCCAATCCTTCAAATATCTGGATGCAGGATTTATTCTATCCATATTCGGCAACCAATCTCGCGAAACCAGCTCCGGGTGTGCTTGCTACTAAATATACTGCCGAGCGTGGTCTTTATACCTGTCCATCGTCGTTACAAATTGCCCCTAGCGTTCCACCCGGCAGTCCGGATGCGATATTTGCCGCCTCAGACTATTTCTATCGTAATGATGGTGTGACTTATGTTTGGAATCATCTGTATTGGGATCCAGTGACCAAGAATTACGGCACTTCCTTCATAAGCGGTCGGGCAGGCAACAAGGTGCGGTCACCCAGCGACGCGATCCTGATCTGGGAAATTCCATATCACGATTACCGCTACATGCCTCATCAGTTTGGAATGAATGTGCTTCATGCCGACAGTTCAGTTGTTCATATCAAAGGCAGCTCCAGCGAGTCGGACTGGTGGCTTTATCACAGTAAGGACGGGTGGGATCCTTGATTCTTTGCGCAAATAAATTTGAACGACTCAACCATGCTTTAAGACAACTCAAAATCATGAAGTAAAAATGACAAATTGCGTCTCCGGATTGTTAGCCCAACCCTTCAAACTCAATGCTGTTTTGAGGTCGGTGGAAGTCGGAGCCGTGAAAAAAGAAAAACAACGGTCCAATAGACAAGTAATCGGAAATATGAAAGGTCAGACAACTATGAAAAAGAAAAATTGTTATATAAGGTGGATGTGTAAAGAGAAAGGTGGTGGAATAATGTCGTGCTTATTTATTTTCACCATGTTGATAACGTTATTTACCGGTGCTCAAGCGCGCGCGGCCGGCCTTGGCATACAGTGGGTGGGTGCTGGCGTACCCATCACCGACCCGGCCGGCGCGTTTGGCGTGCCAACGGCAAACTGGTTGAAGTTAACCACGACCAGTGGCACGCAAACTTTTTCACCGGCCAGCGGCGGCGCGCTTACAGTGACATGGATCACTGGCGGAGGACAATGGACGCCTGGGGCGACTTTCACAGGTTTTACCACCGCAGAAAATCAAATATTGTCAGGCTGCCTTTTCGCGATGCAAAACGATTCTGGATGCGGAGGGCCGATCACGGTGACAATCAGTGGAATGAACTCGGTTGCCACGGGCGATTACACCCTTCAATTGATGGCGTCGATAAATGGCGGTGGGACCGGTTATACCTTTCAACCTGCTACGGTCAATGGCACTGGAACCCTGAATTTTAATAGTCCGGTTGCTGTTGCTGCCAACGGCACTTCAATCGCTTCGGTAACAACAAACATGACGTTGAGTGGCGATGTCATCACTCTTACCATCTGTAATGACGAATATCCCGGCATTTTGCGAGCCGAACTGTCCGGTATTGCCATTGTTTACACTCCCGCTCCCGCTCCCGTTATTACTACGCAACCATTAAGTCAGACTATTCCTGAAAGTGGGAATGTGACTTTTACATCTGCCGCGACCGGCAGCCCTGGCCCACTGACATATCAATGGCAATATAACGATACAGACATACCGGGTGCAACAAATACTTCCTACTCGCTAACCGGTGTGACCGATGGCAATTCAGGAAACTATCGGGTAAAGGTTACTGATGGAAACAATCTGTTTAGTTATAGCGCAGAAGCTGCCTTGATCGTAGCTCCGGCCAGTCCGTTTGTAGTATATGATCCTTCTACCATGATAGGTTATGGCAATATGGGAAGCTATTCTCCCGGTATTGCGAATTATTTCAGCGTGGTTGCGGGAACATCCGTTTCCGTGAACCAATTGGGATTCGCCTCGCCTGCCAGCTCAATTTCCGGCACTGTCATCGTGCAATTATGGGATGCCGCTGCCGTCAAAGTATTAGGCACAGTCACCTTTACGGCCAGCGACACAGGTAGTGCGACCGGCGGCGGTGCATATCTATATCTTAAGGCTCAGACCAACACCATCACATTGGGACCGGGTTCTTATGCTATTGCACAATATGGCGGAACCTATTGTAACGTTCCACTTGGCGAGACAATCAACACCGGTAACGGAGCAATTTTGAACGGCACTTCACGTTGGAATGGTGGTAACGGTCCGGGGACTCTTCCCGGCAACATTGATGGTAATGCGCCTCACTATCTCGGACCGACTTTGCAAGCGTCCGTTTCTGGCGCGCCGGCCATAACCCAACAACCGCAAGGCGGCGCATCGGGGCCGGGCAACACGGTAGTTTTAAGCGTGACCGCCGGAGGGAGTCTGCCTCTGACGTATCAATGGAAAAAGAATAATGTCAATGTCGGCTTAAACTCGCCCACATTAACTCTCTCAAATGTTACCACAAACGATTCGGGAAGTTACTGGGTGGTTATCAGTAATACACGAGGTACGGCCACGAGTGCCACCGCAACTGTGAATGTTGCAGTTCCGCCTACTTTGGCCATACAGTTGAATCCGGGCATACTCATTTCCGGCACGGTTGGCGGCCACTATCAAGTGCAATACAGCACGTCGCTTAATCCGACGACATGGCTGTTACTGCAAGATATTCCGTCGCTGCCAAGCTCACCGTATCTGATTTATGATCCGACGCCAACCTCGGCCGGACAGAGATTCTATCGAGGAATCCTGCCGTGAAATGATATAAACATTTCGGTAAACTCTTCAGAAACCGGCGGTAAAACCGCCGGTTTCTGGTTCTTCCGGAAAGTTGGTGTCTGGATAGGGGGTGATAGTATGAGGCATGAGTCAAAGTCTTCTTTTTCATGCGTTTGGGTGTCGAGAAGGATACGAGTCTGGGCTTGCTCTGGGAGCAGCCCTTCCTACGCCCGGATGAAATCCTTTCTCCACTAGTGGTGTGCCTGGGCCACCGAATCGGGCGTCCGGCAAATGATCCAAGTGGCCAAGACGCTGCTGAGCGATGCCAGCGGCATTCTCTCATGGTGGAAACACCGATCAACAACGGACGCATGGAAGGCATCAACAACAAATAAATAAAGTGACTGTAAGTTCAAATAACAACCAACATCAACCATGAATAAACTAATCCCCATTAGCGGAATAATATGTATTACCATCGGCGTGAGCGCCGGGCTTCTGACTGGCTGCGCCACCAAGAAAACCTGCGGCGCCATGAACCAGCAGCTGACCGGCGAACCGTTTGGCAAGACACTGGACGAGACGCCGGTGGAGATTTACACGCTACGCAATGCCAACGGCATGACCGCGCGCATCATGACTTATGGTGGCATTGTCCAATCGCTGACAGTGCCGGATAAAAACGTGAACTTCGGGGATGTGGTGCTCGGCTATGACACGCTGGACGGTTATTTGACCAACAGCCCGTATTTTGGCGCGCTCATCGGGCGTTATGGCAATCGCATCGCCAAAGGCCATTTCACACTCGATGGTCAGATCTACACGCTCGCAACGAACAACGGACCGAACTCGTTGCACGGCGGCATCCAAGGTTTTGACAAGGTGGTTTGGAAAGTGGTGCGCGCAGAAAACACGCCACAAGGACCGCAGCTTGAGTTGAGTTACATCAACCAGGACGGCGAGGAAGGTTATCCTGGCACGCTCAAGGTCACCGCGCTTTATACGGTGACGCTCGACAACAGCCTGCGTTTGGATTACACTGCGACCACCGACAAGAACACGATCGTGAACCTGACGCAACATTCCTACTTCAACCTGGCCGGACACGGCGACATTCTCGTTCATGAAGTTTACATCAATGCTGACAAATTCACGCCGGTGGACAGCACCCTGATCACGACGGGTGAACTGCGCCCGGTGGACGGCACACCGTTCGATTTCCGCACCCCGGCAACGATTGGTTCACGAGTCAACGCCGACGATGAACAGATCAAGTTCGGCGGCGGCATCGATCATAACTGGGTCATCAACCACCCGATGGGTGAACTGGGTCTGGACGCGCGGGTGACAGAACCGACCACAGGTCGTGTGCTGGAAGTCTGGTCCACGGAACCGGGGCTGCAATTTTACAGCGGCAACTTTTTGGACGGCACGATCACCGGTAAAGGCGGCCAGGTGTATCAATATCGCAACGCCATCGCCATGGAGCCGCAACACTATCCCGATTCCCCGAATCATCCGAATTTCCCTTCGACTGAGTTGAAGCCGGGCGAGACATACAAGAACATAATTATATACAAATTTTCCACAGAATAATTATATCAATTCGTCACCCTTAACCGTCATAAACAAGCCTTTCATTAAGGCACAATTTGAAAATAAAATATGCAGACTAAAATCAGAGCCATGTCGCTATTCGCCGGGATTTTATTGGCGACCACTGCATCCGCACTGGCGCAATCGCCGTGGTCAACGGACAGAGCCAATGAATGGTATGCGCAACATCGTTGGATGGTCGGCTGCAATTTCACACCAGGCACGGCGATCAACCAGCTTGAAATGTGGCAGGCCGATACGTTTGATCCCGTGACCATTGATGGCGAACTGGGTTGGGCGCAGCAAATTGGCTTCACCAGCGTCCGTGTGTTTTTGCACAATTTGCTTTGGCAGCAGGACTCGAAAGGTTTTCTCAAACGCATGGATCAATTTCTGGACATTGCGCACAAGCATCATATCGGTGTGACGTTTGTCATTTTCGATTCCTGCTGGAACCCATTCCCCAAACTCGGCAAACAGCCTGACCCAAAACCGTTCGTTCATAATTCCGGCTGGGTGCAAAGTCCGGGCGAGGAAATTCTGGAACATCCTGAAAAATTCTTTGAGTTGAAACCTTATGTTCAGGGCGTTATCGGCCATTTTCGCAACGACCCGCGCATTGATATGTGGGATTTGTTCAATGAACCCGACAACGGCAACGGTTCGGCCTATGGAAAATTTGAGGCCGTCAACAAGAAAGACATGACGCTGATCCTGCTTCAGCTTGCTTTTGAATGGGCGCGCGAAGTGAAGCCCGCGCAGCCGTTGACGAGTGGTGTGTGGATGGGAAACTGGGTTGATCCGGAAAAATTATCTTCGATGGAACGCGTGCAGTTGCAAAATTCCGACGTCATTTCCTTCCACAATTACAGTTCTTTGCCCGACTTGGAAAAATGTGTTGAAAATTTGCGGCGCTACCACCGTCCGCTGATTTGCACGGAATATATGGCTCGCCCGGTTGGCAGCACCTTTGATCCGAACTTGAAGTATTTACACAACCAGAATGTCGGTGCCTATAACTGGGGTTTTGTTTCCGGCAAAACCCAGACGATTTATCCGTGGGATTCGTGGACGAAAACTTACACGGCGGAACCGCCTCTGTGGTTCCATGACATTTTCCGTTCCAATGGCGTGCCCTACGACGCCAAAGAAATTGACTTCATCAAAAGTATCACACTGAAATAAAAATTCAACAAGCCATTGTCTTTTCGACTTTCGTGATTTTTGCGTTGCTGCCGGCGCGCGCGCAAACGTTCAGCGTTGCCTTCAGCACGTTTTCCGGTCCTAACTGCGTTAAGAACAAGTTCGGCGTTTACCAGACGCCGTTCATGGGCACCGGCAGCTATCCGCCGCTCACCAGCATGGCCCCGTTCCTGGCCGACGCCGGCATCCACGACCTCCGTTACGAGATCGCCTGGGGCAAGCCGGACGCATTCGCCTTCGACCAGATCGGTGGCACAGAGAACAGCCCGACCATTGACTTCACCCGGCTCGACCCGTTCGTCCACATGTTGCAGACGAACGGCGTCGCGCCCCTTTTCGCCACCGGCTATGACCCGGTGCCGCTCAAAACCTGCAGCGATTGGCCCTCCTGGCAGGCCGTGCCGGATAATCTTACTTTATGGGAGTGGATCACCCGGCAGTACGCCAACCACTATTCCTCCAGTCTCGGCTTCAAGGGCATCTGTTACGAGATTTGGAACGAACCGGATTTGTTGCTCAACGGCAGCAAGGTTTTCTTCACCGGCAATCAGAGCGATTACGGCAACATCTACGCCTGCGCGGTCACCGGCATCAACGCCGGCGCGAGCGACGCGCGGGTCGGCGGGCCGGCCATTGCCCATGACACGTCCTATCTCACGCAGTCGGGCATGCTCAGCCAGCCAATGGATTTCGCCTCCATCCACGCGTACGCCAACGCCCCGGGTCAAATCTCGGCCATGCAAAATGCCCTTGGCTCCAAAAGCGTGCCCATTTACATGACCGAATACGCCTCTTATAAAAGCTTCAGCAGCACCGGCCCGAACAGCACGCACGCCGCCGCCGCCGCTTTTTTCGAGGATGTAAAAACGCTGCTGAATTATTCAAACCTGAAGAAAGTTTATTGGGCGCAATGGATTGATGACGACGTAGGCATGATTACCTACAGCCTGCACAAGAAGGCAATCTACAACGCCTACAAAATCTATCAAACCCTCCTGCCAACCAACCGCGTCACCGTCATCCCGGATAACTCAAGCGGCATAGACACACTGGCTGCCGCAGACAGTGGCATCGCCGGCATCGTCGTGTGGAATAATAATACCTCCAGTTCCTCCGTGACAATCAACCTGAACAACCTGCCGGGCGGGGTTGGTATTTTGCGGCTTTACCGCATCGACAGTCAAAACGCCAGTTATATCGACAATGCCAGATCGGAGAACCTTTCCTTGAACAGCCAATGGTCTTATTCCACCCCCACGAACAGTTGGACCGGCACGGTCCCCGCCCAGAGCGTGGTGTTCATTCTCGCCCAAGCCGCAGCGGGCCTGGAATCGCACTACGGTAGAACACCTTGGGCAATCCCCGGCACCATCCAGAATGAGAACTACGACAACGGCGGCGAGGGAATCGGTTACCATGATTCGGACGCTGCCAATCTCGGCGGCCAATTGACGATGAAGGACCTGCCGTATACGGATCTCAAGAACTGGGTGATGATCCCCGGAACTTTGGCCCTGACCAATGGCCAGATACTGTTTCAAGATGCCAACGTCGCCAATCAGCCCGCCAGATTTTATCAACTGATCGAGCACTAAACCGCTGTCGCGAAACTCCCTGGACCTGGCACCTCACATAAATCACAAATGAAAATTACTAACGTCAAAACCTTCTTTGTCGAAGGACTCAAATACAATTGGACACTCCTAAAGATCGAGACCGACGCGGGCATCCATGGTTGGGGTGAGGCCACCAATTGGCCCGGGTCACCGCTGATCGAGGCCGCCTGCCAACATGTCGGCAACTTCATTCTCGGTCAGGACGCCCGTCGTTTGGATTTTCTTTGGACGAAAATCTATCGGGACATGAGCTGGCTTGGGCAGGCGGGACCGCTGCTTTCGGCCATCAGTGCGGTGGACATCGCGCTCTGGGACATCAAAGGCAAAGCACTGGGTGCGCCGGTTTATGATTTGCTGGGCGGCGCCTACCGCCAAAAGATTTTGCTCTATGCGAACTACTGGTTCACCGGCGGCGGTCATTCGCCGGATGACTATGCGCGACAGGCCAAAGCCACGGTGGCGAAGGGCTTCACCGCGTTGAAATTCGATCCGTTTGCTCATGTGAACTACGGTTACGGCGCAGATTTGAGCGACAACAACGGCCTTTCGGAACAACAGAAGAAGCTCGCGGTGGATTTGGTTGCCGCGGTCGCGGAAGCGGTGGGGCCGGAAGTGGCGCTGGCCATCGAGACCCACGCGTTTCTAAATGGTCCGACTGTGGTGGAAATGGCCCGGCGTTTGGAGAAGTTGAATTTCAATTGCATGTGGTATGAAGAACCGGCGTTGCCGGAATTTCCCGATGCGATCGCGGATATTCGGCGGCAGATTCGGTTGCCCGTTTGCGTGGGCGAAAGGCTGCACAGCAGATTCATGCTGCGCGGCGTGCTGGAACGACAGGCGGCGGACATTGTGATGCCCGATATCACCCGCTGCGGTGGCATCAGTGAGATGCGCAAAATGGCCAATCTGGCGGAGACGTACAACGTGCCCATCGCGCCGCACAATCCCAACGGGCCTGTTTCCACCATCGCCTCTGCCCACACCATGGCCACCATCCCCAATTTCTTCCGGCAGGAATTCATGGTGAATGATGTGCCGTGGCGTGACACCTGTTTGTCTCGTCCATTACCTGTTGAAAATGGTTTCTTCACGCTGCCCGAACGGCCCGGACTTGGTTTTGATTTGGATGAAGCGGAATTGCTGAAGCATCCCGGGATTCGGATTCAACCCAAAGATCGAAATTTCTACGTATGAGCAAACTGGCAAAAAAACTTTGGCGTACCGATGATGAATTATTTGCCCTGGCGCGCCGCGAATTATTCACGGCGGTCGTCGGTGACATCATGGACAAGCTTGGCTTCCAAAAGCAGTTCCTTCCGCCGGAGGTGAAGCCGCTGAGGGAGGACATGGTGGCCATCGGCCGGTCCATGACCGTGTTGGAGGCGGACGTTCTCGAAAATACAAACCCGGGCGGACAAAACAAATTGTTACAGCGGTCGTTTGGCCTTATGCTCGAAGCGCTGGATGATTTGAAACGGAATGAGGTGTACATCTGCACCGGAGCATCGCCGCAGTACGCACTGTGGGGTGAGCTGATGAGCACCCGCGCCATGAAGCTCGGCGCGGTGGGGGCCGTGGTGAACGGTTACTCGCGTGACACGCGAGGCATCCTAAGCCTCAACTTTCCCACCTTCTCGTGGGGCCGCTACGCACAGGATCAGGCGCCCCGCGGAAAAGTCATTGATTTCCGCGTGCCGCTCCAGCTTGGAGAGACGCGGGTCGAATCTGGGGATATCGCTTTCGGTGACATCGATGGAGTTTGCATCGTGCCGCGGTGCATCGAACAGGAGGTCTTCACCCGAGCGTTGGAAAAAGCTCGCGGCGAAAAACTGGTCAAAAAGGCGCTGGAAAGGGGCATGAGCGCGCGAACGGCTTTCGACAAGTATGGAATACTGTAAACACAAAACGTTGTTGGCGGTGGCCATCGCGAGAAATCTGCGGCGGATCCCGATGCCCCGTTCTGCAGACGATGCACTCCGGCGCGCGGATACCTTTAGGCCAGAAAGGATGGATGCTCTTGAGATGCCTCTAGCAGTCTCACCTGTGCAAGTGGACAGGCACTGGGCCGGATTTCTGATCAGATTAGACAACAAACCAACCGTCAAAACGGCGGTTTACGTACGAAGGGATATATATGCTCACAATTGACCTCAATGGGAAGAAAGCTTTGGTCTCCGGCGTAAGCTGTGGAATCGGCGCTGCAATTGCCCTTCAGTTGGCGCGGGCAGGCTGTGACGTGGCGGGTTGCGCCACCAGCGCGGCCAATACCACTGGCCCTTGCGCTTTCCGGAAAAGCGTGGAGGCAGAAGGCAGACGCACAGTGTACCACAAGGTTGATATTGCAACTTTACGCGGACCCGGCGAATGGGTCGCGCAGGCAGCCGATGCAATCGGCGGCGTGGACATCGTCGTTTCCAATGCCGGACGCAACATTTTTGCCGGCGCGGAAAATTGCGATCAGGAAGTTTGGAGTCAGTGCATGGAGTTGGATCTGGCATCGCACTGGCGGTTGGCCAAGGCGGCGAAACCATACCTGGAAAAGTCTGTGCGACCGATTATAATTATCATCTCATCAAATCACGCCTGGCGTACCATCCCCGGCTGCTTTCCCTACAATGTTGCGAAGGCGGGATTACCCGCAATGGTGCAATCCCTCGCCATCGAGTGGGCGCCAAAAATCCGTACCGTCGGCGTCGCGCCCGGATTCATTGACACGCCCGGGAATGACGCGTGGTTCAATTCCTTTCCCGATCCGGCTGCGGAACGGACTCGGACCGAGAAGAGGCATCCCGTGGGGCGGCTCGGCACAGCTGATGAAATCGGCGCGCTGTGCGCCTTCCTGGCCAGCGATCACGCCGGTTTTATTTCTGGCACCACCCTTCTGGTTGATGGCGGTGTCGGTGCCGTGATGTAAAAACGGACTAGAATCATGGCCAACCTGAAAATGGGCCGGAACGTTGAACTCGCTCTCGACGCCAAAGCGACTTTGGGTGAAGGCCCCATGTGGCACGCTCGCCGCAAAAAGCTTTACTGGGTGGATATTCTGGAAAAAAAACTTCATGAGTTTGATCCCCCGACCGGATGCGACCGCGCTTTTAATGCCGGTCAATTTGTGGGTTGTGTGGCCGCACGCAAAAAAGGCGGCTTGGTGCTCGGTCTTCAACACGGTTTCGCGTATTTCAATTTCCGGACGAAAAAAATCTGCCAATTAATTGAAACTGGCTTTGTTCGCTCCGGCAATAGAATCAACGATGGTAAATGTGATCCTGCTGGTCGATTCTGGGCTGGAACCATGAACCTCAATGCCAGGGCGAATCACGGCAGTCTTCTCTACCTCGACACCGATCTCCATGTCCGGCAGGTTCTACATAACCTCACCATTCCCAATGGCATCATTTGGAGCCTCGACATGCGAACCATGTTCTTCATTGATTCGGGGCGCCAAATTGTTTGGGCTTTTGATTATGACGGAGCTGCAGGACAGATTTTAAATCGCCGGGCTGTAATACGAATCGCAAAACGCGATGGTGTGCCAGATGGCATGACCATTGATGCCGAAGGTATGCTTTGGGTTGCGCTTTGGGGCGGAGGCCGGGTGACCCGCTGGAATCCGCAAAGTGGCAAACTGCTCCAAACGGTTCCATTGCCGGTCTCATTAGTGACCTCATGTGCCTTTGGGGGAGCCAAGTTAGATGTCCTTTTTATCACATCCGCACGAACGTCTTTAGGCAAAGATGCCCTCTCAAAAGAGCCTTTGGCGGGTGGAATTTTTCGTGTACCCACAGATGTCTGCGGAATACCAAGCCATCCCTTCAGAGGTTAGGTCTTGAGATCGACCGGGCGTCTTTAGCACATGTTTTGTTTGTTTTGATTATTTATGGAAATAGATGATGCGCCTAAAATGTTACCGAAAGTCAACCACCGCCGGCTCTTTTCGGTCCGCAACACTGGTTTGTGCCACAAGTTGACGATGGGACTCCCGCGTTCAGGCAATTTCAGAGCCGCAAACGAGAAAAAAATCAGGCTGTTGCTGGTCGCACTACTGATCCTCACCTTTGTCACTGGGCATGCTTGGGCCTATGGCGTGATGCCGAGCCTCAACACTTACAACAAGGAACTCGCCAAAGACGCTCTAATCCACGTGGTCGAACTCAAGTGCAATGGAGTTTGGTTCATCACGCAAAATAGCGACTTTGAAGACTCAGAATGGCGATCGGTCTTCGATGAATTGAAAGGCCACCAGGTTTCTGAAGACAACCCGAATGGAAATAAGTCATATGTTGACTACCTCAGAATTATGAAAAAGGCGCCGGATGCTTCGCTGTGTTATACCGAGACGGGAGGGCTTCCAGGCGGCACGTTGCTGACTGATGAACAAATTCAAGCCCAGTATAAATCACATGGAAATTGTCCGATCATATGCTTGACCAGGAGTTTTGGGGGAGAATGGAGGACGCAAACGGAGCGCTGCCTCAAAAACCCGAAAGTCGGAGCAATCTGTCTGGAATATGTGAAGGAAGCCTTGCTCGAGAATATCAACGATCCCACCGACTGTATAAAAGTCGCCCGCAGGCAGCACAAACGGGTCTACATTCTCCTCCATGCAGCAGGAGATGGTTGGAGTTTGGAGGAGAACAGGAAAATTATTGCCAATCTCGGCAACTGGTGCCCACTGGAAATGGCCAGCGGTGAAGTTTTCTTGGTTTATCAGAATTATCACAGAAGCATCACAGGATGGTTTGGTCCGGGCGGCGTAAAAGAGGCAATTCGGCAAGCCTGTAAAATGCCCAATTATTCGCCTGCAATCGAGAGCATTGGTAATTAATCAACTCCAAGCCATGCTTGTACGATTGAGCAACGGCCATCAAGTTCTCGCTGCTGCAGCAATCCCGTGGAGAAGCGGGTGCGAGGTATCATTGAATGCAAAATGATTGCCGGGCCGGTGCGAAGAGTCACCACTAAATGTGATGCCGTCCAGTAGTTTTGAAGCGGCGGCTCGCGCTTTGACGTCCCAGAGCAGTAGCTTGCCACCGCGGCGCACGAATTCATCAAGTTGAGTAGCGTATTGGCGAAAGTCCGGAGAATCCATGTCGTATACCACAACCAGCTTTGCCCGGATAAAAGGATTCTTCCCTAAATGATAGCTTTGGGCGGTCCACCCGATGGCTTGGCGGCGACCCTCCAGCAGCCAATGGAATACGTTTGAGGCATCGCTTAACTTGATATGGTTCGAAGAACCTCTGCCGCGCAATGATTTGATTGGATATGCGCGGCTAGCTGCGTCCACCCCTGTGCCAATCGCCGCAGGCGAGCGAGAGTACGGCATTCAACCCTTCCAACGCTTAATTGATGCCCAGGCGATTTCGGTTGTCCAGCCTGATTTGTTACGCGTAGGTGGGGTCACCGGCTGGCGTGCAGTTGACCGCTTGGCCGTTGCGCTCTACGTCCGCAACGACAACCGACGCGCCCGGCTCGTCAAACTCATCGCCACTTGCGGCGCGCTCGACCTGGACGATCCGCAACCAGCCATCACCGTCATGTTGTCCGACGAAAGCTGACATCCCTACCTACTGACACCGCCCGCGAATTTCTTAGTTCGCGGGCTTTTTTCATTCCGGCTGGGCTTCGAGCCCCAGCCCCGCGCCAAAGGGCAAGCCCTCCGTAGTCTGTGTTTTGGGAAGTGAAGCCTGCCGGCTTTAACTTGGAGTAATGGCCGGCCACGCGCCGCGCACGCTGCCAAAGTGACGGCGGAGCAGCGCAAATCCCGGCGTGGTTGGATCGGGTGTCACGGCTTGCCCGTTGGCATCCAAGTAAAGACAGCCGATTTCTTCCGGAGGGAGCTTCAGGAACAGGGCGTTTGCTTCGGCTACTGCTGCCAACCACCGGTGTTTGCACTCAACCAAATCCACCGGTTCGCGCAACAGCAGCGTCTTCAACCGGACGGCGGGGTAATGGGCGAGGCGTTGCGCCTCCTCGATCAAAAATTGCGGGGTGAAGCCGATGTCTTTGCCGCAGGCCGCCCACGCCAGCGCGCCCAGACTCAAGACGTTCCGGTGCAGAAACAGCACATCCAGATAGTCACGCAGTTCGCCGCGCCCGGCCAGTGCCAACACCTTGTTGGTTGCACCATCCATCGGATGCAGCACAAAGCCCAACTCGGCATCGGGTTGCACTGGAAAAAAACGGAATGCGGAATCATACGCCCAGTCCACCTTGGTCGAACGACCATCTTTGGAAACCGTCGCCCGCTGCAACGTCTCCTGAGTTTCGGCCCATTCCAACGTATAGCCGTTCTGTTGCAACACGGCGGCATCCTGCGCCGCCGCCAATTTGAGACTTTGCACTGTGTCGTGAAAAACGTCGATGTCTTGAGACTGCCGATGAGAATCTTCCCGCCGCAAAAAAACAGTCGCGCCGGCGACATAGCTCTCGGGATTGCGGTTGGCCGCCAGCAGGCGCAGGATGTTCTTTTCGAAATCCCCTAGCGGCATAATTCAGCGGCAATGTAGAAACCGCGCCGTCCGCCGTCCGCGCGCAGCCGTTCGCAAATGTAAGGGACTTCCTCCGAAACGATCTCCGCGTCGGGCCGCATGAACCAAAAGCACCGGGCATGAAACTCCCGGAACGCCTGTTGTGCCAAGGCGAGTTTCTCCGCCGGGCGCGGCGTTGGGGTCTGGATGACCGGTTTGTTCATGCTGATTCAATAGCTCAAATTAACACTTTCGGCAATCATTGAAAACACGCCCGCTTAATGGAATGGACGGCTGATTGTCCGCAGCTTCACAACGAGCAGCATCTATGCTAGGATGTTTTACTGGAGGCGGCTCATCTTCTTTGAGTCCGTCATTAGTTCACCCCACAAGCACATTGAAAGGAAAATCCCATGAATGCTCATGTTTATGAACAGATCACCGAACGCATCATCGCCTTGCTCGCGCAAGGCACAGTCCCCTGGCACAAACCGTGGAAGGCACGAACCGGGTTGCCCCGGAATGTCATCACGCAAAAGCCGTATCGCGGCATCAACGTCTTCCTGCTGCTGGCCATGAGTTATGAATCACCCTTCTGGCTCACGTTCCGGCAGGCATTGCAGCTTGGTGGAACCGTGCGCAAGGGAGAAAAAGCGTGTCCGGTCGTCTTTTGGAAACAGACGACCCTTGAGGACAAGGAATCCGGCGAGCAGCAGAAAAAACGGCTGCTCCGTTTTTACCATGTCTTCAATTTGGCGCAGTGCGACGGACTTGAAAATTGCACAGCGCCAGTGGAGACACCCGTGAACGGCATCTGCCAACCGGAGGATATGGTCGCGCACATGCCGCAACCACCGCTCATCAAGCACGGCATGACACGCGCCTTCTATTCGCCGCGTGAGGATTGCGTCGGCTTGCCGGCGCGGGAGCGGTTCGAGCGGGCGGAGGGCTATTACGCCACGCTCTTTCACGAACTGGTTCACGCCACCGGCCATGAGACGCGCCTCAACCGGGCAACCCTCACGGAAAAAGCCGGTTTCGGTTCCAATCCCTACTGCAAAGAGGAATTGATCGCCGAAATGGGCGCAGCGTTTCTGTGCGGCCA
>OBLU010000303.1_pt1 | contig 47811 bp, 40 predicted proteins | sample 1518681 | NCBI WGS metagenome assembly OBLU01 (sample SAMEA3539304, study PRJEB22396) | soil metagenome | biome: tundra; feature: field; material: soil | place: USA | collected 2010-05 | depth 0.15 m
ATTGATTTGGCGTCCCCGGCGGGATTTGAACCCGCGTTTGCGCCGTGAAAGGGCGCAAACAAACTGGATCACGTTGTAATTACAAGGCAGCGGTCGCTCTGCAATGCCCTGTAAGGAACAGCTAGAAACCCAAAGGCACGAGCTTTGGTTGTACCGTCCTTGTACCGCGAGTTTTGGCAGGGTTCGGGGCGTTGTATGTGTTGGTGGTCTTGGAAATGAGGGCCAATCGACATACTTGCTCCTATAATCTTCCGTTGCACCCGTTCGGCTCAGGCAACCTTTTGTCTTTGCGGCCGTATTTCAGCTTCCATTGCGACCTCAGACTGTTTAGTCGAGCGTTGGTCGACGGGAGCGTGCACTGATCACCGGCGGCAACAGCGGCATCCTGGCTACCGCGAGGTACTAAGAAAATTGTGCAAACTGTTGATTTGAGGAGTGGACAGAGTCGTGGCGAAGAACAACCAGGATCCTCTCACTTACGCCTGATGACAAACACGGTTTTGTCGTCGACACGATCCTCTTCACTAGCCTGCGTTAGGTACTCGTCCTGTTTAACTGCATGTTTCAGGATCGCGTTACAAACCTCTTTTGCAGGCTCATCCTGGTGTTCACGGATTACCTGTTCGATCTTCAGGCGGTCCTGCTCATCGCTGCCATCGTAAACCCCGTCTGTATAAAGGAAGAGGATGTCTCCCGGACTCATGAGGGTGATTTCCGCCACGTCGGATGACTCCATTTTGCGTGTCCGTGGCGTCATGGAAAGATACCTGTTCCGGTCTGGATTGTCCTCCGGAATCTCCAACCCGAGTGCGAGGAACTGCGCCATGCTAGCCTTGCCGATCTCCACGAACCTTTCGTACTCAGCGGAAAATACTAACGGGGGCGGGTGGCCGAAATTTACGAAGCGGAAATGTCCACTCGGCCGTATCTCACCGTAGAGCATCGTCGCGATCTCGCGCGAATTGTCATCTTTATCCCAGCCCAACGCGTTTCGTGCAGTGACTGACTGGCCGAGTCTCAGATTGATCTTCTCGAACATATCTGGTGTTGTTCTTCCGTTCCGATCCAGCTCCGCTAGCATGAATGCATGGAAGGTGTCGTGGACGGTTGACGCGATCTTCGCCGAGATGATGCCGTGCCCCTGAGCGTCCACCAGTAGCACTCCAGCGGTCGTGTGCAATTCTTGTAGGTCTTCGGCGATTCGCAGTTGCTCTGACCTTTTCGTTCTGTATTCCACTGCAACAGCATCAGTGTAGCCGGGCTTGGACTGCAACCACTCCACATGCGCATCCACCGGGTTTCGAAGGGTCTGGCCTTTGAGAACAGGCTCCAGGTACTCCTTGGACAGCTTGAGTGCACGTGCGATGCGCGCGTCGATGTTGTAACGCTGCTGAAAGTTGATGTACTCAAAGAGATCGCCGCCCACCGCCCCGGCAGGAATGGAGTTGCCATACATATCGATGCCGGCGAGTTGAGGAATGGCACCCTCAACTGGCATCAGTCTTTTGCGGAGGTACTCGTCAATGGTGAGTTCTACTTGGGGTGTCGCCATAAGAACGATTCTGTGAGGCGGTTCCCTGTGCACATCACATTGGGAGAGAATCGCACCATTGGTCGTTGCGCCGACAACTGACAGTTCGCTGCCGATTTGCGCATCGAACGTCGCTTTTTCGTGACACTCAGTCTACGGGCCGTCAGCAGCCGCCAGACTGTTCAAATTAAATAGACGGCGAACCAGTTCCACAACCTTACCTGAATACGGTTCTTCGGCAGCGTTCCTTAGTGTGATAGCCGCCGTTTCCGCAATCGTATTGACAAGCCGGCAAGTTAGACCCACGATCGCTAGTTCCTGCTCGCATGTCAGGGTGCCAAGTCGGGCCCGTAACCGTGCCAGTTCGCCCTTCCGGATATCCTCGAGATGGCGCTCCAGGGCGGCGATGGTGGGAACGACTTCGGCTTTTCGACTGGCCGATCGGGCAGTATTCATAAGGCGCTCCAGATCCCGGCAAGCTTTTGAATTCCAGTTGCTGCGAAACCCGGCAAGAGTCTATCGAACATTTTGTGCCGGCTATTAGGTGAATGCACGCACCGTGCCACGCAATCGCTTTCCCACTTCGCATAGACGCCAATCTTCCATTGCACCCGTTCGGCTCAGGCGACCTCTTGTCTTTGGGGCCGTATTTCAGCCTCCATGGCGACCTCGGCCTGCAAGCTCTGGAGATCGCGAGAGATGGTTACGACAGCGAGAGCGCGACCGCCTTTCTTATACGCCACGGCACAATCGCGCGCATCGAGGCTCCCATCGATCTCGATAGCCTCCCACTTCTCGGCGTGGCCCACATAATTGATAGTCACGTCGTAATGTTGACTCCAGAAGAATGGGACAGCATCAAACTTTTCGCGACGGCCAAGAATATTCTTAGCTGCTACTTGCCCCTGGCGTTCAGCAATCACCCAGTGCTCGACGCGAATTCGCCCGCCGGTGTGCGGATCTGGCCAGCGGGCGGCATCGCCAGCAGCGAAGATTCCGGCCACGCTGGTTTCGAGGTATTCGTTGACTTCGATACCCCGATCGACGGCGAGCCCGGCTTGCTCCGCCACAGTCAGCAACGGCCGCACGCCTACACCCAAAACCAGGAAGTCTGTGTCCAAAGCTGTTCCGCCGGTTAAGGTGACTGTGCAACCATTCACCCGGCTGACAGTCTGCCCCAAATGAAAGGTTACGCCGTGAGCTTCGTGAAGTTTGCGGATGAAGAGGCCAACCTCAGCTCCCATCACGCGTTCGAGTGGATGGCTCTCAAGCGCTACTACATCTACGAGGATTCCGCGGGCGCGCAGCGATGCGGCAACTTCCAAGCCGATAAAGCTGGCGCCAACAACCACCACACGTTTTGCTGAAGTTGCCTTGGCAATGATTGCCTTGCTGTCAGCGAACGTGCGGAGATAATGGACCTGAGAATCAGTCGCGCCTTCAATCGGCAAACGGACTGGGTCGGCTCCGGTTGCCAACAGGAGAGCGCCAAATTCGAGCGCCTTGCCATTCTCAAGCACTATCCGCCGTCTTTTTGTATCAAGCGATGAAACTCGTGAGTGAAGGAGAAGATCGATCCGGCGGTCGCGGTAGTACTCCGAAGGCCGCAAAGGAATCCAGTCTTCTTGAGCCACGCCTGCCAGGTAATCCTTGGAAAGGTTCGGACGATCCACTGGCGGAGAGGCGTCGGCACTCACGATGGTAAGAGGACCGTCGTAGCCCTCTCGCCGCAGCATGTCGGCCGCAGCCAGACCCGCGGCGCCTCCGCCCACAATCACAACCGAGCTTGGACCCTCCGTTCCGCGCTTGGGAGCCGGTGGTGAGACTTTCTCACGAACAAAAATCTTGTCGCCCAGTTTTTCAACTCGCCAACAAGGGACCGGATCAAGAGCGGGTGCCCGCAGCGCCTCGCCATTCCGGAGACTGAAACATGCATGGTGCCAGGGACAGCGCACGGTGTCACCCACGATTAAGCCTTCTGCGAGCGGGCCACCGTAGTGGGTGCAGTGGGCGCCGATGGCAAAGACCTCATCACCGCGGCGGGCCAGAACCAATTCTTCGCCGTCGGCCTGGCCCGATATCATGCTGCCATCGCCGAGATCGCGAATCGGAAATCCATTTTTGAAATCGGGTTTGTTCGTCTCTGGTGTCTCTGCCATGATTTGCCTCCCGAGCCGATTTCGACGCTGCGGTAGCTTCAAGATGCTGGCTGTCATCGAACCGATGGTTCGGTTCATACTACTCGCGAACTGCGCGAGTTTCTCAAACATCGCGGCGGCTTTGAGGTTACTTCGCGTCCCGCAACCTGGGCCCATTCGCACCTCGCCTGAAACCCCGGCAAGCTTCTCTTCAAGAGCAGACACTGCATCACAATTCAGTCTCGCTTATGCGGGCCGGGAGAGCGTTGCACGATAATCAGCGGCGAATTTCTCAATGCCTTTGCGTGTAAGCTCGTGTTGTATATCAAACGTTTCCCACGGTCGTTCCAAGTCAAGCTCTTCGTACGGGATCGACTTACCGGAAGCCTTGTACTGAAACTGTTTGTCGGGCATCGGGAAATTGCTGTTCGTCCACAGTTCCAAGACTTTCGCAGGTACGGTTACAAGCTCCGTTTCGAGCACAAAACAGTAAAGCAGGTGTTTCAGGCTGCGGATGCTTGCCGCTAGTACCAGAACATGGCCATCACCCTTGAGGAACATCTGTTTTATGTTCTTAACAACATCCATCCCGTTCTGGCCTATGTCGTCTAAACGCCCAACGAAAGGCGAGACGTAGGCAGGTTGCTTTGTGCCCTTCGTCGCTGCGTACACTGCGGCTGCCTGTTGTTGCGAAAAGCACAAGGTGATATTAACTCGCATATCTTGACTGACTGACATCTGTGCTGCACGGAGGCCTTCTGCCGTGCATGGATATTTGATGTACGCATTGGGTATCCACGTAAACATTTCCCGGCCTTGGTCGAACATCTCTTGTGCGATTGTCCTCTCATCCGAGAAGACTTCGATAGACACTCCCGCATCGCCGACCAATGGAGAAATTATCTGCACGATTTTCCTGTATTCGTCCATCTCCTCCCTGTTCGTAAGTTTGTGCCCTGATGCGATTAGCTCCTTGATGTGCGGGTTCTTGGCAATCAAAGATGGATTGGTCGTCTGTCCATCGACAAACCCCAACAATTGCTTAGCCCGCCGAGTCTCCTGCGGGTCGCCACCATCCACCAATATTTTCGTCTTGGGTCGAGTCATTGGAATGCTCCTTTCCGTGTGAACCTCAGGCCTAGTCGCCTTCTGCCATCTCCTCCTGGCGCCCTGTTAGTTGTGTGCCGCCTCGAAAGACGGACAGTTACGATTCCATTTCTGACCTTGTCGGTGCGCATTTCCGATTCGCTCGAACGGGATGAAGCGATCAGACCAGAAGACCGAGGGCGAAACAATTGGACCTTGGTATTGGGCAAGACTTTGGTATCAATGAGAGGAAGGAACCCCTCGCGGCCGATTTATGGCACCGCAAGAAATCCGTTCCTGGCAAAGGACTGATAATTCAATTGGATTACAACGGGTCAACTTGCCCGGTCTACGGTCCCCCCTTGGACCTCGCTCGTCTGCCGTTCACGTCTCGGTGATACGGCGGGCCAGTCTGCTCTCCAGGCATCAGGACCTGTGGCGCTCATGTACCTAATCCGCACTGGCATGGCCGCTAGCTGATCTGAGAGTCTAGCTTCATTGCGAATCGGCCACCAGTCGTACAAGAACACCTCAAGGGGACGCCACATGGAGACCCAGCCGCCGATCGTGAGGCTCTCGCGCAGAATTTCCCCGATACGGCTGCCCTTCATCAGAGTGGCAAGAAAATCACCCAGGGCGATAGCGGCCGCCAACGCAATCAGACCGATCACCAGACTGGTCCGGCCCACACGAAACAATTCCCGCAGACGTTGTCGGTATCTCTCAGCACGATGTCTGAAGAACTCGTGAATCGCGTCACGCAGGAGAGCAGCCTCTTCGGGCAAACCCGCCTCGCGATCGACGTCAACCACCAAAGCAAGCGTTGCGTCGCGGGGCAGGTCCTTGGCCCAACCCACTATGAACTCCTCGGCTTTCGGATCCAGATCCCTATCGCGAAAAGGCGAGGGATCGATGGCATCGAACAACTGCTTCAATTCGCTTACGTGCACCTCGATCACGGAGCACTTTGGAGCAATGAGGTCGCCAGCAGACGGTTTTTCCTTCGTAGTAGAAGTGTTTACCATTGCATTCGCTGGCACTCGCTAAAACTCTATATGATACTCACCTTTTTGTAGAATTGCCTTAACAGGAATACCAGCCATGAACGATCATTACGGCGTGGCAGCACATCGACCTACCCGCTTACGCGAGCGAGTTGCAGGCACGGGTGGCGTTCTCATGGCTGACCATGGACGCCTTCTACGAAGAAGACGAACGGATACTGGGCCATGCCGCCGACAGTTATCACCGCATCGACATCCGCCAGACCTCCGGTAGCCTCGGGGTCCGGCATCGTGACCGCATCATCGCGGATACCAAGCGGCCGGTAGTCCTGAATATGTCCTGATTTGCTGTATCCGCGTCGTGGCGTTCTGACTTTGTGGACCCTATCGCCGATCCACGAAGGGGGCGACATGATCCGTCTTGCGCAGGCCTACCCGTCCATCACACAACACATCGCATTCGACAGTGAGTTGTTCCAAGGTTGGATTCAACAAGCCGCCAGCGCAAACAACAACGAGCTAGTCGCACCAACTGATGCGAAGGTATCGATCGATACCTTCGTCCAATAGACTCGCCTCTACGCTTCTGGCTTAATTGTAACTGCGTATTGGATCCGAACGAAACCGATCCCGCACCGGACAATCTTCGAAGAACACACCATGACACACACAATAATCCGCGCCAGCCTAGTGTGCGATGCGACGCGCACCATGCATGTTTGGCTGCGGAATTGGTCGTGTTCGGGCGTAAATCTAGTCTGCTCCCTGATCCCCGGTGGGACCAACTAGTGATGGCGTGCGTTGTGCTGAAGCCTGGTAAAGCGCTCACTGCAGATGATCTGCTCGCCTATTGCCGACAAAGTCTCGCAACACTTACAAGGTTCCGCGCCGCGTTGAGTTCTTGGATACCGAACTACCCAAGAGTGGTTCCGGGAAAATATTTAAGAGAATTCTGAGTGACCGCTTTTGGGCTCACCAGGAACGGACTGTAGGGTGACCTATGGATACACAACCCGTTCGTAGCGAGGGGCGACAATGAACTCGAATATTTCCGATCCTGCGTTTTGGAGTCGGTTCCAGTTCGGCTTCACGCTGACCTATCACTACCTGTTTCCGCAACTCACCATGGGGTTGGCATGGTTCCTGGTGTATTGGAAATGGCGTGCCTTAAGGACGCGAGATGAAAAGTACAACAAGGCCGTTCGGTTTTGGGCCAAGATATTCGGCCTCAATTTTGCCGTGGGAGTCGTTACCGGTATTCCCATGGAGTTTCAGTTCGGAACCAACTGGGCAGGTTTTACGAGGTATGCGGGCGGAGTGATCGGACAGACGTTGGCGATGGAAGGCATGTTCGCGTTCTTTCTCGAAAGCGCGTTCGTAGGTGCGCTTGTCTGGGGCGAAAAGCGGCTGGGTCCGCGGTATCACTTCGTGGCCGCCCTCGCGGTTGCGACGGGGAGTTGGATCTCTGGCTTCTTCATTCTGGTCACCAATGCTTTTATGCAGCATCCGGTGGGTTTCCGGCTTGAAGCGGACGGTTCGCTTGGCATCGCCAGTCTCGGTGCCTATCTTTTGAATCCGTGGGCCTGGGTGCAGTTCGCCCACAATCAGATGGCAGCGCTCGTGACGGGCTCGTTCGTGGTCACAGCCGTGGGAGCTTTTTATGCGTTGCGACAAGTCCATCCAATGCAGGCCTCACTCTATCTTCGTGCGGGAACGGTCACTGCGCTGATAGCGTCCACTCTTGTTGCCTTTCCGACCGGCGATCAGCAAGCAAAGATGGTCGGCAACCACCAACCGGTAACACTCGCTGCGATGGAAGGTAGATTTGTAGGCGGACCGAGGGCGGGTGTCGCCCTCATCGGGCAACCTAACATTGCCGCCCGGCGGCTCGATAATCCCATCGAGGTCCCCGGCGCATTGAGTTTCCTTGCCTACGGCACTTTTCAAAGTTATGTGCACGGGCTCGGGGAATATCCCGAGGATGTATGGCCCGACAACATTGAGCTTTTGTATTACTCATTTCACGTGATGATCACGCTGGGCACGATCTTCATCATACTGATGGCCTATGCCAGTTTCCAGAGTTGGCGCGGCCAACTACAATCCAGCAACTGGCTGCTCTGGGTGTTGATGCTGGCATCCCCCTTTCCCTACATCGCCAATACACTGGGCTGGATGACGGCAGAACTGGGACGTCAACCATGGCTGATCTACGGCCTTTTTCACACGCGAGACGGCTACAGCAAAGTGGTGAGTAATGGCAACACTATTTTCACAGTGATTGGTTTCACCGGCTTGTATTTTGTGCTCGGCCTGCTTTTTCTCTTTCTGGTCGGTCGTGAGATCGCCCACGGTCCGGATGAAGAAGTGGTCGCCAGTCGGGCAGAGGAGCACTTTGTATGATCGCGACATGGTACGTCATTGTCAGCTTTATGCTCATCATCTACGTGGTCTTGGACGGGCGTAATTTCGGCTGTGGAATACTTCACTGGCTTGTCGCCAGAACGCCCGAGGAACGGCGGCAGGTCGTTGCAGCCATCGGCCCACTTTGGACATGGCATGAAGTGTGGCTAGTCGGATTTGGCGGTACATTGGTCGCGGTATTTCCCCGGCTACTGGCCTCGGCTTTTGCCGGCTATTACCTCGCGCTCTTTCTCATTTTATGGAGCCTGATTCTGCGCGGCATTTCCCTCGAAGTTGGCGGCCATATTAACGATCGCCTTTGGCAGGGGTTTTGGGATTTCGTTTTCGTGTTTTCCAATTTTCTGCTTGCCATCCTTTTCGGTGCGGCGGCGGGCAACCTGGCGCGGGGCGTTCCACTCGATGCCGATGGCAATTTCTCGATGGCATTTTTCACGGATTTCAGGGTGCACGGCAATGTGGGGCTGCTCGATTGGTACACGGTATCCATTGCCATTTTCGCGGCTGTCATCCTGGCAGCTCATGGCGCGACCTATCTCATGTTGAAGACGGAAGGTCCGGTGCATGAACGTAGCGCGACGTGGGCGAAGTATCTTTGGGCGGTGGTTGCTCCGCTCTTTCTCTCAATCTCGTTTGAGTCTTGGGTAGTTCGCCCCGACATTCCCCGGCACGCGATTCACAATCCATTTTGCTGGCTGGGATTGCTCGTCGTCATAGTCTCGACCATCGCGCTGATTTCTGGCCTCTCGACTGGCCGGGAAATGCGGGCGGTCGTTGGGTCGAATTTTGTCCTCGTGGGCTTGTTGGCCACCGGAAGCGCGGCTATTTTTCCGGTGATGCTTTATTCGACCCTTGCACCTCAGAATTCGCTGACCGCTTACGCCGTCGCTTCCAGCCACAGCGCTTTGCTCTTAGCCTCCGTTTGGTGGCCAGTGAGTTTCGCTCTGGCGACCACGTATTTCGTCTTCATCTCGCGGCGTTATGCGGGAAAAGTCGGCGTCAAGCGGGGAAACCAAGGCCTTTACTAGAAGGCTGTCATTCGCGTAGCTGCTAAAGAACGGGCGAGACCTACGAACCGGCGTTTCGTGGCACACCGCAAGGCCAGATTCTCAACGGGATCGGCATATTCGGTCGGTTGGGGTATGCACCAGATGAGTCAAGGTTTCGCGACCCGCATTCCTTGAACGTTTTCCTGGCGCAGAAGTAAGGTGACTGACGTTTCGCCCTCAAAACTCCGAGATTGCAAACTTCCGCGCTGACTACCCGAAACGCATGGACTTGTGCAAGATCGCCCGACTGAGCGCGACCAGGCCAGCTTCGTTGATTGCCTCTGAGATCGTGGGGTGCGGTGCTATGCCGTTTGCGACTGTCTCAATGCACCGCCTCAGAGTCGAGAACGTGGGCGCCAGCCTCAACCATGTCGGTCACGTGCGGCCCAACCATCACCAAGCCGAGGAACTCGCGTTGCGAGTCTCGTGGATAGACTTCACCCAGCCAGCGGTCTCGTTTTGCATCACAGCGCGGGTCTTCGCAACCCACGGGAAGATCCCGACTGCGATGTTGTCGCCGTACTGCTCGTGTGCCTGTGCCTCGGTGAGGCCGACGTGGATCAGTCACTCAGCAAACAAAGTCGGTCGGAGACGCGTTACCGGAACACCACACCAATCGAAGACACGTTCCCCTATCCAATGATTTTGCACTGCGTGGCTTTTCGAGTCGCGGTGCGATGTCATTTGTGACGTGTTCACAATGGCACTCACCCCCGATTCCTTCGCTGCCTGAGCAAAGTAGGCAATGGCATTGAGAAGCTCGGAGTGAATTGGATATACGAAGTAAGCAGCGCGCACATCCTGGAGCGCTGCGCGAACGCTGTCGACGTCGAGCACATCGCCGAGCACGACTTCGACACCTAAAGCAAGAAGCTTCGCAGACCGCTCATCGTCCTTGCATACCATGGCGCGAACGTCATACCCACCATGCCTTAGCGCCTGGACACTTCCTCCAGTCGCCCGGTTGCTCCCGTTTCCAGAATCTTCAAGTTTTCCATAATGGACTCCTAATACCGACGTACATTGGTGTTTCGATCTCTCATCCAGAGCACCTGAGGTATCTCATCTGCGCCGGGATCGACTGCAACCGTCGAGCGCTTGCACTAATGCCAGCCCCCACCGAGTGCCTTATAAAGTTGAACCAGGCTTTGGTACTCACTTCCGCGGGCCTGAGCAAGAGAAAGTTCTGCGTTGAAAAGCGATCGTTGCCCGTCAAGGACTTCGAGATAAGATGTGATGCCTCCGCGATAGCGCACCAAGGACGTGTCGACTGTATCTTGAAGGTCCCTGACCGTTGTCTCCTGCGCTACCCGGACTTGGTGAGATTTTTGATAACCAATCAGAGCATCAGAAACATCGCGGAACGCGAATTGGATGACCTGCTGATAAGCAATCAGTTCCTGGCGATGTTGCGACTCAACTAGTCGTAGATTCCCGCGGAGCGCACCGCCCGTAAAGATGGGTTGACTGACCTGGGCGCCGTAAGACCAGATTCCGGTCTGTGAACTCATAAGGCCGGAGAAGAGACTGCTTCGACCGAAGGCTCCACCCCCGGAGCCGGTGAGGGAAATCTGCGGAAAAAACGCAGCTTTGGCAACGCCGATCTCCGCGTTGGCAGCCATCAGATAGTGCTCAACCTGGCGAATGTCCGGCCGACGTTCGAGCAACGATGATGGCATGCCCGGCGGAACTTCCGGAGGAATCGGTTGCTCAACCAGCGGACGCCCACGTCGCACGCCCTCGGGGTAATGGCCCAGGAGAATACTGATAGCATCTTCCTCCTGACCTATCTGTCTCTCCAGGTCCGGGATCTGCGCGTTTGCGATATCGAGTACCTGCTGCGCTTGAAGCACATCCAGCTTGGTGGCGACGCCATGGTCGAGCCGCAACCGCGTCAGCTTGACAGACTCTTCCTGTATTCTGACCGTGTCTTGAGCTATGCGAAGCTGAAGATCTAGATCGAGCAGTTGAAAATAGTCACTGGCGACATCACTCACCAGAGTCAAGGTGACGGTATTCTGTGCATCCTGTGTGGCTAGGAGCTCGGCCCGCGAGGCCTCCGTCGCACGTCGCAGGCGACCGAAGAGATCCAACTGAAAAGCTGCGTCAGCGGTTAAGCCCAGAAAATTGAACTTAGATTGGGTACTCGGATCCCTCCCCCCGCTAAAGTTGGCATTCCCTTGCGCCTGGGGAAACAGCCTGGAGCGCGTGATCGCGACTTGAGCGCGCGAAGCAGTGATGCGTTCCGTCGCCAGTTGGAGATCATAGTTCTCCTTCAGCGCTGTGCGGATGAGCTCTTGCAGCTGTGGGTCCTGGAAGACTTCCCACCACGGAAGGTCAGCGAAGGACGCTGCCTGGGCCTGGGCCTCTGGGTTTTCCCGAAGATCACGATACACACCAGGCGTCTGAACGACGGGTCGGTGGTAATTTGGGCCGACCGCGCACCCGGCCATCACAATCGAGGCCAAGATTGTGGACACTAATAGTAATGATGACGGCGCCAGGTTTTTCGTGGCTAATCTCGGCATCCCGTCACTCTTGCCTGCGAAAAGGTCAAACATTTCAGTCTCCCTCTGCCGGTGCGGGTGTTCTGGCTATTGGCGCAGAGACTGGTTCCTTGCCAGCGCCTGACCATTTCTCCACCATGAAGAAAATTGCAGGCACGAAGAAGATTCCGATTACGCTGGCAGCGAGCATGCCGCCGATTACGGTCGTGCCCATGATTTGGCGTGCAACTGAACCGGCACCGGTCGCGGTCCACAGCGGCACGCAACCCAGAATGAACGCAAAAGACGTCATCAGAATGGGACGCAGACGAAGCCTGGCACCTTCGAGTGCAGCATCCGCGAGAGGCTTTCCTTTCTCGTATTCGTCCTTGGCAAATTCGACAATCAGAATTGCGTTCTTCGCCGCAAGCCCAATTAACATGACCAGCCCGATTTGTGAGTAGATATCGGTCTCGATCTGGACCATATATGGAGGCAGGAAAATGCCGAGCAGCACACGACGCAGCCAAAGGATGCCAAAGGCTCCAAAGATCGCTACCGGAGTGCTGAGCAGTACGCTAAACGGCAGCGACCAGCTTTCGTACAACGCTGCGAGAATCAGGAAGACGAAGAGCAGCGAGAGTCCGAAGATCGCCGAAGGCGGCACTCCCTCGCGCGCTTTCTGTTCCTGATAGGAAATGCCGGAATAGTCGAAGCCCATCTCACGCGGCATTGTTTGACTGAAAACGTCTTCGAGGGCCGCTGTGGCCTGGTTCGCACTGTACCCCGGCGCGGCGCTTCCGTTGACTTGCGCCGAACGGTATTCGTTGAACCGCAAAGTGAATTCCGGGCCGAGGCGTGGCTTCACTGTGGTGAGCGTGGAAAGGGGGACGTTCTCGCCTTTGTTGTTGCGGACGTAGAATTGCCCCACGTTTTCCACCTTGGCGCGGTCTTCGCCTTCCGCTTCGATATAAACCTGCCACTGGCGGCCAAAGCGATTGAAGTAGTTGATGAAGTAGCCCCCCATGAACGCTTGGATCGTGCGGTAGACGTCGTTGAGGGCCACACCCTGTTTCAGCACTTTGTCGCGATCAACCTGGACAAACTCTTGCGGCACGCTGGCCAAGAAAGTGGTGCTGAGGCTGGCGATCTCGGGTCGCCTGCGGGCAGCTTCAAGAAAAGTGTTCAGATTCTTGGCAAGGAATTCAACGTCGCCCCCGGAACGGTCTTCGAGGATGAACGTAAACCCGCCGGAAGTGCCGACGCCAGGAATGGCGGGCGGCGAGAAACTGAAGGCGACTGCTGTAGGCAACTTGATCAACTGCTGATTCAGATGTGCCTTGAGTGATTGAAACTGCTCGGCTCTTGTCTTGCGCTCACCCCAAGGCTTGAAGGTCACAAAAAAGGTGGAGTTGTAACTGGTGCGAACAAAGCTGATCAAACTGAAACCGACGAAACAGGTGACGTGCTCGACGCCCGGAGTATTAATCAGGAGTTTTTCCACATCCGCCGTGACGGCCGTCGTGCGTTCGAGTGATGCCCCATTCGGAAGCTGCACATTGACCAAGGCGTAACCTTGATCTTCGTCGGGAAGGAAGCTCGACGGGATTCGGTTCGCAAAGAAGAAACCCGCCACGCAAAACACCGCTAGCAACACGAGCACGACAACGGTCTTTTGTACCAATACCGCACTCCAACGTACGTAGCCCTCGGTGGTTCGCTCAAATATGCCGTTGAACCAATCAAAAAATCTTCGCAAGAGTCCCCGGCTCGGCGTCCGCGGCTTAAGTAGCAGTGCTGAGAGCGCCGGACTGAGCGTGAGCGCATTGAACGCGGAAAGCAGAACGGAAATCGCGATTGTCACAGCGAACTGCTGGTAGAGCCGGCCCGTGATTCCGGGGATGAAAGCGGTGGGCACGAAGACCGCGGAGAGAACCAAAGCGATCCCAACAACGGGTCCGGAGAGTTCTTCCATCGCCTTCAACGCCGCAGCCTTAGGCGTCAAGCCCTCCTCGATGTGGCGTTCAACACCCTCGACCACAACGATGGCGTCGTCTACCACGAGACCGATCGCCAGCACCAGACCAAAGAGAGAAAGCGTGTTGATGGAGAAACCGAATAACGGGAAAAGCACGAACGTTCCGACAAGCGAGACTGGCACCGCAAGAAGCGGAATCAGCGTGGCACGCCAGCTTTGCAGGAAGAGGTAGACCACCAGGATCACGAGGGCAAGGGCAATCAAAAGCGTAATGACAATTTCCTTTATGCCTTCAGTGACCGAGCGCGTCGTATCCAGTGCAACCACGAAATCCAAGTCTTCCGGGAAGCGCTCCTTCATCTGAGCCATCAGCTTGTTGACGCCGGCGGCGGCCTCGACAGCGTTCGAACCGGGCAGTTGGTAGGTAGCAATCACGGCGCTGGGCTTTCCATTGAAACGCCCAGCGACGCTATAGTCCTGGGAACCGAGCTCGATTCGAGCTACATCGCGGACCCGGACGGTTCCTCCGTCAGGCGTCTCACGGACGACAATCTGTCCGAATTCTTCCGGCGAGGCAAGACGTCCCTGTGCAAGAACCGAATAGGTAAATTCCTGGCCCTTGGGTGCTGGCTCACCGCCCGCCTTTCCGGCCGGGTTGACGGTGTTTTGCGCCTGAATAGCACTGACGATTTCGGGAACTGTGACTCCGAGTTTGGCCAACGTGTCAGGCTTAACCCAAAGTCGCATCGCGTACTGGCCTGCGCCGAATACCTGAACATTGCCGATGCCTTTTGAACGAAGAATGGGGTCTGTGAGATTGATATACGCGTAGTTCGCTAGGAACTTGGCATCGTACGTTCCGTGCGGCGAATACACCGCGATTAACATGAGAGGGGCAGTAACGGACTTTCGAACTGTGACTCCGTAGTTGGTGACGTCCACGGGTAGTTGAGAAGCAGCCAGTGTTTCCCGGCTCTGCGCGAGGATGTAATCGTTATTCGGATCGGTCTTGGGGTCGAAGTTTACGATCAGGCTGGTGGTCGAGTTGCCGGTAGCATTCAGCGAATACATATAGTTCATGTTGTCCACGCCGCTCATCTGCTGCTCGATGGGAGTGGCAACTGCTTGCTCCAGGGTTTGGGCGTCGGCCCCGATGTAAGTGGCCAGGATTTGTATTTCAGGGGGAGCGATACTGGGAAACTGCGCGACCGGCAAACTCAGAATCGTAAGGCTTCCAACCAGCACGAGGACGATCGAGATCACCATGGCAACGATGGGACGGTTGATGAAGAACTTCGACATTGGATTACCTTCCCTTGGTTTCCAGGGCAAATGGCCTGGGGGCCACCAGCATGCCCGCACGCACCTTCTGCACGCCCTCGGCGATCACGCGTTCGCCCGGCTTTAGTCCGTCCGCGATAATCCACTGGTTGCCGACCCGGTCGCCAACTTTGACCGGCCGGATGCTGACTTTGTTCGCCTCGTCTACCGCCGCGACTTGATACCCGCCTTGCAGTTCCGAGACTGCGCGCTGGGGCACGAGTAACGCGTCCCGCTGAAGTCGGACGGCCGCGCGAACCTTGCCGTAACCTCCGGGGCGCAACACATTTTGAGGATTGGGAAACAACCCAGCGAGCCGGATTGCGCCCGTACCCTCATTCACTTGACGATCAGCAAAGTAGAATGTGCCCTCGTGGGCATAGGTTGACCCGTCGGCCAAAATCAGTTCGAGGCGCAGACTCTTGTCAGCCGCTTGCCGAGTCGTCTCTGTCGGGAAGCGCTTTCTCCAGGCGAGGTACTGGGGCTCGCCGACGGTGAAATAAACTTTTATGGGATCGACAGTCGACACAGAGGTAACGGGTCCGCTGCTTAGATTGACCAGCGCACCCACCTGAAGCTGAGCCTGCCCGGCGATGCCCTCGATGGGCGCTGTGAGACGAGTAAAATCGAGATTGATTTTGGCCGTTTCGACGGCGGCCTGAGCTGTCTTAATTTGCGCTTCGGCCGTTGCCACCGTTGCCTTCGCCGCCAGGTTGTTCTGAATTGCGTTGTCCAGATCCTGCTGGCTGGCCGCTTGCACCTTGGCCAGCGGAGTGTATCGGTTGACGTCAAGTTCAGTCCGGCCTTCCACCGCCTGGGCATTGGCAAGCATGGCCTTAGCCTGCGCCAACTGGCCTTCCGCTTGGTCGAGCGCTGCCTGAAAGGGACGCGGATCAATCTCGAAGAGTAACTGTCCTTTCCTGACGAACGCGCCTTCCTGGTAGCCCTGCCGCATGATGTAGCCCGTGACCTGCGCTCTGACGTCGGCATTGGTGAATCCATCGAGAGTGCCGATCCACTCTCCAAAAATCGGAACGTCCTTCTGCTCAACCTGCACGACTTCAACTTCCGGCGGAGTGCCGGGCGGTGCTCCCGATACATGCTTCGGGTAGATTGGCCCGACAATCAGGCCGATCACGAGCAAGCAAAACGCTCCACCTACCCAGACTTTGTATTTCCAGATCGTATTCATCTTTTATCCTCGCCAGCACGGCCCAATTCTTTCGAGTTCGGCATCACTTACTTTCTTGCTCTCCTCGGATCCATTCACGTATGTAGGGCGAGCAGTGGAGAAAATCCATTCCTTTTGCCTCGCTAGTTGCAAGGAATTGGACCACTTCGAGGTCAACAAGGGTTACCCCCTCCAAATCCAGCACTCAATCACCTGTGCCATAACGCTCTCTGATCTGCTTCACTTGCGATGCAAGCGCCGCCACGTTAGTTTCGAGCCAATACACAGTTGCGATTAAGCCAGAAGTGGGGAGACAAATCTATTGGACGATGGTACTGACCGATACCATTGTCCAATAGATTCCACCACAGGCTTCTGGCTTTACGAGTGCACGAGCCGAATTAACACGCCGGCAATCGTCGCGCCAATCAATGGTCCGAAGACGGGGATTCCCGCATACCCCCAATCCGATTTTCCTTTCCCAGAGATCGGCAGAACCGCGTGAGCGATACGAGGGCCAAGATCGCGCGCGGGATTGATGGCATACCCCGTGGTACCGCCAAGCGAAAGACCGATTGCCCAGACAAGGCACCCGACGAGGTAGGGCCCAAGACCAGCAGCGATGCCGTCTTTCGATACTGCTTTTGAGAACATTGCTCCGGCAATGAACACAAGAATGAATGTGCCAATGATCTCGCTGATGAGATTCGCGGCGACGTTTCGAATCGCCGGCGCAGTACAAAATACTCCCAACTTCAGAGAAGTATCCGGGGTTTCCTTCCAGTGAGGCAAATAATGCAGCCAAACGAGAGCTGCACCCACAAAAGCACCCAACATTTGGGCCGTCGCGAGAGGAACGAGCTTGGAGTAATCACCTGAGGAGATAGCGAATCCGAGAGTGACAGCCGGATTGAGAAAGGCGTCCTTGCTACCGCAGGCAATCGAAGCGAACACTCCAGCCATCACTGCGAATGCCCAGCCCGCTGTAATCACAATCCAGCCGGAACTTTCTGCCTTCGATCGCTTCAAGAGTACGCCGGCCACGACTCCATCGCCCAACAAGACCAGCACCAGAGTTCCCATAAATTCCCCGAAAAATGGTGAAAACATAACGGCCTTCCTTTTGCTTGAAGTCTCAATTGCGCGAGATCACGAATTGTTTTTCTAACAGTTGGGCCAGCGTTATGCCGCCCAGTTAAACGACCGAGTTACTGCCTTCTTCCAATCCTGATACAGACGCTCACGCATGCTGCTATCCATCTGAGGTGTCCAGGTATGATCCACTCCCCAATTGGCACGGAGTTCTTGGAGATCCTTATAGAATCCGACGGCAAGACCGGCGGCATAGGCGGATCCGAGTGCGGTGGTTTCTTTGATCAAAGGGCGAACGACATTGCGATTGAGAATGTCGGCTTGGAACTGCATCAAGAGATCGTCGTCAACCATTCCGCCGTCCGTGCGAAGCACGTCGAGACTGATTTTCGAATCCATCTCCATTGCCTCGACCACTTCGCGCGTCTGATACGCCGTCGCTTCGAGAGCCGCCCGTGCGATGTGCCCCTTGTTGGCGTAGCGCGTGAGGCCGGCAATCACACCGCGGGCGGTCGCTTGCCAGTACGGAGCGTATAGACCCGAGAAGGCAGGGACAAAATACACACCGCCGTTGTCCTTCACGGTGCGCGCCAGTGTTTCGATATCCGAACTTTTTTCGATCAGGCCCAGGTTGTCGCGAATCCACTGCACGAGCGCACCGGTGATGGCGATGCTCCCTTCGAGGGCGTACTGAGCCGGCTTCCCACCGAGTTTGAAAGCGACCGTTGTAATCAACCCATATTTGGACTCAACGGGGGAAGAGCCCGTATTCATCAGCAAGAAGCAGCCTGTGCCATAGGTGTTCTTTGCCTGGCCGGAATCGAAGCAGGTTTGGCCCACCAATGCGGCTTGCTGGTCGCCGAGAATTCCGGCCACCGGTACGCCTTCAATGGAAGGAAGTTTTGCAAGTCCATAGACTTCACTGCTGGAAACGATCTTGGGCAGGATTACTTCCGGAATGCCGAAAGCTTGGAGAAGATCTTTGTCCCAGGCAAGACTATGGAGGTCCATCAACTGAGTGCGGCTGGCATTGGTCACGTCCGTCACGTGAATGCCGCTGTTCGTCCCTCCCGTGAGCTTCCAGACCAGGTAGGAATCGATGTTGCCGAAAAGCAAGTCGCCGCTTTCGGAAAGTTCTCGAGCTCCGCGCACATTGTTCAGGATCCAACGAATCTTGAGTCCACTGAAATAGGTGGCGAGAGGCAATCCCGTCACCTGTCGGAAGCGGTCTTGCCCACCGTCGCGAGAAAGTTCCGCAACATAATCCTCGACGCGGGTATCCTGCCAGACGATTGCGTTATAAACGGCTCTCCCGGTTTTGCGGTTCCAGAGAACAGTGGTTTCTCGCTGATTGGTAATCCCGATTGCAGCCAGATCCTTCGGTCGAAACCCTCTCTGTTGCATAGCTTCGGCGATCACTTCCTGAGTGCGGCGCCAAATCTCTTCCGGGTCGTGCTCGACCCATCCAGGTTTGGGATAGATCTGTTCGTGCTCTTTTTGCGCGACCGAAACAATTCTTCCCGTACGGTCGAACACAATAAACCTCGTGCTCGTTGTCCCCTGATCGATGGCGCCCAAATAAACTGACATAGTGGTTCTCCTTCAATTTCAAACTGCGGATACGTGGCCGGCCGAAGCACCGGAAAATGTCTCAGGTTCCAGACCGGCCTTTTCCAAAAGGCGATTTATTTTGTCCACATACCTTGTGATTGCAAACTTGGTGTGAAAGTTTGACCAGTTCAGTTCTTCTGCCATTAACGAGCCCACGAGTGGTGCGGCATGAATGGCTTCTCTCCAGGAATAGAACTGGACGCCGAGCCTGCGTGCGAGAACATCTTCAATGGTGGCGGCCAGTTCCTCGCGTACGCAGTAAACGACCTCTGCTTGAATCGGCGGACTGCCGGGAAGAATGGGCTGCGCGAGATTACGATTCTCGAGAGTGAGTTGCAGCACTTTCCATGCGTCCGTTCCGAATTTGGAAGCCAGGTGCTGCGCAGTCTCTTGCGAAAGGGGATAGACGCCCATCATTTGTTCCCAGAGGTTAATCGTGAATCCTTCTCCACCGTTAAGGACATGAGATCTTGTCGGAGATTCCGTGACGGGAAGCCCCAGAGCTTCCTGGACGGCATTGATGGTGTCCTCTGCCATGGCGCGATGCGTGGTCCATTTCCCGCCCATGATGCTGATTAATCCGCTGGCGGGGTCTATTTCGATTACGTCGTCGCGAGCGATTGTTTCTGTACTCTGACTCTCGTTCGCGCTGACCAACGGGCGGGCTCCTGCGAAGCCGCTGACGATTTGCGAAGGCTGCACCGGGTGTTCGAGATATTTGTTCAACTGACCAAGCATGAAGTCGATGTCTTTCCGACTTACAAAAAGCTCGTCCTCAGGGGAGACTTCCTGCTCGGTTGTGCCGACAAGAAGCCGGCCATTCCAGGGAACCGCAAAAAGAACACGACCGTCATCCGTCTTCGGGATGAGCATCGCATCGTGCGAGGGGAAGACCTCGACCGGTAACAAGATGTGAGATCCCTTGCTGAGACGCATGCGCCGGGGGAGTGAGTCTGTAGCAAGGGTCCGAATGGAATCAGTGAAAGGACCGGTCGCGTTGACGAAGGCTCTGGCTTTTACGGTGAACTGCTTGCCAGAGAGTTGATCTGTTACCGAAACACTGGACAGGCGCCCGGCCGCGTCACGGCCAAATTCCGTCACGCGAGCATAATTCAGGACATCGCCGCCCGCCCCGGAAAATGTCTGGACCAGCGCAAGGTTATATCTCGCGTCGTCGAATTGCCCGTCTGCGTATTCGACCGATCCGATCAGACCGTCGCGTTTTAGCTGCGGCATGCGTTCGAGAGTTTCCTCACGCGAGACATACTTGCTCGGAGAGATGCGCGCGGAACCGGCGAGCCAATCGTAGATCTTGAGGCCGATGTCGAGATACGCGACGTCCAACCAACGGAAACTTGGGATCAGAAACTGCAGTTGTCGCGTCAGATGCGGAGCGTTATTGAGCATGCGGACCCGCTCGTGCAGAGCTCGCACCACCACGTGGTATTCCTTGGGATCAACGTCTTTGATGGCTTCTTCCAGATAGCGCACGCCACCATGAATAATCTTGGTGGCCGCGCTCGAAGTCGCTCCGGCAAAGTCCCCAGCTTCAAGCAATACTGTGCGAAGCCCGCGAAGCTGAGCATCGAGTGCGCAGCCGGCTCCGGTCGCCCCACCGCCGATCACGCAAACATCAAACGACTTTCCCGCAACAGCTTGTAGTTCCTCTGCTCGATATCTCATCAGCACACCTGTTTGGATCAGAAGTTAATTTTCGTGCGGAATCCAAAGACGGCCGCATTTGGAATGCGGGAGTTCCCACCGACATCCACGTAGTACTGAAAGACTGGCTGAACGAGCACGTACCGCGTCAATTGGGCGGCATAGTTCAATTCGATGGCCTTTTCCGACCCCAGAAGCGGCGTGCCCAAGGGAACGCCGACGGATTGAAACGGATCGCCGATCTTCGTGTATACGAATCCAAACGAAACTCCATCTTGCGGCCGTTTTGGGATTGGTCCGTTGTAACGCACGCCGGCGGTGATCTGACTGTTTTCTCTGTTGACGTCTCCGGAACTCCAGTCAAATCCAATCGTCGCATCCAAGCCGCGGTTCGACCCAGCATCCGATCTGTACAGCGCCTGGTTCGCCGTTCCATAAATCAGGTAATTACCGTTGCTTTCGATGCCCGCAGCATTGGGAAACTTACCGCCGTTATAAGCTGCCCCGAACTTATAAATGCCGGGGTAGGTCTTTCGATCCAAGTGCAACGATCGGCCTGCCAAGTCTCCCGCGTCGTGCGTGAAACCTACTTCGTAAACAAATACCGGTGTATTCCGGATCTGGAAATGGAAGCCTGTGGGGTCCTGCTCGTACGGATTGCGGTTGCCAGCTAGAACGGCCGACTTGATATAGAGGGTACGCCACGGAAAAAACTGAATCTGGGCCGCTGGCGTCGAGGCGGGATTAAACGATTCGTACGTGTTGGAAAACAGATTGCCGAAAGCGTAGTCCAGAGGTTCGATTAGATAAGAAGCGCCGTATTCCTGATTACCGTAGAAGTCGAGACCCGCAAATTGGCCTACGCGGATAAAAAGGCGATTGTGAAGAAATGCCTGCTGAAGCCAAAACGAATCCAACCGTGTCGTGTGCGCGCTGACCAGCCCACTCGGATTCGCAAGCGTTCCGATGCCGTCTCCAAGATTGCTACCAAACTGCCACAGTCCCGTTGCATGGAACGTCAAACCATTCCGATCAGCTAGTTTTCCAAAGTCGATATCGACTGTGCCGCGGATACGTCCCCATCCGGCCTCGGATTGCCGGACACCACCCACGGGATTCGCCTGCAAGTCCGCGACATAAAAGAAGTCAAAGGTAATTCCCCTGGACGCTAACTCGCCTCGCTTTCCACCCCAATCCCCGAATAAATATGACCTGGTCGGATGCGTGATTGAGATTTCGTCGCCAACGTATTCACTAGCTCCGCTCTGTGCAAAGACTAGACTTGTCGAACACAAGAGCAGTAGCACTGCCAAGTAGGCGATGTTTCGTGTGCCTTTCCGGGGCTGATGACTGACACCATGCGTCCAAAGAGATGGGGGTTGTGTTTTCATGACTCCGGTGCCTCACTACTCTTTTCTTGGGTCCGATCAAGAATCCACTGCGGCGGCTTGGAATCCCTTCCCAAATGCCGTCGCAGAGAGCGGCGGGCACGGAATGTACGTGCCTTAACCGCGGATACGGTCAAACCGAGCCGTCGAGCGGTTTCAGCACTCGTAAGCCCTTGCAATTCGCGGAGCACAACCACAATTCGCAAACTTTCCCGGAGATGTGAAATCGCTTGAATTACAGTGGCGCGGAGTTCATTTTCGACGAGGGCTTGTTCCGGCGTCGGCCGCTTATCGGGGCGATCAAGGGCCGAAGGCGCCTGAACGTCGTAGTTGTTGCTTTCTGAAAGTGGCGGGAGTGCCCGCCTCTGCCGCAGCAGCATCAGCGCTTCATTGATAGCTATGCGCGTTACCCACGTTAGGAAGGTCGAGTCTTGGCGAAATCTATCGAGCTTTGTGAAAGCGCGCTGAAACGACCGTTGAGCAGCATCTTCCGCATCTTGTCGATTGCGAAGTATCCGGAAGGCAGTGTGATAGATTCTCAGTCGATGATGCTCGTAGAGTTCTCCGAAAGCGCTCGAGCATCCAGATTTTGCTTGTGCTACGAGCAATCGTTCGTCGGTCGATGCGGCTTTGGTAGCGCACTGTACTTTGTCGAGAGTCATTGTGGATTCCTTTCTGAAAAATCTTTTGTTGCGAATTTCGGATGCGGTGAAGCGATAACACCAGAAGTTTAGGAGCGAAACAATTGGACGTTGGTATCGTCGATACTTTGGTAGTAGTTAGAGCGATGGGCGACGTTCACGCGCGGGCACGATCAACCTGCGGGACGCACATTGATCTCCTGATAGCGCGCTGCCAATCACGCGCCCCGAGGTTCCCTGGCGGCACAAGCTTGCGTGCCCGAATACGTGGGAAGCATCCGGACGTACGCGCTGTTGACTGGTGCGGTGAAAGCAGTCTTCCGGATCCGGGGTGGAGAGAGGAACACACGATTCGTTGCTGGCGCGGGATGCGATGGTGCTGACCTCGGCCCGGACCGATACCAAAGTACAATGGCCATTCGCCCATAGAGTGGCGCATCCTCGTGTCATGGAGTGCCTCTAGGAAAGCCACTGCAATCGAGAACGAGCTGCTTCACGCGGGCGGAGTGCCTTGACCAAGCAGAGTGTGCTTGCTTCAAACGCCTGAGTTCTTTAAGGGCGCGACCGCAGATGGAGGTGAGAACGTGACCGAGTCCGCCAATTTGCAAAATGATGTTCCACTGGAAACTTCAATTCCAGCCAGCGGGGTTCCTTTGGAATCGATTCTCTGCACGGAGGAATTGCACCGTCGCCCACGGCGTCCGCCTGATCACGAGAAGGAGAACCGCGCGCTCGTGGCACTAGCCAGCGCACTTGCCGCCGACTCGAGCCACACCATTCTTCAGACTCTGGCTGAGACGATCCTGCAAGTCACCGAGTCTGACTCATCTGGTCTTAGTCTGCTAACGACGGACGACGGGGGGAAGCGCTTCTATTGGCCGGCCATCGCCGGGATGTGGAAACCGCACGCCGGAGGCGGAACCCCGCGCAATTTTGGGCCTTGTGGAGACGTACTTGATCGTAATTGCACCCTATTGTTCAAACACTTCGAACGGCGTTACCCCTATTTGTTACCAGTCATACCGACAGCGGAGGAGTGCCTGCTGCTTCCGTTCTATGTCGGGGCCAAAGCGGTCGGGACGATATGGGCGATCATGCACAGTGGTCGTCGCAGGTTCGACGTAGAAGACGAGCGGATCATGAACGTTCTAGGGCAATTCGCCTCCCTGGCGTATCAAACTTTGGCCTCCATTGATGATCTCAAATCGCAAATGGCCGCGCGCGAAAGGGCGGAAACAGAATTGCGTGAACTAACGAATGGTCTGGATTCACAAGTTCGAGCTAGGACTGAAGAACTGGAGCAACGGAACAAGCAATTAGCGGAGGCCAGGGCGAGGTTAGCCGAAGAGAAGCTGTCCCTGGAGCGCAGTGAAGCTTATTTAGCTGAAGCGCAGAGACTCAGCCACACGGGAAGTTGGCATTTGAACGTCAGCACCGGAGAAGTGGTCTGGTCGAATGAGTTTTTTGCCATTTTTGGTTTTAATCCAGACAAAACCAAACCCTCATTTTCGTTGAATCTTGAGCGCATCCATCCGGAAGATCGCGATAGGGTTGAGCAGATTCGGTCGGTAGCTATTCGAGATAAGAGGAATTTTGAAGTTGAGTACCGGATCCTTCTCCCAGGAGGCTCGGTCAAATACGTACACAGCGTTGCTCACTGTTGTGTGAACCAATCCGGCGACATTGAATACATCGGCACCGTAATGGATATTACAGAACGCAAACAAGCGGGGGAGAAGTTGCGGCTCAGTGAGGCGTCTCTTGCGGAAGCCCAACACCTCAGCTCAACTGGCAGCTTTGCCTGGCGTCTGTTGACGACAGACGAGATCACGTGGTCAGAGGAGCTCTATCGTATTTTCGAGCTTGACCCAGCTACGCCCATAACGCTTGAGCGAATCCGTTCTCTAGTCCACCCGGAAGACGTCAAGTTATTAGATAAAACAATTGATGGAGCGCGAAGCAACGGCGACGACTTTGAATGCCAGTACCGTTTCCTAACGCCCGACCACTCGGTCAAGTATCTGCACGTGGTTGCTCGCGCGACCCGCGATCAGGATGGTCAACTGGAGTACATCGGCGCGGTTCAGGATGTGACGGCGCGTCGACTCTCGGAAGAGGCACTCGACAAGGCGGGATCGGAGCTCGTACACGTAGCCAGGGTGATGAGCCTCGGAACCTTGACGGCATCAATTGCGCATGAGCTCAACCAGCCGCTGTCGGGCATCATCACCAATGCGAGCACTTGTCTGCGGATGCTGGCCGCGGATCCTCCAAACGTCGACGGCGCGCGAGAAACCGCGCAGCGCACAATTCGCGATGGCAACCGTGCGTCTGAGGTGATCACGCGGTTGCGCGCCCTTTTTGGCAAGAAGGAGGCTAGGTCCGAATCGGTGGACCTGAATGAGGCTACACGAGAGGTGGTTGCGCTGTCCTCGAGCGAACTTCAGAGAAACCGGGTGATCTTGCAAACGGAACTTGCCGACGACCTGCCGCTTGTGACAGGCGATCGTGTGCAGCTTCAGCAGGTCATCCTGAATCTTCTCCGCAACGCATCAGACGCGATGAGCGCCGTCGACGACCGTCCGAGGCAATTGTTGATCAGGACCGAACGACCCGAAGGCGATCGTGTGAGCCTGACCGTGCAAGATGCGGGAGTCGGTTTCGAGCCTCAAGTTGTGGACAAACTCTTCGAAGCGTTCTACACGACGAAGAATGTCGGTATGGGAATCGGACTATCCGTCAGTCGCTCTATTATCGAAAGTCATCATGGGCGTCTATGGGCAATGCTGAATGATGGTCCGGGAGCCACGTTTTCATTCTCCATTCCTTACGGTCCAGAGGGTGTGACGGGAGCCCACAGTCTTGGCGCCAATCGGACACCTGCTGCAACAAATGCGCGCCACGTTATGAGGAATCCGTGATGGTCAAACGTTTACTCGTGTCGGTCGTCGATGACGACGAGTCAGTGCGCGAGTCCCTACCCGACTTGCTGAAGGAGTTGGGCTACGCGGTCCAGGCGTTCTCGTCAGCGGAAGCGTTCCTCACGTCCGATTACGTCGATCAGACCAGATGTCTGATCCTTGACATCGCCATGCCGGGCATGTCCGGACCCGATCTCCAACGGGAATTGACGCTTCGCCGGCAAGAGGTTCCGATCGTCTTCATCACCGCTCACGGAGATGAGACCGTCCGTCCCCGGATGCTCGAACAAGGTACCGTGGAGTGTCTGTTCAAGCCATTCAGCGGCACGGTTCTGCTTGACGCGCTCAATGCCGCGCTTCGAGTGAACTGAGAGAAGTGCAGCTAGCCCACCTGGCCAATCGAAGTCATCGCTCAAGTCCGCCACGCCAAGCGTGTTTGTGGTCGACGACGACATCTCGGTGCGCGAATCGCTGGAGTTGCTGATCCGCTCCGAGGGCTTGCAGCCCCAGACATTCGGGTCGGTACAGGAATTCCTTGCCCGGCCACGAGCGCTTGTTCCGAGCTGCAGGAACAGGTCACCCGCAGGCCCGCCATGCATTCCGGCATTTCCCTTGCCGGGGGGGCGCTGGGCGTCGCACCAACTGATGCAAAGGTATCGATCGGTACCAACGTCCAATAGACTCGCCTCTACGCTTCTGGCTTAATCGCATTGGGACCGCGTTCAAACTATTCGGATACACGCATAGGAACTTTCGGATTAAGGCGAATGTTAGGTCAAATTGTGAAACACCAGGAGGATGCTATGGAACGAATTACATGGATCATGTGGCTACCAGCGTTGGCGATGGTATGTTTCTTCTTTGTACCGTGTGCGAACCCGCAGACATCACAGACCGCTCCAGCCGACGGCTCCGCCGCTGCGCAACAGGCTCCCACCCCGACAGGGCAACAGATGACGAATGCGATGTACACCGCGTTCGGCGACAACCACTCGCGAGCTGTCCACGCCAAGGGCACACTGATGCAAGGTACGTTCACGCCCGATCTAGCAGCCCGCTCGATCACCAAAGCGAAACTCTTCACCTCGCAGGAAACTACCGTGTTGGCGCGCTTTTCGGATTTCACGGGCATTCCGACCATCCCCGACAACACCATGGACGCCAACCCGCGCGGTATGGCCGTAAAGTTCAACGTCCCCGACGACAGCGAGGTCGATGTTGTGATGCACAGCTTCGACGGCTTCCCGACGCGGACTTCGGCGGAGTTCCGTGAGCTCTTGATTGCCGTCGGAACCAGCGGAAAAGGCGTGCCGAAGCCGACGTCGCTCGATACCTTTCTTGCGTCTCACCCGATCGCCAAGACGTTCCTCACGACGCAGAAGCAGCCGCCGGTAAGTTACGCGACAACCGCCTTCTTCGGCGTCAACTCGCTCAAGTTCACGAATTCGCAAGGGCAATCCACTTATGTGCGTTATCGCTTCGTCCCAGAGGCCGGTGAGCATTATCTCGATGCCGCTACACTTAGGACCAAGGACGCAAACTATCTGCAAACCGAGATCAAGGAGAGGCTCGACAAGGTGCCCGTCACCTTTATCTGGTACGCCCAGGTTGCGGGACCGGGCGACGTCATCGACGATCCATCCATCGCGTGGCCGGCAACGCGCACGTTAGTTAGACTAGGCGTGGTGACCATAACCCGCCTGGTGCCAGACCAGGCAAGCGCTGACAAGAGAACTCTCTTTCTGCCGGGAAATCTGCCTGACGGTATAGAAGCAGCCGACCCAATGATTCAGGTGCGAATGGAGTCCTACCCTATCTCGTACCGCCACCGCCAATGACCGAGCCGCGGAGCGGCCGCTGCGTCGCTCCGCGATCTTAACCAGGAGAGTTTCACGGACCAGCCAAGTCGCTGAGGTCCTCGTCGAAGGCTTACTGAGTTATTGAACTCGCGGCGCGCGGTTTTCGACGCGCTCGCACCGGCCAAGTCCACGGCCAATACCGGTGATGAACCATGCACTCAGTTCGCGTTCGGGGTGCGGGTCGAGCTGGAAATCATTTTCGAGGTCGCGGTAGTAGGTCGACAGAATTTCATTAGGAGGCAGTATGGCAACGACAACAATCGCAGTAGCTACGATGAAGATGGCACAGATCCCGAAACCTGGAGCAGATTTCGAGATCGTGGAGCGGGAGATTCCGAAGCCCGGCGCAGGCCAAGTGCGTATCAAAGTACAGGCCTGTGGTGTTTGCCACAGTGACGTGCTCACGAAGGAAGGCGCATGGCCCGGGATTCAGTATCCCCGCGTTCCAGGACACGAAGTCGCAGGTCTTATCGATGAACTGGGCCCTGGTGTTTCCCAATGGACGAGGGGCCAGCGAGTCGGCGTCGGCTGGCACGGCGGCCACGACGGCACCTGCCTGGCGTGCCGTCGCGGCGATTTTCGCAATTGCCAAAACCTGAAGATTCCCGGCATCAGCTACGACGGTGGATACCAGCAATTCATGGTGGCTCCGGTTGAGGCACTGGTGGCGATACCGGAGACCTTGAGCGCCGTTGAAGCGGCTCCTCTCCTGTGCGCTGGAATCACTACTTACAACTCATTGCGGTACAGCGGAGCGCTCCCCGGCGATCTTGTTGCCGTACAGGGTATCGGCGGGCTTGGTCATCTCGGAATTCAATTCGCGAGCAAGTTTGGCTACAAGGTCGCAGCCATCGGACGTGGCTCAGAGAACGCGGCTCTCGCAAAGAAACTCGGAGCGAGCGTGTACATCGATAGCAAAGCGGCGAACGCAGCCGAGGAATTGCAGAAACTGGGCGGGGCGCGGGTGATTTTAGCGACAGCCCCAAGCTCCAAGGCGATGTCCGAACTGATCGACGGTCTGGGGCCGAACGGTAAGCTCGTAGTGATCGGCGTGACACTTGATCCCATTGAGGTCACACCTGTACAGCTCATTTCCGGAAGCCGAACGATTCAAGGCTGGGCCGCGGGAACACCAGCCGATACCGAGGACACCCTGCGCTTCGCCGAATTGACCGCCGTGCGTCCGATGATCGAAACATATCCGCTCGGAAAAGCAGCCGAGGCTTACGCACGCATGCTGAGCGGTAACGCACAGTTCCGCGTCGTCCTGACGATGTGAGGCCCGGTGGAACACATGACCTCGATCCACGTTGGGATCGCTCCCAACATGGCGCGTCCGCGTGCTCGCCAGCGACAGGAGATTTGTGCGAACCGTGCTTTCGTTGGCGGCGCGATCGGCCCAAAAAACCCGCCGAGGCCCCCAATTTGCTCCCAGGCCTTCATGCGCCACAGCGTCCTGGACGATGAGAGCTTCGACCCGGTCCGGATGAGCCAAGGCCATGCGAAAACCCACAGGGCCCCCGTAATCCTGCATGTAAAGCGTGTAGCGTGAGAGCCCTAGCGCTTCCGTGAAGTGATTCACAATCTCGGCGAGGTGATCGAATGTATACGCGAACGCTTTCGGGTCCGGCCAGTCGCTGTGTCCAAACCCCGGGTAATCGGGCGCGACAAGATGAAAGCGATCGGAAAGCCGGGCGAAGAGCGGCTCGAACATCCGCGATGAAGAGGGGAGTCCGTGCAGCAGGAGAAGCGCCGGCAGATCATGGCGCATGGATCAAGAAGGTCCAGATTCGAAAACAAGTATTGCGGGTCGTAAGCAGCCGACCCAATGATTCAGGTGCGAATGGAGTCCTACCCTATCTCGTACCGCCACCGCCAATGACTGAGCCGCGGAGCGGCCGCTGCGTCGCTCCGCGACCTTAATCAGGAGAGTTTTATGAAAATTGCGGTCAAGAATCGATCCGCTTTGGCTGCACTGCTTCTTTTCGCAGCTGCAACCTTGGCAACGGCATACGCTCAAACGCAGCCGATCGCTTCGCAAATGGCGCAGGTGGCCGGCGCCGAAAAGCCGGCGTTGACGATGACGCTTCCCAACGTGCTCGGCAAAAGCCTTACCGCAGCGAACATCTCGTGAGTGAGAACGCGAGCACTCAAGAATCCGCGAGCCGCTTGGCCATTTTCATCGCCGACGATGACGCGAAACTAACGACGCCGACCCGGTGAGGCTGGAGCCTGCGAACCCAACAGACGAACGGATGAAAGCCGCGTGTGTTCTAGAATTCGGTCCACCAAGCGTGATCACAGTCGACGACTTGCCCCGTCCCAAACCCTCCTCTGGGCAACTGCTGGTGCGGGTTTTCGCTGCCGGCGTTGGGCCCTGGTACGCCCTTCTTCGCGAGGGGAAGAGCGGAATTAAGCAACCTCTGCCTCTCATCCTCGGTTCGGAACTCTCCGGAATCGTCGAAGCCGTTGGAGAGGACGTGCCAAGTTTCAAACCGGGCGACAAGATCTACGGCACAACGAATGAGATGTTCACCGGAGCCTATGTCGAGTACGCCCTGGCTTCGGCTAAAATGGTCGCACACAAACCAAACGAGCTCACCCACATTAAGGCCGTTTCCAGTCCCTTTGGAGCCGTCACAGCGTGGCAAATGCTCTTCGACTATGCTCTTGCGACCGCAGGGCAGACCGTTCTCGTCCATGGAGCGGCGGGCAAACGCAGCGCGTCCGGTATGATTTAAGCCATCGTCACTTTGGCAGCTAGTGCCTGAAGCTTTGCATCAAGCTCCTTGGCTGCCGCTAGCAGGGGTTCATTTGTCTCGACAACCATGAGCGATGACGGCCTTACGTACGTCAGACTGCTTTGATCATCGTCTTCTTCGATCAGGATGAGTTCGACCGGCGCGAAAAGGCCCGCCGTCAAATCATGACGCAACATTGTGATGGCCAACAGCGGGTTTCCGATTACGACCCGCAATACTTGTTTTCGAATCTGGACCTTCTTGATCCATGCGCCATGATTCATGAGGGCGAACAATATGAAGCCACTGGGGCCCACGTGTGATTCCACCTCGGCCTTGTACGATTCCCAACTTTCGAACTTTGCAGGAAGGTCGTCGATCATCAGTGGTTTCTTGCCGACGTCGGCCAGTAATGCAGACACGAGTTCGTCGAAACGCTTCTTGCTGTCGAATCTGAGACGAACGCCATTAAAGGGAATTTCGCGCGGATTAGAAGTTGTCATCGTGATTCTCCCACAACTACAGCGCAATCATCAGCGACCGTCTCAACAACCGACATAGGGTGCGCGCTACGTTCATGGACATAGGCAGCAGGCGTGCGATCAATCAAGAGGCTGAGCAGTTCCGGGCGACTATAGTGGCCACGGGAATCCATCTGTCTCTTACGCTTATCGATCGAAGAGAAATCAAGATCGGCAATCACCACGCCTTCACCAGAGCGCAGAGGCTCACCCATCAATTCGCCTTGCGGCGAGACAATCGCGGTAAAACAGCCACTGGAGATTGGGCCAATGGGGCAACCGGTGTCGTGCATGATCTGAGCCTGCTGATCGGCATTCAGCCAGGCGGTGGCGTTGACGACGAAGCAACCGGACTCCAGAGCGTGTTGGCGGATATTGACTTGGGTCTGCTCGGCGAAAATGTCGCCCCCGAACGAACCAGGGTACATCGACGAGTGAATCTGCTCGCCATCAGCCATCAAGGCGTAACGGGCCAGCGGGTTGTAATGCTCCCAGCATACCAACTGACCGATGCGCCCGACTGCGCTGTCGACAGCTCGCAGTCCGGAACCGTCGCCTTGCCCCCAGATCATGCGTTCATGGTAGGTCGGGGAAATCTTGCGGCGACGCTGAATCAAGGAGCCGTCAGCATCGAACAGCAATTGCGTGTTAAAGAGTGTGCCACCATCGCGTTCGTTGACGCCAATGGACACTACCATCCCGGTTTGCCGGGAGGCTTCGCCGATGGCATGGGTGGCGACGGATGGTACAGTGACCGCTTGTTCAATTAGCCTCAGGTGTTCCGCGGCCATCTGGAAAGGCCGCTGCACAAAGGAGAAATAGGGATAGTACGGCACAACCGCCTCCGAAAAGGTGGCGAACTGTACGCCCTGGCGACCAAGCTCAATGATTTTCTCGACGACCTTCTCGACAGTGCCTTCGCGGCTGTAAAGCACTGGGCTGATTTGTACGGCAGCGGCTTTTATTGTCATAGCAATGTCCTTTATCCGTTAATTGTTGAGAGCTGAAAGTTCCTATCTGTGTATCCGAAAAGTTTGGATGCGATCCCAATGCGATTAAGCCAGAATCGCAAAGGCGAGTCTATTGGACGATGGTATCGACCAATATTTGGCATTGCTCGGCACGACTGAAAGCATTTCCCCGTCCGTTTCATCAACGCCTCGGACAGTGCGCTGAACCAGATCCCCTGGCCACGCGAACTTGCGTTGCGGAATCCGCGGGAGGCATCCGACAAGCACTGTTTGCTGGGGTGGTTGACGAACCATTCCTGAAGCAGTTGAAGAGATGGACAGAATCGCTGGCGCGACACATTCTGGTGCTGATATCGGCCGCAGACCGACACCAAAGTATGATAGACATCGGGCGTACAGTGGTTCATCCTAGCGTCATGGGCGGCTACCAGGAAAATACCGGAGTGCCGAGCGAGCACAGCCGCATCGTCGATGCGCTCCCCGGATTGGTCTGGACCGCGCTCCCTGACGGTCAGATCGACTTCCTCAATCAACGTTGGCGCGAATACACTGGCCTCAGCCTTGAGGAAGCCTGCGGATGGGGTTGGCAGGCTGCGATCTACCCTGATGATCTGCCCGGGCTAATCGAATGCTGGCGATCCATGGTGGCTTCTGGCGAGCCGAGCGAAATGGAAACGCGCTTGCGGCGCTGCGATGGAGCGTATCGCTGGTTCCTCCTCTATACCAGTCCGTTGCGCGACGCAGCGGGACAGGTGGTCAAATGGTACGGATTGAGTAGTGATATTGAGGACAAAAAACGGGCTGAGGAAGCTCTCAAGCTCGCGCGCACGCAGTTCGTGGATGGCATTCCGGCTCTTGTCGCTGTCATGACACCGGCCGGTGAAGTCGAACTCGTCAACCGATCAGTCCTGGAATACTTCGGCAAGACGGTCGAGGAACTGAAAGGTTGGGCGACCACCAACGCCGTTCATCCTGATGACCTCCCCGATGTCGTCGCCGCGTGGACCGAGGCGGTCGAGACCGGCCAGCCGTATGAAGTCGAAAGCCGCCACCGCCGCGCTGATGGCGTCTACCGCTGGTTTCATATATGCGGCTTCCCCTTGCGAGACAGGGATGGACACATCGTCCGCTGGTGCGTTTTGCAAACTGATGTCGAGGACCGGAAGCGGGGTGAAGCTCTGCTCACCGGTGAAAAGCGGTTGCTTGAAATGCTGGCATGGGGTTATTCGTTTCCAGTGGTCCTGGATGCATTGTGCCTGCTTGTCGAAGATACCGCCAGCGGCTGTTATTGCAGCGTCGTGCTGGTCGATCCGAGCGGCACGCGCCTCGAACACGGAGCCGCACCGAGCCTTCCGGCTAGCTTCATCAGCTCGATTATTGGCCGACCCGTAAACGTCGATTCGGGTCCGTGCGCGATGGCGGCGTATCTGAACGAACAAGTCATCGCAGCCGACCTCACGTCGGAGACACGATGGGCGGCATACGACTGGTGCCCGATGGCCTTGGCGCATGGGCTGCAGGCGTGCTGGTCAACGCCGATCTCATCCAAGGCCGGCAAGGTCTTGGGCGCGTTCGCGATCTACTACGACGAGCCCAGAACGCCCACGTCGCTCCAGCAAAGCCTAATCGATCGGTTCACGCACATCGCGAGCATTGCCATCGAACGTGCGAAGAGCGACACAGCACTGAAGGGCAGTGAGGCGCGCAAGGCAGCGATCCTGGACTCAGCACTCGACGGCATTGTGACGATCGATCATGAGGGCTGCATCACCGAGTTCAATCCGGCTGCGGAGCGCACCTTCGGGCACCGTCGAGACGACGTCATGGGTAAGCAGCTGGCCGATGTCATCATCCCGCCGTCACTCCGGGAGAAACATCGCCGGGGGTTCGCCCGCTACCTGGCCACGGGCGAGGCGCGAATGCTCGGGAGGCGCGTCGAGCTAACGGCGCTACGTGCCGACGGGAGCGAATTCCCCGCCGAACTTGCGATCACACGCATCCCGGTAGACGGACCGCCGTCCTTCACCGGCTATCTACGCGACATCACGGAACGCAAACAGGCGGAAGAGGAGTTGCGGCGCAGTGAGGCATTTCTCGCGGAGGGCCAACATCTTAGCCGAACCGGCAGCTTTTCATGGCGTGTGGCAACAAACGAAATCACTTGGTCAGAGGAGCTTTATCTCATTTTCGAATTTGACCCGGGTGTGCCTGTGACGCTCGAGCTGATCGGTACTCGAGTCCATCCGGAAGACGTCCCGTTGTTGAATGACATGATCGACCGAGCGCGAGGCGCAGGCAGCGACTTTGAATATGAGCACCGGCTCCAGATGCCCGACCACTCGGTCAAGTACCTGCACATGGTCGCTCACGGGACTAGAGACCAGGATGGCCGACTGGAGTATATCGGCGCGGTTCAGGACGTGACGCAGCGCCGCCTCTCGGAAGAGGCACTCGGCAAGGCCCGCTCGGAGCTCGCACACGTGGCCAGGGTTACGACCCTCGGAATATTGACGGCGTCGATCGCGCACGAAGTCAACCAGCCGCTGTCGGGCATCATCACCAACGCCAGTACTTGTCTGCGCATGCTGGCCGCCAATCCTCCAAACCTCGACGGCGCGCGCGAAACCGCGCGGCGCACAATTCGCGATGGCAACCGTGCATCTGATGTGATCACGCGATTGCGCGCGCTCTTTTCCAAGAAGGACGCAACCACCGAATCGGTGGATTTGAATGAGGCTGCACGAGAGGTGGTTGCGCTGTCCTTGAGTAGACTTCAGAGAAACCGGGTAATCGTCCGGCCGGAACTTGCCAGCGACCTTCCGACTGTCACAGGCGATCGCGTCCAACTTCAGCAGGTCATCCTGAACCTGCTCCTGAACGCCTCAGATGCGATGAGCGGCGTCGACGATCGTCCCAGGCAGTTGGTGATCAAAACCGAACGAGACGAAGGTGATAGTGTGCGCCTGACCGTGCAAGATGCGGGAGTGGGTTTAGAACCTCAAGGTCTGGACCGACTCTTCGAAGCGTTCTACACAACGAAAAGCAGTGGGATGGGGATCGGCCTATCCGTCAGTCGCTCCATCATCGAGCGGCATCATGGTCGTCTGTGGGCAACATCGAATAATGGTCCGGGAGCCACGTTTTCATTTTCTATCCCCCACATACCCGTGGGGGCAATGGGCGTCTCCAGTCCTGGCTCCATTCGGAAGCCTGCTGCGACGGATGCGCAGCAAGTTATGAGGAATCTGTGATGGTCATACGTTCACTCGTGTCGGTCGTCGATGACGACGAGTCCGTGCGCGAGTCGCTACCCGACTTGTTGAGGGAGTTTGGCTATGCGGTCAAAGCATTTTCGTCGGCGGAGGAGTTTCTGGCGTCTGATTGCGCCGGCCAAACCAGATGTCTGATCCTCGACGTCGCCATGCCCGGCATGACCGGCCCGGATCTGCAACGGGAACTGAAGGTCCGCGGACTGGAAATTCCGATCGTCTTCATCACCGCTCACGGGGATGAGGCCGACCGCCCAAGGCTGCTCGAACAGGGCGCCATAGAGTGCCTTTTCAAGCCGTTTAGCGACACGGCTCTGCTTGACGCGCTCAATACCGCGCTTCGAGTGAGCTGAGCAGTCCTCCACCAAGGGGATATGAAATGAATTCAGCGTGCACACTTGGCCGTGAATCGAGGTCATCCCCCATGCCGCCCGCCACACCCATTGTGTTCGTTGTTGACGACGACGTCTCGGTACGCGAATCGCTGGAATTGCTGATCCGCTGCGCAGGTTGGCAGCCGGAGTTGTTCGCGTCCGCACAGGAATTCCTTACCCGTCCACGAGCGTCTGTTGCGAGCTGCCTAGTGCTTGACGTTAGTCTTCCGGGCCTCAATGGCCTCGATTTGCAGAAGCGCATCGCCATCGATCGAATTGATATGCCGATCATCTTTATTACTGGTCACGGTGACATACCGATGTCCGTTCAGGCCATGAAGGCGGGGGCTGTCGAGTTCTTGACGAAGCCATTCGGCGACGACGTGCTGTTGAGCGCCATCGGGCACGCCCTAGAGCGCAGCCACACTGCACTTGCGCGCGAGGCGGAGCTACGGTCGCTCCGTGACTGTTACGCGTCACTTACCCTTCGCGAACGAGAGGTCATGGCCTGGGTGGTCTCTGGCCTGTTGAATAAACAAGTCGGTGGCGAACTCGGCATCAGCGAGATCACGGTGAAGGCACATCGAGGTCAGGTGATGCGTAAGATGAAGGCCGGTTCCCTCCCCGACCTGGTGAATATGGCCGCGAGACTCCGTCTCACACCTGCGCCGAAACGTTGACATTCCACCGACCGGTCGTTCTCCGCTTGCTCTTCCTCGTTCCCTTCTCGTGACCTACTCGTAAGCCTCGGAGTACGCCGAGTCTGCGTGCGAAAGTATTCTCGAGGTCGTAGCAAATATTTGGTCTGTGCTGCGTCGAGGCCCGCCATTGCTCGCTCCTTCAGTCAACGCCGGGGCGTCCATCGTCCCGGATGAGGTCCCGACCACGGCGTGATTGCGGCGTTTAAGAATGGTGCCAAAATATCGGCCGATACCATCGTCCAATAGACTCGCCTTTACGATTCTGGCTTAATCGCATTGGGACCGCCCCGGCTATCATAATGGTTGAAGAAGCGGTCGAGGATCTAATAGATGCGCACCCTGGTAGTTGGAGCCGGCGCGATTGGCAGCTATTTTGGCGGCAGGCTGCTTGAGATCGATCGCGACGTAACGTTTCTTGTCCGCCCCAAACGCGCCGCCGAGTTGACCGCCCACGGTCTAAGAATTCGCAGCCGCTACGGCGATGTGACTTTGGCGAATCCTGCCATCATCCTGGCCGAGAAGATCCGTGACAGGTTCGATCTCGTGCTGCTCAGTTGCAAGGCCTACGATCTCGAGAACGCGATTACTTCATTCGCGCCGGCAGTTGGACCGGGCACCGTCATTCTGCCGCTGCTCAACGGCATGCGCCACCTGGAAATTCTGGATGAGCGATTCGGTCGCGAGCGCGTGCTCGGAGGCCAGTGCCTGATCGCAGTCGCACTCACCGAAGGCGAGATCGTGCACCTCAACGATACCCACGAGTTATCTTTCGGTGAACAGAATGGCACGTTGTCGGACCGGGTAAAGGTGATCGTGACTGTCATGGAAGGAGCGCGATTCAAAGCGCATGCCAGCACGGAAATTCTGCAAGAAATGTGGGAGAAGTGGGTTTTCCTGGCCTCTCTCGCCGGCAGCACCTGCCTGATGCGTGCCGCCATTGGAGATATCTGCGCCTCCCCAGGGGGTACCGATTTCATCCTGAGACTGCTCGAAGAGTGCCGCTCGATCTCAGCGGCCGCGGGCTACCCCATGCGGGAAGCGCAATTAAAACGCGCGCATGACATGCTGACCGCGAAGGGCGCAGATCTCACTGCATCGATGCTCCGTGATATCGAGCGCAACGCTCCGATCGAAGCGGACCACATCATCGGAGACCTGCTCCGGCGTGAGAAAGGTGGCTTGTCCCCGGGCAAGCTTTCGTTTCTCAGTCTTGCCTACACTCACTTGAAGTCCTACGAGGCCCGACGGGCCCGCACCCTCACGACCTGAACCAATTACTCCGGAGGAAGCCTTGTCCAAGCTCCGCTAGTGCGAGGATGTTTCGTCAGCCCCTAAACCTGGGAACTGAAACCGTCTCTCGCGCCAGCTTCCTTTCCCCGCTTCACAAAAAAAACCCGCCCAAGCGGAGTGTTCAGTCCCGGGTTATTCACGACGACATCGAGACGCCCGAACGCATCCACCGCCACCTGCACAGCCGCACGGGCCGCATCCTCATCTGCCACGTCGAGGGAAGCGGTGCGAATCTGATCGCCATACTTCTTCATCAGATCTTCAAGACGGCGAGGATCGCGGGCCGTGGCGACGAGGCGGTAGCCTGCTGAGAGCACAGCTTCAGCGATATCGCGGCCCAAGCCACTTGCACTGCCGGTCACCAACCAGACCTTAGACATGAAAATCGTCCATTCAGCTTCTTGGATGCACTACAACCGCATAGGCCATGAAAGGTATGGCCCTGCGTCAGTGAGTAGTATCTTACTCGGCGACGGCTTTGGAGTAGACCTGTGAAAACAATCCGAACGGAACTCTTGGAGATTGCCTACGAAGAGGGAGGCCCCCAGAATGGTCCTCTGGTACTTTTGCTTCACGGATGGCCGGATGCGCCGCGCGGTTGGAGAGCAATAGCCCAAAGGTTGCATGCCAAGGGCTGGCATACCGTTGCACCGTATCTTCGTGGTACGGGTCCAACGAAATTCCTGCGTGATGAAACGCCTCGCGTCGGCGCCGGCGTCGCCCTTGCGCAGGATGCAATCGATCTTGTTGACGGCCTCGGGATCGATCGTTTCGCTGTTGTAGGGCACGATTGGGGAGCCAGGACTGCCTACGCGCTTGCAGCCCTGTTTGCCGACCGCATCACGAGCGTGAGCGCGTTAGCTCTTGCGTACCAGCCACGGGGTCTTTTCAAGATTCCTTCGTTCGGTCAGGCAAGGCGCTTTTGGTACCAGTGGTTCTTGTGTGTGGATGGCGGACTGGCGAAGGTCCACGAAGACCCGGTCGGGTTCGCGCGCATACAGTGGGAGACGTGGAGTCCAACAGGGTGGATAGACGAGACGGAGTTCTCCAAGACCGCGGAGAGCTTTTCCAATCCGGATTGGGTCAAAATCACAGCGAACGCATATCGGTCTCGTTGGCTCAATGGCGAGGCTTGGGATTCGCGGTACGATTCACTCCAGCGGAAACTCCAGGAGGTTGGAGTGATATCTACTCCTACGCTGATGATCCAGGGAGAGTCGGATTTCTGCGATGCACCGAGTGAATCGGAAGGGCTTGAAGCATACTTCACCGGGAGGTACCAACGCGTGCTTTTGGACGGCGTCGGCCACTTCCCTCATCGTGAAGCGGCCGATGTGGTTGCCACAGGCATACTCCGGCACTTGGCCACATGAAAGGCGTTCGAGCGGCAGCACTGTGTTTGCCGACCATTCGAGAACGACTTCATTCCTCATTCGTAGAACAGTAAGTGGAGAGAAGTCCTTCAGTTCGCTCCAGGCTGTGATCATGAGTCATGTAGCAATCAATGTGAAGGAAGATGTCGTCGCAGGTTCAGGACACTGGCTGATGGAAGGACGACCGGATTACATAGTGGCACTGATTCGCAAATTTCTTGACGGTCCTCCAGTTGCCCAAACAGTTGCAGGCGGCTCCTGGTCAAACAGAGAGTAGACATTTTTCCTGTAAGCTTTTGATTTGGCGTCCCCGGCGGGATTTGAACCCGCGTTTGCGCCGTGAAAGGGCGCTGATCTAGTGGATCACGTAGTAATTACAAGGCAGCGGTCGCACTGCAATGCCCTGTAAGGAACGGAGGAGAACGCCAAGGAACCGGCTTTGGTTGTACCGTCCTTGTACCGCGAGTTCTGAACCAGGTTTCGGCTCTCGTGGGAGATCCTCTATTCGTCACATCAGCAACAGCCACAATCTCTACCGCGCATGGCTTCCCATCCCTCCCATAAGATGAGCGGAACAATCACGAGAGCAGCAATCGGGTCGGCCCACTGGAGGTGCCAAATCGCGTTGATTCCAAGGCCAACAAGAGCAACCAAGGAAAGGTAAGCGCATAAAGCGGATTCAGCCGCATCCGCTCGGAGTGCGGCACTGCCCGTAATGGCAGACAGCCTACGCTTTTCCCTAGCTAGCCAGGGCATGATTGCAGCGGCGCCGATCAGGACGGCTATCCCGCTGTAGGTGGTTTTCGCTTCACGGTGTCCGAAGAGTGTCATTGCAGAAACCACAGCCACATAGGCTGCAAGTATGAACAATAGTGCCGCAGCGATTCGCGCCACGTGCTTTTCTGATCGTTCGTGTGCAGGAGCGCGAAACCGCCACAGCACTACTACCGCCGAGAGAAGTTCGATCGCGCTGTCTCCACCAAAGGCAAGTAGTGCGGGGCTGTGCGCCGTCCAGGCAGCAGACAGCGATACGGCTACTTCCACGGTCATCCAAAAGATTGTGACCGTCTGAATCCGTCGGATGAGCCCGGTAGTATCTTGGGTCGGGACCTGGAGAACTGACGTCATTAAACCGCATTATGACACGCTCACCGCTGTGAGACCCCAACGGAACGCCTCCACATTTGCCCACCACCGAGCCGGGCCAAATGGCTCGGATTTCGAAGACATCGCCTGGATAGCTTCCACCGACGATTAGCTTTTGATTGGCTTATGATTAGCGAGAGTCTGTCAACAGCGACTATGGATGCACAGAGCCATTGGGAGAATATCTATGGCAAGAAGGCCGCGGACGCGGTCAGCTGGGAGGATTGTTTTTAAGAAATTCCTCTGCGACTGGACAGCCGGGGCGCGTCGCTTTGCGCAGCGGACTCAGGGCTCCACCCGATTGATCATAAAAGTCGACATTCCGTCGAGGAATTTCCGAAGGACTTGCTCGGCCTCTGCCGGCAGCGCAGCTTCCCCAAAAGCACTATTCATCAAGCGCATCCATCGGTCGCGGGCAGCCTGATTTATATGGAACGGAGAATGCCGCGCGCGGAGGCGTGGATGGCCTCTTTGTTCGATGTAAGTCTGCGGCCCTCCGAACCGGCCGATCAGGAAATCTCGGAGGCGCCGCTCGGCATCTGGAAGATCCGTCGCCGGGTACATGGGCCCCAGAAGGTCGTCTTGCGGGATTTGTCGATAAAAGGCGGCGACCAAGCGTGTAAAGCCTTCCGTGCCAACCATCGAATAAACTTCGAGTTCCTCCATTTTCTTAGCTCTCCCTATAGAAATGTTCCCCTAATCGTTCTTCACGAAGGTGTCGAGCATGCGCGACGCATCTTCGATGTCGGAGTAGGACCTCTTCAAATTGCGGATGATCCGTCAGACGACCCGGAGGGCCATCCATATTCTCTATCCTAGGCGAATTCGCACCGGAGGACTGGCAACTGTTGGATATCAAGCAGTGATTCCGAATGGAAATGCCATAGCTCGTCCCTCGATTCGTTCCGTTAGCTCATTCCGCACCCTCTTTTCCTCAATCGAAAGGAGAAGTCTGGTACGGTCGACAAAACAGAACTCGTCCAAAACCTACTCCGCTGGTTCCGGCAGCAACGTGCCCCGCCGCAGGGCTCGTTCCTTCATCAACACGAAGAACACCGGAACGAGAATCAATACGTGAATCGTGGACGTGATCATTCCGCCGACCATGGGAGCGGCAATCGGCTTCATCACGTCGGAGCCAATACCACTCGCCCAGAGAATGGGGATCAGGCTGGCGAGAACGGCGCAGACCGTCATCAGCTTTGGCCGGAGCCGATGCACAGCACCCTCGATGGCCGCCTCATGGATATCGGCTTCTGTAAGCGGGCGACCTGAAGCGATGCGCTTGTCGAGCGACTCGTGCAGGTACACGACCATAACGACACCCGTCTCCACCGCGATACCAAACAGCGCGATATACCCGACCCACACGGCCACGCTGAAGTTGTAGCCAAGCAGCCACTGCAAGATCAGCCCACCGGTCATCGCGTAGAACGTAGGGAAGATCAGGACCATGGCCTCCGTCAGGTTGTGGAAGACCATGTACAGGAGCAGGAAGATCACGAAGAACACCACGGGCAAGATGACCTTCATCCGTTCTTTCGCTCGAAGCTGGAATTCATATTCGCCCGACCACTGATAGGTGTATCCCGCGGGCAATTGCAACTTCTGCCTAAGCATCTTGCTGGCCTGGTCGACGAAGCCACCGTAGTCGGTGGTGTTGAGATCCATGTAGACGTATCCCGTGAGCTGGCCATCTTCATCGCGGATCATCGCCGGCCCCCGCGAAAACGAAATCTTCGCCACTTCGGAAATCGGTATCTGCGCGCCGGAAGGTGTCGCAATCAACACGCGATTCAGCTCCCCCACGTTGTCACGGAAATCGCGCTGGTAACGCACATTGATCGGATAGCGGCTGCGGCCCTCGACGTTTTCGGCAACGTTCATCCCTCCAATGCCCGATTCCACGGCCTGTTGTACGTCAGCAATAGTCAAACCGTATTTCGCCGCTTCTGGACGATTGACCTCCACATTGATGTAAAAACCCTGGGAGACCCGCTCGGCAAAAACCGAACGCACCTGCGGTAATCCCGAGACAATCTGCTGGACTTGTGCCCCGAGCTGCTGGATTTGCTCCAGATTGGTGCCTTGAATTTTCATTCCCACGGGTGTCTTGATCCCCGTAAGAGCCATGTCGAGGCGGTTTTGCACTGGCATGGTCCAGGTATTGGTTAGGCCCGGAAACTGGAGCTTCTCGTCCATCTCGCGAATGAGCTTTTCGTAGGTCATCCCCGGCCGCCACTTCTCGCGTGGTTTGAGCATCACGGTCGTGTCATACATATCGAGCGGAGCGTTGTCGGTGGCACTGTCGGACCGTCCCACTGCACCAAAGACGGTCTCAACTTCTGGAAGGATCGGAGAATCCGGTCCTGCTCCTGCAAGAGCTGCGCAGCTTGCGTGATCGAGATACCAGGAAGGGCGGTGGGCATGTACAGCGTCGAACCTTCGTACAGTGGAGGCATGAACTGGCTGCCGATCTTGAACATCAAGGGAAACGTCACCACAAGGAATGCCAAATTGAGCAACAACGTCGTCTTGCGGTATTTCAAGCAGAGTCGTAAGACCGGCAAATAGAGTGCCTGCGTAACTCTTGAAATCGGATTTTCCGATTCGGGCCGCAACTTCCCTCGAATGAAAATGACCATCAAGATGGGAACCAGTGTGATGGCCAACAAGGATGAGAAGCCCACAGCCAGGGTTTTCGTCCATGCCAGCGGACGGAACATGCGTCCTTCCTGTGCTTCTAACAGGAACACCGGGAGGAACGACACGACAATAATTAAGAGAGAAAAGAACAGCGCGGGGCCCACCTGCTTGGCGGAGTCGATGAGAATGCGCACCCGCTCTCGTTCAACTGCCTTCTTCGCGGATTTGACTGCACTCTCATCTGTCTCTTTATAGAGGGCTGGCCCATTCGAGGAATTTACCTCTCCGACTGGTTCTCCACCCGATGCCGGGCGCTCGGAAAGATGGCGGTATCCGTTCTCCACCATGACGATGGCGGCATCCACCAAGACCCCAATCGCCAATGCCAACCCGCCCAGCGACATGATGTTCGAGCTGACATTCAGGTAGTACATGGGAATGAAAGATATCGCGAGAGCGATCGGTAAGGTGAGAATCGGGATCAACGCCGAGCGGAAGTGAAAAAGAAACACAATGATGACCAGAGAAACAATGATCGCTTCCTCAATCAGGCTATGTTTCAAAGTGTTGATCGATTCGCTGATCAGTCCCCCGCGGTCATAGCCGGAGACGATCTCGACTCCTGGCGGCAGCGATCCTTTGATTTCAGCCAGCTTCTTCTTGACGCCATCGATCACGTTGAGGGCGTTCAGCCCATACCGCATGACGACAATGCCGCCTACGGTCTCGCCTTCGCCGTTCCACTCCGCTACACCTTCCCGCATGTCCGGGCCGAAGGAAACCGTGCCCAGATCTTTGATGAGTACGGGCGTCCCGTTCTTTGCCATTACCGGCACGTTTGCCAGATCGTCGAGCGACTTGAGGTACCCCAGCCCGCGAATCATGTAGCGGGTGCCGCTCAGTTCGAGTACGCGGCCACCGACTTCATTCGTGCTCGACTTGACGCGGTCGATCACTGTCGACAGCGGAATGCCATACGCCAGCAACCTGTTGGGATCGACATTGACTTGGTACTGGCGCACAAACCCACCGATGCTCGCCACTTCGGCCACGCCGGGAACGGTCGCCAACTGGTAACGCAGGTGCCAATCCTGAATGCTTCGAAGATCTGCGAGGCTCTGCTTGTGGCTGTGATCGACGAGCACATACTCATAGACCCAACCCGCACCCGTCGCGTCCGGGCCGATGGCAGGATGCACATTGGCAGGGAGCCGGCCGGCAATCGTTTGCAGATACTCCACGACACGAGAACGAGCCCAATAAATGTCGGTCCCGTCTTCGAAGACAACAAAGACGTACGAATCATTGAACATGGTCTGCGCGCGTACCGCTTTCACCTTCGGCGCAGCTAGCAAAGCGGTCACGATCGGGTAGGTAACTTGGTCTTCGATGATGCTGGGTGGCTCGCCTTCCCAGTTGGTGTGAATGATCACCTGCACGTCGGAAATATCCGGCAGGGCGTCCAGCGGAACGTGGCCCATGGACCAGATTCCAGCTAGCGTAAGCAGAAGCACCCCGGTGAATACGAGGAAGCGATTGTGTGCGCACCACTCGATGATTCGGGAGATCACGGTTACATACCTCCTGTGGCATTGAGCGTGAGCTGCTTATTGGCAACCATCTGTCCGTTTTGTTGTGCTCTGATGGTGACCTGCCAAGTGCCACCGGAACCCAGGTCGCCCTTGCCTTCATACATCCCGCCGCCTTTGTCGCTGGCATTGATGACGGTTTTCATCGAGGCCATTCCCATCGCCGGCATTGCGGCCATGAAGAAGGTCACGGTTACGTTTCCTCCCGTGATCGGTTTCCCATCCTGGCCTGTGAGCTTCACGCGAACGGTGTTGCTGCCCTTATGCGGAGGATCGGGATCAGTCGTCAGTTCCGCATTCGCTTGCTGTTCAGATGGAGCATTCATCGAAGCCGCTTGACCCGCGCCGGGAGGAGGAGGAATAAACGCGCCCGCAGCCGCCTGTAATTGCGCTTCAGAATCAATCAGGAAGTTTGCCGAAGTGACGATCTGTTCTTGAGCCTTTACGCCCTTGGTTACCACCAGTTCATCGCCGACTTGAGGCCCCAATTCCACTTCGCGCGGTTCGATGTTGCCGTTGCCGCTATAGACGAACAGCAAGTTCTTGGTCCCGGAATGAAAAGCTGCGCTCGCCGGGACGACCAACTGCCGTCCCATCGGGAGCTTGGCGCGAACATTGACGTACATTCCAGGCCTCAACTTCAGACCAGGATTCGCAAACACCAATCGCACCGGCAGCGTGCGCGTGTTCACGTCCAGCTGGGGGAGGATGTAATCGACCCGTCCGTTGAAGACTCGCCCGGGATACGCATCGACCGTGACCTCCGCGAGATCACCTGGCTTGATCTTGCCTGCGTCGCTTTGGAATACCTGCGCGAGGACCCAAACATCGGAAAGGTCAGCCACGGTGTACAGCATGGTTTCGGGCTGCACGTACATATTGGGCAGCGCGTTTTTCTGCGTGATGTAACCCGAGACGGGAGAATTGACCGTCAGGTCCGTAATCGCCTTTCCGCCTTGATCCAACTTCTCGATTTCGGCAGGAGACACTTCCCATTGCAGCAATCTCTCTTTGGCAGCACTGAAGAGAGAAGACGCACCCGAAGCTACCCCGCTCACTTTGCTCCGCTGCAAAGACTCGGAGTTCTTCTTGGCGAGCAAGTATTCATGTTCGGTCGAGACGAGATCGGGACTGTAGATCGTGAACAAGGGCTGACCTTTGCCAATAAAATTGCCCGTTGCGTCGGCATAGACTTTGCGAATCCATCCGGCGAATCGTGTCTGCACATAGGCCTGCCGCCGCTCATCAACCTGCACATTGCCGTAGAAACGAAGCTTGGTGTTGACCGGCTTGGATTCAACCTTCCCCAGCACAACGCCGATGCTTTGCATTCGCTGCGGCGTGAGCTGGAAGGGCGCGAGCGGCGTCTCTTGCATATTGCCGGCCTGAGGGTCGCCCGGCGCTCCTTGCTCGGAGCCCGAGGCGTGGGCCGATGAAGTTTGTGCCGTCGCGTCCATGGACTCGCTTGCGGAACTGGTGCCCGGCTGCGAAGCAGGTCCAGCATGGCTTAAACGCCACCACAAGACCGACGCCACAATCGCGAACACAACGGTTGTATTAAGTGCAATCCAAAACGCACGGCGATAATTATTGTTTTCTGTACGGAGCATGTCTGATTCCTCATTTGCGTTCGTTCTTAAGTTGCGCTCGTTCATGGCAGATCTACCCCGGTCAGGCGCTCCAGTTCAGCCAGCGCCGATTCGTGCTCCACCAGCTCATTCCTGTATTCCAAATCGAGGTTCAGCACATCGAGGAATCCGGAAAGCAGACTCTCGAAGTCCTGGCGGTTTGATTGATAGGCAGCCAGGGCCGATTGAAAGGTAGCTTCCGACTGCGGGACGAGGCCGTCACTGTAGATCTTCAATCGCTCTTCCGAAGTCTTGGCGCGCACATACTGCTGCTGCACTTCCGAAAGCACGCGCTGCGATTCAGCGTCCAGCTCTTGCCGTGCCCGCTCCTGGTTCTCCTGCGCTTCCGCCAGTTCGGCCTTCTGGCGCCCGCGATTGGGCAGCCGGATACCGAATGTAGCCATGTAGTAATCGCGTGCCTGGCTTCCGGTGTGCTCGTAGGTGTACTGAACGTTGAAGTCGGGACGGAAATTCTTATTTGCCAATTCCACCTGGGTTTCCTGTTGCCGTATGGAGGCCTGCTTTGAGTGCACATCGGGATTCTGCTCGCGAGCCCGCTGCAGTAGCTCGGCTGAGGTGTACGGAAGAGTTCGCAAGGTGAGCGCCTCGGCAACGATGTCCGCGGACTCCTGCGGACGATCCAGGACCTGCTTGATCTGGGCTTCCAGCAGTCCTTCTTCCTGATGGTGGTGTGCGATCTCTTGGAGAATCTTCGTGTGCTGCAACTGAGCTTTCAGCACATCCTGCTGATTGCCCTGGCCCACGCGGTAGCGTGCCTCGGCCGCTTCCTGTACCTGATTCAGTAGCACGTCACTGCTCTGTAGAACCCCGAGTGTCTGCTGAATGTAGGCCAGGCGGAAGTAAACCATCTTGAGATTTCCGACGACCGCTCTGCGCATTGAATCGGTCTGGGCTTCCATGGAGTCCGCTTCGTGTTCGGCGACATGGGCGCGCAACTGCCGTTTGCCGGGGTAGGGGATGTCCTGCGACGCGCCGAACCCGATGTAGGCGAAATCGCTGTTGCTGTAGCCCGCGAAAGGACGTGGACTGCCCACACTGAATTGCTGCACCGACAGCTGGGTCTCGGGAAGCGCCGAAACCTGTTTGGGAACATTGCGTGAGGCTTGCCACGCGTGAAACGAGGCCGCAATCTGCGGGTTCTTCTGCCCTGCCTCTATTACTAGCTCATGCAGAGAAGTTGGCGCGGCGTTGTGCTCCGCCATGGCGGGAGATTCCGGAACCGGCCTCTGCGAACTCGTTGGCTCTTGAGCACCAGCAACCCCGCCAAGTGCCAGAGTTCCAACGAACAAAGCCGCAGTAATGAGCGAAATACGAGTACACCCGAAGAGACTTCGGGACAAATAGATGGATTGCATCTTTCCTCCGCATCACAAACACAGGTTTGTAGGCGCACGAACGTGCAGACGCACGAGTGCGCTAGCAGCTCAGAGGAAAGATGATCAGATTCTTAGGATTGTGGTGGTTAGAGACTGTAGTCCTGGCGGACTATGCGTGCACGAAACGCACGACGACCACTGTGCAAGCGACAAGTACGGGTCAGTTTGGGCGGTAAGAGGAAGCGCGTGAAACAGAACCAAACTGACATGATCCAATTGCGAAGAGGTGGTCTTCAGAGCGTGAAAGTCCGCAGGAGTAGCGGTCACCTTACAGCAAGGATGGGACTTCGCCATCCCCATGTCCCCGCACTGCTCGGCCATCTTCTTGCAACACTCGCGCTCGGCCGATGTCATTGCTGTACCAGGCAATACGCACGCCGCGACCGGCAGCGCAGCCAGCATCAGGGCCAGAGCGAAAACACCGAGTTTGATCAACAGTTTCAACATCACCAGTCTATCTACAACTGACAGTAGGGCGCAACAGGCGAGAAAAGGTTTCAGGTTAACGCGTAGCAGTTAACCGGCGGAACGCCGGTTCGGCGGTTCTGGACTGAATTCATTAGTTAATCGTGAATTGTCACGGAACCCAGCGATTCCGTTCCGCTTGTTAAACAGAGAGTAGACGTTTCTCTCCTAAGCTATTGATTTGGCGTCCCAGGCGGGATTTGAACCCGCGTTTGCGCCGTGAAAGGGCGACGCCCTGACGGCTTTACAAGAACTTAGAGGGCGCAGGTGGTGCTGTATGTACCTCTAAGACACTGGTGAGAGCAGTAGGAACCGCTTATCGTTACATCATCGTTACATGAA
>OBLU010000304.1_pt1 | contig 47754 bp, 33 predicted proteins | sample 1518681 | NCBI WGS metagenome assembly OBLU01 (sample SAMEA3539304, study PRJEB22396) | soil metagenome | biome: tundra; feature: field; material: soil | place: USA | collected 2010-05 | depth 0.15 m
CAGCACCTCTCCGACCCCGTCGACATGCAGCACCTCCTCACCCGCGCCCTCCGCGAATCGAACTACCACGCCAAGCGCGCCGAGTTCGGCCGCACCAATCCCACGTCAACCATCAAGCGCGGCATCGGCTTCGCCGCTTTCATGCACGGGTCCGGTTTCACGGGGTCAGGGGAACGCAGACTGAACTCGCTGGTCAAAGTCGAGCTGACGGCGGAAGGCCGGCCGCGAATTCTAGTCAGCTCAACAGAATTTGGTCAGGGGACCAACACCATCCTGTCGCAGGTCTGCGCGCAAACTCTCCGTATCCCCTACGACGAGGTCCTCGTCGCCCAGCCCGACACCGCCATCGTCCCCAACTCTGGCCCCACCGTCGCAAGCCGCACTGCGATGATCGTTGGCAAGTTAGTGGAGCGCGCTTCCGAGTCGATGCTCGCCACGCTCGCGCCCTACCTCGCCAACAGAGCGGGCATCGCCGACTTCGACTACTCCGCCGCCTGCGAAGTCCCAGCGGACTACACGCTCGCCGACTTCAAACGCGCCGCGCGAGCCTACCTCGCCCAGCACGGCACCCTCGTCGCCGAGGCTCGCTACGAGGCTCCCGGCAACATCTTCTGGGACGACGATCAATACAAGGGCGACGCCTATCCCACCTACGCCTGGGCCGTCTATGTCGCCGAAGTCACCGTCGACACCACCACCTACATTGCCGAAGTCAAAGACTTCCACGCCTTGCAGGAAGTAGGGAAAGTGATTCACCCGGTGCTGGCCAAGGGACAGATCGAGGGCGGCGTCGCCCAGGGCATCGGCTACGCCCTCTACGAGAAATGCGTCTACGTCGACGGCCTGATGCGCAACAACCAGATGACGAACTACATCATGCCCACCAGCGCCGACCTGCCGCCCATTCACGTGCACTTCGAAGAAACGCCCAGCATCCACGGCCCCTCCGGCGCCAAGGGCATCGGCGAACTCCCCATGGACGGACCCGCCCCAGCAATCCTCAACGCCATCGAGCACGCCACCGGCACTTCCTTTACCGAGATTCCGCTGCTCCCCGAAGACATCTTCGAGCGCATGACCTCCACGCCCAACGCCGGCAGCGAAGACCTCAACGCGACCGACCTCGACACCCGCACCGAAACCGAGGTCCACGCATGACGACAATCACCCTCACAATCAACAACGAAAGAAAGACCGTCACCGCGCCGCCCATGAAGCGCCTGCTCGACGTGCTGCGCGAGGACCTCCAACTCACCGGCGCAAAGGAAGGCTGCGGCGAAGGCGAGTGCGGCTCCTGCTCCGTGTTGATGAACGGCGAGTTGGTGAACTCCTGCCTCGTCCCCATTCTGCAGGCGGAGGGCGCGCACATTACGACGATCGAAGGCGTTGCCGCGCTCACAACTCAAGGGGAAAAACTCCACCCCATCCAGCAATGCTTCCTGGAAAAAGGCGGAGCCCAGTGCGGCATCTGCACACCCGGCATGATCCTCGCGACCCACCATCTCCTCGACAAGTACCCGCACCCAAGTCTCGAGCAGATCCAGGAAGGCCTGGCTGGAAACCTCTGCCGCTGCACCGGCTACATGCGCATCTTCGACGCCGTCCAACAAGCCGCAGCGACACCGACTCCCCCTTGATGTTTGTCATTCTTAGCGAAGCGAAGAACCCTCGTATTGGCTTTTGCTGTTGCCTATTCTTGCTTTTCAACTAACAACCAACAACTAGCAACTACCAACTTCCCATGCGCTCCAACGCCGCCGAATACGACCTCATCGCCCCGCCCACCCTCACCGCGGCGCTGCAGGCCCTCATCTCCGACCCCAGCCTCACTCCCATCGCCGGAGGCACCGAACTCATGGTTGCGCTCTCCGCCGGCCGCCTCCCGCAAAAGCATCTCCTCTCCATCAACCACCTAAGGGAACTCCGCTTCATCGATGTCACCCCCGAGGCCATCACCATCGGCTCCGGGGCCACCTTCACCGACATCCGCAAGCATCCGGTGGTCGCCAGCGACTTCCCTCTGCTCGTCCAGGCCGCCAGTTGGACCGGCAGCATCGCCAACCAGAACCGCGGGACATTGGGCGGCAACATCGTGAATGCATCACCAGCCGCCGATTCACCCCCAGCCCTGCTCGCCTACGACGCCACCCTCAACCTGATCTCCGCCCGCGGCACCCGCATCCTGCCTTACACTGCGTTTCACCTCGCCTACAAACGCACCGGCCTCGCACCCGGCGAGCTCCTCCACAGCATTCGCATCGAGCGCCGTTTCTCGGCCTACCGCACTTACATCCGCAAGGTCGGCACCCGCAACGCCCAGGCCATCTCCAAAGTCGCTCTTGCGTGTCTTGCGCTGGTGTCCGCAGGCGAACCGCGCTTGATACAAGACATCCGCATCGGCGCCGCCAGCCTGCGCGAATTCCCCACCCGCTGCACCGCCGTCGAGCAGGCCCTCCTCAACCAACCCATAACTCCTACCACCATAGCCGCCGCGCGAGCCGCTCTCGCCACCGAAGCGCGTCCCATCGACGACATCCGCTCCACCGCCAAATACCGCGCCGCCGTAGCTGCCAACCTCCTCGAAGAATTCCTCCACACCCTCCAGCGCTACTAGCCGAACAACTCCCGTGCACGCGCCACATCCTCCGCCGTGTCGATGTCGAGTTCTCCGTGCGCCAGTTCCTCGAAACGAGCCTGCGCCAGCAAGTCCCTCGCGCCCGTATCTCCCTTCAGCGACATCAACTCGCCAAAATACTTCTTCGGAAAGTACGCAGGCACTCCGTTCCGTCCTGCATAGCGGGACGCCTTCACCTCTTGCTTCATCAGTACGCGACACAAGTGTTCCACCGTCACCGCAGGCTGATCGCACGCCATCAGCAGCACGCCCTCCGCGTCCTTCGCGATGAACCCGAGCGTCCGCACGCCCAGCCGGATTGAGCTGGCCATCCCTTCCTGCCACTCGTCGTTGATTACAGGCACGGCGTCGCCGAGCGCGTTGTGCGCGAGTATCTCCACATACGCCGCACCCAACACCACCACCACCGGCGCACAACCGGCCTCGCGAGCAACCCGCACCGCGCGCTCGATCAACGTTTCGCCGCCCAGCACCACCAGTTGTTTCGGTTCCCCAAGCCGCATCGAAGCGCCTGCCGCAAGTATGATCGCCGCGATCACGAGCCGATCGCGCACTGCGTCTGCAAATACCGCGACGCTCCACCCTTCGCGACCTGCTCCGCCACGCGCTCGGCGGTCAGTCGTCGCGACGCGCCCAACTTGCCCTGCCGCCAGGCCTGCACTTCGGCCACCACGGCCAACGCAATTGCCTCCGCGCCGTCGCCGCCCAGATCTAGTCCCACCGGCGCCCAGACCTTTTCGCAGCACTCGGCCACGCTGGAGCGCAGCATCGCTGCCGCTTCGCTGACCAGCAGGCTGCTGCGGTGGGTGGCGCCCAGCAGTCCGATGTAGCGAGGAACTTCGGCTCCGCCCAGCAGACCCGTCAGCAGCGCACGGTCCTGCTCATAACTGTGCGTCATGAGAATTACCGCGTCCGCCGCCGCAATACCGAGCTCCCCGACCGACGCAGCCGCAAGTACGCGCTCCGCCTCGGGAAAACGCTCCGGCCGCGCCAGTTGAGTCCGCCCGTCGGCGACGGTGACGCGCCAGCCAAGCTGGGCTGCCATCGTCACCACAGGCTTCGCATCATCGCCCGCGCCCAGCACGAACAGCCGCAGCGGACCGGAAAGCGTCTCGAAGTAGATTCGAGAATCAGGAGGAGGAGAAGGATGACCGAATGCCGCGCGAAGATCGTCCGCAGTCAGTTCGCCGCTCTGAAAGAGCACATCGCCGCTCGCGGAGAACACCGCACGCCGCAGTCGAGTCCCGCTCGCAGGCAGCCAGGTCGCCACGCGCGCCTCGCTCCCGCCCAGCGATGCTTCCATCGCGTCCACCAACGCGCGGCACTCCGGCGTATCAGTCGGCTCCAGCAGCAGGTCCACGACGCCGCCGCAGCCGAGCCCGAACGGAATCTCCGCGGTGTCGTCGAACAGGGTGGAATAGCGTTCGACCCTTGCGCCGTCGAGGACCATCCAGGCCGCCTTGCGCACGACCTCCGCCTCGAGGCAGCCACCGCTGATCGTCCCGGCATACTCGCCGTCGGCGCCGATCAGCAGATGTGCGCCCGGCCGGCGATACGACGAGCCTTCGGCGCGCACCAGCGTGACCAGCACCTTCGCGGTGCCTTGTTGCCACTGCCGGACGATCCGTCTTCGGTCGACCATAGATGCGAAAAGTTTATACCTTCTCGGAGAAGGTATGAATGCCGCACTCCAGCTTCTTGCCGCCCCAGCGGCCGCTGCGCGCATCCGCTCCGGCCTCCGGAATCGCGGTGCAAGGCTCGCAGCCGATGCTGGTGTATCCGCGCGCGTACAACTCCAGCTTCGGAATCCCGTGCGCCTCGGCGTACGCGTCCACTTGGGCCATGGTCCAGTCGGCCAGCACGCTGACCTTCTTCATCTGCTTGCCCGTCGGAGTTTTGTGGTCCTCGACCTTTTTCAGGTTGGCGCGCGTGGGCGATTGCTCGCGGCGCAGCCCGGTGAACCACCAGTCGAACGGCTCCAGATGGCGCATCAGCGGCTCGACCTTGCGGATCGCGCAGCACTGCGTCGGCTGGACGATGTGCAGCAAACCGTACTGCGCCTCGTGCTCGGCCAGCGTCGTCAGCGGCATCGCATTGATCAGGTTCAAGCTCCACTCCGCGGTCATCCGGTCGCGATAGGCAAGCAGTTCCTTGAAGTGGTAACCGGTCTCAAGAAAGATCACCGGAACGTCGGGCAAATGCTGACGCAACATGTGCAGCGCCACCATATCTTCCGTCTGGAAGCTGCTGGTCAGGCAAATCGGCGCGCCGGCGGCTTCGCGAACCACCTGTTCAACCAGCGCGTCTGCCGTCAGCGTCTCGTAATTCGTAGCCGTCTCGATTCCATTCATGCCTTCACCGCCAGCGCCTTCAGAATTGTCTCGTCATCCGATCCATCGTCCAACCGCACCGCGCCGGGCGCGAAGCTTTCGATCTCGGCGATCGTCATCTGCGAGAGTTTGCGTGACGAAACGGCAGTGACGCCTGCGAGATCGAGCGCACGCACGACCGCAGCAACCGCAGAATCCGGAATCAGCGGATCGTCGATCACGACAGCGCGCTCGCCCCGCGCCGCCAGCGCATCGCGAACGGCTGCCGCAAGCTCGGCCCGCCCCGGAAGCAGGAACAGGGCGGTCTTGATGACGCCGGTCAGAGCGTCCTCCGCGGCCGCACCTACGATCATCGCCGCGCCGACCGTCGCGTTGCTCAGTGCGTCAATCAGGATCAGCGATCCTGTCCAGCGGCACGCGCGGTAGCTGTCGAAGAACAACGGCAGGTTGGTCTCGAACTCGACTTCGGCGATCTCGTTCATCGCCAGCGTTTCGGAGGCCAGGTGCGCGAGGCTGTTCACGTCGACGCGGTAACGAATCGCTTTCACCGTCGCGCGAACCGTGCGCGTCGTATGCTTCGCGAAGAACGTCCGCCCGACGACGAGCGGATCCTCGTACATCCACACCACCATTGCGCGGAAGCGGTTGCTCACGTCAGGCAGCGCCTCGCTGGCGGCTTCGACAGCTACCAGCATCTCGCCGCGGCTGAGGTCGATCTCGTCTTCCAATTCGACCGTAACGCTCTGCGGATAGCTCGCAGCGGCTAGATCGCCGTCGTAGGTCACAATGCGCCGCACCTTCGTCTCTTTCCGCGAAGGCAGCGCCATTACAGCGTCGCCAGCACGCAACGTGCCACGCGCCACCTGTCCGGCGAAGCCGCGGAAGTTCGCGTCCGGACGCAGTACTAGTTGCACCGGGAAACGCATCGGTCCGGTCGTGTCCGCCAGTTCCAGCGGCACTGTTTCGAGGTATTCGAGCAGCGTCGGCCCCTTGTACCAAGGCATCGCGGCGCTCTGCGTGACTACGTTCTCGCCTTCGAGCGCGCTTACGGGAATCGTCGCGACGTCCGGCAGTCCAAGATGCGCGCACAGTGCCTGGAAGTCGCGCCGGATGGCCTCGAAGCTCTCCTGCGAGTAGCCGACGAGGTCCATCTTGTTCACCGCGGCAACCACATGCGGAATGCCGAGCAGCGACGCGATGTAGGTATGCCGCCGAGATTGCGGCAGCAGCCCGCCCGCCTTCGCGTACGCCTTGGCGTCGATGAGGATGATCGCGACGTCCGCAGTGGAGGCGCCGGTCGCCATGTTGCGTGTGTACTGCTCGTGACCCGGGGTGTCGGCGATGATGAACTTGCGCTTCGACGTTGAGAAGTAGCGATAGGCAACGTCGATGGTGATGCCCTGCTCGCGCTCCGCTCTGAGGCCGTCGGTGAGCAGGGAGAAGTCGACGTGTCCATTGGCGGCTCGATTGACGCGGGATTTCTTGACCGCGGCGAGTTGGTCCTCATAGACGCTCTTGGTGTCGTGCAGCAATCGCCCGATAAGCGTGGATTTGCCGTCGTCCACCGAGCCGGCGGTGGTGAAGCGCAGCATCTCCTGGCCGAGGTGAGCATCGAGGAAGTGCTGGAACGCGTCGGAGGCGACGTAGTGTTCGGGAAGCGTGGAGGTGTACGTGCTCATTTAGAAGTAACCCTCCCGCTTCTTTACTTCCATCGAGCCTTCTTCGTCGTGGTCGATGGCGCGGTTCTCGCGCTCGCTGCGGCGGAAGCTGATAAGTTCCTCGATGATCCTGGGCAGCGTGTCCGCGTCGCTCCGAATCGCACCGGTGCAGGGCGCGCAGCCAAGTGACCGCATGCGGACCATCATGTTCTCGACCTTCTCGCCGGGAAAGAGCTTGAAGTCGTCATGAACGAAGGTGAGCGCGCCGCCGCGAACGACGATCGGCCGCTCCTTGGCGAAGTACAGAGGCACAATCGGAATCTTCTCCGCGTACAGGTAGAGCCAAATGTCCAACTCGGTCCAGTTCGACAGCGGAAACACGCGGATGCTCTCGCCTTTGCGCAAGCGCGAGTTGTAGAGGCTCCAGAGTTCCGGCCGCTGGCTCTTCGGGTCCCATTGCCCGGCTCCGTCGCGGAAGGAATAGACGCGTTCCTTGGCTCGGCTCTTCTCTTCGTCGCGTCGAGCGCCGCCAAACGCCGCATCGAAGCCGCCTTCTTCGAGCGCGTCGAGCAGGCTGCGCGTCTTGAGCAGGCCGCAGCAATTCTGCGTGCCCAGCGTGTACGGATTGGCGCCGTCGGCGATGGCCTTTTCGTTGCGATGCACGATCAGATCCGCGCCGATCTCGCGCGTGTACTCGTCGCGAAACCGGATCATCTCCGGAAACTTGTAGCTGGTGTCGACGTGCAGCAGCGGAAATGGAATCTTGCCGGGATAGAAGGCTTTCTGCGCCAGGCGCAGCATCACGGATGAATCTTTGCCGATGGAGTAGAGCATGACCGGCCGCGCGAACTCGGCCACCGCTTCGCGCAGGATGGAGATGCTCTCCGCCTCGAGCGCCTGAAGATGGTTCAGGCGGGCGGAGTGAATCTCGTATATCTCGGATTCCACAGGTGCCAGCGTCGTCATTGAGGTTGGGGTCTCCGTCGCGCCCAATCTCTAACAGATGCAGGACGCGACCAATTCGAATCAAAAGGTAAGTTTTAGAGGGGTCAGGAGGGATGAGATCGCTAGAGTCGACAGAGCTCGCCCGACGTTGCCAGACAACAACAATTCGCGCACTCTCGGCAGGGATTCATCTATTCCAGTATATCTGGCGCTGTACCAGGCCGCAATGCTCCCGGGCGATCTTTCCGCCGCGGGTTGGAACTTGCTGAATGCCTCGCACATTGCCTGCCGAATTTCTGCTAAACTTCTTGAGTCGGTGTTGCGATTCAGCAAGCCCTCCCAAGGCTTCCCGGTTTCACTCTGAACGCCGGCATCCAAGCAGCACAATTCGGGGCGTAGCGCAGTCTGGTAGCGCACCTGGTTCGGGACCAGGGGGTCGGAGGTTCGAATCCTCTCGCCCCGACCATTCTTTTCAATCGTTTGCCACTTTAACGAGCCGACCACCTGGGATCGACCCAGGCGCGTTCGCGCGGAAAAGGCGCATTAGAATATTCCCGCGACGCCGCCTTTGAGACGCCCCGGCGCTACCAGCTAGAAATCAGAGAGATCGCGCCCCCCTCAAGGCGCCCTCAACTGGCAACGCGGAGTTAGTTAGACCTCCGTCCGGGCGGACTGTCGCTTATGAAAAATGGCAAGATGATCGGTGCGATCGGCGTTGGAGGGTCTGCGTCGGAGAGCGATGAACCGTTCGCGCAGGCAGGCATTGATACCCTGACTCCAAAGTAACCGGCGGGCGAGATTCTGCTTGTGGTCGACGGCGAACGGTACAGGCGAATCAGCGGCTAGTCTGCGTCGTTGCCACTCATGTGGATGCGCGCATTCCGAACTGCCTCAATGAACCTGCGCGCCAGTTCATGAATCCACTGGTCCTGCCGAGTTGAAAGCGCCTTCCTCGGCATCAACTCCGACCCAATTCCGATGGCGGACGCGCCGGCAAAGATGAAGTTGGCTGCGGTCAATTGATTGACACCGCCGGATGCGATCAGCGGTATCTGTGGCAACGGGATCTTAAGGGCGCGGATGTATTGGTCTCCTCCCACTTGCGCACAGGGAAAGATCTTCACAAAATCTGCGCCCGCCTTCCACGCCGCGATCACTTCGCTGGGTGTCAACGCGCCCGGAATCGCGAGCACATCGCTCTTGAGAGTAAATTCCAGCACGTCCGGCACCAGGCCGGGACTGGTAATAAACCGCGCACCTGCATCCACGCAGCGAGCTGCTGTATCTGCATCCAGCACTGTCCCGGCTCCAACGATGAAGTTGGGGTAGTTATTTGCTAACTGAGAGATCACTTCGATCGCATTCGGTACAGTCAAGGTGATCTCAACCACTGGAATTCCCGCATCGTATACCGTCTCTGCGGCAAAGAGTGCTAGCTCGGCTGCCGCGACACGTACACTCGGCATAATGCCGACCGCTTCGATACGAGCGCTCAGATCTTTCCTATTCATAATCCTGCCCCTCTGCAGCATAATAGCGCGCGCGGACCCTTTTCCGGTCGAAGCCAATCATCACGCATCCTCCAAGTGAGGAACTTTAACCCCTGATCCATTTCTTGCGCCTCATGGGATGACCTCGCGTCCGACAGCCAGGTTGAGTTGACTGGTAGCGGTCAAATAGGAGCCGACTAGTTGCAGGTAAGCGAGCTGCACCACCCGGTAGTCGCTTTGAGCGTTGAGGAAATCCATCAGCGACGCTCCGCCGCGCTGATACGAATAGGTCACCGTATCGCGCACCCGGGTGGCCTGGTCCTTGTACTTGTCGCGATAGGGCGTGAGCAGCGCGATGTTGCTGCGAACCTGCTCATAGGCCGAGTCCACGTCGCTGAACACCTGCGCCCGCGCCGCTTCGGTCAACTGCTGGTTGCGGTCGATGTCGATCAACGTGCGCTGCTTCTCGCCCTGGTTGCGGTCGAAGATGCGGAGCGGGATGCTGACGCTGAGGCCCAGCGTCTGGTGCGCATAGGGATTGTAGAAGGATGGATTGTACGTGTACCACGCGCCGAAGGTGGGATCAGCCGAGCCGTTGGCGATGGCCAGCTTGTGATTCGTCTTCGCCTGCTCAATCGACTGGATTGCAGCACGCAGGTCCGGCCGCGCATCAAGCGCAGTCTGATGGAAATCGTTGAGCGGCTTGAGGTCAGCCGAAAAATCGAACGGACCGCTAACGTCGAACTGATCCACCGGCGTGCGGTCATCCAACAGTTGCAGCAACTGGATCTTCTGTGTGCGCAGGTTGACCGTTGCCGTCTCGATCTCCGACTCATACTGCACGCGCAGCAGCTCGATGCGGTCGAGATCGACCTGGGCGAGATCGCCGTCCTTGAAGCGAGCCTGGCTGATGTCGATGATCTTGTCGTAGTAGTCGAGATCTGCCTTCGCCAACTCCAGCACGGCCTTGGCCTCGAGGGTCTGCACAAAGGCCGAGCGCAGGCTGAAGAGCATATTGCGCTCGAGATCTTCGTGCAGCGAGCCGCCGATCTGGGTGCCTTCCTTCGCGCTCTGCAGACGCAGCTCGCGCTTGTGTTCGCGCTCATGCAGATAGCTGAAGTTGGGCTGTAGCTGAGTGCCGGACGTTGGCCTCCATATTCCTTCATGGGGAGCGATTTGCGTTCCGTCCGCACCCAGAGTGAACTGCGGATTGGGGCGGAGATAAGCCGTGATCTCCTCTGCCTTCAGTTCGTCTACGTTGTTCTGATCCGCTTTCAGCACGGGGTTGGACGCCTCGAACTTCGACTTCACCTGATCCCAGGTGAGGGCCTGCTGAGCATTTGCTCCCGCGGTACAAAACAGGAGCACCGAGAGGATGGCCACCCCCGTCCGGCTGGCGCTTCGGCTGCGAGCTGTCTTGAAGTTATTCATGCGCCACCTCTGCTTTCGGGAGATCATCGTCATCCCTGGCAATCCATGCATAGAATGTGGGCAACAGGAATACGGCGAGGATCAAGTCTGAGATCAGGCCTCCTACGATGACGATTGCAAAAGGCCGCTGCGAGTCGGATCCGATATCGTGCGATAGCGCAGCCGGCAGGAGACCAAGCGTTGCGACCAGCATCGTCATCATGATGGGCCGAAGCCGAAGGACAGCGCCCTCTACAGCGGCATCGACGATGTTGAGACCTCTCGCTCGAAGCTGGTTGATGTACTCGACCATGATGACGCCGGTCTGCACCGAAACTCCGAAGAGCGCCAGCATGCCGATGCCCGACGATACGCTAAGATAGGTTCCCGTCAACGCCAGGGCGAGCAGGCCGCCGATGGGAGCCAGACCGACGTTCAACATGATCAGCGACGACCACTTGTAGGAGCGGAACATGGTGAAGAGGATGATGAAAATAGCGAGGATTGTGATGGGGATGATGAGCGCCAGGCGAGCGGCGGCACGCTTCTCGCTCTCATATTCTCCCGACCAGTCCACGTGATAGCCGCGCGGCATCTTCACCTTGTCATTAATCTGTTTGATTGCGTCTTCGACCGTGGATCCGAGGTCGCGGTCTCTGACATTGAAGGTGACTGCGATATAGCGGCTGTTCCCTTCGCGGTAAATGTCGTACGCGCCGTCCTTGATCTCCAACTTGCAGAGCTGCGCAAGTGAAACACGCTCTCCGGAAGGAGCGAGCAGCCGAATGTTGCTGATCGCTTGCTCCGTGTTGCGGTATTGCCCCTGGTAGCGCACGGTCACGTCGTATCGCTGTTCGCCGATCAACACCTGGCTTACCGCGTTGCCGCCCACTGCTGTCTGGACCGCATCCTGAATGTCGGCCGCGTTAATGCCGTAGCGAGCCGCCATCTTCCGGTCGATCTGTAGATCAAGATTGGGCTGGCCAAAGTCGCGCAGGAGTTTGACGTCGTGCATGCCTGGGATTGCAGCCATAACGGAAGTGACCTCTTCGCCCTTCTGCTCAAGCACGGTCAGATCATCTCCGAATATCTTGAGCGCCAGGGATCCCTTTGTACCGGTCATCGACTCGCCAACGTTATCCTCAATAGGCTGCGAGAAGTTCCAGACGGCCCCCGGGTATTTCTGCACCGCGAGGTTCATAGCAGCGATCAGTTCCTCTTTGTTCTTATGGAAGACCGGGCGCCATTCATCGTGCGGCTTTAGATCAACAAAGTACTCGGTATTCCCAAAACCGCCCGTGTCGGTTCCGTCATCGGGGCGTCCTGCCTGGGAGACGACCGTTTTCACCTCGGGGAACGACGCGAAGACCATGCGTTCCTGATTGGTGAATTTCTCGCCTTCCGAAAGGCTTGTGCTGTTGGCAAGAGTACCGCGCGCCCAGATAGCGCCTTCATCGAGATGCGGCAGGAATTCCGATCCAATGGCCCCGCTGAATCCCAGATAAATCGTTCCCGCGAGGGCAATCACACCTACACCGGCAATGATCCAACGATGTCCGATCGCCCAGCGCAACTGCCTGCGATAGCCGTTGGTCACAAAGTCCAGGACGCGGTTATGGCGCTCCTTGAATCCGCCGCGGAAAAGGATGCTTGCCAATACGGGCACGATGAAGATGGAGAATGTCATCGCGCCCAGCAGGGCAAACGCCACCGTCCAGGCCATGGGCCTGAATAGACGACCTTCAATGCGCTGCAGCGTGAAGATCGGCATGTACGCCGTGATGATGATTGCAATGGCATAGAACACTGGCCGCTGTACTTCGTGGCAGGCTTCGCGGATGATCTCGGCGGTCGTTTTTCGTGGGTCATCAGGACCTTGGTCACGAGTGTGAGCAAGGTGGCGAATAATGTTCTCCATCATTACTACCGCGCCATCTACTACCATGCCGAAGTCCAGCGCGCCTAATGAAAGAAGATTCGCAGGAATATGGTTTAGGTCCAGACAGATTGACGCAAATAACAGTGAGAACGGAATTGTAAGTGCGACGATGAATGCGGCGCGAGCATTCAGAAGAAATAATAGAAGGATGGCAGTTACCAGGATCATGCCTTCTGCAAGGTTGTGCATGACCGTATGCAAGGTAAAATGCAACAGGTCGCTGCGATCCAACATGGGGATTATCTTCACGCCGGCTGGAAGAATACCGTTATTGAGTTCTTCGACTTTCTTGTGAATCGCGTCGAGGGTAGGCTGCTCTTCTGCGCCTTTCCGCATGAGGACGCCGCCCTGGATGACGTCGGGTTCGTCAACAATGTGCCCATCGGCCATGTGATTGGCCCTGGCCATGTGGCCCAGGCGGATCATGGGACCCTGTTGCACGTCCGCTATGTCTTTGACTCTGAGGGCCGTCCCGTTCTTAGTGGTGAGAACGGTATTCTCGATGTCCTGAACGCTGCGGTAAAGGCCGAGCGCACGGACGTTCATTTGCTGCATGCCGAGTTCGACGAAACTGCCGCCGGCGTTGTTGTTATTGTTGGATAACTGCTGCTCCACCTGGCCGATGCTTAGCCCGTACGAGACGAGCTTGTTGGGGTCCACCTTTACCTGATACTCGCGTACCGTGCCGCCAAAGTCGGAGACGTCGACCACATTGAGGACGGACTTGAACTCCTTGAGGAGAACCCAGTCTTCGATCGATCGCAATTGCATCAGATCATATTCGGGATTGGTACTTCTTATCGTGTACCAATAGATCTGACCGGTGCTGCTCCAGTCTGTTCCTATTTGCGGTTGCAGATTTTGTCCGCTCGGCAGATTGACCTGGGTCAGCCTCTCAAGCACCTTCTGACGGTTCCAGTCATTCACGGAACTATCGTCGAAGATCATGATTACGTACGAGAGGCCGAAGATAGATTCGGATCGCAGGAAGGTCATGTGCGGCATGCCCGCCATTTGAACTTCAATGGGGATCGTAACCTGCTGCTCCATCTCCTCGGCGGATCGTCCTGGCCATTGCGTAATAACCGTTACATAGTTATCGGCAATGTCCGGATAAGCTTCTACCGGTAATTGATGAAACGAGATCGCCCCCCAGAAGATCAACAGTAACGCAATCGCAATCACTACAAAGCGATTGTTCAGGGCAAAATCGACAAGCGTCCGGATCATACGTTCTCCCTCAGGTCTTTCGGCGTCTACTGGGTGTCGATGGTATTCTGTAACACCAATGGATTTGTGACCACCTGCTGACCAACCGGAATGCCTGACGTGATCTCCTGCATACCTCCTGGCAACTGGTCTCCCCCAACGACCATCACCCTTTTGAACTTCTTGTCTGACACCGGAACATAGACCCAGTCGCGATCGTGAAGATGCAGAATCGCCGAGGCCGGCACAGCAGCTACCGCCTGCTCCTTCTTGCCCTCGAATGTGGCTGTTACAAACATTCCCACCTTCATCATTCCTGGATTCGCGACCTCGATACGCACCTTTCCGGTTCGGAGACTCGGATCGAGTATCGGCAGAATGTTATCTACCCTGCCTTTGAACACACGGCCCGGATATGCGTTCAACGTGATCTCCGTTGGATCGCCAAGGTGGACGTTAGGTAGGTCATTTTCGTATACGTCGCAGACGACCCATACCATAGAGAGATCGGAGATAGTGAAGGGACTGGTTCCCAGGCTCTGCACGCCGCCCGCAGTGGTGACTTGCTGATCGGTGATGACACCAGCGACCGGTGCGGTGATATCGACCATGCCGCTGGGATGGTCCACGCTGCTACCCAGCAGGCGCAGATGCTCCGCTGCCGTATCCATCGCGACCTTTGCCTTCTCCTCCGTGTCCTTGGCAATCTCAAGATCGCTGACCGAGATCGCACCATGTTGTTGCAAATCCTGGGCCCGGTCCCACTGGGCCTTGGCAAGCGTTTCGTCAGAGACAGCCATCTGGTAGTTTGCGAATGCACCCGAGATATCGTCGCTGCGCAGACGTAGTAGTAATTGGCCCTTCTTCACGACGTCGCCAAGGCGCGCGAATATTCCTACAATGCGGCCTGAGGCCAGCGATATTACTGGGACAGTTCGGGAGATATCCGGGTTCACGGTGCCGGTAACTGCAAGCTGCGAAGCTGCGCGATGCTCCACCGCGGCGGTCAGAGGGTATTGATCAGGGCGATCAACAGAGAATTCCTCGGCTTGAAAAGCCGTGGAGACCTTGGCCTGTGGAGGAGCCCCCGCGGCCGGATCGGCCTCTACCTTCTTGCAAGCTCCGACCGCGATTAACATAGCGGTACTAAGTACCAGAAGGCTGAATCCTACAGGATTCCTATGCACTCTGGCGGCTGAGGCGAACATGTTAGACCTCCTGGATCAGTGAATCGGCGCCGCGCCCCCAGGGCGTGTTAGCGTTCCGATTCAACCTTGCTGCAAATGCTTTTACTTATATTAAAAATAGATGGGTGAGTAAGGCATAAGACATAAGTAGAAAATCTATAAAAAGCTCGTAGAGAACTTGTAAAGGCGTGAGGGTCACGTCATGACCACGTTCGCTGCAGTGCCGGCGCGAATGACGCGCACCATCGTGCACGCAACTGGCTCCCTGGAGCGATGAAGACACACCGGTATCCGGGATGCAGCGCAGGGATACTGATCTGTCCCTGCGCTGCACCAGGTTTGCGGATGACGGGCTAACTATCTACTGCGGTGTTGGGCTAGAACCTAACCATGATCGCCACAGTCGCCGCAGCCTGACCTCTGCGAAGATCCGGGAACCAGACGTTCTGGATTGCCTTTGCACCAGTCTGACCGCCGCAGGCTGCCTCCGCCGCGGCCAGACCGCCGCCGAAACCAACTAGGGAGTTCGCGCCGCCACCAAGATTGCTGGTGGCGCTGCAGACATAGTTGGCCGGGGAGCCATTGTTGCCACCCGGAGGAGTAATCCCCCCGCGTCCTGAGAAGTACGGCACACTCGAATGGCGATAGCCCAACTCCGTCCGGAAGGTGATGTACTGGTTCGGCATGTAGTCCAAGGTTCCAGTGGTGTCCCACGCCGTGTACTTGTCGCCCGGATTCTCAGTGAAGTAGGGCGTTCCGCTAGTGGCCGTCGCTCCGTTGATAGGCGGCAACAGAGTGAGGTAGCGTCCAGGATTGCTCATCTGTCCGCCGCCCAGAGTGAACGCGTACTTATCCTTCGCCCACCACACGCGGTTGTAGAACATATAGCCAATGAAGTACTGCTTGTATGCGGTGCCTCCACCAGCAGAAGCGGGTGCTGCTTTATCGCCGTGGCAGGCTACGTTCGTGCCCGCATCGACGGGATTGGTTCCGACCCCCACCTCGCAACCAGCATCGGCGGTGAAGGTAAATGCGGCCTTGTCAATGTAGTTGGCCTTGTTGTCGTAGTACTTCACCTGGATACTATCGTCCGTGTGATATCGGTGGCGGTATGGAACTCCGGCAGCGTCTTCACCCATACCGTAGTTATTGAAGACCAGGTCAAGCCATGGCTTGGGGCGATAGAGAATTTGTCCGCCCAGTCCAGGCTTGCCGTTATATCTGCCATAGGTTTGCCAGCCATTGATGACCCACGGCTCTATCTTCAGCTTCTCGGTGGGAAAGAACTGTCCGCGCAAGCCAGTGAAGAACCACGGAGTATTGGAGGAGACATACGACGGCTGATAGGTCCAGTTATCGGCGTTGTAGTAACTGAACAACCCGATATAGGAGACGAAGATTCCGGCATCCAGGTTGATGCCATGCATCTTATCCCAGTGATATCCGCCCCACGCTTCAGAGACATATTTATACGCATCGGCAAGATCCCATTGGCCGCGGCTGTAACTGGCGTCGTTCCGCGGCGTGGTGGTGGCAAACTCTCCAAACATGGTAAGGAATCTACCGCGCACATTGTCTAGACGGAAGTCGCCGCCGAAGCTCAACTGCTCCAACTGGAACTCCTGGGAACGGAAGGACTCGGTCGAGCCACCCATGGTGTCATCCTCGGGGTGGCTGAAGTCGAAGATGTAGTTAACGTCCGCGCGGAACTCTGGCGTGAAGTATTTCGTTGCCATGGGGGTGTCGACGACGCGGCCATTTGAATTCAGCCACGTCCAGTCCCCGGGAAACGGTGCGCTCTTGGTTGTGGTCTCCGCGCCGATTTCTGGTGTCGCCGGAGCCGCAGCCGCTGGAGTCGCGGCAGGTGTGGTTGGCGTGGCCGGGGTGGTCTGCGCGGACGCATTCATGCCCGCCGTAGCCAGGCACAACACTAGGGCTAATCCACTTGCTACATTGAGTTTAGGTTGGTGGCAGGGCATTCTTTGTCCTCTTTCCTTCGGCGGATACACGTCCGCCGAAGCGTTGGTTTTGATCGCTGGTCGATTGCCTATGGCTATTCTCGCTTTGCTACCGACTTACTTCAGACGGGTAATACGTCGCTGTGCGACAGTGATCGACCGCTGCAGTTGGCTGATCTTGTCGGCTGCTCTGAGGTCATTCCGCTTCATCGCCTTCTCGTGCAACCGAGCCACTCGGTCCATTGAGTGACTCAGGTTCTCTTCAAGCGCAATCAGTTCCACGGTGTAGTAATACTGTGCCTGGCCGAGGGCCATAAGAACCACCTCCAGAGTGTTGTTGTTTCAAGTAGTCTGCAAGACACCGTGTCAAGATGGCATAAGGAAAGCATAGAAAGTTAGCAAAAGTCTTTATTACCTTGCTTGCGCATATTTGCTTCGCATTTGTTTATCTACGTCGGTGCACTAACTGCCACTGCTATAAGTATTTTTATGAACATCTTCCACTTTCCTTATGCGCCCCTGACGCGACCGACTCTACAGTCGCAGGTAGGAGGTTCCACTCATGAACCGAGCATTGATGGTTGTTGCGGCACTTTCCTTGACCTTCCCATTCACGGGGACAGCGCAATCCACCACGCAGACAGCTAGCCTGTCCGCGCCGATGACTGCACACGGTGCACAAGCCTTGATGAAGAGTGCACACACCACTGAGCAATACAAGCAACTCGCCGGCTACTTCCATCAGCAGGAAGCTGTCTACCGCGCAAAGGCCGCTGACGAGAAAGCCGAGCGCGATCGCCGCGCCCAGGTAAGCGCAGGGCTATATCAGAAGTATCCTCGCCCCGTCGACTCTGCCCAGTCGCTCTACGAATCGTATGTGTCCACAGCAGATAGCGCTGCGCTGCAGGCTCGGCACTACGATCAGCTTGCTGGGGCCCAGACTCAACATGACCAGCAGTTCGCCACGTCCTCTCAGGGCAAGTCGTAATGCGACAGTTCTCGCAGTCCGGGCGACGCACGCGGGGTTGAATGTGGCCCATTTGGGCCTGGCGGTTCCGCGTGCCGCCCCGATCTTTACAACTTCCTTGCGTCTTTTTGACTAATTCATTACGACTTCATTCACTATCATCGAATGGATATTGTTGAATGACCTCACGGCTCACAATGGCCATTCCTTTGACAGAGAAGCGGTCGTGGATGCAGCTGCTCTGGCAGTGCACCATCGGCTGCGTCGCTATAGCGGCAACCACTTTTGTTTCATATTCATTACATTTCCCGCTCGCGACGGCGGGTTTTCTTTATCTGCTCATAGTTGTGGTTATCTCGCTGGTCTACGGAATCTGGCAGGCGACATTTATCTCGCTAATCGCAGTTTCCTGTCTTAATTATTTCTTTATCCCCCCGGTCCTGTCTTTTAGTGTCAGCGATCAGCGCGACTGGATTGCCCTGGTATCGTTTCAGGTGTGCGCGCTATTGGTGAGTCGCCTCTCCTCCCGCGAGCAGCGCCTGGCACGCGATGCCAACTACCAGCGAATCCAGATGAAGAAGCTCTACGAGCTAAGCCACGGCATCCTGCTCTTCGACCTGCACCTGCCCCCGGGCACGCAACTGGTGCAACTCGTCCGGCGCATCTTTCATGCCGAAGATGTTGCCATCTTCGACGCGGAACTCGCCTCGCTGGACCACGAGGGAACCTGGTCGCCCGAAGAGCAGCAGATCGCAAAGGCAGCCTACATTACCGACAGAAGCGACGACGATCAGGATGCCCGCACGACTCAGCGCGTGATCCGCATCGGGACCGCGGCGATCGGCGCAATGGCGATTCGCGGCGACATCGACCCGTTGATCGCCAACTCCATCACTTCGCTCGCCGCAATTGCATTTGCACGGCATAGATCCTACGAGAAAGAAGCCCGAGCGGAGAGCGCGCAACAGGCGGAGCAGTTCCGCGTAGCCGTGCTCGATGCGCTCGCACACGCATTCAAGACGCCCCTAACCGCAATTCGCACCGCGAGCTGTGGTCTGCTGGAGATGGGTACGCTGAACGAGACCGAGTCCGAGTTGGCTGCTCTGATCGATGAGGAGTCGGTAGGTCTGAATAATCTTTGTACCCGCTTGCTACAAACCGCCAAGCTCGAGGTTGCCAACGTCACGCTTCACACAGAACCTGTCATCGTCTCAAAGTTGGTGAAGGATGTCGTGTCGGACCTCTCGAGTACGCTTGAGGGGCACCCCATCGAGCTGTCTATAGAGGAACAGGATGCCCCTCTGCAGGGTGATCGGGAGTTGCTCAAGATGATCTTGACGCAGTATCTGGATAATGCGGCCAAGTATTCCACGCCCAAAACGCCGATCGACATCACCGTGCGGGAGAGTAAGGCCGAACTCCTGCTCTCAGTGCGCAATCGTGGCCCGTTGATTCAGATGCAGGACCGGGAGCGCGTCTTCGAGCGTTTCTATCGAAGTTCCGACGCGAAGAAGCGTGCACCGGGCACCGGCCTGGGCCTGTCCATCGTGAAGAAAGCCGCAGAAGCTCACCACGGACACGTTTGGGTGGTAAGTGCGGAAGAAGAAGGAACGACATTCTTTTTGTCGATGCCAAAACCCAAGTAGGAGGCTACTAACATGGAAGCCGGACTGATTCTGATTGTGGACGACGAAATGTCGATCCGTCGTGCGTTGCATACGACGCTCCATAAGCTTGGGTTCAGGACTGTGGAGGCGGCCCGGGGCGAGGAAGCTCTTTCGTTGGTCCGAACCAACTCCTTTGACGCCGTCTTACTCGACATCAATATGCCTGGCATGAGCGGGATCGACACCTGCAGGAACATGCGCCGTATCTCTCCCCGGATTCCGATTTTGATGCTGACGGTAAGAGACAGCGAAGACGATAAGGTGGAGGCGCTGGATGCGGGCGCAGACGACTACGTTACGAAACCGTTCCAGTTGCGCGAGCTGACTGCACGTATCCGCGCTGCCATGCGCTGGGCCAAAGCACCTTTTTTGCAGCAGGAAGATGCAGTACCCGTGCTCCATGTCGGAGAAATTGAACTCGACCCTGTGCGCAGGACGGTGAAAAAGGCAAGCCGCTTGATTCACCTTACACCAAAGGAATTTGAACTCACCCACCAACTCATGTCCTATGCCGGAAGGCCAATCCCTCATTCGCGGCTTCTAAATTCCGTGTGGGGCCCGGAGTATGGAGGCGAACTCGAGTACCTGCGCACCTTCATGCACCAGTTACGTAAGAAACTCGAGGATGATCCGTCGAATCCGCAGTATCTTCTTACGGATGCTCATGTTGGTTACCGTTTTGTGGAGAAACTTTAGTGCAGCAATTGGCGGGCTCGAACCATACGGGTGCCTGGCACCCCGCCTATGAGTCAACTTTGGCGTAGGGCGACTGCCCTTCAATTAGCTGGGCGCACAGCCTGGGTTCAACTCGACACACTCGAAGAGGCAGGAGACTGTTGGCCGAGTCGGGCGGATTTTACCCTATCGTTGAGTAGCCCGATGGCCCGGTGAGCGGAGAGAGCCGCGCCCTCCATCCATGCAACGATGTGGCTTGCGTGGTCGCCAACGAAGAAGATCGGACCGTCCGGAGTTATAAGAGTCTCGTAGTTGGGCTTATTGGTTTCCGCTGTCTTGCCGTAAGTGCGGATCCATGAGCCTAGATTCTCAGGCGCAAAGCCCCAGCCAATATACAGCGGCTTCTCCAACTCTTTGCCATGACCGGGATGCAGACGCTCGATCGAGGCGCGCGACTCTGCGAACTTTTGGTCGAGAGTCATGCTGCCGAAGGGCATTCCGATTTCGTTGTACTGATACCCCGAGACCAGCACGCCGCGCTCACTGAAAAGCTTTGCGCTGGGATACCAGATTGGCGTACACCCTTGTGCCAGGAACGAAAGGCCTCCGTACAGGTTGTAGTCCTGCTCCCAGAATCGGCGCGCTTCCCAAGCTACTTTGTAAGCACTGGAGTAACTACAGTCTTCTATGACCTTCTTATGTTCTGGAGAGAAATCGTTAGGCACCTTCTTGAGGATGGACAGTGGCATCGCACAGAAACAGTAATCTGCTTCAAGACTTTTCTCTGCACCGCCCTGCATATAGAGGACGCGCACGCCCTTACCGGACTTGCGAATTTCCTTCACCGGGGCACTGTATTGGATGACGTCGCCAAGCTTTTTATCGAAGGCGTACGCGATGCGGTCATTGCCGCCAACGCACTGAAACATCGTGGCCTGCATATCGAAGGTCTCTTCAAAGAACATCCCCTCCCAGAAGTTCTCGTCCAGCAGAGTATGCAGATCTAACGGCTTACTGAATACGCCCGGCTCGTCACCAGCGCCGGGCTGCGTCGAATAGCCAGCGCGCTCAGAACCCACGTACTTTCTGGTTGAATCAAGCGGCCCATACGTTCTCAGAAACGTCAGCGTCCGATCGCGATCGTCCTTGGTCAGCGTCTGGTCCAACGCACCCTGCGAGACACACTTCGCCAGCAATTCAGCAACATGGCCGCGGGCGTCATTGATTGCCTGGCGTTGCACAATGGCCTTACCGCCGTTCACTTTGTCGTCCTGCAGGAGACTACTGCGTGTTGTATTCACTTCTACTTCTATTTCAATTCCGAGTTCCCGGATATAACTCAACATGGTGCCGTGGATGGAAGGAATCCTTCCTGGACCCAGGTTCTGGTAGTTTCCTTCATCAAACGCGCAGGTCTGAGTGCCATATCCATTCAGCGTGACTTTGGTTCCATTACGAGCTGTCCACAAACGTCCGCCGGGACGCTCACGGGCTTCCAGCAGGGTGCACTGATATCCAAGCTTCCGCAACTCGTAGGCGGCAACGAGACCGGCAATGCCAGCGCCAAGAATCGCGACGCGGACGCCTTTGCCGGTATCGGGGGCAGCGCTGATGACCGACGCTTGAGAAACTCCAGTCGGCATCAGGCCCAGCGATTGCATCATAAGGAATGCCGCGCTGTAGCCACCAACAGTGCCCGTCCGCATCAGAAACTCTCGCCTGGTCAACGCCATGAATGAATTCTCCCTGTAGGTTGTTTTACGTATAGTTTTGCTTTGCCGCGGCCGTCAACAGATGGTTCGGGCGGAAGCCGGGTTCAGGTGAAACTGACTTGAATGTGACTCAATGCAGATGTTCTATCTACTAACCACTGCGTCTGTAACTCTCGAAGAACGCCTTATGACGGGAGAGCATCTTCCGCTTTTTGTCCATATCCGGCGTGAGGGACGCCATACCCAACTCGTATGTTCCACCCAGCAGAATTCCGTCGGTGCGAGGAAGCATGTACAGCTGATCGTGCGACAACGCGTAATCGACATTGGGTTGGGGCTTCAGATAGGTCACTTGCCCACGAACCGGCGTGAGTTCCTCATCCCCAAAAATATCCTTTGCGCCCATGCCAGTACAGTTGAATACGAGCCTTTCCCGTAACTGCGCAATGGCAGTGCGATCCACAATCTCGCGAACTACGGTGGTGCCTGATGCATCATGAAATGCATCCACCATGGCTGGCAGATATCGGGGGGGCTCGATCAGCAGAGTATCGTACTGCCGTACCGAACTCGCAACTGGAAATGGATGCTCATCGGGTTTCAAATCGAGGAACTCCGGCATCATGCTCCGAAACGGGCTTTGCGCTCCAATGGGGCCGTTCTCATCAAATCCATCTTTGGCAACGGAGTAACTTCTCACCCAACGTACGCCAAATCGGTCTCCCACCATGTCGAGATAGCGTCGGTAAGCAAGTTCCGCCGCCGACAACAATTGTTGACTAAACCGCGCATCGATCCGGTCTGGATCTGCGACGAGAAACGGGAACCACTCGCCGCCCGCGACGTTCGATGTCGTCTCCTGAGAGAGCGCTTTTGTGTAGATCGTTACTTTGAAGCCAGCCTCCTGCAGCAAACGCGCAGTCGCTAGTCCGACCGCGCCACCACCAAGCACCGCAACCGGACCCGTGTGCCCGTGGCATCCCATCTGGATTGCGAGTTGTGCTGTCCCCCACGATAGGGTGAGACCCGCACCACCGTGTCCGTAATTGTGAATGACAAGAGTCTCGTTCACCTGCTCCGCCCGGACCACGAATCCCGAAGGACGATAGGGGCGGAGGCCAACCGTAGTACGAATCACATCGCGATCGTCCACATGGACGGGAGCCAGGTTGCGCACCGGGCGATCAAGCGATAGTTCCGGCAGGGCAAGCCGTTGGCTAGCTCGAAAGCGTTGAATCAGGCCGGTCGATTGTGCCCAACTGCGCTCGCGAAGGCAGGCCAGCGCGGGCAGTCCTGCACCGGCTAGTCCGCAACGGCGGAGAAACTCCCGTCTGTTTATCGCCTCCAAAAGACACAATCTCCTAGCGTTCTGATCGATTGCGAAGCATGGGACCGCGAAGACAAATGTAACTGATTAAGTATAACTCTATAGCAATGAACAGACTCTCGCAAGAACTATCCTAAAGCGCTGTTCGACACCCAGGGCTGAGCTCTCGATCTTCATTAATTCCTCATATGTTCTGTGCTTGATCTACATCAGCCGCGGCGCAATTTATTTGCGCCGATCGCAAATGCATCCGGTATAAAGAATCATGAGACCAGTTTTGATCGTAGACGACGATGTCAAGCTCTGTGACATGTTACGCGATTATCTGGCGCGGCACGAGATAGAGTTGACTGCGCGGCACGAGGGTCAGCAGGGGCTTGAAGCTGCACATGCGGCGCAACACGAATTGATGTTGCTTGACGTGACGCTACCTGGGATTGACGGCTTCGAAGTTCTGCGCCAGTTACGCAAGTTCTCCGATATCTGCGTTATATTACTTACCGCTCGCGGGGAAGCGGCGGATCGTGTCCGCGGGCTACAGCTGGGAGCCGACGACTATTTACCCAAGCCATTCGACGCGGAAGAACTAGTGGCCAGGATCCACGCCATTCTCCGCCGCATAACTCTACGGTCTCCGTCACCCGTTGCTTCTTCGCCGAAACCCATACTGCAGCGGGATGGCCTCACCATCGACCTCGCCTCCCGCACCGCCTTCTATCGGAACATCGTGCTCGAGCTTACGAACATAGAGGTCTCCTTGCTGGAGATGTTTATGAAGTCGCCTGGAATTGTCTTAACCCGCGAGGAGCTTGTATCCCGAGTGTTCCAGCGGCCGTTCCATCCGCTCGATCGCAGCCTGGATGTTTACGTGAGCCGCCTTCGCCGGAAGCTGCAATCCGCGACGCCGCTGGGTAACCATATCAAGACTATTCGCAGCGCGGGCTATCTGTTCTCTACGGCTGCGATAGACCAACATCAGTTGGAAGCCCTGTAGTCACTTCAACGTCGATTGGGTAGCCCATGATCCGACTGTTGTTCAAGATATTCATTGCCTACTGGATCGCTGCAGGGATTGTGATCGCCATCTCTGACTACGAACCTCACAGGCAGATCCACAATCCCGAGCTCACCGACGCGCTTGACAGTGCGCTCGCGATCAATGGTCGGAGCATCATCGAAGCCTACGAAAGCGGCCGATGCCAGGAAGTGCAGAAAATTGCTACGACTTCGCGCGAGGGACTGCTTCTCGCCACCCAAGACGGCCACGTAGTCTGTGGAGATCCCGGGATTCCGGGCCTGCCCAAACTAGTTGCGGCCGCCGTCAAGCAGAACAAACGCATGACGGACAACTCTGAGTGGTTTCAACTCATCGCGACTCCCATCAGCTCGCCATCCGGCGCACACTATGTTTTTGTCCTCAAGAACAGTTACAGCTCCGCGCTTAAGGTTTACGGCATGCTGCCCGGCTATACCACGGTAGCCATTTCCTGCGTCGTCACACTCGTTCTCGGGCTGCTGCTGGCCTGGCCGATTCGCCGCCTGCGGCAGGCCGCTGGTCAGATTGCGATGGGAAGACTCAATACACGAGTGCGATGGAGCATGTTTCCAACCAACGGTTCTGAATCCAGAAGCGGCGACGACATCGACCATTTGGTCCGCGATTTCAACCACATGGCGGAGTGTCTTGAGGCCCTGGCCAATGCGCAGCGCCTGCTGCTTCGAGATGTCTCTCACGCGCTGCGCTCTCCGCTGACACGGCTTGGTGTCGGCCTCGGACTGGCGCGGGCAGAAGCGCCTCCGAGCATGCGCGAACCCCTGGATCGCATCGAAACCGAAGCATCCCGCATCAACGATCTGATCGGCCAAATCCTTTCTCTATCCCGGCTGGACGCGATCAGGCAAATCGATGCGCCCCGCCTGATCTCGTTGAGTGAACTTGTAGTTGATCTGCTGCCTGACTTGCAGTTTGAGGCAGCACAGGGTGACTGTGCAATTGGCACGAACATTGCTGCAGGTTGCTATGTGCGAGGCGACGCGGAACTCATCCGTGTCGCGGTTGAGAATGTTCTGCACAATGCGATCAAGTATGCCTCGGGAAGTGGATTGATCCACGTGGAAACAGCCACCGAGGAAAGGCAAGGCGAGAAACTCTCCAGAATCCGCGTGAGCGACAATGGGCCGGGCATCCCTGAGCATGAGCTAGGCTTGGTGCTTGAGCCGTTCTATCGCGCGGACCGGTCGAGGCATTGGAAGCAGGATGGATTTGGTATTGGGCTGGCGATCGCAGACCGCGCAGCCCGGCTCCACGGAGGCATTATTGGCATACGCAATAAGCCCGACGGCGGCCTGGTTGTTGAGATATGCCTTCCATCGGCGGATGAGCCCACGGCCTACGACCACTACAACCAGGCTTGATCAAACGACATCTCCCAAATGAGAACTTGGCGCATGCACTGTATTTAGTTGCATATAGAGCACGCCGGGCTGAGGAGAGATTCCGTTTACAATTTGTTACAAATTTGTTCTTTCCCCCTACCCCCGACTCTGCCATACTGCAATAACACTAAGCATGCTTCCGTAAGATCAAGTATTGAATTCCCTCCATCTGGAGGCGGGCTCGTCTTTTATCACTTGCCCTTGTACCTGCACTTCAGCATTTAGCCCTTTCCGCTTTTAGAAGACGGGCACGGGATGCTGCCGACCTAGTTCGCTCAAAAATCAATCGGGCTTGTGGAGACCTCATATGCGTCGTGTATTTGCAGGAATCGTGTTCCTTCTGCTCACCACCGTTGCATTCGCGCAGAGCACCTTTCGCGGCGGTCTATCCGGTATGGTCGTAGATCCCCAGGGAGCAATTATCCCCGCGGCTACAATCGAGGCGACAAATTCCGCCACCGGTCTCGTCTATAAAACGGTCGCATCCAGCGCGGGAGATTATTCCATTCTGGATCTTCCGCTCGGCGACTATACGGTCGTCGTCGCGTTCCCAGGTTTCGCGACTGTGAAGGTCGACCTGGTACGCATATCTGCTGGCACAATTTTTAGTCTTCCGGTGACGCTGACGATCGCGACGACCACAACGACTGTGGAAGTGGATGCAGCATCGCTGACGCTGGACACAGAGACTCAGGAGCGTACATTCACGCTGCCGAAAGAGGAAGTCACGGACGTTCCAATCAACGGCCGCAACTTTTCCACGATGACCAGTATGTTGCCGGGCAACACCACCGGCACCACCAAGTACCTGGTGGACGGCGTCGACAACAACGACGTGTATAGCAACAGCATCGGCTCCAACCAGGGCGGCGTCGGCGGCGTTCCTGGGACCCTGCTGCCTCTCGATTCGATCGAAGAGTACTCGGCGGAGACGCAGACCGGCGCCGAATCGGGTGGCTATTCCGGCACGACTGTCAACCTGTCTATTAAGTCCGGCACCAACAAGATTCATGGGACGGCATATTACTACAACCGCAACGAGTTCTTTGCAGCCATGGGGCCGTTTACCAAAGCCAATATTCAGTCTAGTTTCTTGGACAAGGGTCTCCCAGCCCCCAAGAAGCCGCCAATTCACTTCCAAGAGTACGGCGGCTCCATTGGCGGCCCAATCCTGAGAGACAAGATGTTTTACTTCCTGAACTACGAGCGCCAACAGTACGTTCTCGCTCAAGGTACTTCTTCGCAGACGGAACCGTCGGGGGTTTATGTAACCAGGGCTCTGGCGCTGCTGGCGGCAGGAGGTGTGACGCCCTCGACCAATTCCTCAATCACTATGATGGAGAACCTGATTACGACTCTCTGGCAGCCGAGCATGTTGACTGGGGCAGCGAGTCCAGGAAACTGGACGCCTCCAACCAGTGCAGCACAGCATGGGTACAGCAACAACGTAATGATGAAGTTCGACCAGACGCTCAACGCGAAGAACAAGCTTTCCGAACGCTGGTACTACGGCGAGGGCAGTCAGACGGCGCCGCTTAGCACGAGTCAGAACCCTTGGTACTACCAGGTCGCCGGCGAGCGCGTCGACAACGTCGCAGTGACGTTGAACACCCAGATGAATTCCCGAATCTCCAACCAGATTCTGATGGGCGTTGACTTCTTCAATCAGCCATTCACCGATCAAAAGCCTAATGGCGGCGCGGCGTCGACGGGCTTTATTGCTGGCGTTGGGCCTGGCGATACGTACGGTCAGCCGGGAATACAGATCTCCGGGTTCGACGGTACCGGCGGTACTTCGGTCCAGTCTCGCCGCGATCTCAGTGGACATCTCACGGAGACTCTTTCGATGACGCTGGGCAAGCACAATATCCGGACCGGGGCCGAGTATCGGCGCATCCAGATCTACGCGCAGGCTACCGGCAGAGGCAGCAGCAGCATTTACACCCGAGGCACGTTCGCCTTTAGCGGCAGCCGTGGGTACAACGCGCCAAGCGGAGGCAATGGCGCATCCTACCCGACGATCTTCCAGGGGCAGACGCTCGACTCGCAAACCAAAGCGCTTGCAGACTACCTGCAGGGGGAGGCCGCCTCTTCGGGAAATACGCTATATAACGGCAATCTTGATCGTAGCGACTCCGAAAACAACTTCAACATATATGTCCAGGATGCCTTCCAGCTAAGTTCTCATCTGAATGTCACTTATGGCCTTCGCTGGGACTACCTGTCGCCGGCCGGCGACGACCAAAAGGACTTGACGACTTTCCGGGCAAATGCTTTACCTAACGCGCTTGATCTTACGGGCGGTCTGGCGGTCGTTGGTCAAGACGTCTCCGAACCGTACAAGGCCTCCGCACTGCAGATTGCTCCGCGCGTCGGATTCTCCTGGCAGCCAATGTTCCTGCCATCCATCACGAAGGGGATGGTGGTACGCGGCGCGATGGGACTTTACTTTGACACGCCTGGTCTCGGCACATGGTTGTATGCCACCAGTCTGGCTGGCAATCCCGCCGGCACCAGGCCTCTGTACAACGAGGGGCTTGTCAGTCCAAATATTCTGCCGAACGTTTCGATCTTTCCAGCGAATGCGGCGGCGAGCATCCCCAACAACGGTGCGGGCGGCCAATGCACGGGTGTCAAGACAGCTACCTGCCCCAACCTGACCATTGCTGCGGTCGATCCCAACTTCACGACAGGCGATACGACGAACATGTCGTTCAGCGTTGAGAAGGCGTTAGGCAGCAAAGCCATTGTGGAGGTCAGCTACGTGGGCGAGCGTGGGCGTCATCTGGCCAACTCGCTCGATATGAACCAGACCAAGTATGGGGCCACTACCAACACGGCGATCTCGAATGGGTTTGCATACTCGCAGATTCAGCGGCCGTTCTTTGGTCCGTACCCCAACTTCGCCAAGATCACCGAGACGGCCAGCTTTGGATCATCGGACGCAAACGCGTTGCAGGCTTATATCAGGACGAGAAACTGGCATGGCCTGATCTCCGAGGTCTCCTACGCTTTGTCGACGAGCAACGGTACTGGCAGCATTGAGGACTACAACCATCCGGCGTTAGATTATGGCTCAAATGCGGTAATCACCAACCAGGTGAAGGGATACTGGACCTACGGCATTCCGAATCTGAAGCGCGGGCCTTCGTGGCTGGTGAACAAGTGGGTGACGGGCGGTTGGCAGACCACCGGTGCTATCACATTCCACGGCGCAGCAGCCGTTACCGCGACCGGTTCCGGCTCTTGCAACCAATCGGCCTCACTGGGCACTACCTACGCCACCACCTGCTCAGGCCTGGGTGTGGGCGAAGGCGCCGGTCGCGCCGATCTCACCGGCCTTCCGCGCTTCTGTCCCAAAGGGAACTGCGGAGGCGCCTTAGCAAATGGTGCCACGGGCACATCCAGGAACCAGGTTGTCTACGGAAAAGGTTACATTCAGTGGTACAACCCGTACTCGGTGATTTCACCTCCTGGTTGCTCGACTGGCGCGGCCAGCTTTGGCCCCGACTGCTCGTTGCCACTCTCCGCGTACTACGGCACAACCAAGCCGGGTCAGATCCACGGAGCGCCGGGATTCGGAGATGTCGATCTCTCTGTCTTCAAGAACTTCCCAATCACGGAGAGGGTCAAGGGACAGTTCCGCGGGGAGATGTTCAACTTCTTGAACCGGTATAACTACAAGGCGCCATCGTTGGGTTCAGGCAACACCGCAGCGGATCCCAGGGATGGAGGGTTGAATCTTTCCAGCTCCTCGAGTACCGGACAGGTCACTAGCACTATTGGGGGCACCAGTGCTCCCGGAATCGCAGTAGGCGAACCCTTCAACTGCCAACTCGCCCTCAAGATCATTTTCTAGTGGACCATTCCATGGCAGGAACCACCTTCATGGTTTGAAGGTGGTTCCTCCCAAACCCTCCTCGACCCCCTTGAAGATGGAGCCACCCATGAGAAGCAACCGAAACCTGAAGCTGCTCGCACTTGTCGCTGCGATGGCAATCACTCGTGTTGGCGCGGCAGCGGATTTGTCCGGCGATTGGGTTGGGCAGTTGACGGGCCCGTTCGATTCCCAGTACACCGCCCAGTACAACCATGTCGCACTCAAAACCGCCGGCTCAAAGTTAAGCGGCACCTGGGGGACCTACACCCTCGCGGGAACGCTAACTGGAACCAAGGCGGACCTATCCCTGACCGACTCCAGCGGCAAGCCGGCAGGTACACTCACCGGAACGCTTACGGGCGAGGCATTCTCGGGGACAGGAACTGTAGTTCCCGCTCGCCGAGTTGGCGCGACGGGAATGGCCGCAGCGCAGCCTCCGAGCGCAGTCACCTGGAATCTGACTCGCGCAGCAACTCCTCCACCTGCGCCGAAGACCTACGACTACGAGCCGAAATCCTACTACGGCATCTACACCGCCGCTGAGCCGCCGGCGCTGCACATCTTTCCCGGCGACACTGTGAATACGCGGACGATGGACCAGGCCCGCGACGCAGGCATTCCACGTCACGGCAATGGCGGCGATGTGAATGTCGGCCCGTTCTATGTCGAGGGCGCATTGCCCGGCGACACGCTCATCGTGCACCTCATCAAGGTGCGCCCCAACAAACCCATCGGCCGCCAGGGCAGCCGCTTCAACCAATATGCGGTCACTCAGGCCTATCAACTCAACGCGCAGTACGACTCAGGCTTCAACGGCTCGTGGAATCAGGATCCCGACAAGGGCATCGCGACACTACCACCCTCGCCTGGCCTGCCCCATCTCACCATTCCCCTGAAGCCTATGCTCGGGTGCATCTCGGTAGCTCCGGCCGGCGAAGATGCGTTTCGCGGAACAGACCTCGGCCCGTTCGGCGGAAACATGGACTACAACGACAACGTGCAGGGCACCACCTTGTATTTCCCCGTCTTCCATCCCGGAGCCTTGTTGGGAATGGGCGATGCTCACGGCGCCATGGGCGACGGCGAGGTGGTCGGAACCGGACTCGAAACCTCCGTGGATGTCACCTTTACCGTCGATCTCATCAAGGGCTACGCAACACCCCAGGTACGCGCCGAGACGCCGGACTATCTCATCTCCTTCGGAGTTTCCGGCTCGGTTCCCGAATCGATTCAGCTCGCCACCACGCAGTTGGCCGAGTGGGTGAAGCACGACTACAAACTCAACGACAGCGAAGTTGCCCTGCTCTTTGGCGACATCCTCAAATACGACATTACGGAATTGGTCGACCCTCACTTCAACGTCGCAGCCAAGGTGCCCAGGAGCGTAATGGCCACCCTCAACAAGTAACGCTGTTCTGACGTAACCGAGAGCCGAGAACAGGAGCAACAAGATGGCGAAGCAATGGATGAGAATGGCCGTTCTAGCCGGTGCAATGACGTTGACGCACATGTGCATCGCAGCCGATGTCTCCGGAAACTGGATCGCCACGATTGCGGCCCAGCCTGAGCCACAATACACCAGAGTCTCCTTGAAGGCCGACGGCGAGACGTTGAGCGGCATGTGGGGAATGTCAAAGATCGACGGCACGCTCACCGACGGCAAGCTCGACATCAAACTCACCGACGCGCAAGGCAAGCCCGCCGGTGAAGTCACTAGCACCATCACCGGTGACACAATTGCCGGCACCGGAACCATCCTCGCGGGAAGCGGCAGAGGAGGCCGTGCCGCCGGAGGCTTCGGAGGAGGCATGGGTGGCGGCAGAGGCGGTCCCGCGGGTCCGGTGAGTTTCACCCTGGCCCGTGCGCTCGTCCCACCGGCGACTCCACGCTCGCTCAACTTTGAGCCCGCTAACTTTTTTGCGACCTACTCCGCAGCCAACAAACCTGCGCTCACCATCTTCCCAGGAGACGTCGTTCACACCTGGACGGCGGACGCCGGTGGCGTAGATGCCCAAGGCGTTCACCACCGCGGAGGCGACTCGAATATCGGTCCCTTCTATGTCGAAGGCGCCCTGCCGGGAGACACGCTCGTCGTGCATCTGCTCAAGGTGCGCACCAATCGCTCAACGGCACATCAGGCAACGCGCATGAACGCGCATGCCGTGACCGCCGCGTACCTGGTTGGCGCGCAGTACGATCCGGCCGTTGACGGCGACTGGACCCTGCTGCCTGACAAGGGGATCGCGGTTCCCACTCACCCCAGCGAACACATGAAGAATTACAGTGTCCCGTTGAAGCCCATGCTGGGCTGCATCTCGGTCGCTCCCGCAGGCGACGAGCAGTTTCGCGGAGGCGACCTCGGCCCCTTCGGCGGCAACATGGACTACAACGACAACGTGGAAGGCACCACACTCTACTTCCCGGTCTTCCACGCCGGCGCTCTCCTGGGCATGGGTGACGGGCACGCCGCCATGGGCGACGGCGAAGTCACAGGCAGCGCCCTGGAGACCTCGATGGATGTCGACTTCTCCGTCGAGATCATCCCCGGCGATTCCAGCGGCCAGGTCCGCGCCGAGACCAAGGACTACCTCATCGCCTTTGGCGTCACCGGCTCCGTACCCGATTCGATTCAGGTCTCAACATCGCAATTGGCAACATGGATCAAACAGAAGTACAAGCTGAGCGACAGTGAAGTGGCCATCCTCTTTGCGTCAACATTGAAATACGACATCACTGAGTTAGTCGATTCGAAATTCAATGTAGTGGCAAAGGTGCCTAAGAGCGTGCTGTCCACCATGAAGTAACGTGCGCCAGAGACGCTACTTCGCGTTCACAGTCAGAGTGTACGTCGCGGAATGAACCAGAAAACCATCGGTCGCGGTCAGTGTAATGGTGTAGCTGCCGGGTCCCGTATACGTCGCATTCTGCGTCGGCATTTTGCCCGTGCATCCCGTCACGGAGAGGCCGATCGCCGCCAGCATCAAAATCATCAGGCCGGACCGCAGCACCACTCCCGCGCGTCTGCGAGCCCGCCACAGCAGCAGGCCGCTGCCCAGAGCGATCACCCACAGATATCCCCTGCCCCCGAAGCCATAGCCGATCACGGTGTACTGCGAGGTGGTCGTCAGGTTGATCACGTCGGTCACCGTGGACGTAGGAGTCACCGTAGTCGTGGCCAGGCCGCAACTCGAGGCGACAGCCCCACCGACTGTGCACGTCAACGTCACCGGCGCCGCAAAGCCCGCCAGCGGCGTCAGCGTAGAGGTGGTACTCGTCCCATCGCCGGCAATCACCGTGCCCGAAGTGGGGTTCAGGCTGATGGTAAAGTCAACTCCGGTGCCGGTCGTCGTCGCGTTTAACCCGCTATAGAGCAAGCTGGTCGAATTCACGCCGACCGTTCCGCTCTGCGGTCCAATCGAGGTCGGCAGGAAGGTCACCTTCACCGGGCAAGTCGCCCCGGCGGCCAGCGTACTACCGCACGCCGCGGTGCTTACCGCGTACTGGCCCGTCGTCACAAACACAGGAACCGGCAGCGGTCCACCAGCCAGGCTCGTCAACGTCAGATTCTGCGAAGTCGACGCGCCCACATCCAGGCTGCCAAAGCTCAACGACGCCGGCGAGATCGAGAATCCCGGCGTCCCCGTGCCGGTCAACGAGGCCGTCTGCGTGCTCCCTGAGGAGGCTACCGTCAGCGTCCCGGTGCGCGCCCCCAGCGCCGTGGGCGTGAACACCACGGTAATCTGGCAGCTCGCCCCACCTTGAACCGATCCGCAATTATTCGACGTCACCACGAAATCCCCCGAGCCAAGCGCAGCAGACACTTGCGACGTAAAACTCGAGTTGTTCGTCCAGGTGAAGGTTACAGGCGCGCTCGAATACCCAATCGCCTGCGAACCAAAGTCCTGAGTCAAAGGCGCAAGCGACGGCTGGCCGCCTTCATCCGTCAACTCAAACAGCATGTACTCCAGCAGTTTCTCCTGCGGATTCATCGCTACCGTGTTGCACTCACTCGGAAAATCCGTGCCGGGGTTACCCGCAGTACTCTCCACGTGATACTCGTTGAACAAAACGCGCCCACACTGATTTACCTTGGTGCCCGTAGGCGGAATCGGCGTGTCCCAGACGAATTGCATGACCGGGTTCGGATCACCGGCCGTGCCGGTGTTAAGCGTCAACCAGCTCTGCGTTGGCGGATTGACGCCATTCACGTCGTGTCGCAGCGTGGAGATCGCCATCTGTCCGGGACTAACCGATGCATTGATCACTGGCAGCGCCAGCCACTGGGCGAGCGTCTGGCCTGCCGTGAAGCCGACGTTCACGGTCGCGTCACCGTCTGGCAGGGTATTGGACGCATAGCCGCCAATCCAGTTCGCCACGGTATTGAACGGTGAGTTGGTATACATCCACGAATAACTGAAGTGGCTGGCGTAAACACGTCCGCCGGAGTTCGCGAAAGTCACCAGGTTCGCCAGTTCCTGTGTCGACTTCAGGTAGTTGTTGCCCTCGCAAGGAAGCATCAGCACGTCATACTGGTTCAGCGTCGACCCATTGCCGCCCATCAACGCAGCCTGCGTCGGCGTCCCCGTATCGATGACCGCTCCGGAGCCCAGCGCGCCGCCCCCGCCAAAAATGTTGATCCGTCCCGACCCACTGGAATCCGTGAACTCCGAATCTTTGATCCCCATCTTCCGCAGCACGCACTCCACCCCATCCGCCGAACCCGTCGCGATCGCGATCTTTGGAATGTCCCCCTGCGTATGGTCGGACGGCATCACCGCAAAATTCGCCGGCTGCGGGTTTCCAACACAGGCCGTAATGCTTGAGATGGTCAACTGCCGCCGCCAACGCCCCGACACAATCACCAGCGGAATATTGCTCCCCACCGGCACATCGATCAGCGTAAAGTTGCCGTTCACGTCCGTCACGGTGCCCACCAGCGGCGAACCCGACGGAGGAGCCCCAACGATCGGGCAGCTCACCCCTGGCGCAAACGGATCGACCGGGGCGTTCGGAATATAGACCGTCACATTCGGAAGCGGATCGGTCCCGTTCGGCGCATACACTGTGCCGGTAATGGAGGTAGTCGCATTCCCCGCGCACACCTGCTGCTGACAAGCCAGACCGACGCACGACTGGCCGGAGGCGTTAGCCCCAAACCCAAGCAGCACGATAAGCAAAACCATCAGCAGAGCCGAAAAAGAGCGCATAAGGTACCAGCCAAGTGATACATGAGACCTGTTACTATGCGCAATAGTTTACATTCGAGTTGAGTTTGGCCGCGTTATATTCGCGTATTTGCGACCTTTTTGATCGTTTCGACTGCACGAATGTTCGCCGCCGGCAATTCCTCCGCCCCAAATCATTCCGCCGGGACGCGAATTCCTGCCGCCCCCAAATGATACTCTGGCGCAGCCATGTAACGTCGTATCGAAGGGATCGTCTATGCCAGATAGGACAAAGGGATGAACGACTGCTCGCCCAGGGAAGAAATTCTTCCTCATCACCGAAATCGAAAGAGCAATGCGCCCCTTTCCCGGACCAGTCAACTCGGGTGCATCGCAGCCATCGTCGCGTTCGTAATCGCCTGCTGCGTACCTTTGTCCGCGCCTGCGCAAACCAGAGAGACCGCCAGCCGCATCGGCGACCTCCAGATTGGAGGCGGCTTCGTCTTCTCCACCTCCGACTACAACTTCACCCCCATCCACCTCATCGGCGCGGCCGGCTACACCACCTTCGACAAGAGAAATCACTGGGGTGGTGAATTCGACTTCCACCACAACCGCTCGTCCACCGATTCAACCGTCTACGAGAGAACCTACGAGATCGGCCCGCGTATCTTCACGGCCCGCGGCCCCTTCATCCCCTACGCCAAGGTCATGTACGGTCGCGGTGTCTACAACTTCCACAATAACGTCGCCAACGTGGCGTACAACATCTACACGTTTGGTGGCGGCGCGGACTTCCAGCTCCGACGCTCCCTCAACCTCCGCGCCGACTACGAATATCAGAGCTGGATGGGCTTTCCCCTCGGAACCCTCCACCCCAACGTCATCACCATCGGCGTTGCCTACCACTTCCACGAATAGCCCACATCCGCCGGCTCCTCGTGTCGATCCCTCCTGAGACGAAAACGCCTTCGCTGGCCACGACGCCTGCCCCCGGTAGTCGAATCCCGTCTCCATAAATTCGCCGCAGACGTAGCTGTGCGCACCACACTGCTTCCGCGTTACGGTCCGATTCGCTGAGGCTACGGCGGCTTGCATCCATTGCTCAATTCAAACACATGTTTTATACTTCAGTTTGAATATGAATACTGCCCTCACCCGACGAACGCTCAAGCCCGCACGACGACGACGCCCTTCCGCCTCCGATCCCACCCGCGACAAACTCCTCGACGTCGCCGGACGCATCTTCGCTGACCGCGGCTACCGCTCCGCCACCATTCGTGAGATCTGTGTGGCAGCCGGCGCCAACGTCGCAGCCGTCAACTACCACTTCGGCGACAAGCTCGGCCTCTATACCGAGGCCGTACAAACGTCTCTTCGTGCCGCCGAGCTCGAGGCTATGCAGAATGCTCTCAACCAGGACGCGCCCGCGGACATCATCCTGCGCGCCGTGATTCGCGTCCGCCTTCACAGCGTCTGCAGACAAGATCGCCCCGATTGGTACTTCCGCATTCTGGCCCACGAGCTCACGGAACCCACGCCGGCGCTGCGCCAACTGATCAATAAAGTGGGACGCCCCATCTTCCAGCGCATGCTCGAACTCATCGGGGGAATGATCGGTTTGCCTGCCGACGACGACAAGACCCGCCTCTGCGCCGTCAGCGTAATGGGCCAGATCCTTGTCTACATCTTCGCGAGGCCGCTGTTGGCCGGCGTCTGGCCCGAACTCAAGATGACGCCCGAGCAGATCGATCTCATCGCCGACCACGTCGGGGATTTCTCCCTCGCCTACATCCAGAACTTTCGCTCGACTACCTCCACGCCAGGCGGCAACGGAACCAAACGAGCAGCACAACCGAGGCTAAGCAAATGACCACATCCACTCCTCTCAGCCCAACTCCCCAAATCGAGACACGCCCGCAGCCCCAAGCCGCCGGCAGCCCGCCTTCCGAAACCCCCGAGGCCGCACCGCCCGCCTCGCATCGCCGCCGCAGTGTGATGATCGCAGCCGTCGTCATCGCGATCGTTGCCGCCGGCGTCATCCTCTGGCAACTCTTCTTCGCCACGCCCGCTATTCCCGCAAGCATCGTCGCCGTCAGCGGCCGCATCGAAGGCGACGACTCCGCGGTCGCCTCCAAGACCACCGGCCGCATCCTCGAAGTCCGCGTCCGCGAGGGCGATACCGTCAACGCCGGCGACCCCATCGCCTTCCTCGACGACGCGCAGATCCGCGCCCGCGAAGACCAGGCCCACGCCGCCCTCTCCGAAGCCGAAGCCAAAGGCGAAGCCGCGCGCGAGCAGATCGCCGTCCTCGAGCAGCAGTTGGAGCAGAGCCGCCTCCAGGTTGGCCAGTCCAAGCTCGACACCGAGGGCAGCATCAAGCAAGCCGAGGCTCAACTCGCCGCCGCACAGTCCGACCTCGCCCAGCAGCAGGCCGCCTACCAGATCGCTGCATTCGACAAGGACGCCTACACCCGCCTCGCCAAATCGGGAGCCGTTTCCGAGCGCCAGGGCCTGCAAGCTTCCACCACCGCCGATCAACAGGCCGCTGCAGTCGCCGCAGCTAAGCGCCGCGTCGAAGCCGCTCAAGCCGAGCTCACCACCGCGCAAGCCTCCCTCTCCAACCCCGGCATTCGCGAGTCGCAGGTCGCCCTCGTGCGTAGCCAGATCGCCGGTCAACAAGCCGAGGTCGCCAGCGCCGCCGCCCAGACCCAACAGGCCCAGGCCCAACTCGCCGAAGCTCAGGACAATCGCAACGACCTCACCGTGCGCGCTCCCTTCTCCGGCACCGTGGTCACCCGCGCCGCCGAGCCGGGCGAGATGATCACCGCCGGAACCGCCATCATCACGCTCCTCGACCTGAGCAAAGTCTATCTCCGCGGTTTCGTTCCGGAAGGCGACATCGGCAAAGTCAAGGTCGGCCAGCCCGCGCGCGTCTATCTCGACTCGAACCCGCAGAAACCCGTTGCCGCCTACGTCTCCAGAATCGACCCGCAGGCCACCTTCACGCCGGAAAACACCTACTTCCGCGACGATCGCGTCAAGCAGGTCGTCGGCATCAAGCTGCAACTCAAAGAAGGCTTCGGCCTCGCCAAGCCCGGCATGCCTGTCGATGGCGAAGTTCTCGTCCAGGGCGATAGCTGGCCAAAGGTCAGCCATAAGTGATCGCAGCAACCCCAACCAGAGAGGTCGCCCTACCCAACGACGCCACAGCCGCGCCCGCAATCGAAGTGCGCAACTTGACCAAGCACTACGGCCAGCTCGAAGCCGTGCGCGCGATCAACTTTGAAGTTCAACCGCGCGAGATCTTCGGCCTCATCGGCCCCGACGGCGCCGGCAAAACCTCCACCTTCCAGATCCTCGCCGGCGTCATGGAAGCCACGTCGGGCACTGCCAGCATCTTCGGCAACCCCGCCCGTGAAATGCGCTCCCAGACCGGCTACCTCACCCAGACCTTCAGCCTCTACCCCGACCTCACCGTAGCCGAAAACATCCGCTACAGCGGCGACCTCCGCCGCATCCCGCCACAGGACATCCTCGACCGCGGCAACAAATATCTCCGCATGTTCGACATGGACCGCTTCGCCAACCGCCTCGCCGGCAAGCTCTCCGGAGGCATGCGTCAGAAGCTCTCCCTCATCTGCGCCCTCGTCCCCCAACCTCGCGTCCTGCTGCTCGACGAGCCCACCACAGGCGTCGATCCCGTCTCCCGCCGCGAGTTCTGGGACGTCCTCGCCCACCTCTCGGCCGAAGGCCTCACCATCCTCGTCGCCACGCCCTACCTCGACGAAGCCGAGCGCTGCCATCGCATCGCATTCATGCACCAGGGCCGCTTCCTCGAGATCGGCCCACCGAGAGAACTCTGCGCGAGCCTGGGCGCCAAGCGCATCGAGTTGCGCGCCGCGGATCTGCGCAAGGCAGAGACGATTCTCTCCAGCCTGACCGCATCGCACGTCGACATTCTCGACGTGCAAAGGTTCGGCGACCGGCTTGACCTGCTGACGCACGATCCCGAAGGGGTGCAACCGGCCGTCCGCAAGGGACTGGAAAGCGCGGGAATAGCGCTCGACGAGATGCACGTCGACGATCCAACCCTCGAAAACGTCTTTGTCGCAAAGCTGCGCTCCCTAGGTCAAAGCGCGGCCACCGCCGAATTCCCCGCCGTCCGCAACCACAGTAACCTCCGCGGACAAATCGCCGTCGGCGCCACCAACCTCAGCAAGCAATTCGGTGACTTCACCGCGGTCCACAACGTCAGCCTGCAAATCCGCAACGGCGAAGTCTACGGCCTCCTCGGAGCCAACGGCGCCGGCAAAACCACCACCATCCGCATGCTCTGCGGCCTGCTCGAACCAACCAGCGGAACCATGCAACTCGCCGGCACCCAAGGCAACCTCCGTTCGGAATTGATTCGTAAGCGCATCGGTTACATGTCGCAAAAGTTCTCCCTCTACGACGATCTCACCATCCGCGAGAACCTCGACTTCTTCGCCGGTGTCTATGGCGTCCCCCAGCAGCAACGCGAAGAAAAAATCCGCTGGGTCCTCTCCTTCTCCGGCCTCGACGGCAAGCAGGACCAGATCACCGGCAGCCTGCCCGGCGGATGGAAGCAGCGCGTAGCCTTCGGCGCCGCCATCATGCACGAACCCGACATCCTCTTCCTCGACGAGCCCACGTCAGGCGTCGACCCGCTCGCCCGCCGCGCCTTCTGGACCATGATCAATCGCCTCGCCGACACCGGCGCCGCCATTCTCGTCACCACCCACTATCTCGAAGAAGCAGAACAGTGCAACCGCCTCGGCATGATGGTCGCCGGAGAACTCGTCGCCGAGGGCGCGCCCAGCGAAATCAAGAGCCGGCAGTCCGGCCACCTGCTCCAATTCCTCGTTGACCAGCCCCAGCGCGCCGCCGACCTCCTCAAAGCCGGCACCGAAAGCTGGCGCGTATCCCTCTTCGGCGAACGCCTCCACGTCATCACCGATGAACCGCCCGGCACCGCCATCCGCCAAACCACACAGCAGCTCGAAGCCAATGGCATCCACGTCCTCAGCGCCCGCGAAGACCGCTTCTCTCTCGAAGACGTCTTCATCTCCATCGTCGAAAAAGCGCGACTCCAGGGCAAGATCGCCATTGAGAAATAAACAGGAGCACCCATGAGACGAATCCTCGCGCAAGCCCGAAAAGAGCTGACCCAGATCGTCCGCGACTGGCGCACCCTTGCCCTCGCGCTCATCCTCCCCCTCGTCCTGCTCATGCTCCTCAGTACGGCCCTCTCGCTCACAGTCAACGAGCTCCCCATCGCCGTGCAGGACTTCGACGGCTCCGCCGCCTCCAACAACTTCATCGATGCCTTCCGCGCCTCGATCAGCTTCCACGTCGTCGCTTGGCCGTTCGAAAAATCCGCCGAGCAAGCACTCTCTACCAGCGCCGCCCGAGCCGTGCTCATCATTCCGCCGCACTTCGGCCGCGACCTCGCCCGCGGAGTCAATTCCCCCGTCCAGATCATCATGGATGCCTCCGACGCCAACACCGCCAAGCTGGTCGCCGGAGACGCCACCCAGGTCGCCGCCGCCTACAATCAGCAGATCTCCAACGCCGCCCAGACCGCTCCTGTAAGAACCTCCATGCGTCTTTGGTTCAACCCCGGCCTCTCCTCCAAAAAGTTCTACGGCCCCGGAGTCTTCGTCCTGGGCATCTCCATGTTCCCGCCCTTGCTCGCCGCCCTCGCTATGGCCAAAGAAGGCGAACAGAAAACCATCCTCCAGGTCTACGTCTCCAGCATCTCCGCCAGCGAGTTCCTTCTCGGCAAGATCCTTGCCTTCACCGCCGTCGCGCTCGGCGAAGCCCTGGTCATGGTGTCGCTCCTCTTCACCTACTTCGGACTCACCTTCGCCGGAGATCCAACGCCATTCATCATCGCAACCATCCTCTATACCTTCTGCGTAGCGTCCTTCGGAACCATGATCGGTTCCACCATCCCCAACCAGGCCGCCGCCATGCAAGCCGTCGCCCTCGGCGGATTCCTCCTCGTCTTCCTGCTCTCCGGCCTCATCTTCCCCATCCAGAACATCCCCGCCAGCATCCGTTGGATCTCCAACTTCGTCTGGGGCCGCTACTACATCGAGATCGTCCGCGATGCCTTCCTGCAAGGCGGAGGCTGGCCCGCCGTCTGGTACAAGGTCCTTTTCATCGCCATCATCGGAGCCATCTTCTACACCCTTGCCTGGCGCGGCATGAGAAAGATGCAGGTCAAGGCATGAAGAAGATTTCCGACCTCGTCACGCGCCTCTTCAGCTACCGCATGCGCGCCCTCGTCCAGAAGGAGTTCAATCAGATCGGCCGCGACCGCCGCCTGCAGATCTCTCTCATCCTCCCGCCGGTCCTGCAGCTCACTCTCTTCGGCTTCGCGCTCAGCGCCTCCGTCTCCAACGTCCGCCTCGCCGTGGTCGACGACAGCCGCTCCCCCGAGAGCCGCGAGCTCATCTCCACCCTCACCGAGAGCAAGAGCTTTCGCCTCGCCGGCTATTACACCTCCGTCGATCAACTCGGCGACGCCGTCAGCCGCGGCGACGCCGACGCCGGCGTAGTCGTCCCCTACGACTACGCCCGCGACCTTGCCCGCCAGCGCCCCACCACCGTCCAGTTCCTCCTCAACGCCACCAACGCCAACACCGCCACCATTAGCCGCGCCTACGCGCAAGGCGTCATCCAGAGCTACAACGCCGGACTGGCGCAACAAGGAATCCACGTTCACGTCGAGCCAACTGCAGGCTCCGACATCTCCCGCCGCGGCCAGATCCAACTCCAGCCCGACTTCCTCTTCAACCCCGGCCTGGTCGACTCCTGGTTCATTGTCACCGGCGTCCTCGGTCTGCTGCTCATCCTCAACAGTTCCCTCGTCTCTTCCGCCGCTATGGTCCGCGAGCGCGAAGCTGGAACCATCGAGCAGCTCCTCATGTCCCCCGCCAGCACCACCGAAATCATCGTCGCCAAAATCGCGCCGCTCTTCCTCCTGCTCACCATGATGATGCTCGTCGCGGTAGCCGTCATCCGCTTCGTCTTCAAAGTTCCCTTCCACGGCAGCGTTGGCCTGCTGCTCATCGCCGGCTGCCTCTGCATCCTCTCCGGCATCAGCATCGGCACGGTCATCGCCACCTTCTCCAAATCTGCGCAGCAGGCGCAACTCACCAGCTTCTTCATCAATCCGCCAATGTCCTCCCTCTCCGGCGCGCTCAACCCCGTCGAGGCGATGCCCAAATGGCTGCAGCCGCTCACCATGTTCAACCCCATCCACCACTTCGCCACCATCGTCCGCGGAACCATGCTCAAAGGCAGCGGATTCATGGCGGTCTGGCCGAACTTCCTGGCCCTGCTCCTCTTCACGCTCGCGCTGGTCTCGCTCAGCGTCTGGCGATTCCGAAAACAACTCAGTTAGGCACAAGGAATCCTTGCTATGAGCCACTCGAAGTCCAAGCACTTGCAGCTTGCCTCCCTCTCCACGGCGGCCGTCGTCGCCTGCCTGGCCACCTTGGCGACCCCGCCCCACGCAATCGCCCAGGGCCCGTCCCCGTCCGGCCAGCAGCACACGCTCGCAACTCAACTCCCGCTCTCCGGACGCGCCGGCAGCAACGGCTCCGTCACCGCAACCGAAGCTCCCATCGCCGGAACCACCAACAGCGTCACCACCATCAATCCCTCCGTCCAGGTTCAGGGCCCCTACGCCGGAAGCTCCCCCAGCGCCAACCGACCCTTCTCCGGCAAACTCTCCCTCCGCGACGCCATCGACCGCGGCCTAAGCTACAACCTCGGCGCCACCGGCCTCAACCGCACCGTCCGCCAGGCTCAGGGCCAAAGTCAGATCGCCCGCAGCGCCCTGCTCCCCAACGTCAGCGGCTATCTCGCCGAAAACCTCCAGCAGACCAATCTCGCCGCCGAGGGCGTACGCATCCACATCCCCATCCCTGGCTTCACCTTCCCCACTGTCGTTGGCCCGTACAACAACATCGATCTGCGCGGCAACGTCACGCAATCCGTCGTCGATCTCACCGCCTGGAACAACTTCCGCGCCTCCGCCGAGACCGTCCACGCAGCCCAGTTCTCCGCACGCGACGCCCGGGACGCCGTCGTCCTCGCCGTCTGCGGCACTTACCTCCAGATCATCGCCACCGCCGAGCGGGTCAAGTCCGCCCACGCTCAACTCGATACCGCAACCGCCCTGTTCCAGCAGACCCAGCAAAAGCGCGGCGTAGGCCTGGTCGCCCAGATCGACGTCGACCGTAGCGAAGTGGAACAGCTCACCCAGCAGCAGCGCGTCATCTCTCTCGAGACTGAGCTCTCCAAACAAAAGATCGCCCTCGCCCGCATGACCGGCCTGCCACCCAACGACGCCTACGACCTCACCGACGAAGTCCCCTATGCCGTCGCGCCCTCCATCACCCTCGAGGACGCAATCCACCAGGCCCTCGATCACCGCGCCGACATCCAGGCCGCCCAATCCCAGGTTCGCGCCGCCGAACACACCCTCTCCGCCGCCCACGACGAGCGCCTGCCCTCGCTCTCCGTCAACGGCAACTACGGAGCCATCGGCACCAACCCCGCCCAGGCCACCGCAACCTTCTCTGCAGCCGCCACCCTCAACATTCCCCTCTGGCAGGGCGGCCGCACGGAAGGCGACATCAAAGAAGCCCAGGCTACCCTCGCCCAGCGTCAGGCCGAATTCGAAGACCTCAAAGGCCAGGCAGAAAGCGACGTCCGCAATGCCTGGCTCGACCTGCAGGCCGCCACCAGCCAGGTCAAACTGGCCCAGCGCAACCTCCAGGTCAACCAGGAAACTCTCGACCTCACGCGCCAACGCTTCGATGCCGGCGTCACCGACAACGTCGAAGTCGTCCAGGCTCAGGAGTCCCTGACCTCCGCCGAACTCGACCAGATCAACAGCGTCTTCGCCCACAACGTAGCCAAGCTCTCGCTCGCGCGCGCCACCGCAACCGCCGCTGACAATCTGCAGCAGTTCATGAATCTCCAATAGCGACGCACGTTTTGACGACTCTTTATTTGTAACTTCTTCTGATCTCTTACGATGGCCACGCCGGAAGACTGCGTCCCACTCCCATCTCTTCGATCGCTCGCCCGACCCAATCCACCCGCGTGCCGTATGCGAGCAACCGCACCCAACGGACATTCCGTCTCGCCACGAATTCTCGTCCGCAGCGATCAATATCGTCTGTGACGAAGAACACAGACAATCATAGGCCCCGAACGCCGATTGTAGTGGCGATATAGGAATTGTCGCGAGGCGTAATCCGTCGCATGGATGACCCGCACGCCCTCAGCCTGTTGAGCCGTTGAGCAGGCCTGAGCCCACGTACAGCCACCCACAAACGAACCCGCCTCCCCAAATTACCGTCGCACGGAGGAGTGGTCTCATGACGCAACACGCAGCGAATAAGTCGGTCGCAAAAGCTCAAAACCCAGCCTACACCCCAACCAAGTACGTTTACTTCTTTGGCGGTGGCAAAGCAGAGGGGAACGGCCGCATGAAGGATGTGCTGGGCGGCAAGGGTGCCGGCCTCGCCGAGATGACCAACGCCGGGCTCCCCGTCCCTCCAGGATTCACCATCCAGACCGAAGCCTGCCGTGAATACATGCTCGGCACCTTCAGCTCCGAAATCGGCACCGAGATGCTCGCCGCACTCGAGCACCTTGAAGCTCTCATGGGCCAGAAACTCGGCGCCGCCGAGAATCCCCTGCTGGTCTCCGTCCGCTCCGGCGCCAAGTTCTCCATGCCCGGGATGATGGACACCATCCTGAACCTCGGCCTCAACGATCGTTCGGTCGAAGGCCTTGCCGCACGCAGCGGCGATCCCCGCTTCGCCTACGACTCCTATCGCCGCCTCATCCAGATGTTCGGCTCCGTCGTCCTCAACATCAGCAAGAAGAAGTTTGAGCACATCTTCGACAGCATCAAGGAGCGCGAGCACATCAAGCTCGACTACGAACTGCAGGCTCCGGCGCTCAAAGAAATCGTCGCCGAATACAAGAAGCTCATTAAGAAGGAGACCGGCAAGGACTTCCCGCAGGCACCGCTCGAGCAACTCGTGCAGACCCGCGACGCCGTCTTCCGGAGTTGGAACGGTGACCGCGCCAAAACCTATCGCCGCATCAATCACATCGACGACTGGCTCGGCACAGCGGTCAACGTCCAGGCCATGGTCTTCGGCAACATGGGCGAAAGCTCCGGCACAGGCGTCGGCTTCACCCGCAACCCCGCCACCGGCGAAAAGATCTTCTTCGGCGAATACCTGATGAACGCGCAGGGCGAAGATGTCGTCTCCGGCATCCGCACTCCGGTCCACATCAGCGAGCTCGAAAAGGCCATGCCCAAGGCCTATCAGCAGCTCCGCACCATCACCTGGAAGCTCGAAAAGCACTATCGCGACATGCAGGACTTCGAGTTCACCATCCAGGATGGCAAGCTCTATATGCTGCAGACCCGCAATGGCAAACGAACCGGCCTCGCCGCCGTTCGCGTCGCCATCGACATGGTCCGCGAAGGCCTCATCACCCAGGAAGAAGCCGTCATGCGCGTCGAGCCCAACCAGCTCTACGACTTCCTTGTCCCGCGTCTCGTCGAGCAGGGCGAAGACATCGAAGTCCTCGCCACCGGCCTGCCTGCTTCCCCCGGCGCCGCGGTCGGCCAGATCGTCTTCAGCGCCGAAGACGCGGTCAAGTACTACAACGAAGGTGTCTACAAGGACGTCATCCTGGTCCGCGGCGAAACCACACCGGAAGACATCGCCGGCATGGAAGTCGCATCCGGCATCCTCACCTCGCGCGGCGGCATGACCTCCCACGCTGCCGTCGTCACCCGCGGCATGGGCAAGTGCTGCGTCGCAGGAGCCGGCGATTGCGTCGTCGACGAGGCCCACAAGCAACTGCGCGTCAAAGGCCACACCCTGCGCCAGGGCGACTGGCTCTCCCTCGACGGAACCACCGGCCGCGTCATCCTCGGCCGCCTCAAGACCATCCCCGTCCAACCCGACGACTCCGACCTCGTCAAGTTCATGAGCTGGGTCGACCCTGTCCGTAAACTCCGCATCCGCGCCAACGCAGACATCCCCCGCGATGCGAAGCAGGCACGTGCGTTCGGAGCCGAGGGCATCGGCCTCTGCCGCACTGAGCACATGTTCTTCGCCGAAGGCCGCATCGAACACATGCGCACCATGATCCTAGCCGACAATGAGAAGGATCGTCGCACTGCGCTGAAGAAACTCCTGCCCATGCAGCGCGCCGATTTTCTCGGCCTCTTCAAGGCCATGGAGTCGCTCCCTGTCACCATCCGCCTGCTCGATCCGCCGCTGCATGAGTTCCTGCCGCAGCGTGAAGAGCTCCTCGTTGAGATCACCCGCCTCGAGGACAACGAGCCCAACTCGCCCAAACTGAAGGAACTGCGCCCGCTGCTGGCACGGGTCCAGGAGCTCCACGAAACCAACCCCATGCTCGGCCTGCGCGGCTGCCGCCTCGGCATCGCCTTCCCCGAGATCACCGAGATGCAGGCGCGCGCCATCTTCGAGGCCGCCGTCTCCATCAAGCTCAAGGGCGGCGATCCGCACCTCGAGATCATGGTCCCGCTCATCACCTCCATCGAGGAGATGCGCAATCAGTCCACCATCATCCGCCGCGTCGCCGCTCAGGTCTTCCAGGAAAAAGGCGCCGCAGTCGAGTTCATGGTCGGCACCATGATCGAGCTCCCACGGGCTGCCCTCACCGCCGACGAAATCGCCGAAGAAGCCGAGTTCTTCAGCTTCGGCACCAACGACCTCACCCAGACCACGTTCGGTATATCCCGGGACGACATCAACAAGTTCCTCCCGGCCTATATCAAGAACAACATCTTCAAAGACGATCCCTTCGCCACACTCGACCAGAAGGGCGTGGGCCAGCTTGTGCAGATGGCCACAACCAAAGGACGCAAAACCCGGCCCGACATCAAGGTGGGCATCTGCGGCGAACATGGCGGCGATCCCGAATCCGTCAAGTTCTGCCACAGAATCGGTCTGAACTACGTTTCCTGCTCGCCCTTCCGTCTCTTGACGGCTCGGTTGGCAGCAGCGCAGGCGGCACTCCAGGAACTACACTCGGGGCCAGACCTGCATGATCTGTTGCGGAATGGAGATTGGCTCACGACATAGTGGTCCCATCCGCAACAGTCGGTTGGAGTGCCCGGTGAATTTCAAGCCAGGAGGAAACTCTGGAGACACTGGCATGAAAGGATCCGGGCATCCCTTTTAAGCGAGCCATTCTTTCACCGCTGCGTCATTCCAACAGGCTCATCCGAGCGCTCTCCATAACGTGGAGTCGCTGCAGTATCTTGCGCGTCAGCCCGGTGATCGGAAGGCCGCCCAGTCGCGTGATGCCCGCCCAGTGCAGTTCACCCGAACCCTTGGCAATTGTGCGCCGCAGTTGAGGCGCACCCGGCAGTTTGCGATCATTCGGTTCGTTCCGCCCCGGAGCAAAGACCTGCACATAGTAGTTTGTATTCGTAATCGAATGGCGAACGCGCAGCACGGGTTCGCGCCCCTCGACAGCATCCAGCGGCAACATCGGCAGCTAGAACATCGCCGGCATGATCGAAGCATCCGCCCCGCGCAGTGACAGTAGTATTTCGGTCACCGTGCCCCGCTTGCGCAGATCCAGCAGGTAGGCGACCGGCAGGCTCCGCTGCGGTGCGCGCCGCGGCGTCCCATGCTCTCCGCGAGTGCGGCACAGCGCATAGACCGGGCATTGCACGCACAGCGGCGCGCGCGGCAGGCACACAGTCGCCCCCAACTCCATCATCGCCTGGTTGTGATCTCCTGCGGCATTGCTGGCCGGGCGAGCAGACGATTCGCTCCCACCCACGGGCTCCGTCGGGTGTGCCATCGCGGCCAAAGCGATGCGCTCGCTTGCGTCCCAACCACCACCCCCGCGCGGCCTGGAAGCGTGCCCGGCGACGATCTCCGAATCCTGCCCCGAGGACGGGACCAGCGCCTGCGCCTGGGCTCGGACAAACGCCCGCGCTGCCGCAGTACCCTCATTGGCCCGCCCCACCAGCCGCAGAATTACGCGCTCGACGTTGCCATCGACCACCGCAACCGCCTCGCCAAACGCAATGCTCGAAATCGC
>OBLU010000305.1_pt1 | contig 47751 bp, 45 predicted proteins | sample 1518681 | NCBI WGS metagenome assembly OBLU01 (sample SAMEA3539304, study PRJEB22396) | soil metagenome | biome: tundra; feature: field; material: soil | place: USA | collected 2010-05 | depth 0.15 m
AGCAGCTGACTCTTAATCAGCGGGTTGCAGGTTCGAGTCCTGCGCGGCCCACCAAAAATTCTCCGTAAGTATTTACAATACAATCAGTTGATCCGTTCAGTCTCCTTCGAGACCGCATCGGATTTGGGAACATCTGGGAACAAAACCCCCGCTACTCTTTCGACCGCACGTCGCTGTGAGTCAGGGATTGCGTGCATGTAAGTGTTGAGCGTTGTTTCTAGGTCTGAATGACCGAGAAGAGATTGAGCGGTCTTCACAGATTCACCAACTTCGCCTAGCAACGTCGCATTGGAATGTCGGAAGGAATGCCACGAAATCCTCGGTAGCCCGATGCGATCACATGTTGGTGCGAGCACCCGGTTGTAAAGATTTTTTGTACTTAATGGCGTTCCCGTTGTTGTGCAAAAGACAAGGTCTTCGGGCCCCGTCCGTTTGCAGTTGAGTTTGTATGCCGCAAGAGTTGCTCGCAACGAACTGCTCATCGGAAGGACACGCCGACTACTCCTCGTCTTCGGCGTTCCGAATCGTCCATCCGAAAATGTTTCCGCCACTTCAATCGTTCCTCGTAAGAAGTCGAGTCGCTTCCATCGGAGCGCCAGAATTTCTCCGATTCGCATTCCTACGAGTACAGCAACGACGACGATTGTGTGGCACGGCTCAGCGAGATTTGCGAGAAGCGTTTGGATTTGTTCAAGTGACAAGAGTTTCCGTTCCTGTTTAGGTTCTCTCTCGCCGATTTGAATTCCCCTTGCAGGATTCGTTTCAAGATAACCATGCTCTACCGCTGCTTGAAGTACCTTGCCCAACGTCGTGTGAACTCCATGGACGGTTGAGCTTGCGTACCCTTTGCACTTTCGGTCGAGCAAGAACTGCTGAATGACTGGCCGACTCACATCGCATAACCGCAACGAGCCGAGAGCGGGTAGCACATGCTTGTCGAGTTGGAAGTTGTAGTAGCGGCTGCTACTGGGTTTTAGAGCGAGCAACGCTCCGGCCTGCCAATGTTCTCTCGCAAATTTTTCAAGAGTCATCATAGGTCGAGCGCGGTGCCTTCCCTGATTGATTTCAGAAACTCGCTTCTGAAGAAGCGAGCGGGCTTCACGGCGTGAGAGTTCGATTACAGAACCGAATACGACGGTGCGTTGAGTGCGGGTCAGCGTTCCGTCTTCCCGGATCACGTCTTCCCTCCATCGTGCTGCCCAAACTTTGGTGCGCTTGCCTCGAATAAATAAACTGCCATCTTGATAACGCGGTCGTGCCACACGGTCCTTTCCGTTGGCTCGTCCGCATTTCCCTGTGTCACTTTTCAGTGTAGACCTCGTGTCAAGCTGCATGGGAGTCTCGCCTTTGCGATTCGACCCACGCCAACACTTCGGCCTCGCGAAAGCGCCAGTATTTTCCGAGACGGTAACCCGGCAGTCGTTCAACAGATCGCTTGCGCATTCTTCCGTAAACCCAAGAGACAGGAACCTGCAACATCGTCGCTACTTCGTGGACAGTGAGAAGATGGCTTTCTTTCCTTGGAACGTCCGTGTGTGCTGCCATGTTTGGAGAACTGAATGAGGATTCTTGCTGAGGTGCAAGGCGCGGGGCATGCTGTCTTGAGGACGCTGTATTCTCGCGCACAGCGAATTGGGGTGAACGGGATTTCATGTTTGCTACGCAGTCTTTTTCAGAGCGTCTCCTTGAACGGACTCGTGATTGTTGCGAGCTACGCTTGGGTGTGCGTCTGCCCAGCGTTTGAACTCGTCGTCTTTCTTAAATAGAAACTTGAGCGCTTCAGACACGACGTAGGATGGATTCGCATCAAGGAACTCGGCGTACCTGTCCAGATTGCGTCTGACTTCTTCCTCCAAGCGAACTTGCAGATTTGTAGTTTTGGGTTGTTTTGATGGTGCCTTTAAAAGTGCCATGTAACTTGCTCCTTTTTTCTTGAAGTTTGTAGTGCAGCTTGCATTGCAAAATGTACGTTCCGATCCGTGCACGCGGCCAAGACGGCTTCGCGCAAACTGCGCGAGAGGGCGGGAGCGATCCCACGAAATTTTGGGCGGCTGAAAGCCGCACAAAGTGGGGTCGCTCCCGCCCTACAGACGTTTTGGCCGCGTGCATGTTTCACGTTCCTCCTTGCCGTATCTGCTGTTGCTTGAAGAGTTTGGATTTGGGTGTTGGTGACGTTTGGGCAGAAAACCGTTCGGAAAATGCCCGCACTTGCCAGTCGTCACCCCAACGTTTCGCGGAGTTCCCGAAAACGCTTTCATGTCCTGGCACTGTGACGGCTTGAAAACGGATTCTTTCGGAAGCTGGAAGAGGTGTTGTTTCTTGTCTTGCGAGGTCGCCCGGCAACTGATTACGATTCCACAATCGGTAAAGCGTTTCAAACCTCGGCCCGGTAAAACGCTTCTTCGCTTCATTTCTGAAGATCAGGTCAGCGTCGGTGACTTGCCCGTATTGTTTGCGATTCCATTTGGTTCGCACGTCAAAATAGCGGAGCAAATCCGGCAGTCCTTCTCCTTTGATCAGGAGTGAAAACAGTTCTCTGGCTTCGGTTTGAAGTCTTGTTGAGGTTGAAATGTAAATGAACTGGAACGAAGGAAGGTGCTGGAAAAGGGGCCGGGAGCGTCGCAAGTGCGCGACGTATGGATCGAGATTCCAGTGCCCGGATTCCACATAGGTAAAGGTGACCACAGGGGGTAGCTCAGGTGACTGGCCATCGAGAAACACCGGAAAGCCATCCGAGAAAGTGATGTGCTTTCGGCTCGCGTCCTCTGATGTAAACAGCGCAGAGTCAAACTTCAGAGTCTCTGTGAAGTATTGGCGCTTCCTCTGGGCCGTCTCGAAATACTCATTTTCGGGATGGGAAAGGATGAAATCCAAAGCCAAAAGCTGTGCCTTGATATGGTCGAGTTCGTGTTCGCGGCGATGACGCAGATAGTCCTTGCCGATGGCGGCGAACAGTCGGCGCGAGTGAATGTGATAGACGAGGCTCTTCCGCGTGTATCTCTGCGCAGAGGCGTGGCCCAATGCGGTCAACTTCTCCACGAAGCATGCGCTTCGCTTGCCACTCTTGGCATTTGCGAATTTCAGGAACTGACGCACCGTGAAGTAGCCGGAATGGGTGGCTGCGATATACAGGAATCGAGCTTCCGGTTCGGTATAGCCGAATGCGCGGAGCTTGGCGAGATGGGTTTCCGATAGGTTCATAGGTCACAGGCTGAAGATCGCGGTGATTAGGTGATGGTCGTCCCGAACGCGGCGGAAATGTGCCGCATCTTCGGGACGGGCATAGATTTGGAATCCCGCGCGCGCCTTCTCTGAAAATGCGCGCGAGTGGTAATGCTCGGTGGCGAGTTCGAGGTCGCGCCTCTGAATTTCGTTGTCGTTTTCGTTTACGTACTCGATGCGGAGATCGGGGATCGGAATTTTCCCGTCCACAACCCGCAGGTGATAGTTCCGGGCGACTTCGTCTTGGACGTCTTCGGGATACAGGCTGCTTTCCTTTGAAGCTCGCGCGTGGCGAGAATAGAGTTCATGCTTCATTTCATAATCGAGCATTACGCGAAGGACTTTGCCGCCATCGGCTTCGATCTCATCTGCTGCTTTGTGATAAAGGCGGTAAAGGTCGGCATCGTGGATTGCCTCTTTAGGTTTCTTCAAGTCGTGGTACGTGGCTTGGCCGGAGGGTACGACTTTTCCGCGCGAGAGAAGTTTGTGACCTTCCTTCGTGAGCGTGACAACAGGGCCGGGATTGGAATCAATCGTAGCGATACTCGATTCCCGCACGAGGCCTTGACGGGCCAGATTTTCAATGTCGTTCTCCATGCGTGAGCCGTCGCCGTTGTAAGCGAATTGCGCTAAGTCTTCTGTGGTGACAACGCGGAATTTGCCGACTTCGGAAAGCGTGTGAATCTCAGAATCGCGAAGCGAGTAGGTCTTGTCCCGGTCGGCGTACTTCGTGCGGACACGCTCAGCGAGAATGGCTTGAACGCGTTCTTCGCGCGGCAGTGGCGGGCGGTCTTTATCGGAGCGTTCTCGCTGCTCCTGATTGCGTTGGTCGGTTCGCTCTTCCTCGCGGTGAATCTCGGAGAGCCTGTTGCGAGAGTCCCAACCGGAAGATGAACCTCGGCCTACGTCACGGCTTGAATCGGAGTCGCGAAAATCATCGACATCAAATCCTCGGGACATAGCGGGTCAACTCCAAAACACTGCGGGAACTGCAACCTCGAAGAGAGCTATCTGCGGATGAAAGCAGAGGCCAACTGAAAAGATCCTTCTCTTATAGAGATGCCAAAAAATCGAGAAGTGTCAACCGGTGGATCAGTTTTTCATGTCCAAATCCGGATCGCGCCTCCGTTTCGGTCTGGCTCAACAAAGACAACATTGACAATCTCCTCGTGTCGCCGTGCGCTGGAAAGCCGGTCGTGTGCGAGCCAGCGACGGAGTCGGGCGAGAACCTCCCTCACTTATATAGAGGGGAAATTTCGGGAAAATCTCACAAGAAAAATTAGGTATTTTGTGGGCGAGTGGTCTTTACGGGGGGGGGGTACTAGGACGAGCCTAACACCAAAACGGCGCGATCGTTTCATGGCAAATCGTAGGGAGGCCACTGAGCTAAATCAACGGCCCCAAATCCCTTATTGACTGCACGACGCACACATATGCATTCATCCAATGAATCGAAAACAATGTCAGCTTTGCGGGATTATATTCGTCATGGCCAACTTCATGTAACCATTCCTTGGCCCAAGTAAATTCCTGGGAGTGCCCTTCCGGATGCAGGAGTCTGTCCAAATTGGACATCGCCTTCTTTAGGGCGTTCAATTTTTCCAAGGACCTAGGCGAAGGTACAGGGTCGAATATCAGTTTTTCAAATGCCACCAGCACTTCTTTGAACTTAGTTTGGCTCTCGGATTCAGAACTCAATTGCATCAGAATCATCGCTTCCCGGTAGAGCTTAACTTTCGCGCGAAACTCGGCGATCCCTGCTTCGGGAATGCCAAATTGCTGCGGCATATCATCCTCGGCACACTCCTCTACTAGGGCATCATGTAGAGACTGTGCGATGTATTCCGATGTATCGGCCACCGTATCCGAATTCTAGGGTCGAGAACCGATGGAGGCAAGGCAAATTGAATAGCGGGGATGTTCAATTCCGTTCTTATTGATTCATCGTGTGCTACTGGGCGGGAAACTATCACAGAGGATTGCACGACCTAAATGGTGGTGGACGTGGATAGGTAGGGAGCCAGAGTCTCATGCGTCCCCCAAGAGTTCTTGAATTGTCCAGATGTGATCGGTCAATCTCGCTTGCATCGCGGAAGTAAAGCGAATGGTCTGACGAACGCAAACAAAGTTGCAAAAAGCTATGTAGAGCGAGGCGGCCGCTTTCAGGTTGTCGAGCTTCTTGCCGATTGCAAAGGCGTCTGTCGGCTCCGAATCGTCTCGATCCGTCGTGCTTACATCGCAGGCAGGTCATGCGGCTTCTCCCCTTGATATTTCACCGGAGAAGCCCAACAATGAAGTTGTTGGATTCAGATGCGGGCTTCGTCCGCGTTTGATTCTCGCCCTACCGTCAGCGCAAACTGACGGTAGGGTTCTTCTTTTCTACTTCTTGTTGCTCGTTCTTACATAAGTTCCCGGCCCAGCATACGGCAACGGTTTCTTTTCACCGGGAGGCGGAGGCGGACCAGTCGGGAGATTGATCGACTGTCCGGGTGTGATGAGCCTAGTCGTGGGAGGCGGCGGAGGAACGCTTCTAATGATCCTCACCCACCTGTATGCGATTTCAGTAGGAGGCGGCTCATCGCCCCTCATACCGCTAGTATGGGCCGCACTCGTTGCGGGTACGTTCACTCTTTCCGCGAGGTCGTTATCACTTATCCTCTTCAAAACGGTGTGCAGCGAACCTCGAAAATTCTTGTATTGATGAATCGGAAAATGAAGGGCCAACAGTCCTGCTTTAATCTGGCTAATGGTGAGCGGCGTCGGAAAGGAAGCCTGCAAGACCGACTTAATACTTTCGGTCATTCCTCCTAGATTGGGATCAGGTGCTATCTCATCCTCGTCGCTCTCTACAAGCGCCTTAAATGCAGCGACGATGCGTTGTTGTTTGGCAATCGCAAGCTCAAGATCGTTCCGCTGGTCATAGAGATCATCCAGCTCAGCAGTTGCTTTTTGCAATTCAGGTCTGTAGTTGTCTTTCATACACACGATAGACTACGTCATGTCGTCGATATTGTCAACTAAAAGTAGCAAGGTGGGCATAGGCAATTCAGGACGCGGACGACGCGATTTCCAAGAGTCAGCGCAAAATCGATAGCATGAATACAGCGATTCAATCATTCAAGAATGCTATCAAAGAAGATTGGCATTCCCGTCTGATTTAGCGATACGCGAATAGCCCACTACCCTCATGTGAGGTCTCTTGACGCCTATCGAATTAGAGGCTAATATTTAGACGTTAATAGGAGCTCTTATGACAAGGCAAAGGCTAAAGCTAAAACAGGCGAGTGCGGTCCTTCAAATACAGCCAAAGGAACTGCAAAATCTTGTTCAATTCGGTGTCGTGAAACCCTCGCGGTCAGAGGGAACATATTTCTTCGACGCGAAAGTTCTCTTGGTCGCCAAGGTCGCATCTTACCTAAAAGAGTCTCTGGGCACGCGCACTAGCGTGCTTTCCAAATTGATGGAAGCATTTAGCGCATGCGAAGACAAGCTCAAGACAGAGAATCCCAAGTACATAGTTTTTAGCTGTCGACTTGGAGCGGAAGAAGAACCAATCAAACTCGGAGTTCCGTTCCGAACCTTTGGCGAACAGATTGAGGAACGAATGGGAAGGGCTGATCTCTACAAGGACATGCCGCGTGGGAGAAAGCGCCGGGGCTGGAAAAAAGAATTTCTAGAATCACTAACCGAGGCAGCAAAAGACATCGGCGAAGTTTCCGAAGAAGAAATTTCGCGCACCGTCCGCACCTATCGAAGAGAAAAGCGCGCGCCGGAGATTACCGTTGCCGCCGAAGTCTAACAAGCGCAAGCGACGGGTTGTCGTTGACACAAGTGTGCTTGTGGCAGGCATCTCAGGATTTAGAGAACCCTTTGTTTCTGGTCGGAATCCGAGTGCTGATTTGCTTCGCGAGTGGGCCGAGCGGAATAATTTCGTGTGGCTAGTGACCGAGGATATTTTGGATGAGTACAAGGAAGTTCTAAAGCGCATGGGTGTGCGTCCAGCTCTCATCGGGACGGTCATCAACCTAATCCGAGAGCGAGCCGAAGCAGTGAAGGTGCGTTCCTCGGCTGAAATCTCTCCCGATCCCAAGGATGACGCGTTTTGCCTTTGCGCTGAATCCGGCGATGCCGATTTGATAGTCACGCTCAATCTCAAAGACTTTCCAGAGGAGCGGATTAAATCGAAAGTCATTCTTCCGCATAAGCTCACGCGGTAACTGCAATGATTACTCCGGGTAGATGATGACATCGACCGAAAATCCAGACACGTCTAAGCGCAAGGCAAGGCTGAAAGTATGTGCTGCGCCGCAGATGAGTAGGCCATTCGTGAAATTCGCGCTGTTGATTTTTTCGATCCAAACTCTTTCCCGTCCGAGTTCCGTCGCTACTTTCTTTTGCGTAGCGTACGGCTCCGGTTTCGGCATGCGGAGGTCATTCGAATCGTATATGGTGAAGCGCTCGAAATCGAGTCCTCTCGGAATTCCATACTGGTGGCGCTCATTCCCCGGCGGGTCAACATCCAAATATCCCAAGCCGGGCCTCTGTAACTTTGAGGCAGTAGTTGGCCCAAGGCCAGCAGCTTCTTCGAAAATGCAATCGAGGGAAAAATATGTAACTAGCTTCTCAACAAGTACTTCATACGTTGGGTCGTCTGTCTTTCTTGACTGTTCAGATTTTTCGGCGTCCTGTAGGGCATGATTAATTCCAAGCACCACCATTTTCCGGTCTGCCTTGGGCATCTTCAATGCTCACCGCCAGTCGAGTCTCATGATTCCAACGGACCGCAAAAATTTATCCCTCAGCTTATACACAGTCAACTTGGCAGTTTTAACTTCCTGGGCGGTACCCTTCGTGTATAAGTAACTGCTTCGACGTGCTACATTGACGCTGACTCCATGCTCGGCAAGGATTGGAATATGAAAAATGCAGACATGAAATAGACGGCCATGTTTTTTCCTTCACTGGTTTTCTCTTTGACTTTGCTTCTTGCTGATGTTGCGGCCGCCCTGTCGGCACAACCTCGCATGGACATGCCGGCGGTAGCCAGTACTGCGAATGGAGCAACCGTAAGAGAGCAGACGAGGAATTATGAATAAATCTCACGCAATTTGGCTGCTTCTTATGCTTCTTCTTGTGTCTGCTGAAGCATGCGGCAGTCACGAGAGCGACACCGACAAACCTACTTCGACGCCTACCGATTCCCGCACCGCGCCAACCGCGCCGACTCGAATAAGCGTTGCCACGGCTAACGCCTACGTCCGCACCATACGATCCGAAACAAAAGCGGTCAGAGCCATCGTGGATAAGTGGGACGCTGACACAACTGCGGCTGCGAGTCCAGAAGAACTCAAACGTATTGCGATTGACGAAGGCCCGAGTCTCGGCCTAGCTGTTGAACAATACAAAAAAGTTACCGATCTGTGGACTGTAGTAATGGCGTCGTTTCCGACACCATGCACCAAGTCGGCCAGCATTATTGACGGGATGGCTCAAGAAGACCTCGCTGTGGATGTCGAGAAAAATAATCTTCTGATTCAATCTGACATATCGACGGCGGCAGGTGTTGCCCGATTGCATCGCGCTAGGGTACTACTCGATGCAAAGGAGCAGGCTATCGTAGATAAGAAGAATGCGTACATGGAGTCAGCGGAGTATAAGAACGCATGTGGGCCGGACGACTAAATCGTGGACGCCAGCCGTTCGGAGTCGGCAGGAGGCAATAGTGAAAGCGAAATATTTGTTTTTCGTTCTGCTGATTGGATTTGCATCGGTCAAGGCCGTCGCGCAGACCCCGCCTCGGAAGGACATACCAACTATAGCCAAGTCTGCGAACGGAGCAATTGTAACCATCGTCACAGCAAACAACGATAAACCCATAGCACAGGGCACTGGCTTCCTTGTTAGCGCGGACGGCGTCATCGTGACGAATTACCACGTCATCGAGACCGGCAACGTCGCCATCGTCAAATTCCCTGACGGCACTGCGTTTCCCGTTGACGGAGTGCTGGCAAGCGATAAAGTCCGTGACCTCGCCATCATCAAAATTCATGGCAAGACCTTCCGAACACTCACGCTTGGCAATTCAGACCGGGTTCAAGTCGGCGAGGAAGTCGTTGCAATCGGCAATCCGCTGTCACTTGAATCAACTGTCTCGAACGGAATAATCAGCGGAGTCAGAACATCGAAAGACCGAGGCGGTAGCTTCTTGCAGACCACTGCGCCGATCACTCACGGCAGCAGCGGCGGCCCGTTGTTCAACATGATTGGGGAAGTGATCGGAATTACGACACTTGGATTCGAAGGCGCAGGGAACCTCAACTTTGCGATTCCTATCAACGATGCTAAGAGCCTATTACAAAACCGCGCCCAGCTCCAACATTTGCCTAACGAACCGGAGACGAGCACAGTGCAGGCACAAAGTCATGACGAAAACGCGCCAGCCCCGGAGTCCGAATGGATTGCGATCAGAGCTGCAACCGTGTGGCGTTCTATTGATTCGTTTGGCGACGGATACGCCAAGGTTGTCTCCCTTCACGCTGGTGACAAAGTGGAAAACGTTGGGAGTCCTGACAACGGATATCGCTCGGTCTTCGTCCCAAAGGGCGGATATCACGGGTATATTGCGTACGACGCGGTCTCAAATAGTGAGGAGGTCAAGAATAAGGTTAAACACGTCATCACCGTGGGAGTACTTTTCGTAGCGATAACAGAGAGCCTTAGCGACCTGATAACGCCGAGTCTCCAAACCATGTGGAGGTCTCTCGAAAGGGATGGCTTCGAGCTGGATCCCTCAGCCGATTCAGACTTCTGGGTAACTGTAACTGCAGCTCGTAGAGACTCGGGTGTAGATTGGTCGTGGAGGATAGAAAAACGAACGAGTACGGGGAATCTAATACAATTCAGATGGGGAAACCAAAATTCGCTAGCAGACTGCGCTAGCGCAGTTAACAGGGAACTGGACGATTACAGACGCAGCCAACCAAACCTGGCTCAGGCGAAGCCCTAGACGAAACTCAACTAGACATCGACTGAAGCATGTTAAGACAAAAGGAGCCGCTAGATGCCGCTGAAAAAAGGTACTTGGGTGAAGCTTATAGGGCACGAAACTTTTGGAATCGTTGTCGAACAGCGCAGAGGTGACGCCGAGCTACCCGAGCCGGAGCGAAGCTACAAAATCCACGTTGAGGAAAAGACTTTGTATTATCCTGCGTCGCGGTTTGAGGTTATAGAGGAGCCGACGCCGGAGCGCGTCTCGCTGAGAGAAAAGCATGAGCGATTTCAGGATATCGCCGCTAAATTCCTCGCTTCTCCTGATCCGCCTTTCGACCAGAATCTGGTCAAGGCCCTTGCGGAGTCTCTGACGGAACTGGGCTTTGTGAAGAAGCGAACATGAGTCCGATCAACCTGTAGCGCGGATGCCTCTTGGGGACAATTCGGGTCACCGATGGAATTAGCAAACTACATATTAGGGTACCATCTCGTTGCGTTCCTCGATGTACTCGGCCAGCGCGAGAAGTTCCGACAGTTGCGCCTGCCCAAAACGCCCGAAGAATACTTAACCGTTCAGGAAGTACTCAGAGACACCGCAGGTTTTGTGTCAAATCTGCGGGCCGTGTTTCGAACGGAATTCGAAGCGCTCGAGGCTGGACGCGTGAATTCCCAACCCGGCGCAGAAAAGGTCTTTCACCCGAATTTCCTCGGCTTCTCGGATTCGTTCATCGCTTCCGTTCCGTTGATGAACAGCGATGAACACCTGACTCCGAATACTAGGATATTTTCAACGTTGTCCGCTGCCTGCATTGTCTTGCTGACTTCCTTATCAAGCAAACATGCCCTACGGGGCGGCATCGAGGTTGGTCTGGCAACAGAGCTATCTCAGGGAGAGATCTACGGCTCAGCGTTGGAGCGGGCGTACCTATTGGAAAGCATTGAAGCAGACTACCCACGCGTGCTGATCGGAGATGGGCTGTGGAGATATTTGTCACTCGGTCTTTGTGAGACTGAAAAGCTCGACACTCCGGCTGCCCTGAACTTGGGAAAACTGATTCGAAGAGAAATGGAGTTAACAACCCTCGACGCGGATGGGCGGAGAATCTTGGACTACTTGGGGCCTGGAATCGCAAGTACTTCCACACGAACGCAGGCCAATACTCTCGTCAAGCCAGCGTATCAGTTTGTCCTCGACCAACAGGAACACTGGCTTTCGAAGGGGAATACCCGACTAAGTGGCCGATACGCGATTCTGCGCCAATACTTTGAATCGCGATTAGCGCTGTGGGGATTAAGAGCTCGGAGGCCGAGCATGCCAAAGGAAACTCTCGAACATCTCAACAACGTCGAGAAAGTGATCGGAGAGGCAAAGCGTCTGCTATCTCGTCACGTCTATCCGGACAGTTTGCGAACGGTTATCCTCGCGGGTTGTGTCGACCAAATGATTGAGCACCATGAGGCGATGCTTTGCTTGATGCGCAACGCCAAATTTGGGTCGGCGTTCGCACTGGCACGAAGCATCGTCGAAGGCATGTATCGCGGCCTGTGGTTGAATTTTTGCGCGACGGATGCTCAGGTTGAACAGTTCGAGCGAAAAGATGAGCTACCCCTCAGTATGGCTGAACTGGCCGACGCCATCGACGAGAAGTATAGTGCTGAAGGATTTTTCGCGGATTTGAAAAAGCGCACATGGCCCGCATTGAACAGCTACACGCACACCGGAATGCTCCAATTGGGTCGACGGTTCACTGGCCACAAGGCGGAGCCATCATACAAGGATGGCGAAATTTCCGCGGTCACAACCACCGTTACGACTTGCATTTTGCTGTTAGTCAGTAAGTTCCTTGCTGTGCAAAATCAGCCTGAGGACAGCCGCGAAATCGAGGCGTTACTGGGAACGTATGGATCGGCGGCCCGCCAAAATCCCCAAAGCAGCGCCTAGGTTACGAGTGCATTCGGAGGAGGCGAGAACAAATCGAGAGCAAATTGGGAACAAACTACCAATGAACATCCGCAAAACAGCTAGAGCGGAGGGAACACAATAAGATATGGACAAGATGATCAAAGCCTGCGTCGCTATTGGGATTCTGCTTGTCGCAACGTCGGCGGCTTATTATTTCGCCTTTGCTTTGCCGGCGATTCAAAAAGAAAAGCTCGCCACGCAAACCGCAGAGAAGCGATTAGAGCAAGACCAGAAATGCTCTGCGCGTGCTAAAGAGTTCTTCAACGATAGTCAGTTCTCCGAAAAGGATAGCGGGGCGTGGTATGAAAACCACTTCAACAGCAAATTGAACAAATGCCTTATTTTGATTCAATCGAACACGTATCCGGGTGGTTCTATGCACCATTACAAGCTGCTACTTGACGTAAACGATGGGAACGCACTCGGCAGCTCTGAAAAACGAAGTGTAGATTTAAACCCGTCTCACTGCGAAATGCTCAGCAAAGAATGTAAGACCGACGAAGAGTTTGATGTCTTCACCAAATCTTACATGGAACGTTAGCCTGCATCTGCGGACGTTGAATCGAATGATCGATGTAAGCCGCTCACACGCCTAGTTCTATCGAAGAAACTAGAAGCTGCGTATCTTCGCGCACGGGTGCAAGGACTAAAGGGAAATAACAGCAACCAAGAAGCAAAGCCGCACAAAAATTTACAAAGTGGATTCTCATTCGGATAAGAGTTCCCGATTTAAGGCGAGGGCCGTTCTTTCCCAGCGAACCACTTTATCCAGGTTCAAGGCTCAAATCTCGGAACAAGTTTGGGAACAACACCCGAGGCATTCGCGCCGAATGACAGCGAAGTCGCTTTTTTTCGAGCGAGCCTCTTTTCCAGGTTCCGGGTTCAATCAAGGAACAAGTTTGGGAACAAAACCCCGCCAAACACCCCCCAAAACCGTGATACATGACACAGGGAAATGCAAGACAAACCAACTACATAGAGTTTCGGGAATCATCAGCGGGTTGCAGGTTCGAGTCCTGCGCGGCCCACCAATGATTATCTAACTCCTTTAAACAGCGTCAGTTGGCGGCATGGTTTCCGAGCGGTGTGGCATCGAACACCAATACTTCGAATGGGCGCAGTTGAAATTGGCGCGGCTGGCCGTCCTGGACGGTGATCGCCGGCGCGCGGCAATCCTCCTTCCACGGACTGTGCAACCGAAAAGTGTGAGCTGCTCCGCGAGGCAAATCGAACGCCTTGGCGATATCGATCGAAATAGTTTGTGGCCGGTCAGAAGGATTGCGAAGAACGAGAATCCCTTTGCGCGGAGACCAGGAAGCCCAGCCGTAAACCTCCAACTGCCCTGGGTCGCCGCCGATCCAATGGGTATCGACCAAAATATCGGCGTTCGCGCGCGACCATTTGGCGGACTCGGCGAGATTATCCCAATCATCCTGCGATAGAAGCGAAGGCGTGATGTACATTTCCTGCAACTGCGTTCCCGTCCCAAAGTAATCGCGTACTTCGTTTTTGAAATCGTGGTCCGGATCGGAATCTAAATTCTTCGCATGCTTCGCATAGATCAGTCCGTGCAGCATTAGCGAATTCAGCGGGTACAATGGCCCGTCGAGGACGACATGCTCGTAAGTATCGGCATCGCGATAAGTGATCCAGCGTTCGCGATTTGGGCCCACACCGAGAAAAGAATGATCTTCGCCGCCGCGCCAAATCGAGTCGGCGTATAACAACCAGAATGGCGAGGGATATGTGCCTGTGGTCAAGTTGATGAAAAGATCCGGCCTTTCCGCGCGCAGATCGGTGATCAAATTGATTGCCGCGTCGAAGTCGCTATCGAATTCACTTCCCGCCACAACTCGATTTGCATTTCCTGTTCCGTCGAACTTGAACTGATTCACACCGTAATCGCGAATCATTTTGAGACAGGTGTCATGGAACAGCGCGTAGTATTTTGGGCCGGAGAGAGCGAGACCGTTGGCAACGATTTCGTAGCCGGCGGCGCGAGCCGCTGTGACTCTTTGCTGCCGGGGATCGCCGTAACCGCCCCACGGAGACATCCAAATGCCGGGATCAGCGCCGAATTTTTCCGCTTCCGTGCGAATTTTGGACAATCCATCGGAAAAGCCGGAATTGAATTTCCAGAGCGTCGACGCATCATCCCAACCATCGTCGAAGAGAAACGACGAAAGCTTTACTCCGCGCTTCTGATTGAGTTCCGTGCCGAATACGCGGACAACATCGAGGGCTTGAGCTTCGTCATAGCGCGTGAAGTATCCCAGGTCGTACCACGAGTTGTAATGCAGGAACGTCCGGTAGGGATGTGCGCGCTCGCGCTCGATATAATTTAGAAAACCACGGCGTACACTTCCCGAGGTGACGCCGACAACGCTGGAGTAAGTGACCTCATGACCTTTTCGGAGCGGCAGTTCGCGATCGAGTTTGCAACGGACGCGGCCGGGCGAGACTGCACAGGAAGATAACGGGTGCTCGAATCCGAGAAACGCGGTCCCGTCAATCACAGGTGATCCGCGAACGACGCCAGCAACATGCGCGGTTGGCAGGATCCAATCAATTAAACGGATTTCTTTGATTGGGACGTCTTGTTGCTTTGCGCTGAGCGTGACCTCTTGCCGAATGTAAGCCGAGCCATCGCGAAGAATTGCGCGCCATTTGAGAGTCAATTGCGAGCCATCATCTTGCAATTGCACAGAGATGGCTTTCCCGTGAACTCTTTCGGACAGCCTTGAGGCTAGAGGATTCGGCTCGAGGTCTTCCATCGTGGGGCCAGCGATGACTTTCATGCTTGCCGTGGTAAGGACGCGGCCATCCGCGAGGAGAAGTACGAAAGGGTTTACTGGGGCGCCGAGAGATTTTTGCGAGAGAAGGTCTCGGAAGTCACCGCCGGTAAGCTTGGCGTGGGATATTTGCCAACTCTCGTGAAGAGCGGCATTCGAGAGCGAGAAACCATTCGGAGTGACGTGGAGTTGAGCGGCCCCAGGATTCGGCTCGAAGTAAACTGGCTTGCTGTTTTGAGCCGTGCTGGTCGGCGCCATGAGAGTCAGGCACGCAGAGACGAGCGCAACCTGATAGAAGCATTTTTTCCAGTGATCCAAATAAAACGTCACGCGCACCTCCCGATGAAAAATTGAACAAATAAATATCGCGCCGTTTAGCCCGACACAGATTCGGTCGAAACCACTGCTGCGCCCGGACTATTCTTGCGCCAGAACGATCCCGCCAACATACCCAGACCCGCCAATAAAAATGCGCCCAAGCCTGCGTAACTAGCCGGCGCTTTAAAAAAGAAAAACGCAATCGTTGCGATCGCGCCACCTGCCATTGCCAGGTAACCGCCCAAGATTGAGGCGCGCTTCCAGTACAATCCGGCGATAACGGTAACCAGCGTTCCTGAAAGATAGATGCTGGCCGTCATGTTCAAATAAAAATAAGTTGGCCCCGGTAGCGTGTACCAAAGTCCCCAGACCATAACGAAAATGCTGACGAACAAATTCGCCGCTCGATTGAGCATGACTTGCTGGCGCGAACTCATCGGACGGCGCCGCAGGGGAAGAATAATGTCCTGCGCGAGAATCGAACTCCAACCCAGAAGATACGAGCTGTTCACCGACATGGTCGCCGCGAGCATTCCGGCCACGACCAGGCCAAGAACGCCCGAGGGAAGAACCGTCGCGAGCATGCGCGGCATGGCCTCAAGAGAATTCTGGCCCGAGCCAAGCATCGCCAGCGCGGCGATTCCCCACATCATGGGCATCATTCCGCGCCCCAGAAATATGAAACCCGCCCAGGAGAAAACTTTTTTGCTTACCTCGGGACTTTTTGTTGAAAACGTACGCATCGCAGTGGTCTGCCAGCAGGTATGCACGGCCAGCCAGACAAGCACTTGAAAAATAATATAGGCCCAGCCGTATTCCGGATTGGCCAGCGGACTGAAGCCCGCGCCGCCCATCGTATGTTTGACGGCGTTGTACATGTGACTGACGCCGGCCGCCCGCAGGGACCAGATCGTCACAAGGATTGTGCCCACGCTGAGCGCGATGAATTGAATGAAATCCGTGATGACGATGGAGATCATTCCGCCGAGCACGGTATACACCAGTTCAAGAAGAAGAATCGCCGTCATTACAGCTTTGATATGTGAAAGCGAGATGCCGGAAATAATCGCGAGGAATGTTCCTTCGACCCTCAGGAACACGCCCATATTCAAAATTCCACCGATTGCGACGAGTACTCCAGTGAAGACGCGCAATCGGCGGCTGAACTTCACCTCGAAAAATTCCGGAACCGTCATCAATCGCATCGCGCGAAGGCGGCGCACGATGAAACCAGTGCGGCCGATGACGATCATTACCACGCCCGCGATCAGGCCGTTAACGAACGCAGCGTATCCAGTTTTGTAGCCGAGTTCGGCGTAATACATGAAAGTAATGGTGCCGATTTCGGTAGCCGCGAGCGTGGCAATTCCGATGTACAGTCCAAGTTCCCGGCCAGCCACAAGGAAATCCGAAATTCCGCCCACAAATTTCCGGCCGTACAAGCCGGTGGCCATTGTGGCGAGCACATAGATCACAACGATTGCCCAATCGAGAGTGGAAAAATGCGTAGCCATTATTTCCGCTTCGCTTCCGCGCGAAGATTTGCAAACATTTCGCGCAAATCTTTTATGCCGCGGATCGCCACGACGATCGCGATAACGGCGAATGCCGTTCCAGCGATCACGAAGTTTGCCATCCAGAAGAAGTACCAGGCGTTCATGTTAGGCGCGCGATTCTAGCGCGAAAATCATGGCCTTAGTGGAAGAATTGTTGGCCTGCTAAACTAAGCGGCAGGATGACGACAAGCAATCCAGTGGATCGAGCCGTGATTCTCGCGCGAGGTCTGGGCACTCGCATGCAAAGCCATCAGCAGAACACGCGCCTTGACGCATCGCAATCGGCCGCGGCCGATTCTGGAATGAAGGCGATGATTCCGTTCGGCCGGCCGTTCCTCGACTTTGTGCTGAGCGGACTTGCCGACGCGGAATATCGAAGCGCGTGCATCGTGATCGGGCCGGAGCACTCCTTCGTGCAGGAACACTACGCGAAAATTAAACCGCAGCGCATCCGCATACACTTCGCAATTCAATCCAAGGCGATTGGCACGGCCGACGCGCTGCTTGCCGCCGAAGTATTCGCTGGCGAAAATCAGTTTGTGGTTCTCAATGCTGATAACTTGTACCCGCTGGAAGTCCTCGCGGCGCTTCGGGATTTGGGTCAGCCGGGAGCGGTGATGTTTGACGAAGACGCGCTGGTGCGGAGCAGCAACATTCCCCGGGAACGCATTCGATCGTTTGCATACGGAACAGTGGACCGCGAAGGATTTCTGGCGGATCTTATCGAGAAGCCCGATGAGTCGTCTGTTTCCGATTTGCGCGCGAATTCAGTGATCAGCATGAATTGTTGGCGGTTTTCGGCGCAGATATTTCCGGTGTGCCGGCGCGTGGCGATTTCCTCACGCAGAGAGTATGAGCTTCCTGTTGCTGTGCGCGAGGCAGTGCGCGGCGGAATGCGATTGAAAATTGTGCGCAGCACCGCAGGCGTGCTGGACCTTTCGCGGCGCTCGGATATCTCGGCGATGGCCGAACGATTAAAGAATATTCAGGTGCAGTTGTGAGCGCCGAAGTCGCACAGCGAATGATTCGCGCGGGAATGAGCGCCGAGGAAGCGCAGCGCAAACAGATTCTTTTTGAATCCGCTGAGCGTGCGCTTCCTCCTGGCAATGCATCTTCTGTTGTTCGTTGGTTTGTTCCGGGCCGCATCGAAGTTCTCGGCAAGCACACCGATTACGCCGGCGGCCGCAGTATTTTATGCGCGGCGGAACGCGGAATGTGTCTTGTGGCGCGCGCGAGGCCCGATTCCGCCATCAGCATTTTCGACGCCGCTGACGGCCGCAGCTTGGAGTTTGAATTTTCCGCCGACATTATAATTCCTGCTGATGGATGGGCAATCTATCCAATGAGCGTCGCGCGGCGCATCGCTCGCAACTTTGGAGGCGTAATGCGCGGCGCCGATATCGCGCTGGCAAGCGATCTGCCGCGTTCGGCGGGAATGAGCAGTTCAAGCGTATTGATTGTCGCAATTTTTGTTGCGCTGCGCGAAATGAACGGACTGGAACAACGGCCGGAATATAAGTCCAATATTCACAATGCCGAGGAACTGGCCGAATACTTGGGCTGCGTCGAAAACGGGCAGAGTTTTGGTTCGCTGGCCGGAGACAAAGGTGTAGGCACCTTTGGCGGCAGCGAGGATCACACTGCAATTCTCTGTTGCCATCCCGGCGTACTGAGCCAATATAGTTTCTGTCCGGTGCGCGCGGAGCGAACAATTCCATTCCCGACGGACTTCACATTCGTCGTTGCCAGTAGCGGCGTGGAAGCAACGAAAACGGACTCCGCCCGGGACCGATACAATCGCATTTCACGAACTGCCCAGGCAGTTCTGGATTTATGGCGCAGCGAATCGGGGCAAAACTTTTCTACGCTCAGCGCTGCTGCTTTGAGTTCGGCTGACGCGCCCGAGCGAATTTGCGCGGCGCTCACGGCCTCCTTAAATTCAGAGTTCCCGTCAGGGATTCTTCTGAACCGCTTCAGCCAATTTTTTCTTGAATCGCAGAAAATTATTCCGGCGGCTGGCGATGCATTGGCGCGAGGCGATCTCTGCGCATTCGGAGAATTGGTGGAGCAGTCCCAACAAGCCGCTGAACAATGGCTCGGAAACCAAATTCCAGAAACGATCGAACTGGCACGCGCGGCGCGCGAGCTGGGAGCGCACGCGGCTTCGGCGTTTGGCGCCGGGTTTGGCGGAAGTGTGTGGGCGATGGTTTCTCGCTCAGAAGCAGAGCAGTTTTGCGAACGCTGGAAGAAAAAATACCAAACGCGGTTTGATCGACAAGATGCTCGGCGCAGCCGATTCTTTTCGACCGCTCCGGGGCCCGGCCTGCTGAGGCTTTGACTTCTGCGCCCATGGGGATGAATTGCAACTTCATCCCCGCCGCCAAATTAAGTTTGTAACTTCGCGTCAGTCGCTGCCTTCCTACTGCACCGTCAACGTCACGGTGGTTGTATGCACCAGCGCGCCGGACGTAGCCGTCACGGTAATTGTTGACGTGCCTGCCGGCGTGCCTGCCGGCCTGCCGCTGGCGGCGCTGCCGCATCCGGTGATGCCGATCGCGAGAAGCAGTGCAACCGTTACGAACATTACGGGCGCGAGCCGTCGCCGTCGGCCAGTCCTGCCGAACAGAATTAGCCCAAGCAGGATTGTGGCGAACGCGAAACTCCACAGCGCGAATTGCGGCGCAGTCCACGGCTTTGGCGTTGGTAAGGTCATTTCGGGGAACGTGCTGTGCGTCGTTGTGGCGATCGAAAGCACTGTGGTTGCCGCGGCGGAACCCGGTGTCACGCTGGTTGGATTAAATGTCGCCGTTGTCGCCGTTGGCAATCCTGACGCTGAGAACGTAACAGCATTTGCGAAGCCGCCTGTTCCCGGTGTCAGCGTAATTGTGAACATCGCGGTTTGTCCCGCGGTCACAGTCACGGGAGACGTCGGCCCGCTTTCGGTAAAGTCCATGGCCGTCATGTCGGGCGATCCCGCAGTAACCGTGAAGAATTGCGTTCCGCTGCTTCCTCCGCCGGGTCCGGGGCTAAAAGCTATCACCGAGACTGAACCTTGCATGGTGACCAAATTCGACGGTACGGTGACCGTCATCGACGTCGCACTGCAAGCAGTGGGCGTGAGCAGTATCCCGCCAAACTGAACAAGGGATTGTGATGGATTGGTTGCGCAGACGAAATTTGTCCCTGTGGCCGTCAACGGAAAAGACGCGCTGCCGGCGGCAATCTGGTTCGGAGAAATTAAAGTAAGCGAAGGCGCAGGACCGGTGACGCTGAAGATTAAGCAGCAAGTTGGATTCTGCGGATTCGCCGCGTGACCGGGCTGGTCAATCGTGATCTGGTGCAATCCCGGCGCCGCCGTTACGCTGGCGGGAATTGTTGCCGTCATGTGATTGGAATTTGTCAGCGTAATGTTTGTAACGCCTGGATCAACGCCATCCACGAGAATCTGAGGTGTTCCTGACGGCACGCCGAAATCATTACCGTCGAAGGTCATCGTGAATGATCCGCTGCCAGAAGCTGCGCTCGAAGGCGTAATCGAAGTAAGCAGCAACAATCCAGTCGCGTTGATGCCGGGGGTCTCAATGACCCAAACGCCGCGTCCATGCGTAATGGCGCGTATCGTCGTGGAGGATTCACGGTAAGCGAGTCCAACCACGGGAACGCGCGGCAGACCGGTTCCTACCGGCGTCCAAGTTTGACATGGTGTAGCGGCGGTTGGATTGGCGCACTCGAATACTCCGATGTCAGTTCCGATAAAGACCGCGTCAAAGTTGAGCGGCGAACCGATGTGCACGACGGCAATGTCGTTTACCGGAGTGTTGGGCAGCGCGCCGCCCGCGGTTCCGCTTATGTCTGTCCACGAAGTCCCGCCATCGGTGGTTTTGAAGATATGACCGGCGGTATCACCGTTGAATCCACTGAAACCGGAATAGGAAAGATAGGCGATGTCCGCACTACTGTGGTCCGTCCTGACCATTGTTGCGTAACGATTCGGCAACGGAGCACTGGTCAAATTCGTCCACGTAGCACGGGCCCCGGCATTTGCATTTGTGGTACGCCAGACGTGCCCATCCGTCGTCGTTGCGTAGACAACATTGTTGTTTGATTGAGCCGCGGAAACGGAAGTTACTTCGTTGCTCGTGCTACTGGTCAAATCCTGCGAAATCGGCGTCCAGTCATTGCCATAGTTCATGGATTGCCACACTCGGAAAGTTCCAAAATAAAGACGACCGCTCTGATTTGGATCTTGCACGAGGGGCGGAATAAAGAGTGACCGTTCACCACTTGTTGGAATTTCATTCGTGATGAGTGACCAACTGTTGGCGACACCGTCAAGAGGGGATCGAAGTAAGGCGATATTCTGGCAGTTCGCATATACCGTAGTCGGGATGTTCGGGTCAATCGCCGCCCAGGCGCCGTCTCCGCAAGTGACGTGATCCCACGCTATGTTGCCGGAATATTTCTCGGTTCCGTTATCCTGAGTGCCGCCGAAGCTGATATTTTCGTCGCTTGGATGCGTGGCGTGCCCGGGATAAAACTGAGTAATCGTAAGGTTCGCGTTGTTGGCCGGTTGCCACGTGGCTGTAGAAGCCGTCGGGTTATCCGTGAACCAAATGCCGCCATCATTTCCCGTGTAAAGACGGTAGTTTCCTCCGCCGGTGCTGGCGAACGTCATCGCGTGCGTATCCACGTGAGGGCGCACGGTACCTGTACCATTTGTGATATCAACCCAGGTGGTACCGCCGTCCGATGTTCGGAAATCGGTGCTGCTGTTGTTTGTAAATGCCGAGCCGCCCATCACCAACGTGTTGGGATCAGTCGGAAGGACAGCCAGCGACATGTCGTACCAGCACTGCCCGTTACAGAAGTTGGGCAAGTTGGGTAATACACCGGGCGAAGTAAATGTCCAGGTCGCGCCGGCATCGGTGGACTTGGCAAACCCGAGAAGATTGTTGGTCAAAGTACTGTCGATTGTGACGTACACGACGCTACCATTGCTGGGGGCAGCGGTAAGTACATGGCGCCCGATGTTTGCCGTCGGCAAGGGGGCAAGAGAGCCAGTAAGCTTTGTAAAAGTAACGCCGCTGTCCGAGGACTTGTAAACGCCCGCTGCGGTTCTACTGAAGGCCTCGCCGAGGGTTGCGTACACAATTGTGTTATCCGACTGATTCCAGACGATACTGTTTCCCGCAGCGCCGCTGGCTGAGGCAATTAGCGCCCAGGTCGTGCCGCCGTCGGTTGTCCGGTATATTCCGGAGAACGCTGAGTTTCCCGTGTCGCGCACCGCGGCCAGCGCAATACTGGCATTGGTCGGATTCACCGCAATATCGCCGACCATATACCCTCCGCCCTGAAAAGCATTGGGCGAAACTATATTGCAGAATTCTCCTGAAGGGCCGCACTGTTGAGTCCAGGTCGCGCCGGCATCTGTTGATTTATAGATACCCGCTCCGTAGTAACTATCTCCCGAGAAATTCAATTCGCCCGTTCCGACATATATGGTGTTGTGATCTGAAGGAGCAATCGCGATTCCGCCAATGGCCAGCGAATTGTTCTGATCGAAAATTGTATTCCACGAACTGCCGCCGTCCGTCGATTTCCAAACGCCACCTGTTGCCGCGCCGAGGTAAATCACCTGACTTGCGGTGTTTGTGGTTGTCGGATCCACGGCAATCGCGGTCACGCGCCCGGTTGCCGCCGGACTCCCGAAGTTTGCTCCTCCGGCGGAATTCGTCACTGGTTGCGGTCCAATATTTGTCCAGTTCGATGGACCGGGAAATCCGACGGAGTTTGGGACAGCAGCTCCTTCATCGGGAAGAATGCCCGCCGCCCGCCGTTGCGCGATCATCGCGTCGAGTTGCTGTAGAGATTGCTGGCGAGCTCCGGCAGGGGTCTGATCGAACGGATAGGCGCGCTGTCGATAGAAATAGTCTGCGCGTTGTTTCGGGTCTTCGCCAGTTTCTCCGCCTTGCTCAGAGCCTGTATCCGCCTGCAGCCGAAATTCATTCTTCTCAGACGCCTTATTTCCGGACGCAGGTGTCTTCAGCTTGTCGGCGGTCGGAGATGCGGGTATTTGCCGGAGCGCTCCGTTCAACGCCGGGGAGGGCGCTGTTCTCGTCGCTGGTGACACTTGCGGCGCCGTATTTGGGCGGCCCGCGGGCGAAGGCGCGGAAGCACGCAAGGAAACCGACACACGCGCATTCTTCGCCGCGTGCTTCCAGACACGTGGCGCGACGTAAATTGTCCCTGCCACAAACAGCGCGAGAAGAGCAACGGCTGCAATCCACTTGCTCAATCGTCCACCATTTTCGCGAGTAGTCTTCATCACAACGCGCTTCCCAAAATTGAACTCTGACTTACTGCTAGAAATGCCGTTTGCCGGGGGCGCCAGCAAATTAATTTAAATAAAGACAAATTCTCGTGAGCTAAGCCACATCGGGAATGGACGATCTATAAAAGTTATTTTGTGCCACGGAATCCGATCGAGGGTAATGAAAGCGAGCAGCAATGTGTCAGGAGCGGGAAAAAGTGGGGTGGAACCGTTCGGTGCTTCCGGGCTGGGCATCTAAATGGCTCCCACGTTCAAGCTGGTGCGCTTGGATATCGCTACCCCACAATTCGTAAACATTGTTACGGAAAAATCCAGGATGGATGCTGGAGCATACTCGCCCTAACCTTTTTAAGTGTCAAGCGCTAATTTATTTAACACGATATTTATTCGGCAGATTGCTTCAAAAGCGTACAACCCGGCAATCTTGAGCCGAGTATATGGATGAAACGGGTATACTTCCTATGCGGAGTGACACGGTCGGTGATTACGCGCCCCAATCGAAATCATGACAGTTTGCACCTGTTGGTGCTGGTCAGCGGCGTAGTGATTATTGCTGCATTGTATTTTGCGAAGGTCGTGCTGGTTCCGTTCGCGCTTGCCATCCTGTTCACTTTCATACTCTCGCCTCCGGTCGGATGGTTGGAACATATTCGCGTTCCCCGCCTGCTTGCCGTTTTGCTGGTGGTCTTGCTGGTCGTTGCCGCCCTCAGCTCGGTAGGTTGGGTGGTCACAAATCAGCTGGTAGATGCCACAAGCCAATGGCCAAAGTACAGAACGAACATCAAGGACAAGATTGAGTCGATCCGCAAATCACAGCCGAAGAGTCTGAACACCGCGGCACAAGCCGTGCAGGAAATTAGCACCGACTTGCAAGCTGCAACTCCGACTCCAGCGCCAGCACCAACGCCGGCGCCAACTCCTCCTTCCGGCCATAACGGAGGCGCTCAATCGGCGAAAATTCCCGGCGCTTTAGTCGCAACGCCGCCCAAGCCCGTTCCCGTGGAAATAGTGCCGCCAGGCGCCAGTTTCATTGATTCATTCTTGGTGTATGTGGGGCCGCTCGGCACAGCGGGCATTGTCGTCGTTTTCACAATATTCATGCTGCTTGAACGGGAAGACTTGCGGAATCGCTTTATCCGTTTGGCGGGTAACGGCCGTCTGAGCGTCATGACCCACGCGATGGATGAAGCTGGAGATCGCGTCAGCCACTACCTATTCCTGCAGTCCATAGTCAATGCTTCGTACGGGCTGATTATCGGCTTTAGTCTTTACATGATGCATCTGCCGAACGCTGCGCTATTCGGCGTGATTGCAGGAATCCTGCGATTTTTGCCGTACATCGGCCCGCCAATCGGAGCGTTTCTGCCCGTCATGCTTTCATTGGCGGTATTTGGAGATTGGACGCGTCCGCTGATTGTGATGGGCATATTTGTAGTAATCGAAATTGTGGTGGCCAACTTCATTGAACCAATGCTCTACGGCGCGCGCACGGGAATTTCGTCCCTCGCCATTCTGGTGGCGGCCGTTTTTTGGACCTTTATATGGGGGCCGATTGGACTTGTGCTTTCAACACCACTCACAGTTTGTTTGGTGGTGCTTGGCAAACATGTACCGAACATGGGATTCCTGAGTGTGCTGCTTGGCGACGAGCCGGCGCTTCCGCCCGAAGTCCACTACTATCAGCGTCTGCTTGCCACCGATCACGAAGAAGCCCGGGAAGTTCTTGAGAACCACTTAAAGGAAAAGTCGCTCGAGGAACTTTACGATGGAGTGGTTATTCCCGCGTTGAGTATGGCGGAACAGGATCGTCATCGTAACGATCTGGACGAAGAGACCGCGACATTTATTTATCAGACCACAAAGGAATTCGTACAAGATCTTTCAACCATCAACGGGCACGATCCCGCGGCCACGACTGGTTCCACAAAAGTAGTTTCAACGAACAGCGCACATGTGATTTGCGTGCCGGCGAGCGGCGAAGCTGACGAAATTGTGGGCGTTATGCTGGCACAGTTGCTGGGCATTGCAGGGCACGACGTGAATTGCGTTTCCGTCGGGACGGTGGAGGAGATGCTGGCTCAGGTGGCGAACGCTCAGCCCGGCATCGTCTGCATTTCCGCCATTCCGCCGCTCGCGCTAACTCATGCGCGGGCGATCTATGCGCGTTTGCGTGCGCAATTTCCGTCCTCGCCTATCATTATCGGATTGTGGAACTACTCGGGCGATGTTGCGAGATCCGCGAACCGGATAGACACGCCGGAACGCGTTCACGTTTTAACGACGCTCGGGGAGGCGGTGCTGCAAGTAAAGATTCTGGCCGAACTGGCGGCGGTTGCGCCGCAACGGGAGCCGGCTAATGCGCCGGTTCGAGCTTCGGACTAGAACATGAGCGGCGCGGAAAATCCGGCGCTCTTCCGGGATTCGAGGAGTTGGATTTCGGCCGCGCCGAAAAATTCTATAACTTGCGGCGAACTTTTCGCGCCGATGTTTCGATTTTGCGCGCGGCCTTCCTCGCTTGATCGCGGGCCTTTGCGACCTGCGTCTTCACTTTTCCGCCGACCTTTCTGACCTGCTTTTTCGCCGTAGTCTTCACCGTTCTGACGGCTTTTCGGCGGCGAGACGGTTCCGTGCCTGCGCTGGTTTTCGCGGCAACCGTCCCCAGCGCCGAACCTACGGTGCGCGCAAAATTCACGAGAACAGCTTTTTCTTTTTTCTCGAACGGTCCTAAGGATGAATTGCTCATTTTTGTTTACGCTCCTTTGAGAATCTCCAGCCAAATCCTAAAGTTGTTGTATCGCCGAAATTCGCGCAGCAACATCTGCAAATCGTTCTACGGATTCTTCAGCACCGGAACGTCAATTCCTAGCGCCGTTGCCAAACTAATTTGGTGGTCCTGCTCGTCCACCAGGATTGTGCGAATCTGTTCGGCCATAGCGTATTCACCAAGCTCCTCGCACTGCCGAACGCGCACGCGATAGTTGCGGATTGTTTCACCTTCATTTTCAAGGTCAAATTGCAGCATGTCCTTTGCTTTTTCGGATGTACGAACCGGCTTCGGCGCAGTCGTCGGCATTCCTCCTAGGTAATCAATCTGATTGGAAATAATAAGCGCGTGACTGAGTTCCTCGCCCGCGTGTTTCTCCAGTTCGCCTGCAATATTCATGTACTCGGCGCCCTTCAGAACCTGTGAGTAAATGACGTAGGAAATGATCGCTTGATATTCCCGCGCCAGGTCTTCGTTCAATAGAGCGATCAATTCCTTCCTCGTTATTTCCTGCTTGTTGGGCTCGGCTGGTTCCGCTTTCAAGTTAAGCTCCTCGCTGGGTGGATTTGATTTTCAATGGCTGCCCGTTTTCGTTAAATTAGGCGCTTACTAAAAATGCTTCAGGGCGGCGCCATGATACTACCCTAACAGTCTGATGCATCGGCGAAGTGTGTGGCTTCGTCGCCGCCCGTCTTTTTTCCGACAGCGGATGCAGTTTCTTCGAGGATTGGGTATGTTACGATTGCTCGTTTGCCGCCAAGGATACGAAATGGCTCCGTTGACTGATTGGGAGGAAGTTTGATGATTGTTGGTGTTCCGCGAGAAAGTTTTCCCGGCGAGCGGCGCGTGGCGCTTGTGCCCGCCGTAATTCCCATTCTCGCGAAAGCCGGAATGGATGTTGTGGTGCAGGCCGGAGCAGGACTCGACGCCGGATATCCGGACGCAGACTTTACGGCGAAGGGCGCGAAGATTGTGACCGACCGCGCTGAAGTTTTTCGGGCCGCCGACATCATCGTGCAAATTCTCTGCTATGGCTCCAATGACCAGACGGGCAAAGCCGACCTTCCTCTTTTGAAGCGCGACCAAATCTTAATTGGTTTTCTGCGGCCGCTGGGAAGCGTGGAAACGGTGCAGGGAATTGCGAGCGCCGGTGTAACGTCATTTTCCGTCGAACTAATGCCGCGCACCACGCGTGCGCAAAGCATGGACGTTCTTTCTTCCATGGGAACGATTGCCGGATACAAGGCTGTAATCATTGCGGCTGATAAGCTGCCTCGATTGTTTCCCATGCTGACGACTGCTGCGGGCACAATTACGCCTGCGCGCGTGTTTATTATTGGCGCGGGCGTTGCCGGACTGCAAGCCATTGCCACCGCGCGGCGGCTTGGCGCAATTACGTCGTCGTACGACATGAGGCCTGCCGCGAAGGAGCAGGTGCAAAGTTTAGGCGCGCGCTTCGTCGAGCTTCCCATCGAAGCGAAAGACGCGCAGGATGCGGGCGGCTACGCCAAAGCGCAGGACGAATCATTCTATTTGCGCCAGCGCGAACTTCTGAAACAGGTGGTTACGCAAAGCGATATCGTGATTGCCACCGCCGTGATTCCCGGCAAAACTTCTCCGATACTCGTGACCGAAGAGATGGTGCAGGGAATGGCACCCGGCTCGGTGATCGTGGATCTGGCTTCTGAGCGCGGAGGAAATTGCGAACTGACGAAATTGGGCGAAGTTGTTGTCGCGCACGGCATCACGATTATTGGCTGGATTAATCTGGCCAGCACGGTTCCGTATCACGCCAGCATGATGTATGCGAAAAATCTCAGCGCGTTTCTTTTATACTTGATTAAGGATGGAAAATTCCAGTTCAATCCCGAAGACCAAATTATGCGGGAAACAATGTTAACGCGCGGCGGCGAAATTGTGAATCCCCGCGTGCGCGAATTCTTCAAGCTCCCGGCGCTGGCGGCCGCGGCTCAGGAGGCTAAGCAGGGATGAAACTAGATTTGATTACCGACCTTTACGTTTTCATGCTGGCGGCGTTCATCGGATTTGAAGTGATTCGCCGCATCACTCCTTTGCTGCATACGCCGCTGATGTCTTTGACCAACGCGCTGGACGCGATTGCAGTTGTTGGCGCGATCATCATGGCGGGCGAACACAAGACAACTCTTTCCACGGTACTCGGAACGATTGCGATTGTTGCAGCCACCAGCAACGTTGTCGGCGGATTTTTAATTACCGACCGCATGCTGAAAATGTTCAAGTCCAGCCGGCCGCAGAAACCATGATGCTGCATAGCCAATACCTCATCGAATTCACATATCTGATCGCCACTGCGCTCTTCATTCTCTCTTTGAAGTTCATGAGCAGTCCTGCGACGGCGCGGCACGGCGTGTGGGCCGGAGAAGTCGGCATGCTGCTGGCAATTGTGGGTACGCTGCTGAACGCCGGGATAGTGGACTACAGATGGGTGGCAATTGCGCTGGTGCTCGGTTCGATGATCGGCGTGCCGTTGGGAATGGTGCACATGACGGCGGTTCCTCAGCGGACCGCGCTGAGCCATTGTTTCGGAGCGCTTTGCGTCACGCTCGTCGGCGCTTCGGAATTTTATCTGCAGTCTCCTAACGTGCCGAAGTTCACGATGTCCGTGCTGGCGATGGAAGTAATTTTAGGTTCGCTTACATTTACAGGCAGTTTAATGGCGGCTGGAAAACTTCAGGAATGGTTGCCACAGCGGCCCATCACATTTAAAGGCCAGAACTTCGTAAATCTGGGGCTGCTGGCGGGCACGGTGGGAGTCGCAGTTTTCCTGGTGATGCATCCGGAGCGCGCGAATCTGTTCCCGATTATTTTGGGTGTTCCGTTCATGCTCGGCGTCATGATGATTATTCCCATCGGCGGCGCGGATATGCCGACGGTGATTTCGCTGCTGAATTCCTACGCCGGACTTTCCGCCGCGGCGATGGGATTTGTTTTGAACAGTAAACTGTTGATTATCGCGGGCGCGCTTGACGGCGCATCGGGTTTCATTCTCTCCGTGAATATGTCCAAGGCCATGAACCGTTCGTTCGCAAATGTGATTTTCGGCGCGTTTGGACAGGAGCAAACAAAAACGGCCAGCGCGGTCGAAGAGCGTCCCGTAAAAAGCGCCACGGCGGAAGAAGCCGCTGCGATCCTTGGCGCCGCAAGCAAGGTCGTGATCGTTCCGGGTTACGGAATGGCCGTGGCGCAGGCGCAACACAAAGTCCGCGAATTGTATGACACGCTGACCAAGCGCGGCGTGGACGTGAAATTCGGAATTCATCCTGTGGCTGGCCGCATGCCCGGCCACATGAACGTGCTGCTCGCCGAGGCCGATATTCCCTACGACAAATTGATGGATATTGACGACGCGAATTCAGATTTTCCGCAAACGGATGTGGTGCTGATCATCGGCGCGAACGATGTGACGAATCCCGCTGCGCGTACGGACAAGAGCAGCCCGATTTACGGCATGCCGATTCTGGACGTTGATAAAGCGCGCACGGTGATGGTGATCAAGCGCGGGATGAGTCCCGGTTTTGCTGGAATCGATAATCCGCTCTACTACCTGGATAAGACGCTGATGCTTTTCGGTGACGCGAAAGCATTTGTCGGTTCGATTGTGCGCGAACTGACGGGAGGCGGTGGGCACGGCTAGCACGCAAGGACAAATTGAAGAAAGGACTCATGAATCTACAACTCGACGGTCGGACGGCATTGGTAACCGGTTCCACCGCTGGAATTGGTTTCGCGACGGCGCGCCTACTCACGGCCGAATCCGCGTCGGTGGTCATTAACGGGCGGAGCCAGGAGCGTGTGGACGCCGCCGTCCGTGAAATTCGGAAATTACATCCTGGCGCAAATGTTTCGGGCGTCGCAACCGATCTATCGAACGCAGCGGGCTGCGCAAAGCTAATTCAGGCTGTGGCCGAAGTAGATATTTTGGTCAATAACCTAGGCATCTTCGAGCCGAAGCCGTTTGAAAAGATTACGGATGAAGACTGGTTGCGCTTTTTCGAGACCAACGTGATGAGCGGAGTGCGGCTATCACGGCATTATCTTTCGGGCATGCGCGCGAAAAACTGGGGCCGGATCATATTCGTCTCGAGTGAGTCCGCGGTGCAGATTCCTGTCGAGATGATTCATTATGGTGTGACAAAAACGGCCCAAGTTTCCGTTGCCCGAGGTATTGCGGAGGCCTTGGCGGGAACAGGAATTACCGTGAACAGCGTGCTAGCCGGGCCTACTCGCTCCGAGGGAGTGGAAACCTTCATTGCGCAAATGGGAGGCGGCGTTGACGCAGCGGCCTTCGAGGCGGAATTCTTCAAGACGGTTCGCCCTTCTTCGCTTCTGAAGCGTTTTGCGGCGACCGATGAAGTCGCCAATATGATCGTCTATCTATGCAGTCCGCTCGCTTCGGCGACAACCGGCGCCGCGATTCGCGTGGATGGCGGCGTGGTACAAGCGATCCTGTAGACGAAAACTCCGAGTCACGAAATGCTTCGTTAACTGAATTACCATCAAGCGAAGCTGATATGATGTCCGTGGTATCCCCGCTGCCCTTTGGTAGGTAGGAAGCGAAGCCGGCTGAAAGGTCGGCTTCAGTGTTTTTGATGCCGGTTCTTTACTGTTCCCCGAACACTCCCAATGGTTACTGCGCGAAGCGTTTGAAGAAGCTCGTCGGCTTCCACGTTGGGCGCGTGTCGGCGTCGGCTACGCGTGTCGCTAACAATAATAATAAGTGATCGAAATGCGCGGCGGCGGGTGTGTCCACTGGTTGATCGAGATCGTCGGAGGGCGCGTGGTAGCGCGTGCGAATCCAATCCTGAAAAGTTGTTTCTTCGGGAGTTCCTTTGATCCATCCGAATTTGAATGCCAGAGCTGGGACGCCGACTTTTACGAAACTGTATTGATCGCTGCGGATGAAGCGGTTCCGGTCGGGTTCTTTATCGGCTTGAATGATCACGCTCTGCGTTTCGGCTACGGCGCGAACGTCGTCACCGAGCGTGGACTCGTCGAGTCCCTGCACTTCCAAATATTGCAGCCGGAAGAGAGGGAGAAACATATCCATGTTCAGGTCGGCGACGATTTGTCTTTGCGGGACCGTCGGATGATGAGCAAAATATTCGGAGCCGAGATCGCCTTTTTCTTCGGCGGTTACGGCGGCAAATAGAATCGAGCGGCGCGGATGAATTCCCGCGGCTTTCAAATGTCTCGCAACTTCAATCAACGAAGCTACGCCCGAAGCGTTGTCCATTGCGCCGTTGTAAATGGTGTCACCGTTGATGGGCAGGCCGACGCCGACGTGATCGAGGTGCGCGCTGATTACGACGTATTCGTTTTTGAGTTTCAGATCCGAGCCGAGCAGGACTCCAATCACGTTCGGAGACGAAACTTTTGTGCGCACAACAGCGACGGTTGCGTGCACGGTGACTTTCAGCGGAAATTTCGGGAGAAGCTCGTTCTTGTCCGCGATCGCTAAAAGTTCGGCGATGGTATGGCCGCTGTCTGCGAACCATTTGTCGGCCTGCGCGGGATTGATGGACGTGGAGAAATGTGGGCCAGCTGAGCGTAGTTTGGGATCAGCAAGACTCATCGAAGGTTGCAGACGCGCTTGCGAAGCGCGTTCCCACGGAATGTCGGAATTTTTCGGATTGCCGATGGTGGCGATGCCGATTGCTCCGGCCTTTTGCAATGCGGCCCAGCGCTGCTCCGAAGATTGGTAATGAGCTTTCAGCGGGCCGGGAATATTTGCGGGGCCGCCGCTGAGGTACACGGCAATTTTTCCGTGAAGATCCACGTCGGCCAATTCGTTGTAACCCAATTCGGGGACGGCGAATCCGTATCCGACGAACACTGCTTGCGCTTTGGTCGAAGGCGCGGGATCGCCACTGACGCGGAGCGTCGCATCGGGGCCAAGTTTCAACGCTTCGGTTTTTCCGGCTCGTTCGAGTGAGAGACTGGAACTTGATTCGTCGAGACGCCGGACTTCAAAATCGATTGGCTGCAAAAATCCGTTTGTGCCGGCCGGTTGAAGACCCGCGTCGGCGAACTGCTTCGCAACGTATTCGGCGGCTCTGCGATAACCGTCGCTGCCGGTGTCGCGTCCGCGCAAATCGTCGGAAGCGAGGAATTGAACGTGCGCCCACCAAGCGTTGCCTTCGGCGTTCCAGTCGGGTTCCGTAGATTGTGTAGTATGCGCGAGGACAGTTCCGGCGCACAGAACAATTGCGAGCGAGCAGCAGAAGAGCGCGTTGCTAAGAGTTTGACGGTGATTTGGCGGTGCGGACATTTGTATTTCCTCCGAAATTCGTTTGCGGCTCGCTAATTAAGTCTGCACCGACAGGAGTGTCGGTACTACTTACGTCACTCGGCTAGCGCGCCTGTGGCCGATGCCGACGGCTTTTCTGTTCTGAATTCGCCTTCCCATCGTGCGATTACTGCCGACGCGAGACAATTTCCGACCACATTCACCGTTGTGCGTCCCATGTCGAGAAATTGATCCACGCCCAGCAGAAGGAACATCGGCTCTTTGGGCAAGCCGAGCGAATCGGCGGCGGCCAGAAGAATGATGAAGGAGCCGCGCGAAACTCCTGCGACGCCTTTGCTGGTGAGCATCAGCACGAGCATTACGAAAAGTTGCTGCTTCAGCCCAAGGTGAATTCCCGCTGCCTGCGCCACAAAGACGGATGCTAGCGCCAGATACAACGTGGCGCCCGCGAGATTGAAACTGTATCCAGTCGGAATAACAAATGCCACGATTTCGCGGGGAACTCCGTAAGCTTCCATGCATTCCATCGCACTGGGCAGCGCCGCTTCGGAACTGGTGGTGCTGAAAGCAATTGTGGCCGGCTCGGTGACGTATTTAATGAACTCGCGAACAGGCAGGCGCGCGATGACAGCGGACGGCCACAATACGCCGACCACAAAGACCGCGAACGCTACGTATAATGTTGCGACGAGCTGGCCCAGATTGTAGAGCACGCCGAATCCGGTGGTGGCGATGGTATAGGCGAGCGCTCCGGCAATGCCGATGGGCGCGAAGAGCATCACGATGTTCGTAAACTTGAACATCACTTCGGCGAGGCTATTCGCGAAGTCCAGCATCGGCTTGCGTTTTGGTCCCTTAACGAGCGCCAGGGCAATTCCGAAAATCATGCTAAAGACGACCACCTGCAATACCTGATTTTCCGCGACGGATTTAGCGATATTTTCAGGAAAAATGTGAAGAATCATTTCCGAAGCGGTGGGCCGCGCGGCGACAATGGGACTGGCGGTGGCAGCGACTGGCTGGAGTTGCACGCCAACGCCAGCCTTGCTCAGGTTAATGGCAGCCAAACCGATTACCAGAGCAAGCGTGGTGACGATTTCAAAGTAGACCAGAGACTTGAGTCCGAGACGGCCAACTTTTTTGATGTCGGAATGGCCGCCGATGCCGCTGACAAGCGTGGCAAAAAGCAGTGGCGCGATGATCACGCGAATCATTTGCAAAAAAATCTGGCTGAGGATGCGCATGTTCACAGCGAAACGCGGGAAGTCGTTGCCCAGTTCCGCGCCAAGCACCATGCAGACGAGAATCCATGTAGTCAGCGAGCGCTGGGAATATCCATAGAGAATCAGCGAAACCAACGCGGCCCAGCGGACTACTTCCGCGATTGACGGGTTGAACGCAAATCCGTGATGGATGCCGACGGAGAGAACGGCGGCCACAAAGTAAAGAATCAGTCCGACGATTAGATATTTATTTTTCATGCGCTATTTTTCATTCACAAATGGACGCGGCTTCTATATCACAACGACGATTCTACTGCCATGCGAACCGGAATCGATTCGTACGCCGATCTCAATCAGCTTGCTGACGCAGAGTCGTTACGCGTGCGCGATGGCGCCCACGCAAGCGCGCCGAGCACCAGCACGACAGGGAAGCACACGATCACGTAGCGCGGTTCTACGGTCTGCACTTGCGTAAAGAACGCAGTGCGAATCAACAGAAACGTAAGAAGAAACGGAATTCCAGCACGCGCGCGATATTTCCACGCGCCGACGAGTGCCATGCCGACATAAATATAATTCAATATGCCGAATCCAAGCGTCGCGCTGAAGTCTTTCGCATTGTTGTGCCAGGCTTCCTGAAGCGGCCACAGTTTTCCGGAGTAGGGAAGCAGCTCAATGCGCGGCGTAAACCACGTCCACCATGCGCGCTCAATCGGAATAAATATGTACGTGCGCACGGGATGCTGCGCGGCGCGTTCGCTAGCCAGTTGCGCGAATTGACGATTCAGCGCGGGAGTCACAAGCGTGCGCTTGTTGTATTCATTTACGAGTTCCCCCACCCGAGCGCGTTCGGCCTGTGAATCAAATGCGCTGGCCGGAATCGCGTTGAGATCGATAGGCAGTTTCTCGCCCAGTTTCCAGGTCACTGAGTAGGCGTCGCCAAATTTCACCATCCACGTTTGCGTCCAGGCATAAAAACCGCGCGGCACGTAATCACCGGGTGTTTCAGTGTAGCGCGCTGAAAGGAATTGCACGCGCCCGAGATGCAGAGCGTTCCGCGCAGCCCATGGCGAAAGGGACAAGATTAATCCCGCGCCCATCCACAGGATTGCGAGCGCGAGTTTCCACCAGTCGGCGGGGCGCCGCCAGCGAACGCAAAGGACGACGCCCATCGCGATCAGCAGCAGAGGTGTTTCGGGCCGCACCAAAGTTCCCAGACCGACGATCAGGCCGCCCAGAAAAAACCATCCCACGTATTTGAAAAGCAGGATCCTTGAAATCGAATCGCGAGAGATGTTCATGTCCGGGTGCGTCAGTGCCCGAACAAAAACAAGTATCGCCAGCGTGGTGATGAACGTTGTGAGAGTTTCCGTCAGTACCACACCTGTGTAGTTTGCTGTGAAGGGGCACAGAGCGGCCAGCCAGAGAGCAATTGTCGCCACCAGTTTTCTTTTTGAGGCTGGAGCCAGTCGCGCCGCGATCAGCGCCGTCAGGACGCAGGTTATCAGGTCAACAGCAACCTGCACAGACGTTACCGCGGCCCGCGACCTTCCCAGCGTTCTGTAAATCGCGGCCAGGAATGCGGGATAGCCGGGCATACGCATATCCGAAGGAAGCAACTGGCCCCACATGTTGCGTCCAAACACGCCGTGATAGAACCAGTTGCGCGCGAGCTCTTCGTAGAACTGCACGTCGCCTGCGTAGGGATGGAAATGTGAAACGAAAAACCAGCGGAGCAATACGCCGCACAGCAAAGCCGCGGCCAGGTGGCCGTAAGGCACAACGTGACCCTTCCCAAAGATTCTTATCGAATCTTTCGGTGGCGTTTGTGGCGACTGATCCAGGCGTGATCTCCGCTAGTCGTTGAGCTACTTGAAGTCATTGGCGTCGGAACAGATGCTAACCTTGATTTGCTGCGGAGGGAATTGGAATTGATTCGCGGAAATTCAAGGACACTGAAGAAAGTAGCGAACGGCAAGCAAGAGATACAACCGGCCTTGGTGTGTATTCCTGTCGTCCTGTCTTGCCGTTCGTTCGAGCATTCTAGGAGCGGCACGAATACCTGACTGTACTATATTGCACACTATTGAAAACTTAGTAATTTCAGGCTGCTTTCACCTAAGTCCAATTATATCTATACGATAAACGAGTCCTGTGCCGTTTTGACCCAATAATCGGCAGGCGATGGCCTCTGGCCGGGCTCTTCGGAAACGGGAAGCGGTAGTTTTTGAAGAGAATAAATCCGGCCGTCGCGGGCACGGAGAATTACAAATCACTAATGCAGAGTTCAGATTTAGTCGTGCAGAACAACGCTGAGCAGCGAGCTATCCACATGAAGTCCATCATGATGATCGCCGCCATTGTACTTGATGAAGCCCAGCTTGCGGAATTTGTTCATGAAGAAATTCACGCGCGAACGAGTGGTGCCGATCATTTCGGCCAGCATTTCTTGGGAAATTTTGGGGACGACGCGTTGCGGCTTGTCCTGCTTGCCGTAGCGGGCCAAAAGGAGAAGCGTGCGCGCCAGCCTCTTTTCGCTGGAATTGAAAAGCTGGTCGACCAGGTCTTCTTCAATGCGAATGTTGCGTCCAAGCATGTAGGAAATAAATCGATCGGAGAATTCGTGTTCCGCGTGCAGGACGCGAATCATTTCTTTCTTTTCGATGATCAAGACCTCAGTGGGAGTGATGGCTGTCGCCGAGCCCATGCGTAGTATTTGTCCTGCCAGACAGCCTTCGCCAAAGAAATCTCCGGGGCCCAGTATAGCGACGACTGCTTCCTTGCCATTTTCATTGACGATAGAAAGTTTGACTCCGCCCTTTTTAATGTAGAGGACATCAGTCGAGGGATCGCCTTGCGTGAAAACAATTTCGTTACGCCGGTATTCAGCGGCTTTGCGCGCAACTCCAACTGAGTCCAAAAAGTGCTGCGCGTTGAAGTGGGGCTTGGCGCCTTTGCCGGGTGGCGATTTGGCCGCTAATTTTTTGTTGTTCATATAAAGGTACCGCGAGAGGAGAGGGCATACACCCCTCCCTCGTCCAATATAATACCGCTTTCGAATATCCCAGACTGTTCAATATTGCACACTTCTCAAATTTTGTTCGGGGCAACGCGGATCCCGGCTCTTTGGCATTACCACCGGCAAGAGGGAACTCCCAGTCCACGACATTCTAGCACGTTGGCCGGCTGTGCGCCACTTTAATTGGGAATCATGTGTGAAACGCCGGCCTCCAGCAGTTTGGCAAACTGATTCGCAACCATTGGACGGTTGAAATAGTAACCCTGCGCTTCCTCACAGCCTTCGGCGGTCAGAAAGTCCAGTTGCTCTCGGGTTTCCACGCCTTCGGCGATTACGCGTTTTTTCAGGCTGTTTCCCATGCTGATTACCGCGCTCACGATTGCCGCGTCGTCCGGATGGGATGAAATCTCATGCACGAATGACTGGTCCACTTTTAACGAATCAACCGGGAACTGCCGGAGATAACTCAGGCTTGAATAGCCCGTGCCGAAATCATCGACAGTAAGCTGAACTCCAATATCTTTCAGCGACTTCAACATGGCGACGGTAGATTCGGCATGCTTCATCAAGACGCTTTCGGTAAGCTCAAGTTCCAGGCATCGCGGGTCAAGCTTGGATTCAGCCAAAATCTCGCGAACACTTTCCACGAAATCCTTGCTGCGGAATTCCACAGCGGAAATGTTGACAGCCATGGGCATGGGCGCAAATCCTGCGTCCAGCCACTCGCGCGATTGCCTGCAGGCTTCGCGCAAGACCCATTGGCCGATGGGAAGGATTAGACCAGTGTCCTCGGCGATCGGCACAAATTCCGCCGGAGGAATGAATCCGCGTTCCGGATGACGCCAGCGCAGAAGCGCTTCGACGCCTGTGATGGTTCCGGTACCGAGGTCTATTTTCGGCTGATAATACAGCGAGAATTCATTGCGCTCGAGCGCGACACGCAAACTGCCTTCGATGAACTGGCGCTCAACCGCGCGAATGTTCATTTCCTGCCTGAAAAACTGGTAATTGTTCCGTCCATTTTCCTTGGCGTGATACATCGCGGTGTCGGCGTTATTGATGAGTGTTTCCGCGTCTTCGGCGTCATCCGGGTAGATACTGACTCCGATGCTGACGGGCACGCTTACGTCGTGAGGACCAATGTGATAAGGCAAGGTAAGAGCGGCAAGAAGTTTTGCCGCGCTGATGCCCGCATTTTCCGCCGCAACCAGTTCGGAAAGTACCACTACAAATTCGTCGCCTCCCTGGCGGCCTACCGTGTCTGATTCGCGGACAGAGCGTTCGAGGCGTGCCGCTACTGCCTGCAGTAGCTGATCGCCAACCACGTGGCCCAGCGAATCATTGATGTGTTTGAAGCGGTCCAGGTCCATGAACAGAACGGCGATGCGGTATCCGTGCCGCCGAGCCATTGTAATGGCCTGTTGAAGCCGGTCGTTTAGCAGCATTCGGTTTGGCAGGTCCGTGAGAACGTCGTGCTGGGCCAAATGGGAAAGTTGCAGTGACATCTTCCTCGCCGCGCTCACATCGTGAAACACGATTACAGCTCCAGTTACCCATCCGCCACGGTCGTGAATCGGCGCCGCGGAATCTTCAATTGGCGCCTCATAACCGTCGCGCCGGATCAGAATGCAATTTGCGGTAAGACTGACGGTCTTGTTTTCGCGAACAGCCAGCGCCATGGGATTTTCGCAGCGTTCACGGGTCGTTCCGTCAATAATGTTGAAAACTTCAGTAAGGGGCCGGCCCACTGCCTCTGCCCGTTCCCATCCAGTCATGCACTCCGCTACAGTATTCAAATATGTGACGTTTCCTTCGATGTCAGTGCTGAGCACCGCGTCGCCGATGGAATTCAGAGTGACCTCGGCGCGTTCCTTCTCCACGAAGAGCGCATCCGCCGTCTTTCCGTGCTCGAACATGCCGCTCACGGCGCGTGTCAGCGAATAGGTATCCAGATGATCCTTCAGAAGAAAATCGTGCGCCCCCTTTTCGACGGCCAGCTTGCCGATGCTTTCATTGTTTGCTCCGCAGAGCACCAGGATGGGGATATTGCCGGCCGCGGCGAGCGTTTTGTCGAACGTGTCGATTCCTCTACTATCTGGCAGGAACAAATTGACCAAAATTCCAGCGATCCCCAGCTGCTTCAAGCGCTGCAGCCCCTCAGAGAGACTCTTTACCCATTCCACGTGGGGCTGGCCAGGTCTGGTTAGTGCTTCCATTACTTTCCTGGCATCCGCGAGGTCGCCGTCGATGAGGAGCAACCCGTCGTTTGTCATATCCATAATTTGACTACTCTCCGTGCACCTCATCCGACCATATACTTCGAGATTCGTCTGTCCTATATTGCACAGTTGAGATTTCGATAGTTATTCATTGGGTGGTAGTGCCATCCATTGAGATTGGAATCGTTCTTAGACTTTCTTTCTCCTGCATCTGCACGTCCAAATTTCCAATCGTGCAACCATTCATTTGGCAGGAGGTTGCGAACAACGGCCGGTTTGGGATGCCGCCACCATCCCAATTCGGTTCGCACTTTTCCGCGTACGGGAATCGCGCGCGCGTCATCAGCAAGTGTGCAGAAGTGAACAGATAGATTCCGTCGACATGATTAACAGTGTGGCTTCGGAAATTTCTTCGATTCAATGTTGGCCGTTAGATAAGCGGACAACACGTGTTGCACAGGGCCAACAATCTTTGTTTATACCTAGCATTTTTGCCGGAAGAAACAAGAGGCGCACCGACGGCGGCGATACCACGTTTCGCTCGAAGAACGGCCGGCGCAGCGCAGATCGAGCGTCAATCGAGATGGAAAACGCGGCGAGTCTGCGCTCTGACGCCCACTTTCATCGCATGTTCTGGCGAGAGCGAAAGAGATCCGAGCGGTCTGACAAGACACTGCTTCTGTTGGTGATTGGCCGCAAGGCTTCGATTGGCGTGAAAGGCGATGTGGCGTTCTTGCGGCAAGCTGTCGATTGCGTGACCGATAGCGTGCGAGAGACCGACTTTGCGGGCTGGTTCGAGACGGATGCGGTCTTCGGCGTTCTATTTACAGAGTTGGGCGACACTGAGATTACGGCGGCTACAAACGTAATACAGGCCAAGGTGATGGCTTCTCTCCAGAGATCTTTCGAGGCGAACCAGCTTACGAAACTCCTGGTATCTTTCCATCCGTTCCCACACGGTTGGGAAGGAACTCACTACAGGGAAGGCCGCTCCGCAAATCCGGCTTTGCATCCGAGTTTGTTCGATCGTGGAAAGGGACTGCCGCTCGTGGTGACTACCTGCGCGCCTTAAATGTCTTTCATCCCGCAGATGGCTCTAATTCAGCGGACTGCTTTGCTCACATAAAAATTGTATCGCTCACTCCACTGTTGTGTGCACTACCGCACAGACGGCAACGCTATGTTTTCGTAAAATCCCACCGACTCACCGCAGGGAATCTTGCTTGCTGCTAATCTGTTGGCAATTGACCGAAAAAAGGAGGGGAAAATGCTTGCGATAATCGCCGCGATTCTGATTGTTCTCTGGTTGCTTGGTTTTTTTGCATTTCACATTACCAGCGGTTTGATTCATGTTGTCCTGGTTGTTGGCCTGATCGTGCTCATACTGCATTTCGTGAGAGGTAGATCGGGCGCGTAGGGCGCCTTCCATCTATCTGGGCCCCAGCCAAGTCCTCTTAGACAAGGTGTTCGCTCCGATTAGTTTGTTTTATTGCGGGAAAACAAAATGCCGGTTGTGTCCGGTATAGCACAGCGGCATTCCTCATCAGCGCGTAAGATGTTCCCGCATCGTCGCGCGATAGACAGACATTTCCCTTGCCATTTTCCTTGCCTGGCTCATTTTAAAACGCGACGAAACAGAGTTCTGCATCATCGAAAATAAGTGGGGGTTCCAAATGCTTTGGACAATCTGCGTAGTTCTGGTTGTTTTGTGGCTCCTGGGAATGGTCAGTTCCTACACGCTCGGGGGATTCATTCACATTCTGCTGGTGCTGGCGATTATCATACTCCTGATTCGTGTACTTCAGGGGCGACGGCTCGCATCGTAGTTGGGCTTCGTTTCGTAATTGGGTCTCGTGTCGGAGGAGCGGATTAGAAAACATGAAACCACTTTCGATGGTTGGGATTCTGCTCGTGGTTCTCGGTGCTTTGGCGCTCGCGTATCAAGGCATCCACTATACCCATCGCGAGAAGATCATAGACGTCGGCCCAATTCATGCGACCGCCGACGAGCAGAAAACGATTCCTCTTCCGCCGATTATTGGAGCCATCGCGTTGGCCGGCGGAATTGCTCTGCTGGTGGTTGGCGGCAGGCAGAAAAGTTGAACGGAAACGAAATCACGCTCAGCGCTACGGGCCGATGCTGCCGAGAATTTGGACCATCTAAGAATCACCGTATCTGAATCCAATCTGAACATGGAGGACAACGATGCTACGTAAGACAATGATTGCAGTTTCAGTTCTAGTGTTGGCAGGCGCTGCGTGGGCAGCGAACAAAGAACAAGAACGACTGGAGAATTGCGGTGTGGTGATGCAGGAAATCATCAACGTGCCCGACAACATTCCACAGGAACTGTTGGAGAAGGCCGAATGCGTGATCGTATTTCCATCGCTCACCAAAGTCGCGTTTGGAGTTGGCGGCAGCTACGGCCGCGGCGCAATGGTTTGCCGCACAGGCCCGCATTTTAACGGTCCCTGGGGCGCTCCCGCGATGTATGCATTGGAAGGCGGAAGCTTCGGGTTTCAAATCGGCGCGGAAGCCACTGACGTTGTCCTGTTGGTGATGAACGACCGCGGAATGGCATCCATTCTCGATAGCAAAGTAAAACTCGGCGGCGATGCTTCAGCAGCGGCGGGACCAAAGGGCCGCACGGTCTCGGCGGAAACCGACGCGTATATGCGCGCTGAGATCCTGAGCTACTCACGTGCACGCGGGCTTTTCGCGGGCATTTCGCTCGAAGGTTCAACGATTCGCCCGGATAACGACGCCAACGCCGACGTGTACGGACGCAAACTCACCGCTCGCGAGATCATCATGGGCGGAAGGACGCGCACACCTGAGTCCGGTCGCCACCTCATCAATGTTCTCGAGAAGAGCGCGCCGCGCAACGAATCGGAACATCACGAGAATCAGTAGCCACGATTCGCAAGTGAACAATGCTAACGGACGGAAAGCTCGCCGGCATGATTGCGGCGAGCTTTCGTTCTTTTGCGGCGATTCCAAGCCTTGCATCATTCGGCGCGTGAGGCAGCATACCGCTTGACATCCGCGCGTCAATTACCTACATTGTAGTTATTATGGGACGGACTCCATCCCTCGGTGAATTTGAACAAATTGTTCTCCTCGCAATTCTGCGTCTGGACGACACCGCCTACGGCGCCACGATTCGCGCGGAGATTGCGAACTGCACGCGCCGGGAGCCGGCGCCCGGCGCTCTCTACACCACGCTCGACCGCCTCGAAGAAAAGGGCCTCGTGCGGTCGCAAATGGGAGACCCCACGCCCGAGCGCGGTGGCCGCGCAAAGCGCTTCTTCACCGTCACAAAACCGGGCCGCGCGGCGGTGCTTCAAGCGCAGCGCTCTTTCCAAAGTTTGCTGAAAGGCCTCGATTTACTGGAGGGCACAAATGCGTAGCGAATCTTTTGCTGAACGGATCATAGCGAATTTCACCACGCAAGCACGCGCGGCCTCCATCATCGGTGATCTGCTCGAAGCCGTGCCGCAGAAGGGGAAGCTCTGGTTCTGGGTGTCAGTGACGCGCGTGGTTTTCTCGCTGACTTGGCGGCGTCCCGTGGCCTACGCTGTCGCGATTGGCGCTGTACTTTGCTGGGTCCGCTCTTACCGATTCACGGTGTTCGCCAGGCCGTCGGTTCTCATCCTTCGGCCACAGTGGATTTCGCTGTATGTGTATGTGTTCAGAGCCAACGCGCTTCTTTCCGTCGGGCTGGCATACACTGCGATCGTCTACGGTTTTAAAGATTCATTCGTCCGGCGCATCGCCGCAGTGTGGATTCTCTTCCAAACGTTGATTTTCTTCGGCACGACCCCAGCCGTAGCTGTCACCTGCGGCCTATTGGGCGCTTGCGCTCTCGCGTACTCATTCATTTCGGCAACCGGCCGCAAAGGATTGTTGGCGCTTGCGGTTACCGCCGCTCTCCTCTTTGGCTGGATCATGCTGAGCGTTCCATTCTTGGCGATGCTGTTCGGCGGCGCGCACGCAGGCTGGGTCGCGCTGGTGATGGATAGCGGGCCGTACCTCAGCCCATCCATGCGCATGATCTTCCAGTTGGTTGGGCTCTTCGCTCTCACGCTCATCTACTCCCGCGTTCACCACATGTTCTTTGAAAACAACTCACGCGATAACGCGCAAGTATCCGCCGAAATTTCCTGACATTCCTCCGACGGACCTATAAAAAGTGATTTGGAAACGGGAATGTTCCGTCGTATAGACACACCCGTACCCGGGTGTGTCGCTCACGTTCAAAAAAGTTTTTTTGGTTTAGAACGAAACGCGCCTGCTACTGATTTTCTTTACGCTTCCGGTTCAAACGGTGAAGGCCCGGTCATTAGTTCAATCGGTTCATCGAGAAACGACGGCGTTGCTTCGCCTTCTCCGGGAACTTTCTTCTGTTGCCGGCGTTCCGCCTTCATTTTTTGCTTCTCGATGCGCTTCATTTCCTTTTGGCGTTTTTGAAAAGTGATCTTTGACATTAGCTCTCCTCGCAATCAGGATACGGCGCGAACAATGTCGCAGCCGGGCTATAGCCTGTTTCCACTTCTACCAGCGTGGCTCGCGCGGTTGCCGCGCGGCTTCGCGATAATCCTCGTTTGAGAAACGTCCACGGCCGCCACCACCACCACCATCGCGCCCGCCTCCGCCGCTTCCACCCCGCCCGCCACCACCGCTTGGCGGACCGCTACGCTCTTTCGGACGCGCTTCATTCACTTTCCAATTGCGTCCGCCAACATCTTTGCCATCCAGCCCCGCAATGGCTTTGCCGGCTTCTTCGTCGTTTGGCATTTCGACGAACGCGAAGCCGCGTGCCCGGCCAGTCTCCCGATCCATTACGACGTGGACACGCGTCACCTGTCCGAATGGCTCGAACGCAGCGCGAATCTCGCTTTCGGCGGTCTGAAAGCTCATATTCCCTACGAACAGGTTCTTCATATCATCCTCTCCCAGAATCCGGTGTCCGCGCCGTCGCTCTGTACCGGTAATTCAAAGCTGATTATGGACCGAGATGTTTCAACGTGAATCGGGCTATTTCCCCCGCCCGCTGCATTCTACCAGACGCGCCTATTTTGCGCCTGCCTGCTAGTTATCTTGCGATGTCTTGCGCGAAAATGGATTCTTCGACGGGCGCGGTGCATGCGCGCCTTTGTAATCCGCCAGCTCCGCGTCGGTAATATCGTAATGCGACGGTACCGGATGATTCGCGCTTGCCGCCAATTCCTTGCGCAATTTCAAGGAGCATACGTCCGGCGCATCTTGATACCGCACCCGACGCTCGTCAAACGCTACAATCGGAATAGTCAGCGTAAATTCACGCGGCTCATTCGCCTGTTCGCGCACCGTGAACATGTATTCGCGTACCGAGCCCTTCGCTCTAAACCCCCCAAATTGAACTACGATTTCATTGATCACTTGGCCGCCGCAGCGCTTTCGGCCTGTTCAACCGCAACGGCCGCAACGTCTGACTTGGCGACTGCTTTCTTCGCTCGCTTCGCGCGCTTGCGCTTTGGCGGCGTGCCTTCGGCCGCTTCGACCACCATGATGCTGGTCACAAATTTCTTTGGCCCGTGCAGATCAAATTCGATTAATGTCCGCTCGCTATCCGATTCCGTTACTACACCCAAACCGTACTGGAAGTGCTTGATGTACGCGCCTTCTTGGAGAGCTTTCAAGAATCCTCCTCGGATTTCACCAACTGGTTATGAAAAAAGGGCGGACTCGCGTTTAGCGAGTCCGCCCTTGAGTAGATTTACAGGCTGGAGACGTTCGATGCCTGCAGACCCTTGGGGCCCGTGGTCACTTCAAATTCAACCGCCTGGCCTTCGTTCAGCGACTTGTAGCCTTCCGACTGGATCGCCGAGAAGTGGACGAATACGTCCTCGCCGGACTGGCGCTGGATGAATCCGAAGCCCTTGCTGGCATTGAACCACTTTACTGTTCCTTGTTCTTTCAATTTGATGCTCTTTTCTATTTGAGCTATTTGGTGCTTCTGAACTGCCTCCAGCCGTACAACAAAAAAGGCCACAAGAGTGAACTTGCAGCCCCTTACGCGAATCTAAAGGTTATACAAGAGCAACAAACGCATCCACAGAGTACTCTATTTCCTTGCAAAAAGCCAACGAAATCTTTGTGTACCGAACTGCATCCAAGCATGATTTAATGCAACTCATGGATTCTACTCGGCTTAGCTGACTCAGATTTCGCCTGGAGGTTGATCATGCGTATCCAGTCCTACCGTCTGTTTTTCGCTACTTTCGCGCTTTGCGGCGCCACTTTGCTGGCCTCTCAGACGTCTCTTCAGATTCAAGCACCAAAAATCGCGCCCACTCCGCCCATGGGCTGGAACAGTTGGAATCACTTCGCGCGCAAAATTGACGACGCCACTGTCCGCGCTCAGGCCGACGCGATGGTCTCCTCAGGAATGCGCGACGCCGGATACGTCTACATCAATATCGACGACACCTGGGAAGGGACGCGCGACGCGCAGGGCGTCATCCAGACCAACGAGAAATTTCCCAACATGAAAGCGCTGGCCGACTATGTCCACGGCAAAGGCCTGAAGCTGGGAATTTATTCTTCTCCCGGAGCAAAAACCTGCGCCGGTTTTGAAGGCAGCCTGAATCACGAGGAACAGGACGCGCAAACTTATGCCGCCTGGGGAATTGACTACCTGAAATACGACCTCTGCAGCTTTCGCGATGTGATGAAGACTGCGCCCACGCCCGCTGCCGCTCATCTGATGATGACGGATGCGTACACGAAAATGCACAACGCACTTCTGAAGACTGGCCGCCCCATCGTTTACAGTCTTTGCCAGTATGGCGAGGATGCAGTGTGGCGCTGGGCGCGCAAGTGGGAGGGAATCTGTGGCGCACCACAGATGATATTTCAGATCGCTATGCCAGCATGTCCAATATCGGATTCGGTCAGGCCGGACTTTCCAAGTTTGCTCTCCCCGGACACTGGAATGATCCTGACATGCTGGAAGTCGGCAATGGCGGCATGAAACCCGACGAATATCGCACGCACATGAGCCTTTGGGCGCTTCTCGCCGCGCCGCTGCTCGCAGGCAACGACCTCACGAAGATGACGCCCGAAACCATCGCGCTGCTTACAAATAAAGAAGTGATCGCCATCGACCAGGATCCTCTCGGCAATCAGGCCGATCGAATTTGGGCCGAAGGTCCACTGGAAATTTGGGCGCGCACGCTCTCCGATGGCTCGAAAGCCATTGGCATGTTCAATCGAAATGGCGCGCCAATGGATATGCATGTGGACTTCCCGACACTTGGATTCACAGGCCGCGTCCACGCGCGCGATGTTTGGGCGGGCAAGGATTTGCCCGTCATGGAAGTCACATACGCCACGACGATTCCCGGTCACGGCGTAGTCTTGTTGCGCGTATCGAAGTAATTGTTAAGAGAAAAATCGTTCCCGAAGAAGAAGCGTAACAGGGCAAGACTTCAGTCATGCCGAAACGGCCGCAAATTCAGGGGTTTTAACCCCTGCGCTTTATTCACGCGCGGTCATAGCACTTATGACACGACTTCTACGTTCCGCTCCGTAGGCAAACATGTCACCGAGCAACATGTGCGGCACCGAAGCGTCCGTCATCCGCAAAGTTTCCGCCCGCCTACTCCCATTTTTATTTACGCTCTACGTCGTCGCCTACCTTGACCGCGTCAACGTCGGATTCGCCGCGCTGCAAATGAAATCCGCGCTGCGCTTCAGCGATTCAGTTTACGGACTCGGCGCGGGAATATTTTTCGTCGGCTACCTGTTGTTCCAAGTCCCCAGCAACCTCGCGCTCGTGAAATTCGGCGCGCGCCGGTGGCTCGCCGCGCTCATGATTTGTTGGGGCGTGATTTCTTCCGGCATGATGTTTGTCCACACGCCCGCTGGCTTTTACACTTTCCGATTCTTGCTGGGCGCCGCGGAATCAGGATTCTATCCCGGCGTAATCTTGTACCTCACGTACTGGTTTCCCGCCTCCGCCCGCGCCCGCAGCGTTTCGTGGCTCATGATGGCCTCGCCCGTTTCCGGATTGATCGGCGGGCCGCTGAGCGGCGCTCTTCTTTCCCTGAACGGAGTCGGTCATCTAACCGGCTGGCAGTGGCTTTTCCTGATGGAAGGGCTTCCTGCAATTCTGCTCGGCGCGTCCGTTCGATTTATTCTCACCGAAAAACCGCGTGACGCCGCGTGGCTTGACGCCGCCGAGCGCGACACTCTGCTGGCAGCGATTGAGAGGGAAGGAAATTTAGGTGCGGAAGGGAAGCGTCGTGAGCCGGACGTCAACTCGCCAGGCCGCCGCTCCATTCTCTTGGACGTGATCGCCCGTCGCGAAACGTGGCTTCTTTGCGGCGCATATTTCGCCCTCACCTGGACGTCCTACGGACTCGGCCTGTGGCTCCCGCAACTCGTGAAAAACTTTTCAGGTTATTCCGATCGGATGGTCGGCGTCCTCACCACCGCGCCCTATTTGTTCGCGGTCGCGGTGATGGCTTTTGTCGGCGCGCATTCCGATAGAACGCGCCAGCCGCACCGGACCTATGCCGGATGCGCATTCGCCGGAGCCGCCGGATTTTTTCTCAGCGTGCAGCCGCATCACGTTTTGCTTTCCACAATTTTTCTCAGCATCTCCGTCGCCGGAGTCTATTCCGCATTCGGCCCCTTCTGGGCCATGCCCGGCGAATTTCTTTCCGGAGCCTCCGCCGCAGCCGGAATCGCGTTCATCAATTCCATCGGGAATCTTGGCGGATTGTTCGGCCCGTACGTCACGGGCATCGCCCGGCAACGCACCGGATCTTTCGCCGTGGGCACAATCATCCTCGGCGCAGTTCTTTTTCTCAGCGGAATATTTGCCCTCGCCGTGAAGGTCACCCAATCCGCGCGCCGCTCATCAGATTAACTTGCGCCGCCAATGAATTCACTGAAACTACCGCGGAATGATTTTGTAACCCGGGTTCGCCGAACCCGGGTCTTTTGGTGTGTGCCGAGCAGGTTCGATAGCTTGGAGGTGAAAGTCCTCTACCCATCTTGATGGAAGAGAAGGGTT
>OBLU010000306.1_pt1 | contig 47709 bp, 60 predicted proteins | sample 1518681 | NCBI WGS metagenome assembly OBLU01 (sample SAMEA3539304, study PRJEB22396) | soil metagenome | biome: tundra; feature: field; material: soil | place: USA | collected 2010-05 | depth 0.15 m
TCCCTTTGCCCCATCCGTTGGTGCAGAACTCTTTCTCAGCCATGATGCCCCCTCGAACCAGATGATTTCTTCATCAACGTACAATGACGCGCACGGCGGCGTTTTGATTCTCACAGCGGGAACCTGTCGCGGCGTTCGCGCCGGGCTCGCAAGCGTTCTTCGTAGCGGTCTTCCTCCGTGTCAGGCAGGTCGAGCACTGGACATGGCCGGAGGTCGATGACCTTGCTGTCGTAGACCGGGGCGGATGCTTTCGCGGCGGACTCATTCTCGGTAAGGTAAACGGCGACGGCCTTGCCGTTCTTGTGGGCAACCAGCGCCCAGCGTCCGGTTCCGCTTATCTCGACGCCGGGCCAGCGGTCGGTTGCGATTACTCTGTAGGGGCAATTCACTTGCTTCTCTCTTCCATCAGTTTCTGAACTGCGCGGCGTATAACCGCGCCCACCGATTCGTAGGTTCGCTTCGCTTCCTGCTCTAACCATTGCTCAAGGGCTGGCGGAAGGTATACGACGGCGCGTTTGCGGTCACTGGCCATAGTGTGCTCACTGTGTCCGCACCGTGTTAGGGCTCAGAATAGAAGTCGAGCACTTCTTTCTCAGCTCTTTTCACCCGTCGCTTCTCGACGGCGCGCGCAAGCGCCGTGGCTCGCTGGCGTTGTCGAGCGGTAAGCTTGTAACAGAAGTGCTCCAAAGTGCTGCCTTGCAGCGAAGCCATAAACTTGCGGGACCGGGCGTTGAAGAGAGTCGTGTAATGAGGAAGACGGACCAGCACACCTCTGACGCTGTCGTAGGCGATTTGCTGCTCCACAAACTCCGCCTGCCTTGCCTCCTGCTTTCTACGGAGAACGGCAGTGTCCCGCTTGCCTATAAGCTCGGCCAGCTTCTGTGCCATGCGGTGGAGCACAACAGCTGGCTTGCTTTTTACGTCCTCAAGTCCGCCGTCCGTAATAGCTGCTGCCATAGCCTTATCAACGTCGTCCATGCCGTGCTTGTCAATGAGAGCCTTGTACTCCTCTCGCTTGCTCCCCCATAGCCCTATGGTCGCAAGGTGTTTCTTCTCAAGAGCCATCCACCCAGCCGTTGTTGGCTCGGTGGTGGTTGGTTGGTGGTTGGATTCTGGTGAGCAACTGGTGTATGGCTGCCCAGACAGCCCGGTTTCGGCTTGCTCATAGCCCAGTTTCTGGCCCTCCGCAGCCCGGTTTGTTCCGTCAGGCAGCCCGGTTACGATGGAATCATGGCTGTCCACGCAGCCCGGTTCTTTTTTACAATCCGGGCTGTCTACGCTGCCCGGTTTATCAATCAGCCATTCTCCGTTCGGCGTCCGGTCTGGATAATGGTTGCTGCGCCACATGATTCGGTAGACGGACGCCCGTCCACGACCGTCGCCGCGTTCGGTACGTTCGATGAGCCCGGCAGCGATGAGCCTATCTATTCTGGCGTCAAGCGGACGCTTCGTTAAGCGGACGGCGTCCAGAAGGTTGCGGTTGCCCGGTCTGCAGTTCTCTCCGGTTCCGTAGTCGCCGTTCTCGACGAGGCAGGTAAGCAAGCTTTTGTCAGTACCATCCATCGCTGGCAGCGTGCAATGAAGCACGGCAAGACAAAGAGCCCGGTGACTCTTCGGTTTACCGTTCAAGTGGCCCCGCTTTCTCGGCGAGCAGGACACACTCAAGAGCGAGAGGCTTCACCTCTACGGCGCACTCTTCGACCATTGCCGCAGCATCGGTCCACTCCGTGTGCGGGCGCTTGGTAAAGCGCATCGCGATAAGCCACTCTATTTGTTCGACGGCTTCGGCGCGGGAATCACCGACGTTGAACAACAGGTTTCGCGCTGTGTGGACTACGGCGTTTTTGTAGCGCTGCAATTCTTGCGCGGGGTCAATTCTCTTGGTCATGGTTGCTCTCCGGTAAACGAACCGCTCGGGGATGCTTTGGGCACCCCCGAACGGCGAGAGCATCCCACGCTGACCAAGGCGCAGGAAGGTCGTGATACTGAACTCTGTTTTGGGGCTTGGTCATTGGTCGATGCTCTCATTGTGTGCTTCATACTGTGACGGGGACCTCCTCCGCCTCCAGCATTCTCACTATGTCGTCCAATTCCGCCTGACGCCGTGCCCGAACCTCTTCTATAAGAGCGTCCGCCAGACGCCTCTCGTCGATGCTTCTGTTTTGCTCTGCCTGCTGCTTCGCCCTGAATTCGGCTGTAACTTTGCGCTTCTCGGCTTCCACCGCTTCAGCGGCCCTCATCGCAGCATCGGCTTCAGCATCCCTTTTCGCTGCCGCTAACTTGGCGTCGCCAATCTCATCGGTGTGAGCATCTATGAAGTCACGAACCACACGGGCAAGTAACTGTTCGGTTGTCATACGGCGTGCGCGGGACAACTCATCAAGACACCACCGCGTCTGCTTAGGTAGCCACGGTGTCTTGAATTCCTTCGCCGCCGAAATGCTTTGGGTTGGCTTGACAGGTGCAGGCTCCGGCTCATCAACAGGCTTCGGTTTAGCATCCGGGTGGTCGACGAAGAACGCTTCCTGCCGCAGGTTGAATGCATGGGCAATCGCGTCGCGGAGAGCACTGACTGACATCCGTCGCTCGTCAGCTTGACGGAGCCAGACCATCTCCTTGGCGACTTGGAACTCTGAATCAGGGTCATAACGCCAAGGGTCCCGTTCGGCCCCTTGCGCTACCTGATAATGGCCGAAGGTTAGAAAATCAGACTCTATACGGAATAGAGGCTTGAAGTGCTTGGCAACCGTCACCCAACTCAGGAATGTCTGACGCGCATACTGCGGGAATACCGCCTCCGCGAAGTCATAGGCGGCGGTGGCTCCGTTCAGTTCGATACCATCGACCAGCCAGTCCGCAACCGCAAATTGAGAGAGTCGGCGGTCTTTCGATAAGGCCAGTCCTCGCCTGCACCATTGTGGGTGAGGCAAGGCAAGGTCGTCCTGCGGCGAAGCGGCGTACTTTCCAAAGATGGTTTCGCGGAGCGCTTTGATGGTCAGCGGAGACCGCTCGTCCGCCTTCTGAACTGCGTCTTCGGGTACCAAAACTAATGCGGTGCTCATCGCGCACCTGCCTTACTGTGGGGTACATTCTTGCTGAACTTGTGACTCACGGGCCGGAACTGGCGAAGCACCTTTTCCGGGTTTTCGCTGAGTTCAGCGGCCCTCACGAATCCCTCCTCCACGCCTTGTGCGAATGCGATTTTCTCCTTTTTGGTCATCACCTTCCTCCTTTTTTCTGTTCGACTAATTGGTCCAAATCGCGGACGTCGAAAAGCAGCCGACGCCCAAGGTTCCGAACTGATGGAAGTTCCCCGCGCCATTCCAAATCGCGCAACGTCCACACGGCGCAGTTGAGGTATTTCGCCGCCTGCTGGATGTTGAGCAAGCGGGGTGTGATTGATTCGGGGCTATTCATGAACCACCCCACTCGGAACCACGCGCATGACGCCCACGGAAAGCGGTCTGTGACCGCGCGCGAACGGGCGTTTGATTGATGGTTTAATGACAAGTCCGCAACCGCACGCGCAACGGGTGTGAACGGCAAGACCCAACGCGGCGGCCTCACGTTCCATACGGCGCTGGCTGGCGCGCCACGCGCGGGCTCGACCGTAGAACTTCTTGCGGGCGTTAGAATTCGTCGGTGTTAATGGGCACACGGGTATTCACCTCTCTCACAATCCCGTGAGAAGTGTTAACCGTCACAGCCTATTAAATCGTTACATCGGCTTTTTCTTCGCGGGGGTTTCTTGGGTGTATCTCCGTGAGTTGGTGGGTTTCGACGTATACATCGTGGGGGCCTTCGCCTGCTTTCTCCGAGAGTTCTCTTTGGACCGATGCAACCCGATGATTCGACGGCAAAAATAAATTTGAGGGCGTAGCTGCTCTTCCTTCGCTTTTTTCGAATCCTGTTACCACAGTTCCCTACGACATTTTTCGCTTAGAGCATACGATGTTCAGGTGAAAGGAAGGGACCGTGCGACGAGCCAAGGGAGAGGGTGGACTATTCAAGGTGAAGGGCTGCCGATTCTGGTACGCACAATACGTTCACAACGGAAAACAGGTCCGCGTCAGCACACGCGAGGAGAGCAAGATGAAGGCCCTCGGTGCTCTCCGACGCTTGATGGGTGACCGCGACCGAGGCCTTGCGCCGATGCCGGAAGCCCAGAAGCTCCGATACGCTGACCTCCGCTCCGGACTGCTGGCCAACTACAACGAGCGCGGGAATCGGTCACTCAGAACCAGCGCCGATGGCGAAGAGTCCATCGGGGGTCTAAAGCAACTCGACGCTTTCTTCAACTTCGACGCCAACTATCCGGGTCCGCCTGTCACGCGCATCAACACCGAGACCTCGCGGGAGTTCGCGCGCCAGCGACAGGCGCAGGGCGTCGGGTCCGCGTGGATAAACAGGTCCCTGCACTGCCTGCGGCGCATGCTCCGTATCGCGCACGAGGACGGGCGCATCCAGAACGTCCCGAAGATTCGCATGTTGAAGGAGCCGCCTGCGCGGAAAGGGTTCCTCGAACTGGAAAAGTTCGACGAACTGGCGAAGCTCCTACCGACGCATCTGAGGCCGCTCGTCACCTTCCTTTATTATTGTGGCGTCCGCATCGGCGAGGCCGTGCAAATCGAGTGGTCACAGGTCGACCTCGACGCACGCCTCATCCGGCTCGAAGAGGACCAGACCAAGAACGCGCAAGCCCGAACGGTTCCGCTGCCTTCGGTTCTCGTGATGATGTTGGCGGAAATCAAGCCGAAGACCGGAAAGGTTTTCTCGGATACAAATCTCCGCGTGGAATGGCAGAAAGCCTGCGCCGCCTGCGGGCTGGGAACGCGGACGCTGGTCGAACCGGAAGAAGGCGAGGAAGGGTTCGCGTGGTATAAATACCGGGGGCTCCTGATTCACGACCTCCGCAGGTCCGCCGTCAGAAATCTTGTTGGCGCGGGCGTCCCAGAAGTTGTGGCCATGAAGATTTCCGGTCACAAAACGCGCGCGGTGTTTGACCGCTACCACATCGTCTCCACCGACGACGTCACGAACGCGATGCGACGCCTCGAACTCGGCTCCGTCTCAAGTGTAAGATTAGTGAAAGAAGAGGCGGGACGCGTCCGACGACTCGCCGCATCTCGTACAAACTAAAAGGCGGGCCTATAGCTCAACGGTTAGAGCAGCAGACTCATAATCTGTTGGTTCCAGGTTCAAATCCTGGTGGGCCCACCAAAACCGATTTACCACTAAGGGGCATCCTCTGTCCCGGTCGTTGACACTCTCCGAAGCGGGAAGTAGAGTTGCGGAGGCTCTCACAAGAAAACTACGAGACTCGGGCAGGAGGCAGGGATGCGGTCGAAGCTATTCTGGGCGGGGGTATTGGTGTGTCTAGCCGCCACTTGCAGTCTGGGACAGGACCCGACGAAGGTTGAACCGAAGCACTATAAGAGAGATTTTGAAAATGAGCACGTGGACGTAGTGTCGGTTCACTATGGGCCGCATGAAAAGTCTGTTCTGCACGATCATCCTGGCGGAGTAGTGGTGAGCCTTACTGACGCACATCTTCGCTTTACGGATGAAAACGGGAAGGTACGCGAGGTCTACTCGAAGCCGGGCGAAGCGCGGTGGTATCCGCCTTTCAAGCATAGGGTGGAGAATTTGGGCGATACTGCCTATGAAGGAGTCTACATCGGTATCAAAGGCAAACTCGCTGCGGCATCGAGCCACTCCCTGGACCGGACGGCTGCAATGGACGAAGAAACGAAGAAGATCGTGGCGGAGGCCCTTCTCGGATCGAAAAGGCAGTAAGTGCGTGGGTGCGTCGTGAGCCGGGGCTAGAGTGGCCGGGCTCAGGTGCCCGAGGGCGCATCGTTCGAGGGCCGAAAATTCGATGAGCCCCCTTTCAGAAAAATCTCCTTCCCATCGTAAAGCCGCAATTCTGCTCGGCGTCGTATGCTTTTTCTCGTTCATTTACTTCTATGAAGGTGGGGGATGGAATCAGAACTCCCGCTTCGATTTGCTGCGCGCTATTGTCGAGCGACACACCTTGCAAATCGATGCCTACCATGAGAACACGGAGGACAAGGCGCACTTCGAGGGACATTATTATTCCGATAAGGCGCCGGGGTTGGTGTTTCTCTCCGTGCCGTTTGCCCTGGCCGCGAGGCCTGCGCTGCGGATTGTGGGAATCGATCCAGAATCGCCGCGAGGCGAGATTGCGCTGTCGTATATCGTGAGCGCTGGTGCGGTCGCGTTGCCGACCGCGCTGGCGGGAGTGTGCCTGTTTTTTCTGGGCTTGCGATTCAGGGGCGGCAGCACCGGGGCTGCGTTTGGAACCCTGGTGATGTCTCTGGGCACTCCGATGTGGGCATACGCGAGTCTGTTCTGGGCCCATGCTCTGGTGGGAGCCTGCCTGGTCTTTGCTTTTGTATCTGCGTTGAAGGTACGCGAGAGCACGAATGCGCGCGGCGATTTTCTTTGGGGGCTGGCGGTGGGACTGGCGGCGGGGTGGGCGACGGTTACGGAATATCCGGCCGCTCCGGCTTCTGCGATGCTGGCGCTGTTGGCTCTGTCGCAGGCGTGGTCGCGCGGGAATGCGGCGCGCTGGCGGGTGGTGGCGGGAGTGGGCGTGGGGGCCGGGATCTGCGTGATGGTTCTGTTGGGATATCTGCACGCGGCGTTTGGGACGTTTCGGCCGAGCTATTCTTACTACGATCCGAATTCGTTTTCGTTCATGCAGCAGCAAGGATATTTGGGGCTGACTTATCCTCACCCCGACAGGCTGCTGAAGCTGCTTTTCGGGTGCTCGCGCGGACTGCTGTTTGCATCGCCAGCGATAGTGGCCGCTCCTCTCGGGCTTTGGTGGTTGTGGAAAGAGAAGGCCCACCGCCCTGCGGCAGTGGCGGCAGCGGCCATTGCCTCGTATTACTTTTTGTTCAATGCGTCCTTCTACTGGTGGAAGGCCGGGCTGTCGTTCGGTCCGCGGTACGCGGGCGCAAGCATTCCGTTGTTATGCGTCGGTCTGGCCGTAGGATGGCGGCGGGCTACGCCGGTGTGGCGGCGAGGGCTGATCGGAGTAGCTCTGTGCAGCGTGTTCCTGGCGCTGATGGTGGTTTCGACGACTTCGCAATTGCCCATGCAGGATAGTTGCCCGATCGTGCACTCGGTCTGGCCGGCATTCTGGTCGGGGCACGTGGCGCTCAATCGCGACTCGATATTGACGATCGCCGAAGCGGGATCGAACGGAGAATATGGGGCGTTCAACCTTGGCCAATTGCTCGGGCTGCAGGGACTCGCCAGTTTGATTCCGTTGCTGGCGATGTGGGGAATCGCGGCGCTGCTCTGGATGCGAATCAGTCGAGCGCCGCAGCGTTCACTCTAGGCGTTCTTTCCCGCTACTCTGCCGCAACCGCGACCATTGTTCTGCGTGTAAGATAATCTTTTTGGCAATCTCTGCTAGTTCATCAGATTGAGGGAAGTTATGGCGCACACTGTTTATTGCGTGAAGCTCAAGAAAGAAATGCAAGGGCTGGATGAGCCTCCGTTCGACAACGACTTGGGGAAAAAGGTATACGACAACGTCTCCCAGGAAGCGTGGAAGATGTGGATGGAGCATTGCAAAATGCTGCTGAACGAGTACCGGCTGAACCCTGCGCGGCGCGAGGATCAGGAAGTCATCGTCAAGCAGATGGAGCAATTTTTCTTTGGCGAAGGATCAGCCAAGCCGAAGGAGTACGTGCCGCCAGCGCAGAAGTGAAGCTTTGGGGGATGGGCTGCGCTTACCGGTCTGGGCGGCGACTCGGCCGCCAACATCGCTGCCAGACTGGTTACAAGTTCGAAAGCAAAAGCAAAAACCAACGTCAAAGGCAGCGGACAAGAGTGTCCGCCCCACATAATCAAAAGCCGGGTCACTTCACGTCGGTCACCTGCTCGCGCGCTTCGTTGTAGGTCGCAAACTTCTTCGCGACCGGCTTTAGGGTGGGGTAAAACTGCACGAACGTATGTTCGACCGCGGCGTGGGCGTCGTGGCACGACCAGCACCCGTTGCCCTTGGGCATGGCTCCGGCGGTCGCACCCTCGGCATCAAAGCCATAGTAGGCCCACTTATCCGGATTGCGCGCAGAATCTTTCACCTCGACGGCCAGGCCCATCAGATCGGTCTGATAGTGGCCTTTCTGGTTGATTGAGCTTCGGCTCGCCGCATCCCGTTCATCGATCACGAACATGCTCTGCTCCGGCCACTTGCCGGAGTTCAGAAACTCGTTGTACGCCCAGCGCTGCACAAATACGTTGGTGAACATTTCGTGGCTGCCGGGCGCGGGACTATAGTTCATGCCAAATCCGGCGGAGAGAAACATCCATTCGCGGTAGTCGGCGGGTCGCACAAGCTGGCCTTTTTCGTCATATTGCGGCTTGGGCGTTTTTTCGTCGGGCGCGGCGGCCAACAGAGCAAGGCAAGCGATCAGGACCAGTACGGAAAGAAGAACGTTTTTCATGGAAGCCTCCCCATTGGGAACAGACTAACCATCCGCGGCTGCCGCCGTCTTGAACAAATTAAACTTAATCGATAAAAAATGCGCGGGTGACAATTTTCGCTCGCGGCAGTCTGATAAACCGTGCCCGTCGCCGGCAGCCCCGGAACCCTTCTGCACGGAGGAGAGTTCTACTCTCCCGTTCAGGCGCGCCTGCGCACGGCCGACGTGTTTCTTTCCGAACTGCGGCAGCCTTGCTCGCGCAGCGTACCCCGCCACGAGCATGAACTGGCGTACGTCACGGTCATGCTGCACGGCGACTATCTCGAAGGCGATCGCGGCCAGCTCGACGAATTGCGGCCCTTTATGGCGGTCTTCAATCCTGCGGGAACCGCACACTCGACCGTTATTGGACCTTCCGGCGCGTCGTTGTTCACCATCGAGTTGTGCGAGGGAAACCTGCAGGATCTGGGAATTCGGATGCCCGGGCGCACCACCTTCGATCGCGGCGCCGGAGACATGCTGTGGCCCGGACTCCGACTATACTCCGCCTTCAAGACGCAGACTGCCGGCCCTGCGGTGATTGAGGGCCATATTCTCGAAGCTCACGTTCTCGAAATGCTGGGGGCCATCTCCGGATTTGAGGCGCCGGACAGGACCGCCCCGCGCTGGTTTGGCGGCGTGAAAGACCGTTTGCACGAAGGGTTCCGCGACCCTCTGCGCATGCGCGACTTGGCCCGTGAAGCCGGAGTCCATCCCGTACACCTGGCGAGAGTCTTCCGCAAGATTGAGAAACGCACTCCGGGCGAATATCAGCAGCGCCTGCAAGTGCGAGCCGCGTGCGAACTTCTGCGCGATCCAGAGTGGCCTCTCGCGGTCATCGCCGCCGAGTGCGGCTTCGCCGATCAAAGCCACTTCACCCGGGTCTTCCGCAGAATGGCGGGCACCACTCCAGCTCAGTTCCGGCGGGCCGTCGCTCCCCGTGCAACCGCAGTCTGACCCATCACAAGCTTGGACCGCAAAGATCGCGAGGAATGTCGCGAAGGACGCGAAGAAAGACTTGCAACAATCTTTGCGTTCTCTGCGGCATTCGTCGCGATCTTTGCAGTCCAAGGCTTTTGGTCTCAACGATGAGAACAGGCCTGCAGAAAAGGCGCTCCGGACGGGCGGAGCGCCTTTGCGCTTTCTTAGTACAACGGCACGCCTAGTTCACGGTAAATTGGAACGTCAGAGCCGGCGAACCTGTAATTGGAGCCGCTCCGGTTGTCTTGGCACTAACCGTAACAGTAGAGGTACCTTTTGGTGTTCCCGGATTCGAGTTGCTGCTGTTGGTTGTGCCGCCACACGATCCCAGCCACAGGGTCGAGAATCCCAGAACCACGATAAGCGCCAAAACGCGCATGCCACACCGCGAGCGCTTGCGAGAACCGACAAACATGATCGCCAGGAACCCCGGCAGTACTGCCGCGTAGAAGATTTGGCTACCTCCATTTGAAGGCCGAAGCATCCCGACGGTCGGCGCCGTAGTGCTGATGGTCAAACTGACCACTGTTTGACTCGATGTACTACTAGGACTGAAGTTGCAGGTGGCCCCGTTGGGAAGACCCGTGCAGGTGTACGTCAGCGGCAGGACGGTCGACGCACTCGAACCGCTGGTCACGATGAAACCAGTCGAGCTTGTAACTGTCAGATTCACGGGATCACTGGTTGCCCCTTGCGCGACTGACAACGTACCACCTGTCAGATTGGAGGTCAGCGAGAAGGTCTCAGCGGTCACGGTAACTACCAGGCTGACCGGCGTAGAGTTCGAAGCGACTCCTGATGTCCCCATGACTGTTACGGTGGTTGTTGCGGCCGCCGTATTGGGTTGCGTCTGAACCATCAACTGAGTCGTACCGCTGCCGCCAGCGATAGTGGAGGGATTGAAAGTACAGGTCGCGCCCGGCGGCAGTCCGGTGCAACCGAGGGTCACCGTCCCGCTAAAACCGTTCTGGGGAGTGATCGTCACCGTGCTCGTAACACTATTGCCCGCAGACACGCTCGCGGGGGTCAGCGGCGTCGCGGAGGTTAAGAATCTCGTTATGCTCGCAGCCCAGGCGATGGCAAGCTTGTCTGCGTCCACGGAGCCGAGACCGGTGACCTGGTCGTAGCCGGTCCCGGCGCTGAAACCAAACTGGAACGGCGCAGTCGCTGGGCAATTCGGAGTTCCGCTGGTGCAGGGCACAATATTGTTGCCCGTAGTCACATCATGAAAAGCCGAGGGGTTGGAGCCAGCGAACGTGTAGAGATTCGGATTAACGTTCCCCAAGCCCGACGGAGGAGTATTGCCGAGGGACTCGTTGATAAGGGCGAGGATGGCTGCAAACGTTGGCGCGGCGACGGAGGTGCCACCGACGACTGTGAAGGTTCCGCCGGCTCCAGTGCGGAAACCAGCCGTGCAACTAGACTGGATCGCGCCGTTGGCGCCGTCCTCGGAGCAGACCAGATAACCGTCGTGATTGGGGGATGCAGCGAACGAGAGATCCGGGACGTCGCGTTTGCCGTCGGCGGGCACGCCGGTTCCGGTCTGCCAGCTGGGTTTCGCGAAGTAAATGCTGGCGCCACCGCCCGAGGCCGATAGGGAGCCATCGGCAGCCGTATCGTTCCAAGCATCTTCGGGTATGTAGGAAAGCGCCGATGAGATGGTGTCGGTGCTGTTGGTAGTGCCGGACCAATACGTCGTAGCGTCCGCATTGGTGGTAGGAGCGGTTCCGGTCAGCGTGCCAGCGGCATCGCCGGTGAACGTATTGCCGCCCATGCCAGTCACTTCGGGGATGGCGGCGGGAGCGTCAACGGCCAGTCCTTGCGTGGCGGAAGAGACCGTGCCGTCGCAATCCGCGGCACCATCGTCGCCGGAAGCGGCAACAATGGTCTGGCCCTGGGAGTTGGCCTGTTGCGCCCATCCCTGAACTTGGTCCACAAAAGTTTGACCCAAACCCGACTCGCAGAAACCGTAGCTGGTACTGATAAATGGTGCTACTGTATTTTGCACCGCGTAGTGGAGGGCATCCCAAACGGTGTCACCGTTGCGGTTTGTACAAGTATCTCCTGCGCTGAGTCCCGCATAGACGAAAATAATTGAGGCGTTCTTGGCCACGCCACCCGACCACTCAAGATCCAGATCGGATTCGCCCTCATCGCCCGCGCACCGGGTGGACGTCGTACTGGAGAGCAATACCATTTGAGGAGTGCTCGCGGGTAGGCCGGCGGCGCTGCGGAAATTGCTAAGATCGGTCGGGTTGACGCTGCTTTGTCCGACGATCGCAATCTTTTGGCCGGTGCCGTCGCTGCCAGCGCTGTACAACGGCGCCACATCGTAGATGGTGGCGAAATCGCCCGGCGTTACGAAATGATTGCCGCTGACGTAGGAAGTCAGATGCGGCCGAGCTTTTGCTCTGGGCTTCGGAGCGAAGTCGTGAAGATGGCCTATGGCGAGGACCGATCCCGCGAGCGCGGAAGGCACCGAGGGATCGGTGGCGTTGGCGAAGTGGAGTTCGCCGTTCACCAGATAATTGTGGATTTCGGTGGCGAACGCCACCTCAATCTGCGATACGGTTCCATCGAAGGAAATCTCGTTGCGGCTGTTGGCGACCGCGGTCACGGCGAAACCCTGGGATTGTAACCAGGCTGTGACGCGTTGGATGTCGCCGCGAGTCATGCCGAAACGGTCGGCAAACTGGGTCGGCGTGAGCCATTTGTGATAATTCGGGGACGAGCGATCTTGCTGCTGGGCCAGCAGGTTGTTGAGATCCTGCTGCTGCGTGGTAGAGGGCCGGAATGCCAGGGTGACGCCGTGGAGTAATTTGCTCGCGTCGGCGCGGCCGAGATCAAACCTGGGCTGGGCGAGGCCGTGAACGTTGCCCTTCAAAGCTACCATCTCGCTGGAATTAATCTCGGCCGTGATCCGGTCCGGAACGGCGGCGGAACTCACACTGGAGAAACAGCTGGCCATCAAAAGCGCAGGGAAGATCGACTTCACGAATCGCATGGAAACTCCGGGGGAGATTGGCATACTGGTGATATTTTAAGTCTATAACGGCTTGTCCCTATTCGATAAGACCATTGCACAGAAGGTTGTATGGCAAGCCGAAAGATGACAAGGTACGACGTTAAAACCCATCAGTTCGAGTAATGTTGCGCCAAAACCAGCAATAAACCCGGCGAATCGGCCGTCAGAACAGCATCCAGCCCTGAAAATCACGGAGTTTTGCCCCATTGCCGTATACTGCCCGTGCGAATCTTAGCCGCGCATGCCTCCGCCAGACGCCAGAAAATCCCGACTCGCCTACATCGATTGGATGCGCGGGCTGGCCTGCCTCCTGATGTTCCAGACCCACTGTTACGATTCCTGGCTCAGCCCCCAGGCGCGCCAAAGCCGTTTTTTCATGTACTCCCAGTTAGGTGGAACCTTTCCGGCGCCGCTGTTTCTGTTTCTCGCCGGAATTTCGTTTGCGCTGGTAACGGAAAAACTGCGCCAGAAGAATCTCCCACCGGCCCAGATCGCGCGCACCACGATCGGCCGCGGCGCGGAAATTTTCGGCTTCGGACTTCTCTTTCGACTGCAGGAGTACCTGGTGGCCTGGGGATGGGCGCCCAAAAGCGACCTCCTGCGGGTCGACATTCTCAATACCATCGGCCTCTCCATGATGCTGATGGGGATCGTCTGCTGGCTGGTTCTAGCCGTAAGACGCGGCCCGCGGACACGCCTCGCTTTGGTGCTGACCGCCGGCGGAACTGCATTGCTGATTTCCCTGCTGACCCCGCTGCTGTGGACGACTTGGCACCCGCGCTGGCTTCCCTGGCCGCTTGAGTCCTACGTCAATGGCGTGCACAACCTCGGAACTCCGCAGGCCGGCCTCTTCCCCGTTTTTCCGTGGACGGCCTTCGCCTTCGCCGGTCTGGCCGTAGGATTTATCCTGCAAAGCTCATGGGCGCACGCCCTGGAGCCCAGAGCATTTTTCTCTCTGGGCCTGGGTGGCAGCGTGCTGATTGAATTCGCCCGCTGGCTCGACGCGCAGCCGCGCCAACTCTATTCCGTCTACGATTACTGGCACACCAGCCCCAGCTTCTTCCTGGTCCGCGTGGGAATGTTGCTGGTGATTCTGACCGCGAGCTACGCCTGGTGCCGCTGGGGCGCAGGCCAGTGGGGATTCAGCCCGCTCATTCTACTCGGCCAGGCATCGTTGCTCGTCTACTGGGTACACATCGAATTCGTCTACGGCCGCGTCTCGATCCTGCCAAAGCACGCGATGGGAATAGGGGGCGCGTCCGTTGGGCTGTTGCTGATCTCTCTCGCGATGCTGGGGCTGGCCTACGTTCGCACGAAGATGAAAGGCCGCGGAGCGGAAATGCTGTCGTGGCTCCATCGCACTCCAGCCCGCGCCAGTTGAAGGGCTTCCTCTGCGAACAGACCTTGAAAAATCTCAGCCTACCTGCCGCACAAACTCCACCACCTCGCGCTCCGCCCACCGCCCATCGTCCGCCGGATCGCCATTGCGTTCGCCCAGAAACGCGCAGTGCCCGCCATCGTCCGTCTTTACGTAAGTAATGTTCGGATTCGCCGCAATGCGCCGCAGAGTCCCCGGCTGCACGCGGATAAACGGATCATTGGCGGCATGAATCATCAAGGCGGGCACCGCGATCCGATCTACGACGTTGGCCGCCGCAGCCCTCGCATAGTAATCGTCGGCCCCGGCAAATCCGCAGTAGTACGCTGTGATGCGGTCATCAAACAAGCGCAAGCTGGAAATACCCCGCAACCGCGATACGTCAAACTTCCCGGGAAACAGCCGCGCCTTGAGCCGCAACCGCCGGAACAACTGCATCAAGAAGTAGTACTCATAGATACGGTTGCGGGGCTCATGCAGCGCGTCCGCCGACGCCGCCAGGTCGATCGCAGGACAAACCGCCGCGACCGCTCGAAATTGTGGCGGCCCTTCGCTTCCCCACTCCCCCGCCAGCTTCAGCACCAGGTTTCCGCCCATGGAAAACCCAATCAGCGCGAAGTGAGTGACCCCATCGTTCTCAAGCAAGCTCCGCACTACTGCGGCTACATCCCCAGATAAGCTCGAGTTGTAAAGCGTCGGCGCACAAGCATCCATCCCGCCACAATTGCGCTGGTTCATGAGCACAACGTTCATCCCCGCCGCCAACCCACTGCGCGCCACGCCCAGCATGTACTGCGAATCCGAAGACCCTTCCAGCCCATGTACGACGATCAAGGTCAGGGCCTCTCGCCGCTTTTCATTGCGATCTTTCGCGCGCTCTTGCCAGTAGCACCAGCACCGAACTTTGATGCCCGGCGCAACCTCGACTAGCCGTTCCTGCGCCGCAGGCAAATGGATCTTCCGCGGCAGCAAAAAACTGGCAATCGTCTGCACGTGCCCGCCGCCCAGCCATCGCCGCGAACGGAACGGCCCACGCCCCACCCACCGCTCGGAAGAACCCGGGATTCGAGAATCTGGAATTTGCGAAGTCCCCACAAATTGATTCTAATAGGTTCGGGAGTGACCCATGCCAATCTTCGAATACATCTGCAAGGAATGCCATCACCAGTTCGAGACCCTCATTTACGGCAAGCAAAGAGCCGAGTGTCCCAAGTGCCACGCCACCAAGCTGGAACCACAACTCTCGGTCTTCGCTGTCTCCGCCAAGAGCGCGTCGGCATCGCCGTCCCCGGCACGCGCCTGCGGATCCTGCGGCGATCCCAGCGGCCCCGGCGCCTGCTCCCGCGGCGACATGAATTAGTCGGCCCAGATAAAGATATTTAAGCAGGCCCCACCATGAAAACGCGCTTATCTTGATGGAAGTGTTCAAAATTGACCAGCTTCCTTTTGAGAAACGCGGCATGAATATAAGTATGAAAGTAACGGAGCAACAAGCACTAGCGGTACGATGCCCTACGTGCGGAGCCAAGGTAGGAGAGAAATGTGAACTCAGCACCGGCCAGCCCCGCACAGAGTCCCATCGAGACCGACGCCTGACCGCAGCGGACAAGGATCCCGGATCCGTAAACGCGAAATCAATGTAAGTGGTTGAGTGACACGGCTTCGCCGGCGTGACAACGACCAACAGGAAAGATCAGAAAGCTGGAGGCAAAACCGGCGAGCGCCAATTCCGCCTCTTCATTTAATGAGGAAATCCCCTGCAGATGGGCTGCTTATCCAGTTCGGGGGACTTCCCGGGCGTAAACTCCGGCACAAGGATCGAAGCCGCCGCGACCGCTCTGTGTGGTCCGTGAGTTGGCACTCCGAGATTTCAGCGTCCTGGTTCAGGTCGTGAATCTGCTGATCAATCAAACGGTCGATCTCGCGAGCCACGCTGGTTCGGTCTGCGAAGGTGATCATCACTTGTTCCTTTTACGCTATGCGATCGCGAGCGCCGCTCCGGCCGGTTCCGCGATAATGGAGTTGGCGCTAATGAAGGCCTGCCTCAATGACTCAGTTGCTGCTGTGCTCTCGTCCACCGTGGGCACTTGAATCTGTAGCAAGCCCGTTCTGCCGCGGTCGACGGACGATGAGAATGCATGCTGATGCTGCATAATGAATTCCAGATTCCGGCTTAACCCATCCGATCGAAATCCATCCTCGAAGTGAATGCCCTGATTGTGAAAGGCGGAGGATGAAGTCCAGTAAGCACAGACAAGGTGCCACTCGCCGCGGGTTACGGACGACCAAACCTTCAGATAATCAAGGGAACCATCGGGCCCGAATGTGTATTCGACGTGCAGCAATCCCGAGATCGGATCTTTCATCAAGTCGGCCCAACTCACGATGACGGCAGATTCAAGCGTTTGTTCGAGGGTCGGAGCTTTTGCGTTGTTCATAATGACTTCCTTCCTCGCGTGCGATCCACAATCCCACTTGTCACCAGACTGGGTTCGGGCTTCAGTAGTTCCAGCGAGAAGAAGAACAGAAGTGCCGCGAACGTGGTCGCCACGCTGGACATGTAACTGGAGACGGGGACCGGAAAAACAGCATTAAACAGGCAGGCCGCAGTTATGAATAGGATCATCCACACATACCGGCCCAGTTTTGACGCTTGGGTTAAGACCACTACGGCGGCCGCCGCGACGACGAACTGAAGCGCAAACCCCACCCCGGGCAACGATCGCGAGAGCGCGACTCCGATTAAAGCTGCCATCGCACTCCACTTTATGACTTTGGCAAGCATTTCGTTCACCCTTTTCCGGTTTAGCGTTCGACCTGTATTAACCTCTGGCCCACTCTGCGTCTCGCTGGCCGTCCCGCCTGTTTTCGATGCTATCGAGTTGGGAGCTCTGCTGGATGTGGCGCGAATGTACCGAAACCGAGGTATATGGCACACCCAGAAAATGCTTGGTCCCAATTCCAGTGACTTCGAGACAATTAAAGTTCTGTGGTTTGACTTTTTCGAAGATGCGCTTCAACGCGTTCTGGATTTTTTTGGCTCCCGTCGCGCCGAAAAACATCACCTTTACTTCCGCCGCCATGAAAAAGAAATTCCACCCGGCTGCATGAATTTTATCGTCCAGAGCAAATCCATCGAGAGCCCGAACCACGCTCCAGTTCTCAAGGTACGGGTCGCTCTGAAGCGCAAGGGCCTCGGCCATGCGCGGCGGCTCCTCCCCGATCAGGATCGTGCCAACTTGAATGGTGGGGGTCATAAAAATTCTCCCTTTCCGGGGCGAAGTGGAACCAAGGTAATGGGGTGATCTAAGAGGGGAAACTCAGATAGGCTGACTTAGCTCAGAGGACCTGAACGAGAGACCAGCAATATTCGCTCTACTCTCGACCCTAGTCTTATTTCACCGCGATAGTCAACGACAGCGCCGGCGCGATGCTAGTTCCGATTCCGGCAGAACCGATGCACTACCCCTTATGGAGGTTGCTGCGGATCGCTCCGCGCTCGGCAAAGGTAATCGTGATGGTCTTTTTATCCCTGCTGAGTTTGGGGGGAAGGCCGCGCACGAGGTGGATGACCACGGTTCTGCCGCCGTTTGTGAATTTCATGTTCATCCGATTGGGACCCGGGTCTGGTGCCATCATAAAAAGCCTCTCCGAAAGACGAGATTTGGAAACTGAAGAGCCGCTCTGGAAGGCCTCTCTTCGAGAGCCCTGCTAAGCGGCCCTCTTGCCGGATGCAGCATGGCCAAGAGCTACACGTCAAGTTTAGAGGAATTACGAATGGCAATCTGGTCAGTTTTGACCATTCCTCAAGGGTGCAAGAAGCACATACTGGCTTGGAGACCGCCATTTCACGAGCGAATGCCCTGAAACACCAGTGGCATGGAACCCGATTGCCAGTTCGCGATCCAACGCTTGCGAACGGAATACTCATTCCAGAAACCAAATTCTCCGCATTGGCCTGAACACAGGATGATTGATGTCAGTGACAGAATCAGTACTCTCCACACGAAATCTCGAACTCGTTCCTGAGCGCCCTAGGGCATCCCGTGAACTGCTCCCGGTGGCCCTGCAGCCGCAATCGAGTGCCGGACTTCCGACCCGGATCGCCGTCGTGGGGAACTACCTGCCGCGGCAGTGCGGGATTGCCACTTTCACCACCGACCTGTGCGAGGCGATTTCCACGGAGTATGGGGCAGCACGTCTTTTTGCCTTGCCGATCAACGATACCGAAACCGGATATGCGTACCCACCCCGCGTGAGGCTGGCGTTGGCGCAAGACGATTTGTCGTCTTACGAGCAAGCCGCTGATTTTCTGAATTTCACGAATTTCGATATGCTCTGCCTGCAGCACGAGTATGGAATCTTTGGCGGCCCGGCTGGCAGCCACATTTTGGGTCTGCTGCGCCGGGTCAAAATGCCAGTCATCACTACTCTCCACACTATTCTTCGCGAGCCCAGTCCGGAACAGAGAGTCGTGATGGAAGAAATCGCCGAGCTTTCGGATCGTCTTATCGTGATGAGCCAGCTGTCCTCCCAACTGCTGCAAGAGATCTTCAAAGTACCCGGCAGCAAGATCGACATGGTTCCTCATGGCGTGCCCGACTTGCCGTTTTTGGATCCCAATTTCTATAAGGACCGCTTCGGCGTGGAAGGAAAAGCGGTGCTGCTCACGTTCGGCCTGCTGTCGCCGAATAAGGGAATCGAAAACGTGATTCAGGCGTTGCCGCACATTCTATCGAAGCACAAAAATGTCGTCTACATGGTCGCAGGCGCGACTCATCCCCACATTCTCCGCCGAGAGGGTGATCGCTATCGAGCCTCCCTGCAGGCTTTGGCGAAGGAAATCGGAGTGGAGTCGAACGTGATCTTCCACAACCGCTTCGTCAGCCCCGCCGAAATGGTGGAATTCATTGGCGCAGCAGACATTTATGTCACTCCTTACCGTCATGAGGCGCAGGTGGTTTCTGGCACGCTTGCTTTTGCATTGGGTGCGGGTAAGGCGATCATTTCGACGCCATACTGGCACGCGATTGAGTTATTGGACGGCGGGCGAGGAGCGCTGGTTCCTTTCCAGGATCCCGATGCCATTGCGCGAAAGACTGTCGAGCTCCTGGATACCCCTGCCATACGCCACGCGATGCGAAAACGGGCGTACCTGTATGCGCGGGAGATGGTTTGGAAACGAGTAGCGCAGGGTTACATGGGAAGTTTTGAGCGGGCGCGGAGTAACCGCATGCACGTGCCCCGCGTGACGTTCGCGGATGGAACTCTGGAAAAACACCTCGACAAACTGCCCGCGCTGAATCTGGATCATCTGCACCGCTTGACGGACGATACGGGCATCCTCCAGCACGCGATCTTTGCAGTTCCCAATTACAGCGAAGGCTATACCACCGACGATAACGCGCGGGCGCTGATTCTGACCGTTCTGCTCGAGCAACATGGGCTGGATCAACTTGCGCAAACCGAGGCGGCAGGAATCGGCAATCTTGCTTCGAGGTATCTGGCATTCCTGGAGCTTGCGTTCAACGGTGAAAACGGGAGATTCAGAAACTTCCTGAGCTATGAGCGCAAATGGAACGAATCTCAGGGCTCGGAAGACAGCCATGGTCGTGCGGTGTGGGCGCTCGGGACCGTCCTGGGCCGATCGAAAGATCAGGCGCTCCGAGGCGCCGCGGGACGCCTTTTCGAGGTAGCCGCCCCGGCGGTGGTTGCGTTCGGAAGTCCGCGCGCGTGGGCCTTCGCATTGCTGGGAATTCACGAGTACCTCGATTCATTCCCCGGGGACCGCGATGCCCAAAAACTGGGATCAGTCCTGGCGAGGCGGCTGGTCGAGATTTACAGCTCGGTCCGCACGCCCGACTGGATCTGGTTTGAAGACGTTCTGGCTTACTCCAACGCAAGGCTGGCACAAGCGGTGTTAATTGCCGGCCGTGGCAACGTCGATGATGAGATAATGGCGGTCGGCATCGGAGCACTCGACTGGCTTAGCAAAATACAGCGTTCCGAGGGAAGGGGTCATTTCGTGCCCATCGGTTCGCGGGGGTTTTACCGCAAGGGACGCGAGAGAGCCCGCTTCGACCAACAACCAGTGGAGGCAGCCGGGGCCGTTTCTGCCTGTCTTGAAGCTTATCGCACGACCGGCGACGAACGTTGGCGCAAGGAAGCATGGTCAGCCTTCAATTGGTTCCTGGGAGACAATGATCTGCAGATTACCCTGTATGATCCCATCACCGGCGGTTGTCGCGATGGCCTGCACCCTGAGCGAGTGAATGAAAACCAGGGAGCGGAATCAACCCTGTCATTCCTCATGGCGCTGGTTGAGATGCGCCTGGCGGGAGAGGTGGACAATCTGCCGGCAAGTTCGGACCTGTTCTGCGCCCACGACAGGGCGGAGATTATTCCAAATCTTTGAACCATTTCTTTTTTTCGCGAAATCCTTATGAGCGTTGCCATCACAACTCGCTACGAACCTCTGCTGCTTAGGCATCCCGCCAACCCGATCCTGACCGGGAAGGACTGGCCCTACTCCATCAACAGCGTCTTCAATGCCGGGGCGACATTGCTGCCGGATGGAACGACGCTCTTGTTGTGCAGAGTGGAGGACCGCCGTGGCTTGTCTCACCTTTGTGCCGCCCGCTCTCGAAATGGCGTGGATAACTGGCGGATTGATAGTGAGCCGACTCTGATGCCCAGCTCCAAGGATTATCCCGAGGAAATTTGGGGCATTGAAGACCCGCGTATTACGTTCGCCCCCGAGTTGCAGCAGTACGTGGTCACTTACACTTCGTATTCGCGCGGCGGTCCAGGAGTGTCTCTGGCCTTGACCAAGGATTTCAGAACATTTGAACGCTATGGCGTGATTATGCCACCCGATGACAAAGACTCCGCACTCTTCCCGCGGAGAATCGATGGATATTGGGCGCTGATTCACCGTCCGATGACGACGCTCGGCTCCCACATGTGGATTTCCTACTCCCCTGACCTGCATCATTGGGGCAGGCACCGGCTCATGTTGGAAGCGCGCCGCGGCGCCTGGTGGGACGCGAATAAGATCGGCCTGTCGCCGCCACCAATCGAAACGGATCGAGGATGGCTGGTGCTCTATCACGGCGTACGGCATACGCCATCGGGGTGTCTGTACCGGCTGGGACTGGCTCTGTTCGAGCTTGAGAATCCGGAAAAGTGCTTACTGCGCGGTGATTCGTGGATCTTCGGGCCGGAGGCCGAGTACGAGCGTCACGGCGACGTCGACGATGTGGTGTTTCCCTGCGGCTATACGATGGATCCCGACGGCGACACCATCAACATTTATTACGGAGCGGCTGACTGCGCGATTGCCCTGGCCCGAAGCAGCGTTGCCTCTCTGCTGAATTGGCTGGATGCCAATGGAAGTTGCGACCGAAGACGATCGTCGGACCGATGAACCCTCTGCGTTGGATATTCCAGTTCGCGTTCGGCTGTCATCACCGACACATGAGCCGCGTGTTTACAATCAAAGGGCGGACATACAAGGTCTGCTTCGATTGCGGAGAAGAATTTGAATTGCCGGACGCTCATGCGTCGAAAGCGGCCTAGCGTTCCCGATAACTCCCACATGCCTTTCTGATTCCGATCAGCCAATCTCTCTCAATTGTTCCCATGTGAGCTATCTTGCTCAGACACTCCACGCTGCACCTGTCATTGTTTATTCTCCTGAGTGTGTAGAGAGAGTGACGACCGCCAGTTCGTAGCTCTCATTCTTAGGCCGCACGGAGTCAGGCTTAGTTCGACTCGAGGCGACCACATCCAGCTCATTGGTGTTCTTCGTCCGTGTGTCCGCGGAAGTCCACGGAATCACGATTCGGCCGGAAAAGCTCTCGAACGCAACCATGGACGACAACGTCCGGTGACGTCCATGCGCGAAACAAGGAAAGGTCAACGATTATGCCGTTAATTCAATTGCTGGAAGTTCTGATTGTGGTGGGCGTGCTCCTGTGGCTGGTGAATCGCTTCATCCCCATGCAGGGGTCGATCAAGTCAATCTTGAATGGCGTGGTAGTGATCGCCGTAGTTCTGTGGTTGCTCAATGTTTTTGGACTGTTTCATTCCTTAACCAATATCCACGTTGGAAAAGGCTGAGTTAGAACCGCGTCGTAGTACTCGCGAAACCAAGTCGATTATGCAGTAAGGGCAGAGGTCTGCCCGAGGAGATCCAGTGAAAACAAAACTGTTGTTAATACCCGCAATCGTATTGAGTCTGGCTGCGCTGGCTCAAGCCACGCCCCAAACCGCGACAGTCGACCCCACGACTCCGACGTTCACGTTCCGGGTCAGTGTAATCAGCCGCAGCGTCCAGGCGGTGAACTATCGGCATCGCAGCGGAGCTACGAAACTGGACTTCGCCGGTACGGACCTGATGCCCTCTGCCGGTGGTGAGGCTAAGGTGAACAGCAAGCGCGGATCCATCGAGATCGAGGCGGAATTTTCCGGCCTACAGAAGCCGACGAGTTTCGGCGGCGAGTATCTGACATATATTTTGTGGGCGATTTCGCCCGAAGGCCGGGCAGCGAACCTCGGCGAAGTGCTGGTAGGCGGCAACGAAAAGAGCAAGCTGAACGTGACCACAGACTTTCAGGCATTCGCGCTGATCGTAACCGCGGAACCTTATTATGCGGTGCGCCAGCCCAGCAACGTGGTCGTACTCGAGAACGTGGTGCGCATCGACACCAAGGGCACGACCGAGGCCGTCAATGCGAAGTATGAACTGATGGAACGGGGCGGCTACATTCCCACGGGATACAAGTTCGACCCCGTGGTTCTAAACGCCAAGCTGCCGTTGGAATTCTTCGAAGCGCGCAATGCCTTGCGCATCGCGCAGTCCGAGGGAGCCGAGAGATACGCGGCCGACAGCTATCGGCATGCCGTCCGGTTAATGGACGAAGTGGACGCGGATGCAACCCAGAGACACATGGCGAGAAAGCCGCTGATTGCCTTGTCCCGCGAGGCGGTACAAACCGCGGAAGACGCGCGCGAAATCGCAGTCAAGAAAATGGATGAGGAACGCCTGAGCGACGAACGCCAGGCCTCTGCGGACTCATTGTCCCAATCGCAAGCGCAGGCCGACGATGCCACCCGGCAGAAAGAACGGGCGCAATCCGATCAAGCTCGAGCGGAGATCGCCAGAAACCGGGCGGAGTCTGATGCTGATAGGTCCCGAGCCGACGCGGCAAATGCACAAGCGGTCGCCATCCAGGCTCGAGCCGATACGGCGGACGCACAATCCGCGACAGTCCAGGCCCAAGCCGACGCCAACAATGCACAATCCGCGATCATCCAGGCGCGAATCGACGCAGCCACCGCACAATCGGTGGGCCTGCAGGCCCGGAATGACGCGATCGACGCCCAATCGGCAACCGATCGGGCCAGATCCGATATGGCCGATAACCAGGCCGCTTCAGCCTCCGCACTCGCCGCGGCCCAGGCGGACGCCGACCAATCCCGTCGAACCGCACAGCGGGCGCAGCAGGACGCACAACAAGCCGACGCCGACAAAGCCGCGATGCGCGCAAGATTGACGGAACAATTGAATTCGATTCTCCACACTCGTGACAGCGCGCGCGGGCTCATCGTCAGCATGTCGGATGTCTTGTTCGACACCGGAAGGTATTCGCTAAAACCGGGCGCACGGGAGAAGCTTGCGAAAGTCGCCGGCATCCTGCTCGCTTATCCGGGGCTCAACATCGAAGTCGGCGGCTACACCGATAACGTCGGCGGCGATGCAATGAATCAAACGCTCTCGGAGAATCGTGCCGGGTCCGTGCGGGACTACCTTGTTCAACAAGGAGTTTTGGCGAATTCGGTAACGGCTCGAGGATTCGGCAACACGCTGCCGGTCTCTTCGAACGGTAACGCCGCCGGGCGCCAGGAGAACCGTAGGGTGGAGCTTGTCGTATCCGGTGAAGCAATCGGCAACCCAGCCAACGCAACCACGGGAAGCTTGCGCTAGAGCAGGCACGCAAAAATCGAAAATGGAGGCAATACTTATGAAACTAGTTGGAGTTATGAGCACAGCAGTTTTGTCGTTGACGCTTGGAATCGCTGCTCCGCTATACGCACAACAGGATCAGCAGGAAGAGCAGAAGGACAAGTCTGCCCAGGACGAGAAGAAGGCACAGCCAGAGAAACCCGTAAAGCCGGGGGAGAAAAGCGCCCAGCGGCCGGAGGCCAACACCAAGCCGGAAGAGAGGAATGCGCAGCAGGATAAGAACGCCAGGCCGGAAGAGAAAAATGCGCAGCAGGACAACAACGTGAAACCGGAAGAGAGAAACGCGCAGGAGTTACACACACAGCAGGCCAAGCCTGAAATGCAGGCGCAGCGTGCCGGTGGTAACGGTAACGGCCGCATTCCCGATGACCGTTTCAAGGCGAATTTTGGACAAGAACACAGGTTTCGCGTCACCCAGGGCGATTACAGTAATCGCCGCTTCGAATATGGCGGCTATTCGTTCGGCTTCGTGGGCGCATGGCCAAGCAACTGGCTCTACACGCAGGATGTTTATGTAGTCGACATTGACGGCGTGTATTACCTGTGCAACGCGTCGTATCCCGGCGTCAACATTGCACTCAGCATCACACCGTAGGGTTCCATGCGCTCTGCCGTGGAGCGCAACGCAACCAGTTTAACTATTATCGGCGCGGGTCCACTTTCTGGGACTCGCGCCCTGCCTTTTTCTGGCGAAGCCGCCATCGTGGATATCCCGCCGTGTCGGGATGCGATCGACGACGCTCACGCTGCCTCCTCTTACGACAGTCCGTCCGGCTTTCGGCGGTTTCTTTCTCGCTGAGCAGTTTTGATCATTAAAAAACCGGGGGAGCGCCTATAACCAAATCTGACTATTCCTCAATACTGAGTTGCGGATTGCAGCCTGAGGATGAGGAGGGACACCCTTTGAAAATAATTGGAATTACCAGCACAGCCATTCTGTCTTTGCTTCTCGGAATCGCGGGTTCTGCCTATGCCCAGCACGAGCAACCGGGCGAAAAACAGGATCATCCCAAACAGCAAGAGACCAAGCCCGCGCAAGCGAAGCCCGCGCAGCAGCATGCTCAGCAGCGGCCGGAACAGAATAAGCAGCAACAGCACGCCCAACAACAGCAGAAGCCACAGCACAATCAGCAACAGAGCAAGCAAGAGCAAGCCAGGCCCGCGCAGCAGCATGCTCAGCAGCGGCCGGAACAGAATAAGCAGCAACAGCACGCCCAACAACAGCAGAGGCCGCAACCCACTCAGCAACAGAGCAAGCACGAGCAAGCCAAGCCTGAGCAGCAGCATGCTCAGAGGCAAGCACAGCCACAGCAAGAGCACCGGCAGACACAACACGCTCAGCAACAGCGGCCGGAACGGAATAACCAAGAGCACGCCCAGCAACGGCAAGGAAACGCGCAACCGCACCGCACTCAGGAGCAACAGCGCATCCAGCGCAGCGCATGGGACCGGCATCGCTCACAACATTGGGACACCGACCACCGCAGTTGGCAACAACGTGGCGGCTACCACGGCTACCGCATCCCTGACGATCGGTTCCGCGGATACTTTGGCTCGGACCACGGGTTCCGCATTGGCGGCCTGCCCTTTGTGGTCGTAGGCGGATATCCCCGCTTCCAATACAGCGGCTATTGGTTCAGTCTGGTTGACCCATGGCCGGAATACTGGGGGAATGACTGGTACGACAACGACGACGTTTACGTCGCCTACGTCGATAACGGCTACTACTTGTTCAACCGCAGGTATCCAGGCGGGGGAATTGCGATCAGCATCTCGAGGTAGCGGTGTAACCGTGCCGCCTCGGGAGAGACTCCACGGGATGACGAATGTTCCTGTCTGAACACAGGGAAGAAGGAGTAAAACATGCTTGGAACTATCTTGATCGTAATCCTGCTTTTGGCACTTTTCGGTGCGCTGCCACGATGGTCGCATAGCAGAGACTGGGGTTATGCCCCGACCGGGGGAGTAGGGCTCGTTCTCCTGGTTGTGGTCGTGCTTCTGGTTCTCGGACGAATTTGAACCATGTGGTACACCTCCATGTGGGAAGGGGCCAGCGTCGAGAGTTGGCGCCTGCTTGCTCTGCGTGCAGGAGCGATTCTTCTGATCGTGCTGATGTCCTGCAGTCGATCGTCGGCATACTCGGTTCTGACCCACGAAGAAATTGTCGACCTGCTCTGGACTGATCAGATTCAGCCGCTCCTGCTGAAGCGCTATCCGGGGCTTTCGAAGGACCAGATCACGGAGGCGCACGCCTACGCCTATGGCGGCGCCGTCATCCAGGATCTCGGCTACTATCCATTCGGGAGCAGGGAGTTTAGCGATCTAGTGCACTACGTCCGTAGCGGCGACTTCGTCCACGAGTTGCTGCTCGAAAGCCAAGATGTCGACGAGTACGCCTTCGCGCTGGGGGCTCTGTCGCACTATGCGGCCGACGTCGCCGGTCACCCCGCGGTCAACCAGTCAGTCGCCATCGAATACCCGAAGTTGCGGGCGAAGTATGGCAAGTCGGTCCGGTATGCTCAGGACAAGACCGCGCATTTAAAAACAGAGTTCGGGTTCGACACGGTACAGGTCGCGAAAAATCGCTACGCCTCGCAGCAGTATCACGATTTCATCGGATTCCAAGTGTCCAAGTCCCTGCTGGAGCGCGTCTTCCCCATTGTGTACGGGGTGGAGTTGAAAGACGTCCTTGCCCACGAGGATCTGGCGATTGGTTCGTATCGTTTCGCGGTCAGCCGGATGATTCCGGAAATGACCCAGGTCGCGCTGCAAACTCATAAAAAGGAACTGATGCGAGAGACGCCCAATTTCGCGAAAAGGAAGTTCCTGTACCGTCTTTCGCGTTCTGATTACGAAAAGCAGTGGGGAAAGGACTACGTGAAGCCGGGCGTGGGTACGCGCATTTTGTCGACGCTCTTGCGATACATGCCGAGGGTGGGTCCGTTCAAAGGGCTGGCGTTCAAAAGCCCGACTCCTCAAACTGAAGACCTGTATTTCAAGAGCATCAACCTGACCACCGATCAATATCGGGCGTTTCTGGTGCAGGTGGGTACGGATTCCCTCCGGCTTCCCAATCGTGATTTCGATACTGGCAACATGACGAAAGCGGCGGAATATACGCTCACGGATGCCACCTACGCAAAGTTGCTGGCGCAACTTTCCGATCGAAAGTTCAATCTGACTTCGCCCGAACTCCGCGCCAACATTCTAGATTTTTATTCCGACCTGGCTGCTCCGATTGATACGAAAAGCGATGCAGTTCGCTGGCGAGGGGTGCTGGCCGCTCTCGATCAACTACGGCTGATTACCCCGGTCCCGGTGGTTGCGGCCGGTGCTGCGCAGTGATTCCTCATGCCTCGCCGCGCTTAGGTAAGGCCTGATCCAATTGCAAGGAAAGAACATGGCAGAAATAGTGTGGACCGTTAAAGACTTAACCGAAGCCCTGAAGGGCTTTCCGCCAAACGCGAAAGTCTATTATGAGATGGGGCCAAACGGCGCGGGAACGATTGGCAGAGCGCAATACGTCAAGGCTCGTGGCGACGACGATGAAATGGGAGTGTTGCTCGACCGGTAGCTGCTTCGAACCGATCCCGCAATCATTTCTCCACGTCGTCGAGCAGAGACCGCAGCTTGCCGGAGCGGGATGGGTGACGCAGTTTACGTAGAGCCTTGGCTTCGATCTGGCGTATACGTTCCCGGGTGACGTCGAACGACTGGCCGACTTCTTCCAGTGTGTGTTCCGAACCATCGTCCATCCCAAAACGCATGCGAATGATCTTCTCTTCCCGCGGGCTGAGGGTCCGCAGCACGTGCGCGGTACGTTCCTTCAAGTTCACATTGAGGACGGCCTCAGCGGGCGACATCTTGGTCCGATCCTCGATGAGGTCGCCGAGGTGAGAATCTCCCTCTTCGCCAATCGGTGTCTCCAGCGAAATCGGCACGCGCATGATCTTTCGCACCTTGCGCACCATGGCTTCGGGGATGTCCATCTGCTTGGCAATTTCTGCCGAAGTGGGTTCATGCCCTGACGCTTGCACCAGTTGCCGCGAGGTCCGAATTAACTTGTTCACGACTTCGATCATGTGTACCGGCAAGCGGATGGTACGAGCCTGATCGGCGATTGCCCGGCTGATGGCCTGGCGGATCCACCACGTGGCATAGGTGGAAAATTTGTAGCCGCGCCGGTATTCGAACTTGTCCACCGCCTTCATCAGGCCGACGTTGCCCTCCTGAATCAGGTCGAGGAACTGCAGCCCGCGATTGCCGTACTTCTTGGCAATGGAAACCACGAGACGGAGGTTGGCTTCGATGAGTTCGCGCTTGGCCTGCTCCGCATTCATGTCGCCCTGGATCATTCTGCGCTGCGTGCGCTGGAGATCGGAGAAAGTCATTCCCGCCTCATCCTCCAGCCGTTTGATTTCGACGCGATGCTGCCGCTGCGTGACACGGTAGTTCTTCTTGAGTTCGTCGCTGCGCGTTCCCGTAATTTTCGCTTCCAGTTTAACGATCTCCCGTTCAAGCGAGCGCATCAGTTCGATGGTCTTATTCACGCGTTCGATCAGACGCTTGCGCTCCGAGTGGTTCAACCCAAGATTCCGGATGATGAGCGAAATCCGGACCATCTCGCGACCTAACTGTCCGCGGCAACGGCGGTATTCCCGGGGTTTCTTTTTCGCCGGCAGGGTCGCCAGCCGTTCAGCCAGCCGGCAGGCGGTCTTGTAATGCTTGTTCAACCCGTCGATGCGGCCGGTAATGTCTTCGACACGTTTTTGCAAAATCTCATCGGTGATCTCTTCTTCATCGAAGACGACAGTGTCTTTAATCGAGCGCAGGCCGCGTTTCAGATCCTCGCCAATGGCCAGCACCTGCTGGATCACAATCGGCGAGCGCGAAAGGGCCTTCAGCGAAGTGATTTGTCCGCGCTCGATGCGCTTGGCAATTTCCACTTCCTCCTCGCGGGTAAGCAGGGGCGAAGCGCCCATCTCGCGCAGGTAAACTCGCACCGGGTCGCTGGTCGATTCGCCGGCGCCCGGAGTCAGGTCAAGTTCGACTTCTTCGGTATCGTGCGCAATGCGTTGCTCCAGCGCGGAATAAGGCGAATGCGGCTCGCCTTCCACGACATCAAGGCCCCGCGTGCCAATGGAGCTGAGCATCTCGTCTACGTCTTGGGGGGAATGCGCGTCTTGGGGAAGCAGATCGTTCACCTCGTCGTCTGTGACGTCCGTCTTTCTGTTTTCCAGCATCGATCGGTTCTTAGTGTCGTTCATCGCCAAGTGGAATGCCTCTTCGATGCCTCTGTATGGGGAGAAGAGAACTTGGCGAAATTACAGTGGCAAGTTCAACAGAAAGCGTGGAATTAACCTGTAAAGATGCTAGCACAGGCGTCCCAGCATTCCTATTCTTGAAAAATGTCCCATTTTTCGAGGCTGGAAGGCTGGTTCGCGGGGATGGGGACCGTTTTCGAGTCGAAAAGGCGCGTTCTGTCAATTGGGCGAGTCCTTCCCTCGTGCATCTACCGGGGAACGCTGTTGCGGGCGGGCGGAATCGCACCCGCTTCCGTGGGCGTCAGGCGGGAGAGATCGCAATAGCCGGAGCCCTTCAGGCATGCCGCATAATTTCGCTGGTGTTCGGCGTTCCTTAATGCTCCAGCTTCTGCTCCGGTGAGTGCGGAGTAGTCGCAGGTTTCGAGCCCAGCCTTGCACTCGGAAAGATTACGGCGGTGTTCCGCGACGGCCACGCCTTGGGCTTCCTGTCGCGTCAGTTTGGTGTGGTCGCAGTCGCCCCAGCCGTCGCTGCAATTCGAGAAGTTGCGCTGCTGTTGCGCAAACGTCACTTCTGTCGCTTCCACCCGGGTCAGCTTCGAGGGATCACATGAGGCTACGCCATCCCTGCAATCGGAGACATTGCGCTGGCGGCCCGCGACCGCAACCTGATTCGCTTCCGAAGCAGTCAGCTTGACGCTGTCGCACGGTCCTAAGCCATCCTTACAGTCTGAGACGTTGCGCTCGCGCTCGGCGACCGCGACTCCACGGGCCTCAGACGCGGTCAATCGCGAATGATCGCAGGAAGTAAATCCGTCTGTGCAGTCTGAGACGTTCCGCTTGTGGCCGGCTACCGCGAGTGCAATCGCCTCCTGCGAGGTGAGTTTGGAGCGGTCGCACGCCGATGAAGCGCTTCTACAATCGGACACATTGCGCTGATGATTAGAGCCGGCCTTGGCCGTTTTGGAAAACTCGCACGCCTCCCAGCTATCGGTACAGACTACGAGATTGACACTGAGTTCAGCCGGTCCCTCGGACTTTTGCTGCGTGCCACTTGCCACGGCCGGCGGCAACCGGGGCGGAACAGTCCTGGACGCGTCGCATGCCTGCCAGCCCGTATTGCAGATGGCCAGACTGTCACGCGCGTCCGATGATTGGCCAAAGGCAAGGCCGGACCACAAAGTGACGCAGGCCACATAAACCCAAAAGGATTTCCGTAGAAAGAGCTTCATATTTTGCCGCCCTTCGGGGCGATAGCACCTCCAGAGGGAAGCGCAGGGGAACGAAACTCTGACCGAGACCATCGCGCGATCCCGGTCAGCAAAAATGCTAACGGCAATTATTTCCTATCTTCATCCACTTTCGCGATGTGAGCCTGTTGGCCTGCTTCGGACACGGCCCTCAGGAACGCGTCCGCACTTCTCGGGGTTGACGCTTTGCCCGAAAGGATGGAGCGAAATTCCATGTGCTTGCCGTAAATGGCGCGGGTGGAGTCGTTATCCTGCTCCACAACTGCACCTTCGAGAGTCAGGCCGGCGAACACTCCATGAGAGCGCGAGTAAGTGAGCATCTCAGTGTTCATCTTCCAGTCGGTTCCCGCGGAAGCGTGGCGGCCAACCGGGCCTGCCGCAACCGATCCTTCACCCGTGAGTTCAAACTTGCTGGAAAGCAGATGCTGCAAACCTTGGTCGTTCATAACCAACATGACCAGGTCCACATCTTCGACACCGATCTGCAATCCCCAACTTCCACCGCCAACGGTTACGAACGCAGGCGCGCTCCAGCCATCCGCTGTGCGGCACGAGGCCACGCCGCGTCCGTGCTTGCCGCCAAAAATGAAGCCGCCTTTGATCAAGTTGGGCACCACGACGATGCACTTTGCACTGTTCAACACTTCGTCTGGGATTCCTTTATCCGGAGCTCCCATGACCGCGTGTAGAACATCCACGGACGATTGCAGGCGTGCGACCGAGTCTTCGCGGGCCGAACCTGCCCAGGCGTACGTTCCAAACAGGCCCATGAATCCCATCAACAGGAGTGCCATTGTTCTTTTCATATTTTTTCCTTTGTCAGCTGCCCACTAAGAGAAGAAGACTTCAGATGGGCTGACTTAGCTCAGAGGACCTGAAAGAGAGAGAGGAGGTGCTCGTCTCTAGCATCATGATGGCCCAGTCCCATAAGAATAGCTGGTCTCAATTGCTCAGTGGCAGGCCTAATCCTGTGGAGCTTCAACCACAACGCAATCACATTCCCATCTAAAGCGAGCAATGTTGCACAGAATCGCCGGCCGCGACGTGTCATAGTTGGTTTTGTCAGAGTAAAAACGCGGATTCAGCCATGTCCTTCGCCCCGCATCCGTTTCTTGCCAGGCTTCGTAGTTTGCGTGCCTTCCTGACCGCTTCGCTTAGGAGGTTCCTGAAGATGGAAGCACACGATGGCGACTTCGCCTCGCAGCGAATGTGCCCTTTTTGCGGGCTCATCACGCCGCGCCACGAAACATGTTGCCTGGAGTGCGGCAGGTCGCTCAAACCAGCTTAAGGTCGGGGGCTAACCGAAAAACCTACGCGCACAGCGCGCGCACGTCCTGACCGGATGGTTGAATAATGTACCTGTTCATGCTCGGACAAAAGCGGCATGGCACTTCAAGCACCTGTCCCGTCGTTTCCTCGACTACTGCCAACTGAAATACTCGCAGACACTCTTCACAGATCAGCATCACGTAGGGAATCCCATGTGAGTCATTCCCGTTGCGGGGGATCCAGGCCGGAACCGTGTCTCGCCCATGGCCAATGCCGCGGGGCGGAGCAGAAGCAATCAAGTCCTCAAGCGTGCGAACCAGGTTGGCCGGTTGTCTGCCTTTGGCGTAGAAGCCGTCCGCGATCACGCCCACGGGCAAACCATCGTCCGAGTACGCGCCGCTCATGGCCACGGTCAATATCTGCGGGAAGCGGCGGCGAACCACAGAGAGCAGCTCAAACCCTGACATGCGCGGCATCTCCAGGTCGGAGACGATTACGTCGGGCAGCAGCTTTCTGAGTTGCGAGAGCGCCGCAAAGCCATCTTCCGCGACGACAACGTCGTAGCCCGCGGACATCAGCAGCAGCGCGAAAGTCTCACGTATGGCCTGGTTGTCATCGACCACGAGGATCTGGCGCTTTGCAGCGTTCGACATGGTCATCTCCTCCATGGAAGGCACCAAAAGGTCTCCCCTTGGAAACATCTTTCATCCGGCGGGACACTACTTCCGATCAAAACTGCACCGTCCCGTCCAAAATGCCTTTCCAAAATCCGCCGAGAATGGGCTTTTCTCATCGTTGTCCAGTGCCGGGGCAAGATCCTTTGACCGCGTCGCCCGCTTGCGAGTGCGCGTCTCGCCGGGACGATCTCCGTATGGTTCCTGCTTCCACTACCGGGTTGGGACGCTGCTCGGCCTTGGTGGTCAGCAGGAAATGAACGGCCGCCCACAGAAAGTGCGCTCCGGCGGATTTGTCCACCAGCGTATCCACCGACTTTAAAGCTCCATGAGGCAATTCCAGCGGGTCAGCAACCATCACGATAGGAAGGTGCGGTCTCACATGCCTGATTTCGTCGGCCACGATGGCGCCGTCCAACAATCCCAGGTAGTATTCAAGAACAACTGCATCCACCGGCCGTGACATCAAGAGCCGCAAACCATCGCTTCCGGTGGTGGCGGTCACCAGGCCGTATCCCTTTTCCTCCAACAGCCTCAATTGCTCGGGATCGCGGTGAATGCACAGAACTGTGCCATTGGCGGCCATACTTCGTATGTATAAGCGAAAGTCATGCGGCGGTCTGTTCAATATTGCTCAGATTCAAGAACGCCGCGAAACGCCCGGCGATTGAGCAATTGTGACCAGACAGGGAAATCGGTGAGCGCCTAGCCTATGCTTCAGAGCAGATCTACCTTTCGAAGGACCCAAATGAAGAAACAGTACCTTCACCTCTCGGTTTACCGTTGCGACAAGTGTCAGGGACCGGTAGTCACCGGTTCGCTTGCCGTGCGCGAAAACGAAATATCAAAAGAGACCGAGAAACAGGACGTCGGAGCGATCTGTATCTCGTGCGGCTCCCGGCAAGGCAAAGTCACTGCGCCAGCCGTTGCCCGTCACTTTCCGCCCACCGAATGGCAAGCGCCAAATGCGATTGATCCTGCGAACCTCAAAACGGCCTTCGTCGAAATGTTGGATCGCGTAGTGCGGGATTAAACACCTCAAGACTCTAGCGTTGGCGTAGGATCTCCTGGCTGCTATGTGTGCTCGAGAACTTTCGAATTCGCCCGGATGTCTGCGCGAAGCTGTTCTGCAGTAAAAGAGTTTCCGCAGGTACTGCATCTCCACTTTGCGTTTGGTCTTGCCATAATTCCCGCGCTCGGGCTCATCCGGCCACTTTCGCTGGGACGGAACGCCATCACCAGATCGCCGCCACATTGCAGGCACTGTCGCTTAGTCATGGTTCCGATGTTACTCCAACGCTGAAGATTTCTCTGGTCACAATTGAACACCGTCAGACGCTTGGACGGAATTATTCAGAAAACCATGGCCGCCAACCGGAAGTTCTTCGCGTTGAACGAAAAACCAAATCTGTTCAAAATTGAACACTATTGAAAAATGGTCCGGAGTATTGTGAACGAACTTGGGTCGATCAATGAGAATATCTTTGCGGGCGCTTTGTTATATCCTGCCGCTCCTTATCGGGTTGGGAGCGAGGCAGGTAACCGCGGTGGCATCGGATCCACCTGCGGCCAGTCCTATCCCGCTGCTTAGCGCGGAAGAGATCGTAACCAAGATGGTCGAGAGAAATCTTGAACGCGCCCGCGCGCTGGGCGCTTATCAGGGAACCCGCGTCTATCGCCTTGAATATCGCGGCTTCCCCGGCTCCAGAAGCGCCGAAATGATTGTGGACGTAAAGTACCGATCTCCGGGAACGAAGGAATTCAGCATCCGCTCTGAAAAAGGCTCAAAGCTGATCATTGAAAGAATATTCAAGCGAGTGTTACAGACTGAGAAAGAGGCTCTCAGCGAGCAGAACCAGAGTCGCGTAGCGCTCGATCAGAATAACTACCAATTTACCCTGGTCGGATACGAAAACACGCCGACTGGTCCGTCGTACATTCTCTCTGTAGAGCCCCGCATCGACAACAAGCTTCTATACCGCGGCCGAATTTGGGTGGATGCAGAGGACTTCGCAGTGGTACGCATTGAAGCCGTTCCCGCAAGAAATCCTTCGTTCTGGACGAAGGAAACAAGAATCGAACAGGTCTATGCGAGAGTGGGCAACTTCTGGCTGCCCCTGTCCAATCGAAGCAGCAGCGATATCCGGCTGGGAGGCCACGCGTCCTTCACGATTGATTATCAGGACTACCAGATTACGGCAGCCCGTCCGGTGCGCAGGCAGGGCGAACTGGCCGGATACCAATAGCACTACTGTTGATTGAGAAGAAGGATGGGAGGGGCAATGCTCAATCGTGCAGCACCACGTTCAACAGAGAACTGTGTACCTGCAGTCCGCCTTCTTCCCCGCCGGCATAGTGGATGAATCCCAGCTTCCTGAACCGGTTCATGAAAAAACTCACTCGCGAACGAGTGGTCCCGACCATCTCTGCGAGGGTCTCCTGGCTGATCTTGGGAACCACGGTCTCAGGAATCCCTTCCTTGCCAAAATGAGCCAGCATCAGAAGAATGCGGGCCAATCTCTTTTCGCTGGAATTAAACAGCTGGTCCACCAGGTCCTCTTCATAACGGATATTGCGCGCCAGCAGATACGCCACGAACATGTCGGAAAAAGCGTGCTCCCGATGAAGCGCATCCATCATGGCCCTCTTATCAATCCGCAGAAGGCTGCAGTCCGTCATCGCGACGGCCGATCCCATGCGCAGAGCCTGACCGGCCAGCGAGCCTTCCCCAAAAAAATTTCCGTCGCCCAGGATGCCGATCGTCGCTTCCTTGCCCGTCTTGGACACGACGGCCAATCTGACTTTGCCCTTCTGAATGTAGAAGACCGCGTCGGCCGGATCTCCTTGGGCGAAGATCCCCTGCTTCTTGGGGACGGTCAGGCTCTTCCTGCCCTCTCCAATGGTTGCGAGGAAAGTGCTGGGATCGAACTCACGGTTCTTTCTGGCCGGAATTGCCATTTTTGACTCGCGAGTAGCTGAAAGTTTAACCAAACGGCCCGGGACGGAAATGCCAGGTACCTAAGGCTACGAAAATTCCTCGGTCGAGTACTGTACAAAATTGATCACTTTGGCCCTACCTGTGCAACAAGGACCCTTAGTTATTTTAGTCCGTTTAGTGGCTAGCTGCCTGAAAAATCGCCGCGGGCCCACATCAGTGCGCGCCAGAGGTATCGCCAGCATTTTCCGGGGACAAGCGGTCCGGGCCAAATGGCGCTTCTAGAATTTGTTGATGCGGAATGATTTAATTGGTCGGGGCGATAGGATTTGAACCTACGACCCCCTGCGCCCAAGGCAGGTGCGCTACCAGGCTGCGCTACGCCCCGACTGTTCTCATTATAAATGAGAGAACATGCGTGACTCTTTCTCCTCCATTCCTTCTCCTCCATTCCTTTGGACCTTGAGAGATCGTCCCGACGGCTTCCGAATGTTCGAGATGGGCGATCTGCGCTATTAACCGACGCCCGCCCTCAGCGGCGGGGTATAATTTTCGACCAGGATGCAGAAACCCCGTTATGCGCTGGTGGCGTATCTCAAGAATCCCGCTGGAGGATTCGTGGAGAACCTCCGCCGCGAGCTGCATCCCGACCTTCCGCACTTGCCGGCACACCTGAGCATCCTGCCTCCGCGTCCTCTACAAGGCACCGAGAGTTCAGCATTGCAGGTTCTGGAGCGCATCTGCGGCGACGAGGAACCGTTCGAAGTGACCTTGGGCGATGTAGAAACGTTCGTCCCAGTAACCCTTACGGTCTACATCCGTGTACAGGGCGCGGCCGCGCACATGAGCGAACTGCACAGCAAGCTGAATACCGAAGCGCTGGCGTTCGAGGAAGAGTGGCCTTACATTCCGCATTTGACGATCGTAAAAATGAGCGCCGAGCAGCCCGCACAGACGGCCTTTCAGATGGCCCGCCAACGCTGGTCTCACTATTCGGGTAGCCGGCGCATCCTATTGGAAAGGCTGACCTTTGTGCGCGAAGACGTGGAAAATCACTGGGTTGATCTGGCTCCTATCCCCCTCGGCCGCCGGCTGGTTTCGCGCTAACCTTCCGTAATCTTCATCCCCGTTACTTCGTCCAGTTACTCCCGTCGAGCGTGTGTGGCTGTAAGTACATCTCACTCCCGTGTATTGAAAAGCCGGGGATGCGGCTGTAGATAAAGAGTAGGGAAAGTTTCCGGCTGATCCCGTCAAACGCCACTGCTGGCGCGGGTTTCCCGGCAAGGAACAGGGGAGAACACATGCAGATCGGAGTTTACGGTTCGGGGTACCTGGGAACGGTGATTTCGGCCTGCCTGGCGGATTTTGGCACTCCGGTTTCCTGCTGTCATCCTGACCGGTCGCGCATGGTTGAGATGGCCCAAGGCAACGTTCCCTTCTTCGAGAAGAATCTGAAAGAAATCATCCGGCGCAACGTGCGGGCGGGCCGGCTGACCTACTCGACTGACATCGAATCATTTGCCCGCAGGACCCAAGTCATTTTCCTGGCCGAAGACAAAGCGGAGAATCTGGCCGACGTGGCCATGCGCATTACGCGACTGGCGTCCAAGCCTCCGATTCTGACAATTGTGACTCCGGTTCCCGTGGGCACTTCGAACAAGTTGGAAAAGAGTATCAAAGAGGCGGGATTGCAGGCCACCATCGTTTCGCAGCCCATGTTCTTCACCGATGGGTGCGCGGTCGAGGATTTCAACTGGCCCGACCGGATTATTCTGGGATCAACGTCGGTCGAAGCAGTGCACATGCTGAAGCAGATTTTTCATCCGCTGGTAATGCGCGGGGTTCCGGTCATTGTGACCAATCAATCGACCGCGGAACTGGTACGCGAAGCAGCGACCGCCTTCGTCGCGACAAAAATCTCCTTCATCAACGAAGTTGCCGCGCTTTGCGAACGCGTAGACGCGGACGCCGTGAACCTGGCTCTAGCCCTCGGTCTGGACAAGAAAATCGCCCCGCGCTGCCTGCAGCCCGGAGCGGGCATGGGCGGCGTGTTCGCCGAATCGGACATGGACGCTCTCGTGGAACTGGCGCAGTCGCACGGCGTGCCGCTGAAAGTGCTGAGCGCCGCGCGCGACGTAAACCATTATCTGGCCGATCGCCTGGTCGACAAGATTTCGCACGTGCTGAATTCCGTCGAAAACAAGGAAGTCGGCATTCTGGGGCTTGCCTTTAAGCCGAATACAAATTCAGTGGCGGGATCATCGTCAGTGCGGCTGGCGGAAACGCTGGTTTCGAAAGGCGCGCACGTCCGAGCTTACGATCCCGTCGCGATTCCCGAGGCTAAGACGCGGCTCAACGGATCAGTCCGATATTGCGACTCGGCCTATGCGGCTGCCGAAGGTTCCGACGCGCTGGTCGTCGGCACCGGTTGGCCGGAGTTCCGCGCACTCGATTTCGACCGCATCAAGCACCTGCTGAAAAAGCCGGTCATTGTCGACACTAAGAACTTGCTCGATTCGACTCGCCTGCGCGCCCTGGGATTCGAGTACGTCGGCGTAGGCCGCGCATAAATCGTGTAGCGGCAGCCGCCCTTCGACGATGCTCAGGGAAGGCTCTCGGCGGTCCAAGCCAGGACGAAGCCCGGCGCACTCATCATTGAATCCTGCTCCTGAAACGTCTCTACCGGTTCACTTGCCAAATCCTCAAGTTCCGCGCCAACCGCATCGGTCCTGTGTTCCCGCGAGCCTCTGACAGCACGAACCGCAATTGCTATAATCAACTCGGTGGTGGGAATAGCTCAACTGGCAGAGCACCGGACTGTGGCTCCGACGGTTGCGGGTTCGATTCCCGTTTCCCACCCCAGATTTTAAAAAGATTTTCCAACCGGCGCCAGATGTGGCACGATTCCGTCCGGCGTGGCGACCCATTCCACGGCACTAGATTACGGCCCCGTAGCTCAACTGGATAGAGCATCAGACTTCGGATCTGAGGGTTGGGGGTTCGACTCCCTCCGGGGTCGCCATTCAAATCAACCACTTCCGGCGGAATCTCAGTAGTGCTCGTAATCTCCAGTTGCGCGGGTGTTGCATTTTGTTTCGTACTTGTTTTGCGATCTAGCCCGTCGATCCAGTTGATGTCTGCTCCCGGGATGAGGTGACCGTACGTGTCGACAGTGATTTGGATCGAGCTGTGACCCATCTGCTCTTTCACGTACGCTAGCGACGCGCCGTCCTGGATCAGAAGGCTCCCGAACGTGTGGCGGAGGTCATGAAATCGAAATCGACGCAGACCCGCACGCTCCAAGCAAGGGAGGAACTGATAGTGGGTCAGGTTGCTATGGTCGAGCACCGTGCCCGCCCTCGAAGGGAATACGAGATCCTCCGCAATGCTCGTAATACCCTTCATGAACGCCTCTAGCATTCGCTTATCCCGCAGTTCGAGTAAAACGCCGCGCAGCTCTCGCGACATGTCCGCCCGTCGCGATTTCTTGCTCTTGGGCGTCGTGAATCGCCCGTGTACGTAGTTGCGCTGCACAAGAATGTAGCGGTTGCGATCGTTGTCGCTAACGCCAAACTGGATATCGCCCCATCTGACCGCGAGCAGTTCCCCCTTTCGCAGCCCAGCACGAAGCGCCATCAGAAACAACGGGTGAAAGTCAGGGTAGAACTGCTTAGCGGCCTCGAGAAAAATCTGCGCCTCTTCACGAGTCATTGCCTGAGCTTTATGCGTCTCCTTATCACTCTGCAGAAACCGTCCTAGCCTCACGGCCGGATTACTGGCCAATATTCCATCCTCAACGGCAGAGCTTAGAACGACTCTAAGAGTCGCTACAGCCAGTCGAATCGTGTTCTTCGCAAAACCTTTCCCGGTCAGATCTGACATGAAGTCTTTAACGTCATCCCGGGTAATGGCGGTAATCTTTTTCTGCCCGAAACGGGGAATGACGTAACGTGCTTGGTAGTCACGATAAAAATCTACGGTCGACGGTTTGCATCGCAGAGCGTCCGTCTTCAGCCACTTCTCCGCAAAGGTTGCAAACGTCGGCCCTTCCGGAGAGTCTGATAAGAAACCGAGATCGCCGAGGGCAAGCTTTGCTTCGAGCTGACGTTTTATCTGTTCGGCCAACTGGCGGCTGCTGCCGACGCACTTGGCTTTGCGTTTGCCGTGGTAGTTCACGAAGACGTACCACTTACCGCCGCGTTTGCGAATCTTTACGCCCATCAGTTCGTTCCCGTCACTCCGGCTACGAGTTCATCCACAATACAACCCACGTCAATGGTTTTGAGACTGTGATTTTCCAACCAGTGATCAAAGCTGCTCCTGCGCACAAGAATCTTTGTGCCTACTCGCGCTGCGGGCAAAGGGTTACTTGCCCGGTGAATCCACTGCCGAAGCGTGCGTTCCGACACGCAGGCATAGCGCTGAAGGGCCTTGAGGTCGAGCCATTCGGGTTGTGGCTGTTCCGAAATCATCTGTTTCTCGAACGTCCTTTTTGCCTGCTTTCGGCTACGTAGGTTCAACGACCTACACGCTCCACTCGCACCGGGTTATTGGGACGCCACCGTCGACCGCGATCTCATAGAGTGACTTGCTCAGCCGCGTCAGAAGAGGGTGCGTCGCCCATAGTCGACAGCGCCCACTCGGCGCACAATTCCGCTAATCCCGCTTCTCGACCATCCTCTCCTAACTCCAGCTTTCCCTGCATTCCAGAAGTTTCAAACGTCACCGACGCCGGACCCTTTTGGTTGCAGAGTACGCGGTCATAGTGTTCCGGGATGACAGGGACTCTGCAGACTTCACCATAGGAGTCAAACAAGAACAGGCCTTCCTGGCGCCCCACCACGCGGCCGCGCAGGACTAGGTAGAACAAAGGCGTGCTGATCGACACGATAAGCCTCGTCTTATGTTGCATCCAAGCATCCATCTGGTTGACGGCCTTAGTCAGTTTTTGCTCACGAGATTTCGAGATATTCTTCGTCATTAGCCCCTTCCGTTGAATCGAGAAATTGACTTTCCCAGCGATGTCAGCATGGTTACGGCGCCGCCAAAACATACTTGTTCGTGTGCTGCAGCTTGTCGGTACAGCCTTCTGTAGGTGCGCCAGTGCATCCCCTTTGGCTTCCCAGGTAAAGGTTCCGCCAGATTTGCGGAGCCACCAAGCCGCATACGGGTTGTTCGGGCCTGGCGAAGTGATCGATTCCACCCCGAGTCTTGCTGGCTGTCGTAGGCAAGCTGGCGGCAGTGCCGACAGGCTAAGGTGGAGGCGCCGTACAGAATCGCTACACGTCGGCGACAGCTTGGGCAGACGAACCATGCCCGGGCACCGCCATAGTTGCACCGTGTCCAATCAAGTGAGACTAAGTACGTTAGTCCGCTCCGCCGGTGGACTAGGCTCATACGATCGGGTTGAGCGCCCAGGTTGAAGGGTGCGAACACTTCAACGTTCCACTGCTGATACACGAGGGATCGACTCGGCACCAGGAGCCCGCGTCGCTGCCAGGTACGCACATCGAACCGATCGTAATCAGAAGTCGTCGCTTTGCTGTTACAGCGCCAACCGCTACCAGATCCACCCATTTTTCACTCCGCAAGATTTACCGAAATCATTAGGCATATTTAACTCCCGCTCTTACGCGCCCCATGCTTCCCTTTCATGGAATCGGAGCCAGGGGCGAAAAGTCACTTTCTCAATGCTCGGCAGACCGTTCCTCTGTTTTTCGATGATGAGCTCGTCCTCGTTTGTTTTCATCTTCCGCTCGTCGACCGGCCGGTAAATCAGGATCACAACATGGGCGTCGTTCTCGAGGGAGCCTGATTCCTTGAGGTTGAATTTGGTGGGGCGGAAGTTTTCGTTGCCGTCCCGCGGACGCGCTAGCTGGCTTAACGCCAGTACCGGAACCCCCGTTTCTTTCGCCAACCCCATCAGAGCCTTGGAAACTTTCGTGATGCGTTCCCGTTCGTCCCTACCGCTGGTCGTAACTTGTTGCATGTAGTCGACTACGATGAGTTTGACGTGTTCTCTCCGGATTAGAAGCTTGGCCTTGGCAATGAGCTTGGATAACTGGATCCCGCTCTCTTCCACGATGTGTAAAGGCCATTTCCCGACGTCAACCATCGCCCGCTCAATCCGCGTTTTTGTTTCGCCAGCTAAATTCCGAGGAAAGCGTATGTGGTTAAAATCAACTTGACCCTCACCGGCCCATAACCGATGAAGTAGTGCCTCTTTCGACATTTCGATGGAGAACAGTCCGACGGGGATCTCCCGCCGGCAATTTGCCGCGATCGTCTGAAGTGCGAGGTTGGTTTTCCCGTCGCCGGTGCGCCCGCCGATCAACCAAAGTTCAGTTTCGCGTATTCCTGTAGTTGCCATGTCGAGGGAGTTCACGCCAGTGGGAAGCCCTACGAGGTCCGAGTCTCCGTTCGCGATCGCCAGCCACTCGGCATATGTCTTATCGGAGAACTCCACTAGTCGCTTCGCAGGCGACTCGTCAGACCCGGTTTGGATCTGGAGCATCTGGTCGGTCAGATATTCCATTCCGTCGGCAGAGGACATCTGATCTTGAATCCCGCCAACTGTCGCTTTGCAGGCGTGAATCAACTTCCTCTGTGCTGACTTTTCTTTGACGATTCGGATGTAGTGCTTAATGCTGGGTCGGTCTGGAACGCCACCTACCAAGCTCGATACGTAGCCGAAGTCTCCCACTGGTCCCAGGTCTTTGTGGGTGCTTAATTCTTCAATCAGTGTGATGAGGTCGATCGGACGCGACGCCGCGGCTAGGGCTCCCATGTGCTGATAAATTCTCCGGTGGGAGTCCAGACTAAAATCTCCAGCCTCCAATCCTGCAGCGGCCGCTTCGTCATAGGCTTTATCGTCCAGCAGGATTGCACCCAGAATCGACTTTTCCGCCTCTGTACTGGTGGGCAGCGTCACAACGTTATCCATGTGCGACCTGCCTGCTGGCTTCTATGGCCTGTTTGCGTTTAGTGCCTTCAGAGATGTAGTCGTCCGGGATGTTCTGGGGAGGAAGCCAGTTTGGATATTGCGCGGCCTTTCGTGCAGCCTGGCCGTTGGTTTTCGAATGCGCTCGCTTGAGGGCTAACTGATCAAACTTCTCGCGCAAAGTGTCCATGGAGAGAACATTCGCCATCCAGAACTCGTCCCGCTGAACCCAACGGATTAGATCTGCAATCCCTGCAGGCTCACGCTTGTCAATGTCCAGCATTCTCTGCGCCGTCGTGCTCCAGTTCCGCTCCTGCGCTGGCATGACTCGGTAATCCGCCTTGTTGCGGAGGATCTCCGACTTGAGCAGAGCAGCAAGCCGGCATGCTTCTTGGGATGGCGGTTTAGAGGTTTTCTTTTGAGTCGAGAGTCTCGCCACGTCCGAACAGGTTTGTTGTTCGGACGAAGAGTTTTTTTCTGTTCTTGTCTGCTCTGCTCTGGTCTGGTCTTGCATTGGGTCTGGCATGGGTGACCCATTGGGACCCGCATTTGGTGTGGCATCTGGCGCAATTCTTTCTGAACGTTTTGAGGCCCAACGTTTGCGGGCTGCGCGCGTGCCCTCATCACTCTTCCGTTCCAAGTCGGCAATGACTTTTTCCCGCTCGATCCACATAAAGCGATTGGCTCTCTTGCCAGCCTCTACGATCGGGAAAAAGTTGGACAGGGTTACCCATGCCTCACCCATGGCGGCAGCATCGAGTCGGCACAACCGGGCGAGCACACGTTGGTCGTCGGGGATACACCCATCGATCCATTGCCGGCATAGGAGTCTGAGGCACGCGCCGAGCTCAAGAGTACTCATAACGTCAACCTGTGCGTCACAAAGGAACTTGGCCGGATCCATCTTGAACCAATCGGGTTTCTGGATCGCCATTCAGTCCACCCCATACCTTTCTGGCGCGAGATCGCCGAACTCCGGAAACGAACTCGCGGTTGCGACTGTCAAATCCTTGACTTCTTGACGGGTTCTGGCCGAATCCAGCCGGAAACTTACGGTAGTAGGATCTATGCCCGCTTTTTGGAGCGGTCCCCTCTGAAACGACAAAGGCCGCGACTGCTCGATCTGCGATTTCGTGGCACGTAGTCCCGGTTCAGCCTTCGTGCTCTTCGTCGACAGAGTCGGACGCGGGCCGCGAGTTGCCGGATGGTTATCCGGCGCCAGGTGCGCCGGGCACCAGATTAGCCTGTACTGTGATCGCCGCTCTCCGTTCGCGGATTTCGGCCAGTACAGGTTATGGATTACACAGCCAGCGCGTCTCAAGCTGTGGAGCGCGCGATTGTATTGCAGGGCGATCGCTGCCAGCTCGAACACTTCGGCAAAGTCAGGGTAGCGGCTCAGCAAGAGTGTCAAGGTCAACATCTCTTGGGAATCGTTCGACCAAGGTATCGCCGTGGCCCGTAACATCACAGCACCAGCTCTCTGGCTTGTTCGACCGGAGAGAGCGCCGCGCACACGGTTATTTGGCATTGAGTGCCGCGAGTGATTGCCGTCTGGGGCCCGCTACCACCGAGCCATTCAATAGACGCGCAAATGCGATCTAGACCTTGGAGCAATCGAGTCAGACACTCACTCTTGTGGAAGCCGCTTTCTTGAGCCTTGGCGCGTCGAAGTAGCAATTTCACCTGGGAAGCGTGTACCAGGGCTTCTTGAAGAGGTAGGGGAGCACGTTGAGAAATTTTTCTCTCTGGGGGTTGTAACTGCACTGCCGCTGTGGTAATTGTTTGTTGTCTCAAGTTAAGTTCCTTTCCTTTGGCGGCCCGCCGGCCGCCATTGGCGTTTTTGAATTAAACAGCCACCGCTTCCTTGCCAGAGAGCACTCCCCTAAGCTGAGCGGCTCGGTGTTCAATGACTCTCAGCAAGGTTTTACGAACGGCGCGGTCTTCGTTGGTATTGAGTTCAAGCTGTCCACACTCAGCCAAACTCAGTCGCATTCTGCTAACTCCGCATCGCTGAGCCAGTTGAAACTGAGTCAGGTCAGCCATCCTTCGCAGTTCTTTGATCTCCATAGATTCGATAGCTCCGAGGAAATGGCAATGTTGCTGCGAGGTCAACTCTAGAATAGAAGGGACGGAAAATTTGGAATGTTTCTGGGAGTATTTCTGGGGGTAGTTAGGAGTGTCTGCGCGGCAATCCGCTAATTCGTACTGGGCACTTTGGGTCGGCGTGATCGAGCCCTACCATTTTTTTGCCTGTATTGCTTCCTGTAGTCCATCAGCGTGGCACCAGCTAGGTGTTTGATCTCTGCGAGTACAACCATTAGATCGGGCACTCGCATCAATCCGCCTTTGGCTTCCTTGAAGAGTCTTTCCCGTCTCGTTGGTTGAAGGTTATCGATAACTTCGGTGAACAGTATGGAAAACTGCTCCCTGAAACACTCGGGGCTTCCGCCGCTGCGGACGAGATGAACCAGATCCTTAAATTCAGACAAGCGATTCTCGGCCCACTCTCCAAGACCGCAGGCTGTATTTTCATGTGGTTCGCCTACGACGGCTGTTAGCGATTGAGCCGTGGGGAGTCCCACAGGGCTGTGGTTGTCTGCACCGAAGTAATCAGCGGTTTGGAAGTCAAGAGACTTGTGAGACGCAGCGACAAGATCCAGGTCTCTCGCTTCGATGTCCAATTTGGTCCTCCAACGATCGCAGATCGCTCGCGTAGAAGTCTTGTACGATCCTGCAAGCGATGTTCCGAGGGAGCCCATGCGTCGGTGTTCTCGGCTGGCTTCGTATGCAGCAGTGCTGCCGAGGCGTTCAATCTGCCGCAACAGGATTGCCGATACGGCCCTAACAAACGCCCCTGTCTTTGTCTCCCCCAATAGGTTCCAGTGGTTGCAAAAGATGCCATAGCACTTGCTAGCATGGTCATCGACTTTTTGCGCCCACATCCGTGGAAACGCAGCGCCACTCTTGTTAAAGTTGATGCCGTTGGTATGGCGTATTTCTTGGCTCGTCTTCGCAATCTCTTTCCGCAGTTCCCTGCTTGCGAGAATGAGCTTGTCGCTAATAAGTCGGTTTCTGCTGGGATCGATCCGCTGCCAGACGTAGACCGCATTAAGAGAGGGATCGCCTTGCCGGATTGGGAGGTCGGTTCTTTGAAGCTCTTGATCTGCCACAGTGCCACCTTCTCGCGTGGCTTCTCGTTTATGGGAGTCACTGGAAAGGGCGGTCGAGAAGTACCGCCCCTTGTCGCGTCGCTGACCGTCGCCGGCGCGCTATCCGGTTCTGAAGGGATACTAACAGCACCTGAAGCACCGCCAAAGCCTGAAATTAAATGGGAGGTTACACTCAAAGCATCATGAGAATGGGACGTTCAGACGCAATTGATCTTTTCCGCAAATGGTCAGACGAGCAGACGCCGATACGCTGGCAGGGCAGCTTTGGCAATTTCGCATTCGGCTCTTGGGGATATGTTCTATCGCCCCCAAGTGAGATCGAAATACGAGTCACATCGCAGGACAGAAGGTCAGAACTCGTGATCCGGCTCGCCTCAGTAATCGAATATGATTATGCCGATTCACGAACTGTCACAGCGGAAGAGAAGAAGTTTAAAGAATGCGTCGTTTTGGCGATGAAAATCCCGCAAGAGGGTGATCCTGACACTATTGCTCTTGCCGCACTAGATGTGGATGCACTCAAACAGAAGTAACTGCATAGATGCTCAGCAAAGCGAGTGAGCACACTACTTCCGCGACTCTAAGACCACTGTCTCTGGGCGGGTACCAAAATTAGCGAGGTTCCTTGTAACGCTTTCCGGAGCCAAGAAATGTCGATCAGACACACGGGTAGTGTCTCCGTCAGACCCATTTCCATTGCTGGTGTCACGTGGGCACGACCCGGGAGGGTTCGGGCCGACTAAAGGGGATCGGTTCCCGAGTTATCTCTTCGAACGGCGCTTAGTGGGTCGAGATCTCTTGCTCGATGCGATCTCACGGATGTCAAGTCGGACTGCCTCGTAGCGCTTTCGGAGGAGGGAAATTAGGTTCTTGCCGACAGCCACGGACTGCAAGTCCTCAAGGTCGAGCACCACAACCACAATTCCCCTGTCCTGGAAGACCTTGAGTTGTTCCCGCGCGGCATCCGTCGTGCGGTTCTGTCCGCTGATGCCCGAGCGCGACATGAGGATTCCGAACCTCGCCTTGAAGGAGTCGAGCACCCGGCAGAACTTAGCGATCGTCGCGAAGTCGGCAGGATCCTTCCAGTCCTTGCATTCGCACACGAAGTACCGGCCGAGCTCCGATCGGAAGTCCACCTCGAAACCTTCCATGGAGCAGACGACATCGTAATCGGAAGAGGGAGACCGCACCCGCCGCCTCGTCCGGCAACCAGGCATGCATGACATAAGATAGTCAGTGAGAGACTCCAGGGCTTTCCCTCCGGAGGCCCCTAGCTGGCCCAACAAGTGTCGGACGTAGCCCTCGCTGGCGAAATAGAGAAATGCCTCTTCCGCCGAGGGGATCACAGTTAACCAGTCGTCGTCGACCATCTGGAGTAGCGCCTCTGGGAACATTCCCGCTTTCGGATCGGCTTCTGCCAGCTCGAAGAAGCGTCGTGCGTATCGTCGAAATTCTAGTTCTCGTAAGCCGGTCCACACCAGCCGATGATACGAACCTGTCGACTCTGGCGGAATCTCACCCTTGCTTTGAATTGCGTCTTCGCACAGTGTGAGCATGCGATAACGTTTTTCATGGAGCGGACAGCGGAGGTCGTGAAAGCAATCGCTCATCCACACCAGCGGCATGCCCTTGTGAGCCCTCCCGCCTTGTTCCTGTGCTGCAAGCATGTGCTGATAGAGGCCCCAGAAAATTTGGAGCGCCTCGTTTGGCCGCCCCGACGACCTATGCAGAAGCGCCACCAGTTCCCATGCGCGTTGGTTCGGTCCCCCCTGCTCTACATCCCGCGGGGTAAATCGGCGTGGTAGATCTTCGAGTAGGCGCGCGGTGCTGTCGCGCTGCTTGGCGAGGTGCAGCAGTTCAGGGCAAAGATCGTTGAGTTCTGCTTCGAGTCCGTTCGCCATGATCTGATTAGTCCGGCAGTTCGATCCGGTCTGGGTGCTTCTTGTCCCGCCCGTGCTCCTCGGCGAGAACCTTTTCGAGCCAATGTGCTTGTTGGGCGGCGACCGACTTATCCGCGAACGCGGGCGGGTGACCGATGACGAACTCCTCGCCGCAAGCGTCACACCTTAGGGCGCCCATTTCCTGAAGACCGGCAGCCGCTTTCTCTCGGGTCTGACCTTTCTTTATCGCTACCGCTTTCATCTACTGAACTTCTCCGACTGAGCGGCCTTTCGTTCTTTCGCCTTCGCTGTCCGCGCTTTTGCCGCGGCCTTGGACGCCTTCGTTGCAATCGCCTTCCGCTCTTTCACGCTTAGAGCCTTGGCTCTCGCAGATCGGAAGAGCACACGTCTGAACTCC
>OBLU010000309.1_pt1 | contig 47531 bp, 42 predicted proteins | sample 1518681 | NCBI WGS metagenome assembly OBLU01 (sample SAMEA3539304, study PRJEB22396) | soil metagenome | biome: tundra; feature: field; material: soil | place: USA | collected 2010-05 | depth 0.15 m
AACCTCCGCAGGTGCGGCTTTACCCTTGACCGTCACTATGGAGCATTTATTGAAAATGCGCAAGAGGAAAGATTTTGCGGATTCCCGGCTCGAAACTAGCGGTCTTTGGACGAGGTCATCGCACCCAAGCACGGATGATCGCAGATTTTATGGTTTCTTTTCGAGCAAAATGATACGTTGCCGCGCTTGCCATTCCTGATCAGGAAATTTGCCGGCTGACGAATCCAGAAAGCGGTGGTAATAGTTTGCAGCAGCAGCCTTTTGGTGGAGGGTATCGTATGCAGTGGCCCAGAGAAAGTAGGTGGATGGAACTTCCGGGAGGAATTTTGACCGCATGGTAAGGGCGTGGAGCGTGATGGCCGGCTGATTGGTGCGGGAGGCGGCAAAGGCCAGACCGCTCCACCCGTCGGCGTTGGCGGGGTCGAGTTGGGTGGCTTTATCGAAGACGGCAAAGGCCTCAGCATACTTGAGCTGGCGGATCAGGTTCTGGCCGTGGCCAATGAGGAGAGCGGGGTCTTTGGGACTGGCCGCGAGCAACCCAATATAGAGGTGGTCGGAGCCAGCGGCGTCTCCAGCATCGGCAAGGACCTCAGCCAACATCCGGGTGATGGCAGCATCGGCGGGGTGGGCATCGTGGAGCTTCTGGATGAGTGGGAGGGCTTCAGCCTTGTCCTGAGCGGCCAATACGGTGGCCAGTTGGGCGGGGAGGGCTGGATCATCGGGAGCTTGTTCGAGGGCGACTCGTAGGAGGGTTTCGGCTTCAGGGTACAGTTTGTGAACGATGAGGATGTGCGCAAGGCCGGCGTTGGCGGGAGCGGATTTGGGGTTCTGTGCCAGGACGCGGCGGTAGGCCTTCTCTGCAGCATCGAACTCGCCGGCCTGGTCCGCCAACGTGGCGGCGAGCAACGTGTCAGCCGGCGTTTCAGGAGTGAGTTTGAGGGCTTCAAGAAGATCGTTGGAGGCGCGTGTCGTATCGCCTGGATTTCCGGGGCCGGGCTGGTCGATGGCGGCGAGTGCGCGCCAGGCACGGGCTTTCATAGCGGGACCGGCATCGCCTGGATCGAGCTGCGTGGCGGCGGCAAGCTCCGGACGCGCCTGGTCCGGCTTGCCCTGGCGGGCAAGAAGAAGGCCGAGGGAGAGAAGGGCCTCAAAGGACTTGGGATCGGCATCGATGGCGCGACGGTAGAGGGCTGCGGCGTCGTCTAGGCGGTTTTGGGCGTCGGCGACGTAGGCGGCGTCAAACATGGCGCGGGGATCGGCGGGGTGTGTGGCAAGCCAGGCTTCGAGCTTGGATTGAGCGGCTTTCCAGTCGGATTTGACGATCGAGGCTTCGGCGTCCGTGACCGGGTTGGAGGCTGATTCGGAGTTGGCTGCAGCTGGCTGGGCATGAGGCTGGTTTTGCTGTTGCTGCGAGCTTTGGGCGAAGGCGACTGCCGGGGCGAAGACCAGGACGAAGAGGGCGGTACGAAGCACGGAATACCTCATGGAACAGTTTAACGGGCGGGCCTGGCTGGAACGATTTGAGCGGCTGAGTGTTCGACGCGGCTGAACGGGCAGGGAAATCGGCGGATTTTCAAGCCGATGGATTCTTTCGAGAGTCACGGGCTGATTCCGCAGCTCAAGCGAGGGGAGCAGAAGTGACCAACATTGCACGCGCAGAGGGGCGAGAGTGATAGCAGGAGATAAACATGCCTGAGCAATTTGCAAATCCCGAAGCTACCAAGTTGGAAGACGAGACGGCGTCCGATGAATCAGTGCAGGAGAAGGTAGACCGCGTCGCTGATAAATTGGCGGGGAAGCCCGCGAAGACAGAACAGAAATTCGATAAGGAAAACAGCGATCTGTTTTCAAAGTAATCGGTATACCAGGGAATTTCAATACAGATAGAGTGGGCAACGAAGGAACTGGTATATGCGAGGAACCTCTGGTATATGCGAGGAACCTCTGGTATATGCGAGGAACCTAAGGAGAGGCGATGACTCCAGACATTCGGCAACACATTCCGCTTACGGCGGCCTATCTGTGCCAGGACTGCGACTGCGTTGGCAACAGCTCAATGCGGTGTCCCGCGTGCGCTTCGGAGGTGCTGCTGGGGCTGGCAGGTGTGCTTGACCGTAAGGCAGAGGCCAAATCTAATTTGTTCCTGATTCCGGCTCTGGCGGCCTAAGCATTTTCCGAAATAGTGTGGACTTATTCGCTGCCTGCAGGGCCGTCGCTCCCTGGTGGTCGCGCCAGCTAGAGTGTATGGCTTCGGTCTACAGCATTCGGAAAATGCTTTAGACCGCGGAGAGCCCAACGGTCTAAGCCATGAGCGGAAGCTTTATGGATCTCTTGATGCGGCTCGACTTGCGCAGGATTGGCATTGGCCGCATGCAGCACGCCCTATAATGAAGAATGGCTGGTTGTGCCCTGAGCCTCTCTGAGGGGACAGGGGTACGGCTGGACAACTTCTTTCCGGTGCCTTTCCTTTGAATGACGCCATCATCATCCGCGGCGCGCGGACTCACAACCTGAAGAATATCTCCTGCGAGATTCCGCACGGGAAGCTGACGGTGGTCAGCGGCGTGTCGGGCTCGGGGAAGAGTTCGCTTGCCTTCGACACGATCTATGCCGAAGGTCAGCGGCGGTACGTCGAGTCGCTGTCGGCGTATGCGCGGCAGTTTCTGGAGCGGATCGAGAAGCCGGACGTGGACCTGATCGACGGGCTGGCTCCGGCGATCGCCATCAAGCAGAAAAATACAACGAGGAATCCGCGGTCGACGGTTGCAACCGCGACGGAGATCTACGACTATCTGCGGCTGCTTTACGCGCGCTGCGGAACTGTGTACTGCGTTTTTTGCGGCGGGCTGGTGAAGCGCGACTCGATGGACGAGGTGGCCGAGGCGACGCTTGCTTTGGGCGAGGGAACGCGGCTGAATGTACTGTTTCCTGTGGCGAGCGCGATACCCAGTCCGGAGGGAGAAGCAAAGGCAGTGGCCAAGCCGGCGAAGGCGGCGGGACGGCCTACGAAAGCTGTCGCGAAGGCCTCGGGAAAGCCTGTGGTGAGCGGGGGCGACTCGCCGCACACGGAGACGCTTAAGGCTAGGCTGACTGAATTGCGGTCAAGTGGCTTTAACCGGCTGTACCAGCAGGGCAGGATCGTCGAGTTCTCAACGCCCGAGTCGCTACTGGATTTGGATTTCACTCTTCCTGTCTTTGTCCTCTTGGACCGGATTGTGGTGAGTACCGAAAATCGTTCGCGGATTGTGGACGCAGCGGAGATTGCCTACCGTGAAGGCGGCGAGGTGATTTTCGAAGAAGCTCCGCGAGAAGAGACGGCGGAGCGCAAGCGGCATCGCTTCTCTGGCGCGTACGAGTGCAAGAGCTGCCACCGGCCGGGCAAGGAGCCGGAGCCGCGCCTGTTCAGCTTCAACAATCCGTTCGGAGCGTGTCCTCGCTGCCAGGGGTTTGGGAATACCGTGGACTTCGACCTGAACCTGGTGATTCCAGATAAAGGATTGAGCTTGAGCGCCGGGGCGATCGACCCATGGGAGCGACCCAAGTATCGGCCGTGGTTCAGCGATCTGCGGAAACAGGCCGCGGAGCTGGGGATTCCAATGGACGTGCCGTGGCGCGAGATGCCGGAGGCCGCGCGGGAGACAGTGCTGCGGGGCAACGGGAGCTTTGCGGGCGTATTCGGATTTTTTGCGCAGATGGAGCGGAAGAAGTACAAGCTGCATGTGCGGGTGATGCTGAGCAAGTATCGCGGGTATGCGGAATGTCCCGATTGCCGTGGGCAGAGGTTGAGAGCTGAAGCCCGAAGCGTTCGCATCAGCGGGAAAAACATTTGCCTTGTGACGGCGATGACGATTGCCCAGGCGAAGGAGTTTTTTGCCGGCCTGAAGCTGACCCCGATGCAAGAGGAGATTGCCGGGCCGATTCTGGATGAGGTGCGGCAGCGGCTGAGTTTTCTGGATGCGGTGGGGCTGGAATATCTGACCCTGGACCGGCTGGCTTCGAGTTTGTCGGGCGGGGAGGCGCAGCGGATTCAACTTGCGACCTCGCTCGGATCGCGGCTGGTTGGAGCGCTGTACGTGCTGGACGAGCCATCCATCGGACTGCATACGCGCGACACGGAGCGATTGATTCGCATTCTGCGGGAGTTGCGCGACCTGGGGAACACGATCCTGGTGGTGGAGCACGACGCGGATGTGCTGCGGGCGGCCGATCACTTACTCGACCTGGGGCCTGGAGCGGGTGAGTTTGGCGGCAAGCTGCTGGCCGAGGGAGTTCTTGCGGAGATTGAAGCCAATGCCAACTCGCTGACGGGCCGGTATCTCTCTGGAAAGGTTTCAATACCTGTGCCGACCCGGCGACGCATACCTGGCAAAGAGAAGCTTGTGTTGCGCGGCGCTGAGGCCAACAACCTGCATGGGCTGGACGTGGAGATTCCGCTGGGACTGTTGGTGGCGATCACAGGAGTTTCGGGGTCAGGCAAATCCACACTGGTGCACCAGGTGTTGTATCGGGCCGTGATGCGTGCGCTGGGGCAGACGGATGGATCCGATCCGTCGTCGGTCTATAAATCGCTGAGTGGTGTTGAGCGGCTGAACGATGTGGTCCTTGTGGATCAAACGCCGATTGGACGGACGCCGCGGTCGAATCCGATTACTTATATCAAGGGATTCGATCTGGTTCGCGAACTGTTTGCTGCGCAGCCGGAGGCCAAGCGGCTCTCACTGACGCCGGGGCATTTCTCGTTCAATGTTCCCGGCGGCAGGTGCAACACTTGCGAGGGCGACGGGACGGTGACGGTGGAGATGCAGTTTCTGGCCGATGTGGAGCTGCCTTGCGAGGACTGCAACGGCACACGCTACCAGGCGAAGGTGCTGCAGGTTGAGTACAAGGGCAAGAACATTCACGAAGTGCTGAAGATGACGGTCAAAGAAGCGTTGAGGTTCTTCGCCGGGCAGGTACGGCTGCTGGAAAAGCTGGCGGTGCTGGACGAGATTGGGTTGGGTTATCTGCGGCTGGGGCAGTCGGCAACCACGCTGTCTGGCGGCGAGGCGCAGCGTGTGAAGCTGGCGGCACATCTGGCGCAGGTGAGAGCGGCGAATGCGAATGCCAAGCCCTCACAGGCAAGCCGGGTGCTCTACATTCTGGACGAGCCGACGACAGGGTTGCATTTCGACGATGTTTCGAAGCTGCTGACGGCGTTTCGCAAGTTGATCGACGGAGGCGGATCGCTGATTGTGATCGAACACAATCTGGATGTGATCAAGTCCGCGGACTGGGTGATCGACCTGGGGCCGGAGGGCGGCGAAGGCGGCGGGCGGATTGTTGCGGAGGGGACACCGGAGGAGATTGCGGGGAATCTGCTTTCACATACAGGGAAATGGCTGGCACGGGTGCTGTGAGGTGGGGGTCCGCTGAGCGCGCGAGTTACACCTGGATGACGAGCTCGCTGTATTGGCGCAACTGTGCATCGACCGTGAGCAGATGAAGTGGCTCGGTCATGGCTTGAGCAATGAGTAGACGGTCAAACGGATCGCTGTGGTGCATTGGCAGCTCGGAGACAAGGACAGTGTGCCTCGAAAAGACCGGCAGCTCTTTGAATCCGGCAGCTTCCATGAATTGGACGACCCGCCTTGGATTCGCGTTCATCTTGCCGATCCTAACCTTGATGGCCATCTCCCAAATAGATGCCGAAGAGACAAGTACCGCCTCGGCGTCCATCATTAGTTGTCGGGCTTCCTTGGGTAGATTCCGCGGCTCGTAAAAATGCCAGCAGACAATATGCGTATCCAAGAGAAGCCTCATCACCGGCCTTCAAACTCGGCCAGAATCCCGTCCGGCAGCGGCGCATCAAAGTCATCCGCGATCCATCCTTCGCCTTCGAGCAGACCAAAGACAAGCGGCCGTTTCTCTTCCTTAAGGGTGGTCAGACGAGCAATCGGTTTGCCGGCGCGGGCGATCACGACGTCCGTTCCAGAAGAGGCTAGGTCGACGAGTTTGGAGAGTTGGGTTTTGGCTTCGTAGATGTTGACTGTTTGCATCGACAGCCTCCTGACTTGACTAGGTCTAGTCTAGCACAACTTGGGCCGCTGAGGCGGTCCGCACACTCAATCTTTCGTTTGCGAAGAAGCCAAGGGTTGGATGGGAGTAGTTTGGGGCAGATTTGCCAGCGGCTATCTGGATTGAGTAGAAAGAGTGGGTCGTCTTGTAATCAGATTGTGCTGTACCGAAGCGTCTTCGGATGCACCGTGCTGATTGCGATCCTCGCATTTGAAGAGAGTGGGTACGCATTGAGCATTTCTTCCAGGCCGATTGGAACCGAACCTGGGATTTCGCAGAATGAGGACATAGAAGCTCCGCTCATTCCCGCGGGGCGGCTGTTGCCGTTTCTTGTGGTGACGGTGCTGTTCTTTCTGTGGGCCATCCCGAACAACTTGAACGACATTCTGATCCGGCAGTTCATGAAGTCGTTCAACATCAACCGGTCGAGCGCGGCTGGCATACAGATCTGGTTCTACCTTGGGTACTTCCTGTTGGCCGTCCCGGCCGGGCAACTGATGCGGCGATTCGGGTACAAGACTGGGATCGTGACCGGGTTGGTGCTTTTGGGGACCGGATGCCTGCTGTTCTATCCCGCGGCCACGGCAGGGATCTATGTCTTCTTTCTGGCGGCTCAGTTTGTGATTGCCAGTGGGCTGTCGTTTCTTGAGACCGCCTCCAACCCGTTTATTGCGCAGCTGGGACCTTCGGGGTCGAGTGAGCGGCGACTGAACTTTTCGCAGGCATTCAATCCTCTGGGTTCGATCACAGCGGGATTGATTGGGACCGTTTTTATTTTTTCAGGCGTAAAGCTGACCGAGGCACAGGCGGCAGCGATGCAGGCGGCAGGGACTTACCAGTCTTATCTTCATGCTGAGACGTTGCGTGTGGTTGTGCCGTACCTGGTGCTTGGGGCGGTTGCGCTTTTGTGGGCCGTTCTGGTGGCGGCAACGAAGTTTCCGGCTTTGGGCGCCGAAGATGCTTCGCGCGAAGATGCGGGGCCGGCAAGGCACGTGCCGTTGTTTCAGCGTCACTTTGTTTTTGCGGTGCTTGCGCAGTTTCTCTACGTGGGCGCGCAGGTGGGGACCTGGAGTTACTTCATCAGTTATGTGGAGCAGGCTACGGGAGTTGGCGATAAGGCCGGGGGATACATGCTGACGGGTACTCTGGCGGCGTTCGCGGTGGGGCGGTTTGGATCAGCGTGGCTGATGAAACACTTCCAGGCGCGGACTCTGCTGGGGATTTATGCGGCGGTGAACGTGGTGCTGGGACTGGTGGCGGTGACTCACGTGAACTGGCTGGGCGCGTGTTGCCTGCTGACGACGAGCCTGTTCATGTCAATCATGTTTCCGACGATTTTCGCGTTGGGACTGAAGGGCATGGGCGACAAGACCAAGACGGCGGGATCGCTGCTGGTAATGGCGATTCTGGGCGGTGCGGCGCTGACCAAGGTGATGGGGATGCTGGCGGACTCGGGTGGGCTCCAGGAGGCTTATCTTGTGCCGGTGGTCTGCTTTGTCGGGGTTGCGTTGTATGCGTGGTTCGGCGGGGAACACAAGGCGAGCGGGACGGCAGGTTAGTAGTGAAGCAAGTTAGCGAAGAGGCTCCGCGCAGCGGGGCCTCTTCTGTAAGCAAGTCGGCTTTTATGTGGATGGGTGGGGACTCTGGTCACCCGGTTTGGTTGCTTATTCGGCGACTACCGGGTTGGTGAGTGTGCCGAGGCCATCAACGGTGACGGAGACAGTTTCGCCGGGCTGAAGCCAGCGCTTGGGAGTGCGGCCCAGGCCAACGCCGGAGGGCGTGCCGGTGGAGATAATGTCGCCGGGCAACAGCGGGGTGATTGAAGAAATAAACTCGATAAGCTTTGGAACCTGGAAGATCAGTTCGCGGGTGTTGGAGTTTTGGTGGACGACACCGTCGATGGTCAGGCTGATGGCAAGCGCGTGCGGGTCGGGGATCTCATCGGCGGTTACGATGGCGGGTCCGAGGGGGCAGAAGGTGGGAAAGCTCTTGGCGAGACTCCACTGCGAGGAGGCGTTCTGCACATCGCGGGCGCTGACGTCGTTGACGATGGTGTAGCCGTATACGTGAGTCCGCCATTCATCCGCTGAGAGGCGATAGCCACCGCGGCCGATGACGAAGGCGAACTCTGCCTCGTAGTCAGGCTCAGAGGAGTTTACGGGCAGGACGATGGGTGCGCCGGGTCCGATGATGGCGGTAGGCAGCTTCAAGAACACGACGGGCGATTTTGGAATCTGCAAGCGGGCCTCGATGGCGTGGTCGCGGTAGTTGAGGCCAATCAGGAAGATGCGTGGCGGGTTGGGCAGGGGCGCCAGCAATTGGACTTCAGCGAGCTTGAATAGGGGGCAGGCGCGGTCCTCCGGAGGCTGAGTGATGCCTGCGGTGATGACGTCGAGAGCGGCATGGAAGCCGGCGCCGATGAGGCCGAGGATCAGTCCCGAGGGCTCGTCAAGGGATCCTGTGTAGGTGTTTCCATCGCGAGCGATGAAGGTAACGAGCTTCATGGGGCCTCCGGAACCGGTTATGGAGAAGAGCGATCGCAGCGATCAGGCGGCGGTCCATCCGCCATCGATAGTGAAGAGGGAGCCGGTGATGAAGGCGGCTTCGTCCGAGGCCAGATAACGGACCATGGATGCGACCTCCTCCGGCTGGCCGAGGCGGCCGATGGGCTGCCGGGCACGGAGCTCGGCGCGCATGTCTTCCTTGTTGTGCTGGTGGAATTTTTCAAGATAACCCTCGACGAATGGCGACTGCACGGTGCCAGGGCAGATGGCATTGACGCGAAGGATCTTGGGGTACTCGACGGCGAGCTGGCGGGTCATGGCGAGGACTGCGCCCTTGGTGGTGCAGTAGGCGAAGCGCTGTTTGATGCCGACCAGGCCGGCTACAGAACCGATGTTGACGATGTTGGCGATGTGTTGGTCGCCGGCGGCTAGCAGCAAGGGCAGAAACGCGCGGGTGACCATGTAGACGCCCCGGACGTTGACGTTGAAGAGGTGGTCGAAGTCCGCGGGATCAGTGGTTTCGATGGAACCAACATGGCCGATTCCGGCGTTATTGACGAGAATGTCGAGGCGCTCGAGGCGGGCGACGGCGGCGGCGATGGAGTCGGCGTTGGTAACGTCGAGGGCCACGGCCTTGGCGGAGCCGGTGGATTTTGCCAATGCCTCGGCGGCGGCAAGGTTGACGTCGGCGATCCAGACGAATGCGCCGGCGCGGACGAGTTCCTTGACCGTGGCTTCGCCAATGCCGCTGGCGCCGCCGGTGACCAGGGCGTGCCGGTTGTCGAGCCGAAAGGGCTGGGGCTGTGACTGGGGTTGGGGCGGGGCAGGGGTCGCAGGAGGTTCATGCTTGGATTGAGTCGGTTTGATCATGTAGTGGTGTCTGGCCTGATTCAGAAGTAATAAACAAGTATACCTGCGCGGACGGCACCACTTCAGGTGGATTGCTGATTGCGGAACTGAGCCAGCACCTTGAGATAAGCGCGGGCGGTTTCAGTGATGGTCTCCGGGTTTCCGGCATCGACCGCCGCAAGGTTGACAAGGTCGCTACCAACGCCGAGGGCACGGGCTCCGGCGCTGAGGAATGTCTCAGCGGTTTGGAGCGTCACACCGCCGGTGGGAATGAGTTTGAGATGCGGGAAAGGTGCGAGCAAGGACTTGAGGTAGCTGGCGCCTCCCATGGCCGAGCAGGGGAAGATCTTGACGTAGTCCGCGCCGGCATTCCAGGCGGTGATGACTTCAGTGGGGGTGAGCGAACCGGGGATGGAGAGCTTGCCTTTGCGCTTAGTCATCTCAATGACCGCGGGATGAAGGCTTGGGCTGACGACGAACTCGGCTCCGGCATCGATGGTGGCTTCAGCTTGTTCGGCGGTTGTGACGGTGCCGGAGCCGAGCAGGAGCTTGTCGCCATACTCCTTCCTGAGCTCCTTGAGCACATCGATTGCGCCGGGAACGGTCATGGTGACTTCGACGACGGTGACGCCTCCGGCGATCATGGCCTTTACGACGGCATGAGCCTGGACGGCGTTCTTGGCACGGAGGACGGGAATGAGTCCGACGCGTTCAATGGTTTGGGCAGTCGTTTCGGACATATGCTCCTCGATCCTGCGATTTGGGCTACCTAGCAATCCGGGCTGAGCCGCCTTTGAGGATGCGCTCGACTTCTGCCAGGGTGGCCATACTGGTGTCGCCGGGGGTGGTCATGGCGAGGGCGCCATGGGCTACTCCGCAGCGGACCGCCCAGTCAATGGGTTTGCCGGCAAGAAGACCGTAGATGAGACCGGAGGCAAAGCTGTCGCCTCCGCCGACGCGGTCAAAGATGTCGATATCCCGCTGGGGCACGTGGACGAGCTGGTCCTCGTAAAGCGCGATTGCGCCCCAGGCGTTGCGGCTGGCCGTCTGCGCGGTACGCAGGGTGCTGGCGATGAGCTTGAGGTTCGGGTAACTGGCAGCCACTTCGCGGAGCATGGCTTCATATCCGTCTATAGGCAGTTCGGCGAAGTCGTCGGTGACGCCTTTGATATGGACGCCGAGCATGGCCGAGAAGTCTTCCTCGTTGCCGAGAAGAAGATCGACCTTGCGGACCAGTTCGCGGTTCACTTCCTGGGCCTTGGCGTTGCCGCCGATGGATTTCCAGAGCGAATCGCGGAAGTTGAGGTCAAAAGAGACCGGGGTACCGTGGCGTCGGGCGGCGTCCATTGCTTCAGCGGCAACTGCGGCGGTGGAGGCGGACAGAGCGGCGAAGATGCCGCCGGTGTGGAACCAGCGGGAGCCATTTTGCTGGCCGAAGATGGATTCCCATTCGAAATCGCCTGACTTGACCTGGCTGACGGCAGTGTGGCCGCGATCAGAGCAGCCTGCCGCGGCGCGGACGCCGTAACCGCGCTCAGTAAAGTTGAGGCCATTGCGGACGGTGCGGCCAACGCCGTCGTAGGGAACCCACTTGAGCAGGGAATAGTCGACGCCACCCTGAAGGATGAGGTCTTCTACAAGCCGGCCCACCGGATTTTCGGCCAGGGCGGTGGCGATGGCGGTGCGGAGGCCGAAGCAGCGGCGCAATCCGCGGGCGACGTTGTATTCTCCGCCGCCTTCCCATATCTGGAACTGGCGTGTGGTGTGGATCCGGCTCTCGCCGGGATCGAGGCGGAGCATGACTTCGCCCAGGCTCAGGCAGTCCCAGCGGCGGGAGGAATCGGGAATCAGGATCGAGTTCATGTGGTATTTGCGGCTTCCTTTGAAACTGTATCGCATTTTCCTGAGGGCGGAGTGTGACGGCGGTGGCCGCAGGTAAATCGTCAACCATGATAATGTCTTTTGGACGAGCAGGGCCGGGGGAAATGCCGCTGGGATGGCCCGGGATGATTGAAGGTTCCAGGCAAGGGTGAGACAATTTAGTTGATGACACGAACTAAGTTTGATTTACGCGGGAGAGTCGCGGTGGTGACTGGCGGGACGACCGGGCTGGGGCAAGCGATTGCGCTGGGCCTGGCGGGAGCCGGTGCCGACGTGGTGGCCAGTTCCAGGCGCGAGGAGCAGGTGGAGATGATGGCTGCAGAGATTGAAGCTCTGGGCCGACGGTCGATGGTTGTTGCCTGCGACGTTGCGAATCGGAGCTCGGTGCAGGGGTTGCACGATGCAGTGCTCAGGCAGTTTGGCAAAGTGGACATCCTTGTGAACGCCGCTGGCATTACCCACCAGGCGCCCACGCTGGAGGTGGATGAGGCTGATTGGTCGCGTGTGATGGAGACCAACGTGACGGGGACCCTGCGGGCCTGCCAGATCTTCGGCTTGACCATGGTGGAGGCGGGATATGGACGGATCGTGAACATCGCGTCCCTGTCTTCGTTTGTGTCCTTTTATGAGGTCGCGGCCTATTCGGCAAGCAAGGCTGCGGTAGTTTCTCTCACAAGGTCTCTTGCGATCGAGTTGGCGCGGAAGGGCGTGAATGTGAATGCGATCGCGCCGGGGATTTTCCCAACGCCGCTCAACGCCGGTCTCGTTGAGGGAACTCCGCGTGGGGAGGAGCTGATTCTTCGCACGCCCATGGGCCGATTCGGAGAGGCGCATGAATTGGCTGGGACGGCAATCTTCCTGGCCTCAGAGGAGGCTTCGTTTGTGACCGGACAGGTGATTGCGGTGGATGGAGGGTTTCTGGCGAGCGGGGTGAATCAGTAGCGAGGGAGTAGGGAGTAGGGAGTAGGGAACAGGGAAGAGGGTGAGAGCGCCGCCCTATACTTATTCGGAGTCCAGGAGCAAGTGTTGCAATGAAGATTACAAAGGCAACCGTGAACATCACTTCGCCGGGCAGGAACTTTGTCACGCTGAAGATTGAGACCGATGAAGGCATCCATGGGCTGGGCGACGGCACTCTGAATGGCCGCGAGCAGTCGGTGGCGAGTTATCTTACGGAGCACGTAATTCCCTGCATCATCGGCCGCGATCCATTTCAGACTGAAGACATCTGGCAGTATCTCTATCGCGGGGCATATTGGCGTCGCGGGCCGGTCACCATGTCGGCAATTGCGGCAGTGGATGTGGCGCTCTGGGACATCAAGGGCAAGGCGCTGAATACGCCGGTTTATAACCTGCTGGGCGGCAAGAGTCGCGAGGGCGTGCTGGTGTATGCGCACGCCAACGGCAAGGATATGGATCACGCGCTGGAAGATGTGGCGCGGCACAAGGAACTGGGCTTCAAGGCGATCAGGGTGCAAAGCGGGATTCCCGGGCTGTCGTCTACTTACGGCATCTCGAAGGGGCCGGGACGATACGAGCCTGCCGAGCGCGGTCTGCCTTCGGAATATGAGTGGTCAAGCGAGCTTTATCTGCGTCACGTTCCCAAGCTGTTTGCGCGGGTGCGCGAGGTGTTTGGCGACGAACTGCACCTGCTGCATGACTGCCACCACCGGTTGACGCCGATCGAGGCGGGACGGCTGGGGAAAGAGCTGGAGCCGTTTCACCTTTTCTGGATGGAAGATCCGACGCCGGCTGAGTTGCAGGAAGGATTCAAGGTCATCCGCGACCACACGACGACGCCGATTGCGGTGGGCGAGGTGTTCAATTCGATCTGGGACGCGCACGACCTGATTCGCAACCAGTGGATCGACTATCTGCGCATGACGATTGTGCATGGGGGCGGGTTTACCCATTTGAAAAAGGTTGCCGACTTTGCCGCGCTGTATCACGTGCGCACAGGATTCCACGGGGCGACGGACCTTTCTCCGGTGACGATGGCCGCGGCGCTTCATTTCGACACGGCGATTCATAACTTCGGGATCCAGGAACTGATGCCGCACACCGATGAGACAGACGCCGTGTTCCCCCACCATTACAGCTTCAAGGAAGGGATGATGGTTCCGGGTGATGGGCCGGGGCTCGGGGTTGAACTGGACGAGGCGCTGGCGGCAAAGTATCCCTATCATCGGGCGTACCTGCCGATCAACCGGAAGCTGGATGGGACGCTGACGGACTGGTAGTTTGCCTTGGGTGGAACGATGAACAACCTGAACAAGAAGGCATTCGGCGGACTATTGAACCTTCTGGTTTGTGTGTCCACGCTCATCTTTCTTCCTGCCTGGTCCCTGGGATATTGGCAGGCGTGGATTTTTCTGTTCACGTTCTTCAGTTCGTCGCTGGCTATCACTCTTTACCTGATGAAAAAGGATCCAAGGCTCCTCGAGCGGCGAGTCAACGCAGGGGCAGCGGCGGAAGCGGAAAAGAGTCAAAAGGTCATACAAGGCTTCGCGGCAATCGTATTTCTCACAACCATCGTCTGTCCTGCAGTTGATCACCGGTTCAGCTGGTCGCCGGTACCAACGTATGTGGTCCTGGCCGGGGATATGCTCGTAGTGCTCGGATTCTTTATCGTGTTTCTGGTTTTCAAAGAGAACACCTACACATCAGGGATCATCGAGGTTGCCGCCGAACAGAAGGTGATATCGACGGGGCTTTACGCAGTTGTTCGTCATCCGATGTACGCAGGCGCCATGATCCTGCTTTTAGGCGTGCCTCTGGCTCTGGGCTCGTGGTGGGGATTATTGACCATTGTTCCGATGACAGGGGTTATCATCTGGAGGCTTCTGTGTGAGGAGAAGTTTCTGGCAGCCAAACTTCCTGGATATTCAGGGTACCGAGACAGGGTGAGATACCGTTTGGCGCCATTTGTCTGGTAGGCATTGCATGCAGCGGACCTGCGGAGGAAATTCGATGGGGCGGAAGTTGCGCATGGGAATGGTGGGCGGGGGGCCCGGAGCCTTCATTGGACCGGTGCATAAAATGGCCGCCGAATTGGATGGCCGGATTGAGATGGTGGCTGGTGCGTTCTCGCAGTCGGCCGAGCGGTCGCGCGTGGCGGGCGAGAGTTTTGGGATCGATCCAGACAGGGCGTACGCGGATTACCGGGAGATGATCCAGGCGGAGAGGCAACGGACGGATGGAATCGACTTTGTGGTGATCGCGACGCCGAACCATCTGCACCTGCCTGTGGCAGAGGCTGCTCTTGAGGCGGGGCTGGCGGTGATGAGCGACAAGCCTGCGACAGCAACGTACGACGAGGTGCTGGCGCTGGAGGCGGCGGTAGCAAAGGCCGGAGTGCCTTATGGGTTGACGCATACGTATGCAGGTTATTCACTGGTGCGGGAGGCGCGGGCGATCTGCGCGAGCGGGCGACTGGGAGCGATCCGCAAGATTGCGGTGGAGTATCTGCAAGGGTGGCTAAGCCAGCCGCTAGAGAAGACGGGTCAGAAGCAGGCGGCGTGGCGCTCCGATCCTGTGCTGAATGGGCCAGGAGGCTGCATTGGAGATATCGGGACTCATGCATTTCACCTGACGGAGTACGTGACCGGGCTGAACGTGACGAGCCTGCATGCCACGCTGCGGACGGTCGTAGCAGGCCGGCAGCTGGACGACGATTGCAATGCGGTCTTGCGGCTGGAGAACGGGGCGAGCGGGGTTCTGATGGCATCGCAGGTGGCGGCGGGCGAGGGGAATGGGCTGCGGCTACGGGTGTATGGCGAGAATGGATCGATCGATTGGCGGCAGGAGGACCCCAACCGGCTGCGGGTGAAGTGGCTGGATGGACCGGAAGAGATTCGTCATGCGGCGGGAGGTTATCTGGGCGCGGATGCGCGCGCCGTGACGCGGCTGCCGGGAGGACATCCAGAGGGGTATATTGAAGCGTTCGCCGTGCTCTATCGAGAGTTTGCGGATGCGTTGATCGCATGGCGGGCGGGCAAGCCAGATCCGCTGCCGGCGACGCTGCCGGGGATCATGGCTGGGGTGCGCGGAATGCGGTTTGTGGAGCGCGCGATTGAGAGCAATCGACTGGGAAGCTGGGTTGAGTTCTAGGGCATTTTCACTTCACGAGCTGATATTGCATTGGCATGAAGGGTGGCTTTTTCTTAGGGAAAAAGCCACTCCGCCGCGTGGATTCTGTAAACACCAGAAGTGAAAATGCTGTAGGCCGGTCTCGAAAGATTGAAGGAGAGATGGGATGAAGACGATCAAGGGGCCGGGGATTTTTCTGGCGCAGTTTGCAGGGGACGAGGCGCCGTACAACACGATGGAAGGGATGGCGCATTGGGCGGCGGGATTGGGTTTTACCGGGGTGCAAATTCCCAGCTGGGACGGGCGGCTTTTCGATCTGAAGCTCGCCGCCGAGAGCCAGGGTTACTGCGACGAAGTGCTCGGAGTGGTGAGCCTAGCGGGGCTTGCGGTGACGGAGATTTCCACACATCTGCAGGGACAACTGGTCGCCGAGCATCCGGCCTATAACGCCTTGTTTGAGGGATTTGCGCCGGCAGAGTTCGCGGGAAACTTGAAGGGACGCCAGGAGTGGGCTGTGCAACAACTGCTTTGGGCAGCCAAGGCCAGCGAGAGGCTGGGGTTGAAGGCGCATGCTACTTTTTCAGGCGCGCTGGCATGGCCGTTCTTCTATCCGTGGCCGCAGCGGCCGGCAGGGCTGATCGACGAAGCATTTGCGGAGCTGGGGCGGCGATGGCTGCCGATTCTGCAGGCTTTTGACGAGGTGGGCGTGGACGTCTGCTACGAGTTGCATCCGGGCGAAGACCTGCATGATGGCGCGACCTTCGAGCGTTTTCTTGAGGCAGTTGGCGGGCATGCGCGGGCAAACATTCTCTACGACCCGAGCCACATGATCCTGCAGCAGCTGGATTACCTGGCCTTTCTGGATATCTACCACGACCGGGTGCGGGCATTCCATGTGAAGGATGCCGAATTCAGGCCGAGCGGGCGGGCGGGCGTTTACGGAGGCTATCAGGATTGGATTGACCGGCCGGGGCGGTTCCGTTCACTGGGCGATGGGCAGATCGATTTCAAGGCGGTGTTCAGCAAGATGGCGCAACACGACTATCCGGGCTGGGCTGTGGTGGAGTGGGAGTGCTGCATCAAGCATCCTGAAGCGGGCGCAGCGGAGGGTGCAATCTTCACGCGCGATCACATCATTCGGGTGACGGAGCGGGCGTTTGACGATTTTGCGGGAGGCGGTGCGGACCAGGCGCGCAATCGCAAGGTTCTGGGGCTGAGTGCGACTTAGGTAGCCGGCACTTCCGTGTGACCCGGCTGCGGGGGTGTCTAGCGCTGGGAGATATAGAATCCGGAGCGGGAGCGATGCAAGATGGACGCGTTCTCGTTCGGCAATTCATGCTCCGGGCACTGCAGAAGCTGAGGCTGAATTGATGCGAGTCCGCCGCCGGCCCGGCCGATCTGCGGTGGTTTGCCAATCAAGCGGTGATGCCGGCAGAGTGGTAAATCTGGGTGATGTAGCGCATGTCGCGGAGGCCCTCTTCGCCGGGCGACTTCGGTTCCAGGTTGTTCTGCACACAATGAGAAAAATGATCGGCCTCGGCCTGGAAGTGAGAGGGGTCTTGGGACGGGTTGGGCTCGTCGAGCTGCGTGCCGGAGAAGTCGGCGTGCAGGTGGAGTCCATCGTAGGAGAAGGCTTCGTCGACTTGAAGCCAGCCCTTGGAGCCGTGGACGCGGTAGTAGCCTTCCATGGGTGCGCCGTAGGTGGTGTTGCACGCGGTGACGATTCCGGACGGGAAGCGCATGGTCCAGGAGACATTCTCTTCAACTTCATTGAAGCGGCCATCGTGGTCGATGGTGGAGACGAAGGCGGCGATGTGTTCGGGTTCCTCGCCGGTGAGATAACGGCAGGCGTTGAGGGAGTAGATGCCGACGTCGAAGAGCGGGCCGCCGCCAGCAAGCTTCTTGCTGAGCCGCCACTCGCCGGGTGCCATGTTGAAGCCGAAGGTACTTTCGATGGCCTGGACCTGGCCAAGCGCGCCGTCGCGGATAAGCTTGATGGCTCGCAGGTTGGTGGGCTCATAGTGGCAACGGTAGGCAATCATGAGCTTGACGTTGGCAGCCTTGCAGGCGGCAATCATCGCTTCGGCTTCAGCCACGTTGGTGGACATGGGCTTTTCACAGAGCACATGCTTGCCGGCCTTGGCAGCGCGGATGGTGTACTCAGCGTGCATGGAGTTTGGCAGCGCCACATAGACGGCGTCCACGGCGGGGTTGCGCACGATCTCGTCGAAGTTTTCGTAGTTGTAGATGGAGCCCGAAGGGACTCCGTATTGAGCCGCGATGCGGTCTGCCTTGTCGCGGTGGCCGCTGACGAGAGCGGTGGTTTGCGAGTTCGAGGTGTTGAGCGCGCCGCGCATGAAGTGGTCCGCGATGCGGCCGAGGCCGATGACGGCGTAGCCTACCTTTTTTGTTGGGGCCTGGGCGTTGAGAGCAGGCGCGAAGCGGGCGGCGAGGCTGAGCGTTCCAAGTTTTGCGAAGTCTCTGCGAGTAAGCATCATGGCTATGGATTGTACCTTCCATTGGGGAAGGTTGGCCGGGGTTGGCGGCGGGGAATTGGCAGGCGATGTGGACGAATCGAGGGGAAGGGCAAATTGGTCTAGGGCGCGGACGGCTCGGCAATGGCGGAGGACTGCGCTATGTTTGGCTTGGGCGGCAGGACCATCATCGGAAACTCCAATGCGCCGGTATGCCCGGTGTTCGGGTCCATGACGCCGGCGCGCAGAAAAACCGGACCGGCGGGGAGATCCAGAATCTGACTCATTGCCAGACCGGTTCTGAGGAACCGGTTGTATTGAGCATTGGTGAAATTCAGCGGGAGGGTGGCGTAGATGTCGTTGTAGGTTTTGCCGTCGGCGTCATAGGCGGCGAGGATGGCGTCCACTTCGCCGTGAACCCCGCCGCCCGCAGCCGGGCTGAAAGTGATGCTGTGGAGATCCACCTTCCAGTGGAACTCGTAGCGCACGACCGGCCCCTTGATTGCGGCTGTATTGTTGCCAATTCGGTCAGACGGCCGGTTTGGATCAGGCTGAATGTAGGCCTGTGCGGTCTGCAAGCTGAAGGGAATCTGCGTGGCGTCTGGAGCGCCGCGCTGCATGACAGCCCGCAATGGATTGGACTGCACCAGCACCGACCGCCCGGTAGACCTGGATGGATCTTCAGCGTAGTAGCCGCGGCGGTAATCGAGCTTCATGTCTGGAGCACTGACATGGATTTGCAGTTTGCGAAGAGTGCTGTCGTAGCGCTTGTCCTTGGGCGAGTAGGCCAGGGTGTAATAGTTTTCCCCGATCGACTCGACTTTGGCCACGGCACCGGAAAGGCCGTTGGTATTGTAGATGGCGCGACCTCCAGTGGCCTCGGCGAGGTTTTGGATGGACATGTGCACCCCCGCCTCGTTCATCTGCTCGGCCATGTCCTCCCTGGCGAATGCGTTGCCGTTCCCCGCGCGCGCATAGGCCGAATTGGGGCTGTTGGCGTCGTAACCGGGTGGCGTTATCAGTCCGCCGGCGGCCACCGGATAAACGGCGATTCGCCCGACTGTGAGGACTTGCGAAAGATTTCTGAGCTCCTTTGTGTAGTCGACACGGCTGGTGACGCTGGTGACGAGTGAGAAGTCAGGGTTGATGGTCCATGGGATCGAACCCGCAAACCAGATGAGGTTCTTGCGTCCGGGAATGCCGGCCAGGTACACGCCGAGAGCGTTGAGAGTGTCGAGCGTGTAGCGGATTTGAAGATCAGAACCGGAATTGGCCACATCGTTGGAGAAACGGTTGAGGCTGGCGCGCGTTGCCGCCACGCTGCTGGCGAGCGGGATGACCTGGCCTCCGAGGCGCAGACCTTCGGTGTTGACGCCGCTCTGTCCTGAATCAATGGGTGAAGCGGTTGGGTAGGACCTTCCGTCGAGGGCAGCCTTCAAAACCGCGGGGTCACTGGTGAATCCTTGAATAAGCTGGAGTTCGCTGCCCATGGTGAAGATAGCAATGTGGGTTCCAGCCGAGACCTGCTTGAGGTAGTCGAGGATCTGGGCACGGACATAGGCTTGCTCGGAGGCGGGCGTGTTCAGCGCATCGAGAAGCAGGACAATCAGCGGGCCGTCGGCGGGCGGAAATGCCACGTTGGAATGAACGTCGGCGGGCAGCGTTGGAGCGGTCTGGCTTGGCCGCTTGGGCGGCAAATCGCTCGAACTGTGCTGCTCAAAGAATTCGATGTTCTGGGGGACGCCGTTTTCAAGAACCTGAAAGCTTGATTTGTCGAGGGACGTGATGGGCAAGCCGTGTTTGTCCGTCACGATGACATCGACAACCACGTTGCGGACTTCTTGCCTGAGGGTGACGACGCTTGTATCCAGGCTTGGATCCGGGGATTTCACATTGACTGCGGGGTCGGAGGACTGTGCCAATAGCGAAGGAGATACAAGAAGCAGTGGAATCAAGAGAAGATGTGCTTTCATCGTGTTACTCCTCTGACCTTGTGCACCAGTCGAACCCTGGTCCATGTTACGGCTTTGCGGCTATCGCGACGGCTGGTACAGTTACGGATCCCATTCGGCCTGAGTTCTCATCAACTACCACAATGCGCACTGACCCGACACCGGGCGCAACTTCCAGTACCTGATTGAAAGGGATTCCTTCCTGCAGGTACTTCTGATAGGTGGCGGGTTGCAATCGGAGGCCCATGGACTGGCCGGTAACGCGAGCCTTTGTGCCGGAGACTTCCCGCTGCACGACGTAGACATCGAGCTTGTCTGTCCAAAAGGCGTCCGTCTGGGCGATCTCAAGATCAGTGGCTGCGATGCCCAGTTTGACCGTATGACCATTGGTCAGGGGCACGGGATCGGCGGTCAGGGCGATCTCGGTGGCATCCTCAGGTTGCATGGCCGCTTCGCGGAAGCGCTCCTTCAAGGTTGCCGGTTCCTGACGGTAGAGGTAGCCGGTGCGGTAGCGCAGATTGACGTCCTTGTGACCGGGAAACTTGACGGTGATCAGGTGGTATTTGCCGTCGGCGGCCTGTGCAGGTGTGAAGCTGAGCAGATACGTGGCACGGCCATCGGCGGCCACGCCGTTGAGCTCGCCGATGATGTCGCTGGCACGGCGGAAAACATGACCGCCGGTGGCATCGGCCAACTCGCGGTAGGCACCCTGGATGGCGTGCTCATCCTGCTGCATCTGGGCGAAGGCGCGGCCGGGCTGGAGGGCGCGGCTCTGATCGACATTCACGTCCAGGCCCGAGCTCATCTCAGGGCCTGCTGTGGCCGCTGTGATCCTTGGGTCTGGTGGGATACCTGCCGGATTTACTTCCACGTTGCGGGTTCCGATGCTGGCATCTATGCCGCCAGCTTCAAGTCGGGAAGCGTCGAGCGGGTAGACGCTGACATGAGCATTGTTCATGGCCTCCTGGGTGCGGAGCGAGTCAGCATTAATAAACCTGTCACCCTTGTCAATGTTGAGCGCGGAGTTGTTCCAATCGGCGAGGACGTTGTCGCTGGCGATCCAGACGAGGCTCTTGTGGCCGGGGACCGCGGCCAGGTGGCGGGCCACATCGACGAGGCCCTCCAACGCACTCTGTCCGGGATGGTCGCCCAGCGTCTTTAGTCGTGCATCGAGGGGCGTCAGATTCGATTGAGAATCAACCTCGCTGAGGCCGTTGACGGTGACCAAGTCCGATGGCTTGGCGACGTACTCCATCGATTGACGATTGCGCTCTTCCTGCTCATTGGCCAATGAGATGGATTGTGCGCTGGGTCTGAATTTTGCCAGAGTGGCAGCAAGCAGAGCGTGGTCGGTGGTTGGCTCCTGGATGACCCGAATGGTGCCGACCTTCATGGCAAAAAGGCCGACGCGCTCGTCGCTTTGGAGGTTCTGGATGAAACGGACCATTTGTTCGCGAGCGTTGGTGAGGTCGTCGAAGGAGAGATTAGTGTCGAGCAAGAGAACGATGGTGTTGCCCTGGGCATCGCCGGTTCCCAATTTGAGAGGGGAGACATAACGGTTGGAGTAGGCGGGCTGCCCGGGTGCGGCGGCAGAAGGCTGCCCGGGAGCAGCGGCTGATGGCGCAGCGGCTGAGCCAAGCTGGGTAAAGGAGCGCAGGTTTACCTTTTGCCCGTTGTCGTAGATTTCGAGGTCTTCCGGCTTGAGGTTGGTGATAGGACGGCCCTTTTTGTCGAGGGCTACGAGGCTAACGTCTACGAGCCGGGCGGTGAGGCGCAGGGTCACGGCTGGACCGGAGGCACCGGCTTGATTGATGGCGGGTGCATCGGGTACGCCGGTGGCGCCAGAGACGGTGATCTCAGGAATTACCGGCTCCGGCGGAGGACCGGGCAAAGGAGCAACACCGGTAACGGGCTCTGCGACCGGTTGCGGTGCGAGCGAGCTGGCCTCAACCGCATTTTCATTGGCGGGCTTGGCGGTGTCGGTGGAGGAATTGTTGGACGCAGAGGGAATCGGAGAAGTGGGCGCATGAGCCGCCGCCTCGGCCTCATTGGCAGTGACCACCTTTGCGTCACCGCGGAATAGGTGGAACTGGCGGAACGCAACGTCGTTCAGCAGTCTCTCCTTTGGGCTCTGGGAGATGGAGGAGAGACTTGCTTTCTGTAGGGTGGCGGGGCTTCCGACAGCGCCAGCGGAGGGTAGCGGCGTCAGGGCGCTATGCAGGGCCTTTAGATCAGGGGACTGAGAGAGAGCGATCCCTTTGACGGGGCAGAAGTAGGTTTTGCCGCCAATCTCGACGGGTCCATATTCGACGGCGACATCTGCTTGTGAAATGGGGTTGCCGGGATCAAGATCGGCGAGGACGGTGAGGCGCAGAATGGTTCCGCTGTCGGGGTCGACGGCAATCTGGCCGTGATAGCCCACCTTCTGGGTTAGGACACTGATCTGGAAACCGTAGGATTCTGCGACGCAGCAGAAGCGGACTTCGTAGTGGGATTTCTCTTTGGGGACGGAGTATTGGAAGACGGCCTGGGGGCCACCGCCGCCGAGCTCCCAATGGGACCAGGAGAGGCGGCTGCGCGCGGCGTCGATGAGTACGGTGCCAAGGATGGGGCCAAACTCTCCCCAGGTGGTGAGTCCCTTGTCGGGAGTCTGAGCCTTGTTGTCCTTGTCCGCTCCTGCGTCGACGAATTCCCGGCCATCGCGGTAGAGAACGGTAACCCTGGATTTTGTGACCTCACGCAGTGGATTGGCCTCAGAGAGTTCCTCTTGGAATTGCGACGGGCGGGTCTCAAAGCGCATGGTGTCGCGTGCAGCAAAGAGATTGGGCAACAAGGGGAGGGATTTGCCGAGGTAATTGACGGTGAGAGACAGGATGCGCTGCTGGGTGGTCCGGTCTGGCGTAGCGGTCGCGGGCATCTCGGTGGAGGGAGGGTCAAGGAATGCAGAGGTGTCAGCAAGGACAAGCAAGGCCTGTTTGGATTTTTCGCCGGACAATCGGGCTTCAAACTGCTCGAGCCTGGCTGTGCTCAAGCGCTCAGTGAGTTCGAGACCGGATAGCTGTTTGGCCAGCTCTGCATCCGGTTTGGACTTGGCGGAGGAAAGCACCTGCTCCACCTGTTCCACGGTTACGCGATTGGCAGCGAAGGCCGGTAACGCAATGCCAGCCAGGATGAAGCAAAGTGCCCATTTCCGCATGGCGAGAACCTCGTACATTCAAAGGCAACTACGATAGTGCCACTGGATTGAGCCGAACGCGAAGCCCCTTGAATGACAGAGGGCAGGGGGACGGCTGAGCCGCACGCACCGTTAGTCATTCTATAGACTCCAGGGTCGATTTGCGGTTAGGGCTTTATTGCACGCTCAAATCGCCGTCGGCGTCGACGACCAGGGCGTCACCCTGAATCTGGACAGAATGGATTTTAAGCTTTTCGAGAGCAACCTTGTATCCGGACGAAGCGGTCGAACCTTCGAGCGCGCTGCGGAGAAGATCGGCGGCATTCACCTTCATGGATGAAGGAATCTGGTGGCTGAGAAACGGGGTTAACAGGAAGTTGAGCTCCTGATGGTCACTGACGCGATCCACACGGGCATCGCGGAAGCCGACGGTTTCGCCCTCGCCATCGGGGGCCAGAGAGACCTCGGCCGGTAGCGTGAGCGTGATGCCCAGACAGGCGCCGCCTACCGACTTGCCGAGCTTGGCGTGGGTCTTGACCTTTACCACGATGCGGTCGTCGACAAAACGGAGTTGGGGATCCTCAGCGTAAACGGAGCAGGCGGAGCTGGCGCTGCCCTTGAGATAGTAGCGGCCGTCGGGGCTGCTGAAGAGCTTCTGCTTCAGGGTTCGTTCGATGGCATCACGGCTGACTTTAAGCTCAACGGCGCGACATTGAGTGAGCGCGGCAGCAAAGAGCAACAGACCGACAGCCAGCGTTCGCCATGATTTGGTCATACCTTGCTATTGTAATAAGAGATACAGAAGCCGATTCGTCTGGATATCGCCGGTTGAGGCGGTTCAGCGGGCGAATGGTAGAACCGGAGAGGCAGAAGCGTTGTAAATTAAAGGACTATGGCACAAAGACATACAGGTCATTTCAAGCTCGAATTATGTGCCTGCGAATTGAATCGTCGAAACCTCATTTTTCTATTGATTTTTGAAGGAAAAATCCGTAAAATAAGACACTAGAGTTACCTCTGGACTGACAGGATCCCCCAGCCCGTTTCCGAGGATGTCAGAGCAAATCACCAATTTCTAAGGAAACCAAATCGATGGCAAAGCGTCGTGGAAATCCAAATTGGGGCAAGCCGGAGCCCATCGGCCCGGTTGTGCCCACAGTGACCTCCTTCGAGCAGATTGTGAAGGAGTTCAAGCTCAGCCCGGATCAGTACATCCGGTCTACCCGACTTCGGGAATGGGCTCGCCGGAACAAGAATTCCAAGTATATCCCTGAGGCGCTTCTCGAGGCCTGGGGGTTTGAGATCGAATCGACGTTGTAGGCCGTTTTTGCTGTTTTTTTCAGAAGCGCCGCCTTTGTGCGGCGCTTTTGCTGTTTGGGGCGGTTTTTTCTGCAATCTGCAAGAGGTTGAAGATGAGTTAGAGGGTTACCTCAGGGAGGTGAGGTTGATCTTGTCGACCTTGATCTTGCGCCGTCATCGAGATCGAAGAGGTTGGCGCGTTCCTCGACCGAGTATTTGCGGATTGGCTGGTCGAGATCGAACATGCCAAAGCGGACATAGATGGCCCACCACCAGCTATCGACCTCAAAACCCTTGCAGCGCAGCGCCCCCTCGTTGATCGACTTGCTCTCGTCCACCACCGCGGCCATATCCATAGCCGCCACCTGGCCGATGCCTTCGCAGTCCGCGCAGATCGTTGTAAGAATAATAGCCAGGAGCGGGCAGACGCGGCTCGCCCAGCCTGAAAAACAGCACACGCAGCAACTGTGCCGTGTCGGTCACCGTCGCCACGGTCGAGCGCAAATTGCCGCCCAGCCTTTGCTGGTCAACAATGATGGTCGCCGAAATGTTTTCCAGCAAATCGGCGTCGGGCTGGCCGTAATGGGGCATGAACTGTTGCGTGAAAGCCGGATAGGTTTCGTTGATCAGCCTTTGGCTTTCCGCCGCGATGGTGTTGAAAACCAGGGAGGACTTGCCCGAGCCCGACACCCCGGTAAACACAGTGATCCGGCGCTTGGGAATATCGAGCGAGACGTTCTTGAGATTGTTCTCCCGCGCGCCGCGGATGGTGATCGAACCGTAGTCGGGGTAGGCCGTCGGCTGGTTCTGTCTCATCTTATTGAATCTCATCTTATTGAACTCTGGCGTGAAAGCTTCCCAGACTTGCCCACATCGCCCCCCGCTTCTGGTGAACTTCAAGTGACTGATCCGCCTCCACCACTGCTCGGAATTGCACCTCAGGGTCTACCGTTTCTTCGCCGGTGGGCCATTCTGGGCCACCGCGGCCTTCACGAGCGCCTTGAACGCGCCCGCGTCGACCTTCTCCCCCTCGTGGATGTCGATCGCCCTTCGCGTGTTGCCTTCCAAGCTGGAATTAAAGAGGCGCGATGGGTCTGGGATCCTGGCCCCCCGGGCGAACGTGAGCTTCACAACCATTGTGTACGCCTCCCCGGTGCAGACAATCCCGTGGTGCGACCAGACCGGCGTGCCCATCCACTTCCACTCCTCGGTCATCTCGGGGGCGGCTTCCAGGATCAGCGCCCGCATGCGGGCCAGGGTCTCCCCGCGCCATCCCCCCAGGTCGCGAATCCGCTGGTCGATGAGCCGGGAAGCGGGTTTCCCGGTCGCTTGCTCATGGCTGCTCATGTCTTTTCTTTCCTTTCACAGAGGGTACCTTCTCCATCTTTTCCAAGTGTTGCTCCACTACCCGGCATCGACGTGCCTTGACCAGAAGCGCCGGAAGGGAACGAGCCATGCGTCGAGCTCCATGACCGGCTCCGGTCTCAGTCGATACAGGCGACGCTGCGTGTGGCAAGAATGCGGACGCCGATGGTACGGCTTTGGGGTCGCAGCGCCCACGATGCCACAGCAAGAACAGCAAGGAAGAGAGGGGCGAGGATGTGAAAGGCGTAAATTCCGTAACCGCCGACCGCAGCGCAGGATGCGGCCGCGCCTGTCAGGTCGAAGAAGATGCCGGCATACGCCCATTCCTTAAGCCGCGGAAAACGCGGCACGAGAATGGCAATCGCCCCAAGCACTTTCCAAAATCCCAGGATGGCCATGAAGTACATTGGGTAGCCAAGGACGGGCACGACGCCATGGACGTTGCCCTGAGATTGTGCCACCTGCACGACACCGCCGCTTCCGATAAAACTCGCTACGAGTGCGGTCGTAGTCCAATAGGCAATGATTTTTTGCTTTCATGGTCAGTCCAACCCCCCAACGACACGCTCCAGACTGCCGATGAACTTCTGCCATCCGTAGCTCGCACCTTTATAGTTCGCCTCTTGACCTGGCCGAAAGCCGGACTGCTCCATCCGTACGTGCGTGCCGCCCTCGGCCGGCGTCAACGTCCAGGTGACAACGCTCTCCATTCCCAAAGAACCCCAGCTATAAGAGAGCCGTGAATTCGGTTCGACCGCCAGGACCTCACAGTCTATGACCCCGTTCCAATTCGGCATAGGCGTGGCGCGGAAGTTGAACTTATGGCCGACGAGTGGTTGGAAATCATTCTTCATCAGCCACTCCGCGATCAACGAGTTTTCGGTGAGTGCGCGCCATACCTTTTCCGGCGAATGTGGTATTTCCCGTTCAATGACGAGAGTACGTGTCGGGGGAAATTGGTCATTTGTCCATCCTTTTCAGTAGGTCTTCGAGGCGATCAAATCGGTCGCGCCAGAAGGCGCCATAGAGGGCCATCCAGTCGACTAGCGGGGCCAGAGCCTGCGGACGAGCACTGTAATGGGTTTCACGACCCTCATGTCGGTGGCCCACAAGCCTCGCGCGCTTCAGGATGACCAGATGTTTGGAAACGGCAGGCTGCGAGATCCCGGCGCGGTGGGTTAGCGCGTGAACGGTCTGTTCGCCATCACGTGTCAGCCCCTCAAAAATTGCCCTGCGCGTCGGATCGGCAAGGGCCTTGAAGACGTCGTCCGTCACAGCTTGCATTCCGAAACCATAACTAAGCGGTTATTGATTGTCAAGTAGAAATAAAATCGAAGTTTGTGAAGGGGGCGGCGGCGCTCATGATGAGCATGCTGAAGCCGGCGACCAGGGCGGCCTGACGCAGAGTGATGCCTTCATCGCGATTTGCGGGGTTCGTTGAGCTCACTGAATTACTTTACGAAACTTATCGGGAAAGGTTCCGGCTTAAATGGCGATCGGCAGGGGTTTGCTGTGCATCGAGTCTGATCGCGGGGGCGGCGCATGGACGGTTTTGCCGATTGTGGCTGCGATGGGCGAGAATGGGAGGGTCGCTATGGCGAATAGTCCACGCAGCTTCGAGGCTCCATTTACAGACGTGCCCGGCGCGCTGGCGGAGATCCGCGCGGGGCGCATGGTGGTTGTGGTGGACGACGAAGATCGCGAGAACGAGGGTGACCTGACGCTGGCCGCCGAACACGCGACTCCCGAGGCAATCAACTTCATGGCACGCTACGGGCGAGGCTTGATCTGCCTTACGCTGACCGAGGAGCGCGCGGATTATTTGCGGCTGTTTCCGATGACGCAGCAGAACTCGTCGCGGTTTGGGACGGCGTTTACGGAGACGATTGAGGCGCGCGAGGGAGTCACGACGGGGATCTCGGCGGCGGACCGGGCGCATACGATTCGGACGGCGATCGACGCACGGACGAGTTATACGGATCTGGCAAGGCCGGGGCATATTTTTCCGCTGCGGGCACGGAAGGGCGGGGTGCTGGTGAGGGCGGGGCAGACCGAGGCATCGGTTGATCTGGCGCGGCTGGCGGGGCTGAATCCGGCTGGGGTGATTTGCGAGATCATGCGCGACGACGGAGAGATGGCGCGGATTCCGGATCTGATTCCATTCTGCAAGGAGCATGGGCTGCTGATTCTTACGGTGGCGGAGCTGATCCGCTACCGGCTGCGCAACGAGCGGTACATTGTGCGGGCGGGGGAGAGCAGGATTCAGACGCGGTACGGGGAGTTCCGCATGATTGCCTACGAGAGCGAGGTGAATGGCGGCGAGAGCCACATTGCTCTGGTGCGAGGGGATCTTTGCGAGGGGTGTCCGGCGATGCTCGGCGGCCCGGCAAACGGAGTGTCGGCGGGGGCCGGTTCGGGATTGGATATGGGTTCGGCTGCGGACAGTCAAGGCGGGTCCAGAGCGCCTTGTGCGCACGCGGTGCTGGTGCGGGTGCATACGCGCTGCACGGCAGGCGATGTGTTTGCCGCCGACTGCCATTGCCGGGAGATGCTCGACGAGTCCATGCGCATGATTGCCGAGGAGGGTTGCGGCGCGATTCTCTACCTGCACAATACGTCGCGGGGCTTTGAGGTCGATCGCACACCGGCTCTGGGGGGGGCGTTTGGGGCAGAGGCGTTTGAGGCAGGCGGGGCGGCCAAACCGGTTGGCTCGCCGGAATCGAGCGGCGCCCGGCTGGTGCTGCATCCGGAGTTGCGCGCCCGGGAAGGATCGCAGGCCCGGACAGGGCGGATTCTGCGGGCCATCGGTCTGGGCGGTCAGATATTATCGGACCTGGGCATCCGGCGGATTCGGTTGCTGTCCAATACGCCGATGCACATTCCTGCGTTGGAGGGCTTCGGGCTGGAGATCGTGGAGCAGGTGGCGATCCCTGTTCAAGAATGCAGCCGGGTAGGGTAGGACAGGTTGCAGAACAGGAAATTCTTCAGGCATTTACGCTTGCGAGCAGAAATTGATCAATTTTCATCACTCTGGCTCGTTCAAACCCGGTAAGATTGACAGAACAGTCAGGCGGGAAAAAATCGACATCGTCCATCGTGCGGAAATGCTTATCCGCCATTGATCCGTTCGATAGCGACTACGCTCTCTGAGGCCACCCCATACTCGCACCCCTTTACCCGGACATGGAAAGGTAGGATCGGTTGAGCGTACATCTGGTCAATCCCAGCGACAATTCGTTTGGCACTGCCGTGATTACACCGCGTTGGCTGTTTGTGCTTGCGGCCGCGACACCGCGATCAGCGGGCGATCCAATTCTGGTGGATGAGTCCCTTGAGCAGATTGTGCCTGAGTCCATTCAGGCTGGGGACATTGTCGGCATCAGCGTGCATACCGGCAATGCTCTGCGCGGCTATGAAGTGGGCAGAATGGCGCGCAGCCGGGGCGCCTGGGTGGTTTACGGCGGAATTCACGCCACGCTGTTTCCTGAAGAAGCTTTGGAGCGCGGAGAAGCCCACGCTGTGGTCAAGGGCGATGGAGACGTTGCCTGGGGCAAGGTAGTTGCTGATTGCATTGCCGGCAAGCCGGAGCAAATCTACGACGGTGGACGGATTGAAGGCGGGGAGTTCCTTGCTGCGCGGTGGGACCTGATGGCGCCAGAGAAGTATATGTGGGCCTCGGTGCAAACGATTCGCGGATGCCCGAAGCACTGCTCGTTTTGCAGTGTGTGGCGTACGGATGGACAAAAGCCGCGGCAAAGGAAGTTTCAAAGTGTCATTGACGAAATCGTCAACCTGCGGCGCATTGGATTCAGGTTCATTGCCCTGGCCGATGACAACTTTTATCCTGTGACCCTTACGGATTTGCGTCTGGCACGGGAGCAAAACAACGCGGCCAAACTGGAAGAGCTGACCGCCATTCGCACCGAGCGATTCCAACTGATGGAAGAGCTGGCAAAGCTGCCCAAGGATATGGTGTTCTTTACCCAAATCACGATGGAGGCGGGTGAAGACGGCGAGTATCTGGATGCGATGCATAAGGCCAACATCAAGGGCGCGCTGGTTGGTGTGGAGGCAGTAACGCCGGAGGGGTTGAAGAATGTTTTCAAGGACTGGAACTGTTCTGGCGACGAGTTGGCCAAGCGGCTACAGACCTTCAAGGCGCACGGAGTGCATGTGCTGGGTTCGTTCATCTTTGGGTTGCCGTCGGACAACCCGGCGACCTTCGATGCAACGGTAGAGATGGCGATGAAGGCGGGCGTCACCTTTGCTCAATTCGTGATGATGACGCCGTTTCCGGGCACGGTGGATTTTGCACGCTGGGAGAAGGAACAGGCCCAGAACCCCACCATGGTTGGCGATGTGCCGATTACCCGGTACTGGATGATTCCTACCGCAATCAGGCCCAAGATGTTTACGCCGCATCCGACGATGAGTTCGGATGAGATTCGCGAGCGCACACAAAAAGTGTGGGACATATTCTATAACTGGGGCCCGGTCTGGAAGCGGTCGGCTTGCTGCCCGAACATCACTTCGCGCATCGCGTTCATCTTTCTTTCGAAGCTCTACCGGCAGATGTATGCCGGCACGGGGATTTCGACTGACAGCGCGCGGCGAAAGAAGTCGAAGAGGTGGGCGAAGTGGATAGCGCGTCAGTGCAAGCGACTGTTCCAGGCAAAGCCGATGCCGGAACTGCCGTCGCCCGAGTGGGAGACTGGATTGCCTGCCATGGGCCAGGCGGCGTTTGCCCGCGGTGACGGGCAGGGGCCATTCGTGGTGATCGCGAAAAAATAGCCGGTGTTGGCCGAAGTTGAAAAGGGGGCAGGCTCAGACCTGTCCCCTTGTTGTTTTTGCGCGCCTGCCAAGCAGGGCTACCAGCCGAGGACGTAGGCGAAGATCAGCGGGGCGACGATGGAGGCGTCGGACTCGATGATGAACCTGGGGGTGTTCTCGCCGAGCTTGCCCCAAGTGATCTTCTCGTTGGGCACGGCGCCTGAGTAGGAGCCGTAGCTTGTGGTGGAGTCGCTGATCTGGCAGAAGTAGGCCCAGAGAGGGACGTGCTCGCGTTGAAGGTCCTGATGAAGCATGGGGACGACGCAGATGGGGAAGTCGCCGGCGATGCCGCCTGCAATCTGGAAGAAGCCAAGCGGAGTTTCGGCGGTGGTGGCGGTGTACCACTCGGCCAGCTCCATCATGTACTCGATGCCGGTGCGGACGGTGTGGACATTTTTGACGTCGCCGGTAATGCAATGGCCGGCATACATGTTGCCCAGGGTTGCGTCTTCCCAGCCGGGGACGAAGATGGGCAGATGTTTTTCAGCTGCGGCGAGGAGCCAACTGTTCTTCGGGTCGATTTGATAGGAGGGCTTGAGGTCGCCCGAGAGCAGGATCTTGTACATGAACTGGTGGGGGAAGAAGCGCTCGCCGGCCTGGTCGGCGCGGACCCATTCTTTGAGCACTTCGTTCTCGATGCGGCGCATGGCCTCCATCTCGGGGATGCAGGTGTCGGTGACGCGGTTCATGTGGCGGGCGAGGAGCTTGGCTTCGTCGGCGGGGGTGAGATCTCGGTAGTGAGGGACACGCTCGTAAAAATCGTGGGCCACGAGATTGAAGACGTCTTCTTCAAGATTTGCGCCGGTGCAGGAGATGCCGTGAATCTTGTCCTGGCGGATCATTTCTGCGAGGGAAAGGCCTAGCTCCGCGGTGCTCATGGCGCCGCCGATGGTGACGAACATTTTTCCGCCGCTGGCGAGATGCTTGTTATAGGCTTCAGCGGCGTCGATGAGGGCTGCGGCGTTGAAATGGCGATAGTGGTGCTTGATAAACGAAGTAATTGAAGACATAATCTGTGCGAACTCCCGTACCTAAATTAACACAGTTCAATCAATGTCCTGTGAACGCGTAGAGCCGCGCCGGGAGCGGGTTTTGTGTGCAAAAGCGGTCCGAAACAGGCATTGCATGCGGTGGTGACTTAGGGCTTGTTTGCCTCAAGCAAAGCGTTCAGTTTGGCGATGACCTGGAAGGCGTCGGCGATGTAGACGACGTCGGCTTTGCCGCGGGTCCAGCCGCAGTTGGGGTCGAGGGAGATGGCGCGACGGTCGGCGATGAAGCGCCAGCCGACGACGTGGGGCTCTTCGCCGTGGCAGCAGGTGGAAAGGCCTTTGGCGTGGCGCGGGGTTGCTCCGGTTTGGCCGATCTGGTTGAGGTGGGTGAGGAAGGGAAGCACAGGCTGGCCATCGCCTCCCTGGTCGACGAGCGACTTGCTGCTGCCGAGCGATGCGCCGGCAGCGTGGAGGAAGCCGAGGATCAGGTCGCCGGCTTCGGTGGCATGAGTCTGGCCGTCGGGTTGTTTCTTTGTCCAGCCTGCGCCGGCAACTAGGAGAAGTTTGGCGTCGGGGCGGATGGTTTGCTGATCCTGCCGGGGTTCGCGAAGGCCGGTGACGGTGGTGCGTGGTGCGGGGAGATGAACGGCAACTTCTTCGACGTGGGCCGGGGAGGAGTCACCACAGTAGGCTGCGTGTGTTCCGGCGTCGAGAAGCAGAAACCAGGGGCGGACATCGCGGGTGAGGACGGCTTCAACACGCTGGCGGTAGAACCAGCGGGTGGCTTCGATAGTTTCTTTTCCGCCGATTGAGGTGATGTGAGTGTCAATGAAGCCGCCGAGTCGATGGGCGACGCCGGCAGCGACACGGGAGAAGCGCGCACTGGCGGGGGCGAGCACGATGGTGGCCTGGGCGGCGCGGCAGAGGGCTTCACAGGCGGCGGCGTCGGTGGCATAGCGGGATTGGGCGAAGGGCTCGCTGGAGACGGAGAGCAGGCGGGCTCCGATGGAGGCAAGCGCGTTGGCGGCAGAAGCGGAGTTGGCGGCGATGATGCCGATGGTCAGAGATGCGGAGAGCTGCGCAGCGAGTTCCAGGCCTGCGGTAAGGGCTTCACGCGAGGGTTTGGTCAGGGCGGTGCCGGTTTCGTCTGCATGGGTTAGGACAAGTATCGATTCTTTCATTGCTTCGTTTCCTCAGGGGCTAAAGCCCTTTTCTTTACTTGGGGATGTACGGCACGACTCAAGTGGTGCCCTGACAAAATCTGGAGCCAGCATTGGTTTCTTCAAGCGGCTGTGAGGTCGTGCTCTGACGCGAGATCATTCGGCGCCAATCCACGCGACCAGTTCGGCTGCGATCTGGTCGGGGGCGAGGTCTTTGACTACCCTTGTTGTGCGCTGCTGTTTGGGAAGGGAGACCGAAGCGTAGCTCAGGCCGTTGGCGGGGAGAGATGCGGGTTTGGCCTTTTGCAGCGCGGGCATGATGGTGCGCATGTTGGCCATCCCTACCTGGGGATTGTTGCGCGGCTCGGCGAGGTTGCCCGTGGCCCAACCGAGGACGGCTGGGGCTCCTGCGCAAACGGAGACCTGGTGCTTGCCGCCTTCGACGCGTTCGAGTACTTCAAAGCTGCTGTCGTCGCGGAGCTCAATTTGGTCGACGCCCTGGAACTGATCGGTGATGCCGAGGCGCTCTCCGACTAGCTGGAGCGTGACGCCGGCGCCGCGTGTGGCCGACTCCCAGCCGCCGAAGAGCAGGAGCTTCGCTCTGTCTAGCCCTTGGATTGATGTAATGGCGTCAGCCAGGGCGGCTGCGGTTGCGTGCGCATCGGGAAAGCCGCCGATGGGGCCGTCGATGGGGACCAGCTCAAAGCTGACTTTCTGGGCAACGGTCATCATGACCGCTTGCAGCTTGGCCTTGGGGCCTAAGCTCACGAGCCAGACTTTGGAGCTGGGATTTTTGGCGGCCAGGGCTGCGGCTTCATAGAGCGCGCAGGCGGCCCAGGGATCAAGGACTGCTGGAAGGGCCATTTCGTTTTTCAGGCCGGGGCCGTTAGGGGCTGTGATGGGCTCGAGAGTTTGCAAAGGATCGGGAACGATGCCGGCGCAAACGACGATGTGTAAAGTGTGTGCCATTAGAAAATCCCTCGGGGGCTAAAGCCGTGCCCTTTCAAAGCATCAATGCGTCGAGTTTCAGTTTTCAGCTGAGTGCAGGCCGCCGGCGCCGGCGCGGAACTCGATGTTGGATTGGTTGCCGTCAGAATGACCGCAGTTCCAAAGGCAGGCGCCGCAGTGGACGCACTTTTCTCGTTCAAAGTTGGGAACGCCGTCTGCGCCGTTTGTGAGGGCCTGGCCGGAACACATGGCGATGCAAGTCTTCTCATTGCAGGCGGCGCACAACTGAGGGTCGCGGAAGCTGACGTGATCGGCAAAGCCGGGCATGGCCTGCACTTTGCCGCCCAACAGGAGCGCGTCCTGGTGGGTGATGAGGAGACGGCCATCGAGTGCGATCTCAGGCCAGCCGCGCGCGGTGAGCAGGGCATCGTGCAGCGGGCGTCCGCCTGCTTGCGCTGCGAGCGCCAACTCGGCGAGCAGTTCTGGCTTGATGCCAAAGGTGGAGGAGAGAATCCGTTCGTTTGCGGGAGGGATCTTTGGGCCGAGGGAGAGGCGTCCGCTGGTGAGGCCGGCGAGGGCCATGCCAACCATGCCTTTGACGACGCTCTCATGAAAACCGTTTCGGGCGTTTTCGGCCTCGCGCGCACCACGCTCTACCCAGCTTGCACGGCGGCGGCCCTCATAGGTGGCGGTGAGATTTTCCTGGGTGAAGGGCTTGCCGGCGCGGAGGAGTTCGACGACGGCTTCGGCGAGTTGGGTGCCGGTGGTCCAGGCTTCGTCGACGCCGGAGCCGGTGAGCATGTTGGTCGAGCCGGACCCTTCGCCGATGCGGGCGTAACCGTCGCCGGCAAGAAAGGGTTCGCCGCGGCGGCCCGATTCGTCGAGGGACTTCGCGCCCCAGGAGCGCAGGGTTCCGTCTTTGAGGTAGCGCCAGAGGGCGGGGTGCTGGATGTAGTGCTGGAGATAGCGATAGGCGGTGCGCGATGGGTCGCCGAGCCAGGAGGGTACGAAAATGCCGACCGAGGCGAGGTTGCCGGGATGGACGTAGAGGAAGCCGAAGATCTCCGGCTCGGGGTAGCCGAAGGTGTGCCAAACGGCGCCAGGCTGGAGGGGGGAGTCTTCAGGGAGTTCGATGAGCATCTTCATGCCGAGGGCCCACTCGGAATGGGCGTGGCCTTCAGGCATGCCGAGCTTCTGGTCGATTTGCTGAGCGACAGCGCCGACGGGACCATCGCCGACGACGGTGAGATTGGCGAGGACATCCATTCCGGCCATAAATTCAGCGGTTGGATCGCCAGAGCGGTCGACGCCCTGGTCGGCGAGGCGGAGGCCGGCGACGGCATTGTGACGGATGATGGGTGCGCTTACAGGCGTGCCTGGCCAAATCTGCACCAGGCCGGTGGCCATGAGTTGCGAGCCAACCCACTGGTTGAACTGGCCGATGGAGAGGACCAGGCCGCCGTGCTTGTGCAGGAAAGATGGAGTCCAGGGAAGCTGGAAGGCGTGTTCACGGACGCCGACCAACCGGCCTGCTGTCCGGAGGAGCGCATCGCCGAGACGCATGAGAGTGGAACGGCGGCTTGCGCCGATGGGGTCAAGGAGATAGAGCACACGCTCGTGACCGACATTGACGGCCATGGGAATTTCAGCTGGGTTCAGATCGGGGAAGCTGGTGCGGATGCTCTGGGCGCGAGTGACGACGCCGCTTACACCCGCGGCAAGATCGTCGGCGCGTTCGTAGCAGAGCACCTGCAGGGGCATTCCAGGAGCAACCTTGCTTTCAAATGCGGGGTCATCGGGATGCTCTCTCCATACGCGGGTGAGGGTGGTGAGAAAGCCGCCCATTGCGGGACCGAAGCCTGCACAGGCGATATCGACTTCCAATGTCTGGAGGTTGAACTCGGGTTCAGGCGCAGGTGCATCGGCTTCCCCGGTTTCATGAATGAGACCAGGGACACCTGCGGCGGTTTTGGCTTCCACGGTCACGCGAGCCTCCTCGTTTGCGTGGCCAGTCTGGCTTCTTGGTTTCCCACCCTAGCCGCAAAAACAAAGACGCGGCGAGGATGGGGCACCCAGCTTTTGTGACTGATGCTCATGCGGGATAGTCCAGGGCTTCGGGGATCATGACTTTTCCGACGGTTTCGGCGGCGCGGTCCTTGGCCAGGCGGCAACCGCTGAGACAGGTGGCCAGCTTGTTCTGCAGGCGAAGGAATTCGCCGGAGCCGACACAGGCGGCGCACGGTCCGGCCTTGAGGGGATGGCTGCCATCGGCTTGAAGCACATCCACGGCGAATGCGGTGATGCCGGGCATGGTCTCTTCGTAAAAATCCAGTTCGCTCGAGAGGAAACAGCCTTTGTGCGCTTCGTCTCTCCACGAGGGATGTGGGCTGTAGCCGAAGACCAATTCGGCGCAGATGCGGGAGGCTTCGCCGGCGGCCTGCGCGGCCTGGGTGTGGCAGAGGTCGCTGAGGAACTGCACGGTTCCGGCAAGGCCTTCGGCGACCACGGAATCGTCTCCGCCGCGGGCTTCGAGTTCGAGCACGTCGAGAATCTGATAGCGGGAGGCGAGCAGCCAGCAGAGCGCATCAGCCAAGGCAAAGGTTACGCCCTGGCGCTGCCCGTGATAGAGCTTGCCGCCGTCGGGGTCAGTGGATCTCTGCAGGTAGTTCAGCGTCCAGAGCCAGAGGTTCATTGCCGAGGCAAGAGTGCAGGCGCCGGTTCCGGGGTGATCGGAAGCTATGCGGCGCATCTCGGCGGTCCAGGCGCGGAACTGGGCGAGAAAGACATCGCTGGTCATGGTGACGGTCAACTGACGGCGCTGCACAGCTTCGGGCCCCTCGTAGGTGGCTTCCAGCTGTGCGTCCATCCACTTGTTGGCCAGGAAGCCGGGGCAGTCTTCCGTGATGCCGTAGCCGCCCATGAGGCTTACTGCTTCACGAAGCATGTTAGCGCCGTGGCCGGTGTTCCAAAGCTTGGTTGCGGGACAGATCACGTTGGCCTCGGCGTCGAGCAAGACATACTCGACGAGCGGGTCGGTTTCAAGTTCGGCACGGCGTGGGCTGTCAGGATTGTTGACCCGGAGCGAGAGCAACTCGATGGCAGCCTGCTCGGTTTCTTTGAGAGCTTTCATCTCCGCCCGGCCGCCTTGAACGCCGCGCGCCTGCAAGAGTGCGGTCTTCTTCTTCTCCAATGGATCGAGGGTGTCGAAGAGACGTGCGGCGGCGAAGCCAAGGGAGGTGGCGGCTTCGCCGGTGGCCCACACATCCACCAGGCGGTGGAGCGCATCTTCGCGTTGCTGAATGCCTTGTTCGTAACGAAGCGAGCCGGGCCTGGCGCCCTCTGCGCCGCGGAATCGCTCACGCTGGTAGCGGATGACCGGCTCAACCGCCGAGAGCAGCTTGGCGGCGGTCATGAGGCCGACCGGCACGCGGGTGCGGCGAAAGACCGCTTCGATGATTTCGCTGTGGTTGTAGTTGGGAACGATGACGTTGTCCTTCACGGTGTATCCGCCGACGATGCGGCTGGCGGGAACTTTGAGGCTGAAGATGGGGTCGCCCGTGGAGGAAAGCTGGTGGACCAGCTTTTTGGTCGGCGTACCGCGGTCGAATGCGCCTTCGTCGGTGTCCTCGAGAATGACGACGCAACTGCCTTTGATGCGCGGGTCGTTGGAGTTGACCGCTGCGGTGACGAAGTTGGCGAAGACGATGTTGGTGATGAAGCGGCCGCGCTTTTCTACTTGCAGCCAGGGCTCTTCGCCGTCTTTCCACTCAGACACGGTGACTCTTCCACTCAACATGCCGGTGTCGACGCCGACATAGGGGATTGGCTCAGTGAGGGCGAAGGCTCCGCGCCAGGGCTTGCGATCTTCACCGGCTTGCGGCGGAGCGGCCAGGGTCTTGTAACGGGCTACCTGGTGGGGGGTGCCGCGCTCGTGGATGGGCGACAAAGCCAGAAAGCTGGCGAGGCTGGCAGTGGCAGCGCCGCCGTCGACCCAGGCTAGCTCAAAGGCGCACAGCGCCAGCGCCAGGTTTTTGGGGCCGGAGATGAAGCCGCCTTCTTCCGGTTCCATGAATGCTGCGGTGATGCCGGCGCGATCGAATGCCTCGAGCATGGCTGCTTTGCCTGAAGTCCACTCGTGGGTGTTGCGTTCTCCGGCGGCCACCAGGCGGGCGACGGTTCCGCGAGCTACGCTGCGCGCGGACTGGACGAGCATATGCAGGTCGAAGCGTTCGGCAAAACGCCACTGAATCTGACGCACTGAATCCCCTGGGAGAGTCAGCATGGTCTTCACATCGGGTAAGGCAACAGTGCCCATCGAAATCCACCTCCGGCAGCGTGAATATTGTGCTTGAACGGGCGGGTTGCAGCATGTGACCTGTATCACCTTGGCGGGTAAGCGGTGCGCTGGCCTGAATTTGAGCGATGGAGTGATTCGCCGCACCCCGCGTAACTATTGGCTTTTTCGATGTGTGGCCTGGGTCACATACGGAGCTGAAACGCAGCTTGTATGACTGGGACAGAACCGGGAACCTGCCTGCGACCGGCGAGGGACCGGCAAAGGAGCAAAACCATGATTCACGGATTTAGAACGGCCTGCATGCTCGTGCTCGCCGCTTCAATTGCAGGGCCTGCCTTTGCACAGGCGCCCGGCGCGGACACGTACAAGGCAAAATGCGCCATGTGCCATGGCGCCGACGGATTGGCCGCGACGCCGATGGCGAAGAACCTGAAGGTGCTTTCGTTCAATGATGCGTCGATGATCAAGGCGACCGATGCGCAGTTCATTGCTTCCACAAAGAATGGGAAAGGCAAGATGCCCGCGTACACCGGGAAACTGACCGACGCCCAGATCAAGGACGCGATCTCTTTTATTCGCACGCTGCAGAAGTAGAGAGCGCGCGAGGAAAGCCCTGACCGTGCTATGGGGACCGGGGGAGCAAGGCCGCCAGTCTTTCTCCCCTGAACCTGGAAACGGTAGGTGTATTCGGAGCTGCGATGAAGACCGTTTCCTCCATTACGTTGATCCTGGGTGCGTGTACGATTCTGCTTTTTGCCACGCCTCGTATGACTGCGCAGACCGATTGCCTGAGCTGTCACGCGGATACGACGATGCAGGACGGATCCGGGCACAATGTCGGGGTCGATGCGCACAAGTTTGGCGCGAGCATTCACGGCGGGCTGCAGTGCAGCCAATGCCACACGACGATCAAGGAATATCCGCATCCGGACCAGATCACTCCGGTGAAGTGCGAGACCTGCCACACTGACGAGGCGGCAGGACTGGTTGGGAGCGTGCATGCATCGCGCGCGGAGCATCCCTGCACCAGTTGCCATGGAGATGCGCATTCGATCTATCCCAAGACAGATCCGAAGTCGGCCGTTTATCCACTGAATGTTCCGCGCACCTGCGGGCAGTGCCACGGCAACGATGCGATGGCGAAGAAGCATGGCCTGCCCAATGTCTATCCGATGTACATCGATTCCATCCATGGGTTTGCGCTGAGCAAGGAAGGCTTGCTGGTGGCGGCGAACTGCCAGAGCTGCCATGGATCGCACCACATCTTGAGCCACACCGATCCGCAGAGCCCCACCTTCAAGGCCAACGTTCCGGCAACCTGCGGAAATTGTCACGCGGGGATCACCGCGGACTACGAGGGCGGCGTCCACGGCAAGGCAGTTGCCGCGGGCAAGAAGGATGCGCCGGTCTGCTCGGATTGCCACACGGCGCACGCAATCGAGCAGCCGACGGCTGCAGCTTTTCGCATGCAGTCCACGCCCATCTGCGGCAATTGCCACAAGGAAAAGTTCAGCACCTACCGGGACACGTTTCACTCGCAGCTTGGTTCACTGGGCGGCTACGTGGAGACGGCGCGTTGCTGGGACTGCCACGGGGCGCATGAGATTCTGCCTGCATCCGATCCGCGCTCGCCTGTAGCGCCGGCCAACCTGGTGAAGACCTGCGGCCGGTGTCATGCGGGCGCCAATGCCAGCTTTGTGCAGTATCAGCCGCATGCCAACGCGCGCAATCGCAAATTGAATCCGGCGCTCTACTACGTGACACTGCTCATGAATCTTCTGCTGGTGAGCGTGCTTACGTTTTTCATGATCCACACCCTGCTCTGGTTGATCCGCTCGCGATATGACCAGGTGAAAGCACGGGCGGCCAAAGGAGGAAAGAATGCCTGATCTGAAGCGAGTGGCAGAGGACGGCAGTGAAGTGAGCAGCACAAAGGCGCGGTTCTTCATGCGATTTACGCGGGAGCAACGATACCTGCACGGGGTGCTCTTCACCACGTTTCTTGGACTTGCAGCGACGGGCCTGCCCATGCGCTTTGCGCAGACTCCCTGGGCAAGGCGATTCGCCAGCGGCGTCGGCGGATTTGGGGCGATCATCTTCTTTCACAAGTTGTTTGCCGTGGTGCTGACGATCGCGTTTCTGATCCACCTGAAGGAGATCTTCACGCGCGGAGTGCTGCACAGGGAGAAGGGAATCTTTTGGGGATCGACCTCAATGGTGGCCAACTGGAAGGATGTGAAGGACCTGGTTGGGCATCTTCGCTGGATGGTGGGCCTGGGCCCGAAGCCGCAGTTCGAGCGCTATGCCTACTGGGAGAAGTTCGATTACTGGGCGGTCTTCTGGGGCATGCTGGTGATCGGCTTCTCAGGCTATGCGATGTGGTTTGCGCCGTTCTTTGCACGGTTCCTGCCGGGATGGGCGTTGAATGCGGTGCTGGTGGTACACAGTGAAGAGGGCTTGCTCGCAATTCTGTTCATCTTCTCCATACACTTCGTCAATACGCATCTGCGGCCGGACAGCTTTCCCATGGACATGGTGGTGTTTACCGGCGTGGAAAGCGAGGATGAGTTCAAGCACAAGCGCACGCAGGAATATGAACGGCTGGCCAAAGAGGGAAAGCTGGAGCAGCGAGTTGCAACCGCGGCGCCGCTTTGGCTGGTGAATTTTGCAAAGGTGGTTGGATTCACTGCGATCGCGATTGGATTGATTCTGCTGGTGTTGACGCTGAGCGCATATTTCAGCTGAGCACGCTGATTCAAATTTGGGGGAAGCTAGGAGAGGGCGTGGCTGAGGCTGCACCTTCTCTATTTGTGGTGTTGCCGTAACCAAGCTGTGACTCCAGTCACTGCGGCGTTCTCTGTGGAGGCATCTCCTCGTAAGCGTGAAAGATTTCAAAAAACGTGTCACGCTGTTTGCGGCCTTGTTGGTTGTTTTCGGCGTTTCGGCTTACGCGCAGCACAAGCTTAAAGACGCAGACTGCCTGGCTTGTCACTCCGATGCAACGATGAGCGCGGATGTGAACGGCGACAAGGTCAGCTTGTTTGTGGATCAAGCCAAGCTCAAGCACTCTGTGCATGGCGGCATGTTCAGCTGCGTCGACTGCCACACGGATGTGAAGAGCCTGGTGCACGACGTTCCACCGCAAAAGATCACCTGCGCCAAGTGCCATGCGGATGCGCAAGACGCTTATGCGCACGGTTTGCACTCCAAAGCGATTAAGGCAGGCGGAGCGGCGGCCGCGACTTGCGTGGATTGCCACGGGGGCGCGCACGAGATTCTGAGCGTCGACGACGCCAAATCGCCGGTCAATCATAGAAATATTCCCGTGACCTGCGGCAGGTGCCATGGGCAGAAGTTTCTGGTGGAGAAGAACGGGGAGAGCGCGCAGACGTTTGTGTCTTACCAGGAAAGCGTGCATGGGTTGGCCACAGAAAAGGGATCAACGAAAGCAGCGGTGTGCACGGATTGCCACGGCTCGCACGAGATACTGCCTGCCAACGATCAGAAGTCTCCGATTTACAAGTTCAATGTTCCCGAGACCTGCGGCAAGTGCCACGGCGCCGTGCAACAGACATTCATGCAGAGCATTCACGGTCAGGGCATCAGCCGCGGCAATGGACTGGCCCCGGTTTGCACGGACTGCCACGGGATCCACTCGATCAAGGCGCACATCGATCCCAATTCGTCGGTCTCTGAGCAGAACCTGGCGCGGACGACCTGCGCGCGCTGCCATGAAGGCGTGCGGCTCTCGCAGGAGTTTGGCGTGCAGGGCAATCGCGTATCGACTTATCTGGACAGTTATCACGGGCTGGCTTCAGAGGGCGGGTCGGTGGTGGTGGCCAACTGCGCCAGTTGCCACGGCGTGCATGACATTCTGCCTTCGAGCGATCCGCGCTCAACCATCAACAAGGCAAATCTGGATGTGACGTGCGGCAAGTGCCACCAGGGCGTGACGCAGAAGTTCACGCTCACGAAGGTGCACTTGGACGGTACGCGCTCGAATGACATCGGGTCGATTGCGGTGCGATGGGTGAGGTGGTTTTATCTTGCGCTGATCTTTGGGGTGATCGGAGCCATGTTCCTGCATAACTTCATCATCTGGCGCAGCAAGGCCGCGGCGCGGCGCAGGATGCAGAACCCGAGCATGGTGCGCATGACGACGAATCAGCGCTGGCAGCACCTGGTGCTGTTGACCAGCTTTATCGTTCTGGTGATTACCGGATTTGCGTTGAAGTTCCCGAATTCATGGATTGCTGAAGTGCTGGGCATGGGCGAGCATATGCGCAGCATCATTCACCGCGTTGCGGGCGTGATTCTGATTGGCGCGGGCATCTATCATCTCTTCTACCTTGCTGCGGCAAGGGAAGGCCGGCGGCTGATCTGCGATTTTGTGCCGAGGCCGAAAGACGCCTTCGATGCGTGGGGAACGATGCTCTACTATCTGGGTCTGAGCAAACAGAAGCCGAAGTGTGGGCGCTTCAACTATGCGGAGAAGGCAGAGTACTGGGCGCTGGTGTGGGGCACGGCACTGATGGGCGTAACCGGCATCATGCTATGGGCCAAGGTGTGGGTGGGCAACCTGCTGGCGCGGTGGTGGATTGATGTTGCGACCTCGATCCACTTCTATGAGGCGATCCTTGCCACGTTGGCGATTGTGGTGTGGCACCTCTACCAGGTGTTCTTTGATCCAGACGTGTACCCAATGAACTGGGCATGGTGGGATGGGAAGATGCCGGTAGAGCACTACAAAGAGGAGCACGGGCTGGATGCAGAGGCACTCGCTGAGCAGGGGGCGTCCGGACCGAGAGACATCCATACAGAAGGCGGGGTCAAGCCTACTGCCGATCCTCCGCGAACATAAGTGGCGTGAGAAACAGCGGGCGGCTCCACTGAAGGGAGCCGCCCGGCATCATCATTCGGTTCAGACCCTAAAGGTGTCGGGGCGCCAGTTCTTGATGCGTTCCTTGATCTGCTTGCGGCTCAGGTTTTCTTCAAGCGCTTGCTTGGCAAGCTCGACCACTTCGTCATCGCCGGCAAAGCGGAGGCCGATCAACTGATCCTCAGTGAGGCGATAGATCTGTGCGTGCCACTCGGCTGGAGCCAGCGCCTGCAACCGAAGCCGCTCTTCAAGCCGGATGAGGCGATCCTGGACCTTGAGAGGATAGGCGCGAATCTTGATGACGGGGATGAAGGCCGCGATCGAGAGGATCACAATCCATCCGGTCAAGAGACTGAAGTGGTTGACGACATAGCAGAGGGTGATGATGAGGTTGGCGACGAGAACTGCAGAGAGAACCATGTGGTAGGGAGGATCGAAGCGTGCATGGTTCTTGAGACTTTGTGGGGACGAGTTGCTCATGCGTAGCCTTCATTTCTCTCAGACCTGAGTTAGCTGCCTGAAATTCCTGCGATTCCACGATGGCTACCGCAGCAGCGCCGGGGGTCTGGATACCCAGGCTATCCGGATTCTGCGGGAGAAACGATGGGCCTGTCAATGCAGGAAGCTTGAATCTGGAGGGAGTGTTCATCCTCTGGTACCGGCTGCAGCGGCATGACGAAAGTTTGCGGCAGATCACGGAGGCCATGACGGCAGGGTGCCTGGTGCTGACGGGAGTGCATTTACTCTGGTAACGTTCTCTTTCCGGAGGGCTCCGTCGCAATACGGCGCGGATTGTCTTCCGGCATTTTGCTTTGAGTGAGGCTTCTCGTGAACGGACGATGTCTGCTTGCGCTTTTCCTGGTTTCATGTGCCAACGTCTCAGCGGAAGTTACCCTGCCCAAGATCCTGTCAAGCCACATGGTGGTCCAAAGAGATCTGCCGGTACACGTATGGGGGCTGGCTGCGCCTGGGGAGGGCGTGAGCGTGAGCTTTCGGGGCGAGACGCGGTCGACGAAGGCTGGGCAACTGGGCCGGTGGAGTGTTTACCTTTCGCCGGGCGAGGCGGGTGGGCCATTTGAGCTGAACGTGGCGGGTACACCCGCGGCTGCGGGCGACGACGCAGCGGCTCCCGCAGGGCAGACCATCAGGCTGGAAGATGTTCTGGTGGGCGACGTTTGGGTTGCTTCAGGGCAATCCAACATGGAGTTCGAGATGTGGAAGGCAGCCACGGCAAGCCAGGACCTGCCGCACGCGGCCAATCCGCAAGTTCGGCTCCTGATGGTGAAGAAACGCGCGATCGAGTATCCGCAGGACGACCTGGACACAGAGGGTTGGGCGGCATCGACTCCGGAGACTGCGAAGGACTTCTCCGCGGTGGCGTGGTACTTTGCGCGGGATATCGAGAGCCGGGAACATGTGCCGGTGGGCGTGATCGACTCGACATGGGGCGGCACTGTGGCCGAGGCATGGACGCGCCTGGCCGCATTGGGCCAGGACGCGGCGCTGTCGCCATTATTCGTTTCATGGGCCAAGATGACCGAGCATGAAACGGACGCGTTGCTGGCACGCAACGAGGAACAACGGCTGCGCGACGAAGCCAAGGCGCAGGGCAAGCCGGAGCCGCAGTTCCCGTGGCATCCACAACTCACGAGTTGGGGCCCGGGGATGCTTTACAACGGTATGATTGCGCCGCTGACGCCGTTTCCCATTCGTGGAGTGATCTGGTACCAGGGCGAGAGCAACAGCGCGCTGGCGAGGGTGCCCCTCTACAGCCGCGTGTTTGGCACGCTGATTGAGGATTGGCGCAAGCAGTGGGGCGTGGGCGATTTTCCATTTCTCTACGTGCAGATTTCGAACTTCAAGTCGTCGACGGCTGAGGACTGGGCGGAGCTCCGCGAGCAGCAACTGAAGACGCTTGCCCTGCGCAATACGGCGATGGCCGTGACGATCGACATTGGCAATCCTGACAACGTGCATCCGGCGGACAAGGTGGATGTTGGTTTGCGGCTGGCGCTGGCGGCGCGGGCGCTGAGTTATGGCGAGGACATCAGCTATTCCGGGCCAATCTATCGGCAGGCAACGCCGGAAGGCAGTTCTATTCGCGTGTGGTTTGAACATCACGCGAAGGGGCTTGTTGCAAAGGGTGGGGAACTAACGGGCTTTGAGATTGCGGGGGCGGACGGAAAGTTTTTTCCGACCACGGCCAGGATCGATGGAAACACGGTGGTGGCGACGAGCGATGCCGTGGCCGAGCCGGTGTTTGTGCGTTATGGCTGGGCAAACAGCCCGCAGTGCAACCTGTTCAACGGAGAGGAGCTGCCGGCATCCCCGTTTACTTCGGCGGAGTAAAGGCGGGGGCAGGGCGGCGAGGAAGGTTACTTCTTGGGCGGAATGACGATGGTGGTTTCCTGAAATTCGATCAGGCCGCCAAAGGTTCGCTTCTCCAGCTCGGGTAGAAGTTCATCGACCTTTTCGCGGGTTTCGATGAACTCGATTTTGATGGGGAGATGGTCTGAAATTTCGAGGATATGGGCGGAGTGAATGCGGTGCGTCGAGCCGAATCCGGCAACGCCTTTCAAGGCTGTTGCGCCGTAGACGCCGCTGTGGAAGAGGAAGTCCAGGAGGCTGGTGTAGACCGGAATTCCGTGATGCCTGGCTCCGTCGCTGAGATAGATTGAGACCTTGAGGGCCTGCCCCGAAGTCAACATGCTTGCTCCTCCTTTGCGTTTGTGAGCGGCGGCGCAAGCTCAGGATCGCGCAACGAAGGATTGAAGCACCACCGGAGGTGATTTGGCAAGCTCGCGCCGCACAGGAGCTAAAGAGCCTCGCCCAGCCAGGTGCCACCCCACACGGCGATGAGGCCCAGGAGCATGCTGCCGACCGTGTACAACGCGGCCAGGAAGAAGGCCCCGGAGCGCATGGTGGAAAGCGTCTCCCACTCGAAGGTTGAGAAGGTGCTGTAGGCACCGATGAAGCCTACTGGAATGAAGAATCTCCATGCAGGATTGAGGTCGGCCCGCTTGCCGAGATAGGTGAGCGTGAAGCCGATGATGACGCAGGCGGTGAGATTGACGACCAAGGTGCCGTAGGGGAACTTGATTCCCATGCGACCGGAGATCGTTGAGCCAACCCAGAATCGGGCAATCGAACCGAGCGCGCCACCGAGGGCGATGAACAGGTACTTCTGCAATGATTCTCTCCCTCTTCAGACTACAGGGTTGACTTGGTCATGGAACGGCGTCGGCTGCCAATGGACTCATTCTACCGATCGTCTTTCACGGCGATGGAGGAGGTTCCGGATGGAATCTGGAAGGGCCGCTGAGATTCTGCACTTATGCTTCTTCCCCCGCAGCTGCTGGTTGCTGGACGGGCGACGCCAGGGACTCAATTGCGGGTTTGTGCGGGAGCAAGTGGCGAGGCAAGAAGAAGCTATTTGCAATGAGCGTTGGGATCACTGCGCTGGCAATCACGGCGCCGACCAGGAAGGAGTATTGTGCCTGGGTGATGATCTGGTGATTGAGACCGAAGAGCGCCGAGATCGTGCCGAAAGTGAGGCCGGTGGACATCATGAGGGTGTAGTAGGTGCCCGCATGGCCGACGTGGCGGTGGGCTCGCACCGTTGGAAATACGAATGCGGTCTTGCTCGCCATTTTGGCGAGGAACAGGATGAGCAACGTGGCCGGAGCGGCTATCAAAGCAGGGACGGACACAAATGATCCGGCGCGGATGAAGTAGAAGGGAGTGAGCAGGCCGAAGGTCAAGGTGCGAAGGCGGCGAACGAGCATGTGGTCCTTGCCCACGGTTCCAGCCAGCACAGAGCCGATCATGTAGGCCGGGAGGACGGCCTCACTGCCGGCCCAGACTGCCAGGCCGCCGAGGGCAAAGAGCAGGAAGAGGATGTATTTGGTTTCAAGTTCGGAGACGCGGCCGCCGTATTTCTTGAAGAACCAACGGGTGACGAAGGGGAGGACCGCGAAGACCGCGGCGCAGACGCCAACAAAAATCATGGTCTTGACGGTGAAGGGCGAGAAGATCAAGCCCAGGGCAATCACGGTTCCCAGGTCGTTGACGAAGCAGGCAGCGAGGATGGACTTTCCATAGTCGGTAACGTTGAATCCCAACTCCAGCATGACGGCATAGACGACGGCAACGGAGGTTGTGGAGAGTGCCACGCCACAGAGCCAGCTTGAGCGCATGCTCCAACCCAAAATGTAATGCCCGACAAGCGTGCAGCCCAGAAACGGCCCAAGGAACCCGGCCATTCCCACCAGCAACGCCTCGCGCCATTTCGTTTTGAAAATTACGGGGTCAAGTTCCGCACCGGCCAGAAAGGTGAGGACGATTGCGCCGGTTCCAGCCAGGTACGTGACCCATTGGGTATTGCCGAGCAGGCCGCCAGTGCCGATAAGGGCTCCGATGATGAGCTGGGCCACGGTACCGACAACGATCTCGGAAAGGGCGGTTGCAATGCGAAACCAGATGGCGAGCAGCGTTGCGAACAAAGCAAGACCCACCCACAGTGCAGACTGAACCCATGGATTTGTCATGGACTCATACTCCTCAGGATGTACTCGGGGATCGCGCCGGGATACGGCTCCGCAACAGGATACCCTGTCAGGAGTCATCATCTGTCCGACCGATTGTGCTCGGACAGCGGTTAAGGGTGAACTCCTTCACCACAACCAACACTTCAATTACACGCCTGAGTCCGATTTCTTGTCAACCTTAACACTCTTCCAACACAAGATGAGCCTGAAGGGGGGCTTTGATTCCAATACAAGATGAG
>OBLU010000310.1_pt1 | contig 47491 bp, 41 predicted proteins | sample 1518681 | NCBI WGS metagenome assembly OBLU01 (sample SAMEA3539304, study PRJEB22396) | soil metagenome | biome: tundra; feature: field; material: soil | place: USA | collected 2010-05 | depth 0.15 m
ACCGCCTGCCCAGCGCACGCGAATGCGTCCGCCGCGCAGCGGCTTCGTTCAAGTCACCTTTTCGGCAACTTCAAGAGTGCTGAGACGCTGCCGTCCGACTCGCCTACCCGCTCCAGCACGGCCCGCAACCGCCTTTTCCACCGATCGTCCTAGGCGCGCATGGTATACTGTTAAAGTAGGTTAATAGGAGTGCGGCCTCGTGCCTGGCCCTGTACCTCTCACTTTGAAACGCGCGGATTCCGGACCAAAAGTTGTTGATTCCAGATACTTTGCTAGCCAAGCTATGTGAAATCAAGACTTTACGGAGCGCAAGCACCGCCGGACCGGACCTAACTGCCGCGTTTCGAATACCTTAGGACTTAAGTCCAGGGGGTACCCCATTGAAAGGAGCGCCCACGATGATTTGCCCGCCAACTCACGACAGCAATGGAGCATCCTTCCCCTGCAATCGTCGTCCCCTGGCCCGCGCCCTCCCTAACCCTAATCGAATGAAATATTTGACTATAAACTACATGGAATCAAATATTTGCAGACATCAATTTTGGCATCTCTCTGTAAATAGGCAACTTAAGCCTACCACCCCCCGGGGGGGGTACCTCGAATACGGGACACTTACGCCTTGGAAACGACCGACATCATCAAGTTTCCGCCAGTCATCTCCTTCGGCTTGCCCATGTGCAGAAGAGAAAGGATGGTCGGCGAGATATCCCGCAGACTTCCGCCCGGCTGCAGGCTGATCGTCCCCGTCGGCGCATCCGTCACCAGGATGAACGGCACAGGATTCGTCGTGTGTGCCGTGTGCGGCCCGCCGGTCAGCGGGTCGATCATCATCTCGGCGTTGCCGTGGTCGGCAGTCACCAGCAGGCTCCCGCCCCGCGCTTTCACTGCCCGGTAGATGCGCCCCAGCTCGCGGTCCACTGTCTCCACCGCCTTCACCGTCGGCTCGATCTTGCCCGAGTGCCCGACCATGTCGGCGTTGGCGAAGTTCACAATGATCACGTCGAACGCCGTGTCCGCCACAGCCTTCACCACGGCGTCCGCAATTCCGGCCGCGGACATCTCCGGCGCCAGGTCGTACGTCGCCACCTTCTGCGACGCCACCAGCGCGCGGTCTTCGCCGCCAAACGGCTTCTCAATGCCGCCGTTGAAGAAGTAGGTCACATGCGCGTACTTCTCCGTCTCCGCCACGCGCAGGTTGCGCAGGTTGGCCTGCGCCATCAGGTGCGCCAGCAGGTTGTCCATCGACTCCGCCGGAATCACGATCGGCAGCTTGAAGTTCTTGTCGTACTGCGTCATGCACACGTAGTGAATGTTGTTCGGCACCAAGCTGCGCGGAATCTCAAGATCCAGTTCCGCCGCCTTCGGCAGGTCGAGCCCGCCGTTCAGCGTCAGCCCGGAATTCCGCGCCAGCACTCGCGTAATCTGCCGCGCGCGGTCGGCCCGGTAGTTGAAGTTGATCACCACATCGTTGTCGCGAATCGGTCCCACGGCTTTGCCCGCAGCATCGACGACCGTGAAAGGAGGAATGAACTCATCCGTAATGTCGCTGTTGTACAGCTCCTTCATGCGCTCGACCGGATCCGCATACGCCCCACCGTGTGGATGTCCGGTCACCAGCGCGTCGAACGCCTGGTGCTCCTTCTCCCAGCGCAGGTCGCGGTCCATCGCGTAGTAGCGCCCGCTGACGCTGGCCAGTTCGCCGATGCCGATCCCGCGGAACTGCTGCTGCAACTCGCCGAGATACCCCAGGCCGCTGTTGGGCATGGTGTCGCGCCCGTCCATGAACGCATGCACGAACACGCGTGGCAGCTTCTGCTGCGCCGCAAAACGGAGCAGCGCGTACAGGTGCCGCTGATGCGAATGCACGCCGCCGTCCGACAGCAGCCCGATGAAGTGCAGCGCGCTGCCTTTTTCCTGCGCATGCGCCGCCGCCGCCAGCAAGGTCGGATCGGTAAACAAGCTCCCGTCCGCGATCGCCGTATCGATGCGCGTCATGTCCATGCGCACGATGCGGCCGGCGCCGAGGTTCAGATGGCCAACCTCGGAGTTGCCCATCTGCCCGTCCGGCAGCCCCACAAAGTGGTCGCTCGCCCGCAGCAGCGTGTTCGGGAAGTCGCGCAGCAGGCCGTCGTACACCGGCTTGCGCGCAAGAGCAATCGCATTGCCGTTCGTCTCCGGCCGGTAACCCCAGCCGTCAAGGATAGTCAGAACAATAGGTTTCGCCATGTGTGAATTAAGAATAGCAAGATCGCGCCGAACCCTGTGTGAGGGCCGTCACTATCGACTCTCCGCGCCCGCCGGCTTGCGAGCCGCAGCCGCCTTCTGTTTCCATTCGTCGGCCAGCTTCAGGTCCGCATTGAGCGCGGACCGTTCTCCGCACGCCAGGTCCGCGCGCCGCCGGTACATCAACTGCAGATACTGCATGGCGTCGGCGTTATCCGGCTTCAGTTCGATGGCGCGCTTGAGGTTCGCAATCCCATCGTTCACCAGCGCGCTATTCTCCGCGCGCAGCTTCATGCAGGGAACGTGCAACAGCTTGACATTGCCAAGACCGTCGTCGGTCAGTCCATCCTCGGCGAGGATGCGGTTCGCCACCATGTTCGCCTTCTGCCAGTCGAGGTAGCCGATGGAGTAGATCGCTTCCACATCGCCAGGATCGATCTCCACCACCTTCTTGTCCAGCCCCAGCGCATCATCGTATCTCTGAATGCTGCGATCGAGGGAAGCCGCCTGCTTCATCGCACTCAGATTGTCGGGACGGAGTTTGAGCACCGCATCGAACTCTTCCAACGCCGACAAGGCGATCTGCTTGTTCTCCGGAGTCATCGGATTGTGAGCAGCCTCCGCAGCATACGCAGTGCCAAGGTAGAGATGAGCCAACGCGCTCCCAGGAGCGAGCCGCGTAGCGATGCTGAAACTGGCAGCCGCGTCCGCGTACTGCCCGTTCTTGAACGCGGCCATTCCGCCGTTGATCGCCGCGATCACTTGCAGAGCCGTGTCGTCCTGATCCGGCTCCTGCGCCCAGATCGCCGGTACGACAGCCAGAGAAACTGTGGCAAACAGGATTCCCGCAAATGCCAGACCCAACGACGACTTCATGCGGGAAAGCATAGCAGAGGCGCCCTGTGTACAGCCTGAAAGCGCCTTCGCGATGATTCGCCTTACGCGTAGCTGGAGACGCTGTTCGCGTTGCGCGCGCCCCGCTCTTTGCTGATCGTCTCGACGTAGCCGCTCTCCTTGAGCGCCTGCAGCGGTTCGACCGGCAGCTTACGCGCCTGGCGCCATTCCCTGACGATGGGCCGCACGTCGGTCCAGAAGGCGGTGCGGAAGGTTTCCTCCGCAGCCACCAGGTCGCACGACTGCTGCAGACCGGCCAGTTTCTCCCGGTCCACCAGCGCTGCCTTGGCAAACAGCTCCTGCGCCATCACCACGGTCTGCACCATCGCCTCCATCTTGCCCTTCAGGTTGTGACTCTGGTCAATCATGTACGCGATGCCGCCGGTCGCCTTGGCGTCCGGACAGCTCAGAATCTCGTGGAAGATGCGGAACACCTGGTACGGATCGATCGACCCCAGGGTCAGGTCGTCGTCGGCGTACTTACGGTCGTTGAAGTGGAATCCGCCCAGCGCGTCGCAGTGCAGCAGCCAAGTCACGATCTGCTCGATATTCGTGCCCTGCAGATGATGGCCGGTGTCCACCAGCACCTTCGCCTTCGGGCCAGCGCGCCGGGACAGTTCCAGCGCCATGCCCCAGTCGGCGATGTCGGTGTGGTAGAAGGCCGGCTCAAACGGCTTGTACTCCACCAGCATGCGCTGGTTCTCGCCCAGCGCGGCGTGGGTGGCAGCGAGCACCTCTTCCATCCAGCCAATGCGCTTGCGGATGGACTGCGTGCCCGGATAGTTCGACCCGTCCGCGATCCACAGCGAAACATCCTTCGAGCCCAGTTCGAGCCCGATCTCGACGGAATCCAGCAGGTGGGCCAGCGCATTGCCGCGAATCTCCGCACTCGGATTGCAGATCGAGCCGAACTTGTACTCCTGCGCCTGGAAGAGGTTGGGGTTGATGGAACCCGCCTTCACGCCGAACTTGTTCTCCAGCCGCTTGATCTCCGCCACGTCGCCCTTGCCGTTTGGCAGATCCCAGAGCACGTGGAGCGCGACCGTCGGACTGGCGCCGGTCAGCTTGTTGACCTGCGAGGCATCGGCGAACTTCTCCTCAATCGTCGTCGCCGCCCCCGCCTGCGAGAACTTGCCGAACCGCGTTCCCGTATTCGCAAAGCCCCACGAAGGAACCTCGATCCGAAAGCCATCCAGCGCCCCAAATACCCGCTCGGCCGCATTTTCAACGGCCCCTGTGCCATTCACGCCCATGCAAAACCCTCACTACTACAATTACGGAAATATACTCCCTATTGAAACATTTGTGGAGGAAGGATTGGACTTTCGCAGAATATTCCAGTAGCCGGAACCGCTATGTCGACAGGATGACGTCCAGAAACCGCGGTCCGTGGACGCCCTTGATGCGCGTCATTTCGATGTCGGCGGTCGCCGAAGGTCCTGATACAAAGGTCGTTGCCAGCGAAGCCGTCGCCTGCAGCCGAGCCATCGCCTCCGGAACGGTTTTGACCACGTCCGCCGCCCGCACCACGCACAGGTGATAATCCGGGACCAGCGTCGGCGCCCGCCTTCCCTGCCCCGGGACGTTCTGCAGCACGATCGTGCCGGTCTCCGCGATCGCCACCGTGGACGCGGTAACAACGCCTTCGAAGCTGTCGAGTTCCGTGATCGTCAGGCCGTCATCGACGACGAACTCCACGCCCGTAGGCAGCGGCTCGCCAAGCGCTGCGGCGAGCCCCATCGGCACAACCAGCCGGTGCTTGCCCCGTTCGGCCAGAATCCGGGCGATTGCCGCGCCCACCTCGCCGGACTTCGCCCGCACCACGTTGGCGTCGTAGTCCCGCAGCCGGTCCTCCAGCAGTTCCAGCAGCGCCTCGGGCTCGAGCGACGCGGTTCGCGTGTAGTTGCGCGGCAGCGCCTCCCACTCGCCGCGAATCGCCGCAGCATCCGCGGGAGCCGCGCCAATCGCTGCGCGAATCCGCCGCAACACCTCTTCCCGCGAAGCCGGTTCAGCGCCCATCGTCCGACCCCTTCCCGGCTTTGTCGCTGGCCCGCCTGCCTGCCGCGTCTTTGCCTCGCTGCTCGAACCACTCGCGGAACGTCTGCTTCGGCATCACGTGCAGATCGCGCACCTGCGTCCATCCGCCCAGCATTCCGGGCAGCCACTCGATCCAGCCCTCGCCCTGGCCGTCCTTGCGCGACAGCGGCAACTCAGCCAGGCGCCCCATCTTCTGCGAGGCGCGGAAGACAGCCTCGCTCTGGAAGACCTTGGCCACCGCCTTCAACGCCATCACCTCCGGATTGGCGAGGATGTGGAACCCCGACGATTGCTGCTTCACCACCTTGTTGCGCAGGTGGATCAGGACCTCCGGAATGTTGATCTTCACCGGGCAGACTTCGTAGCAGGCCCCGCACAGGCTGGACGCATACGGAAGACTCTGCGCATGGTGCATCTCCATCAATTGCGGCGTCAGGATCGCCCCGATCGGCCCGGCATACACGCTCCCGTACGCATGGCCGCCGGTCTGCTGATACACCGGACAGGCGTTCTGGCAAGCGCCGCAGCGGATGCAGTGCAGCGTCTGGCGCGACTCTTCATCCGCCAGAATCCCGGTCCGCGCGTTGTCCATCAGCACCACATGGAACGTACGCGGCCCATCACCGCCGGGCGAAATCCTATCCACGCCGGTCCAGATGGAGTTGTACGGATTCATCCGCTCGCCGGTGGCGCTGCGCGGCAGCAATTGCAACAGCACTTCGAGGTCCTGGAACGTGGGCACAACCTTGTCGATGCCCGCGACCGAGATCAGCGTCTCCGGCAGCGTCAGGCACATGCGCCCGTTGCCTTCGCTCTCGACAATGCAGACGCCGCCCGTCTCCGCGACCAGGAAATTTGCCCCGCTCACAGCGGTCTTCACCCGCAGAAACTTCTCGCGCAGGAACTTTCGCGCGGCATCGGCGAGGTCCTGCGGCGTTCCTCCGAGGTCCGGCAGATTCATCTCGCGCTTGAAAATCTCGCGGATCTGCGCCCGGTTCTTGTGCAGCGCCGGCACAACGATGTGCGACGGCTGGTCGTGGCCAAGCTGGATGATCAACTCGGCCAGGTCCGTCTCGTACGCATGAATTCCTGCCGCTTCGAGCGCCTTGTTGAGCTGAATCTCCTCGGTGGTCATCGACTTGATCTTGATGACTTCGGTGGGCGACGCGCCGTTCGCCCCGCTCGCCTTCACCAGGCCAACGACAATCTGCCGCGCATCCTCCGCATCCTTTGCCCAGTGGACTTGTCCACCGGCAGCCGTGCAGTTGCGCTCAAACTGCTCCAGGTAGAAGTCCAGATGGCGCATCGTGTGTTGGCGGATCTGCTTGCCCGACTCGCGCAGTTCCTGCCAGTCCGACATTTCGCCGACCACTTTGGCGCGCTTGGTCTGGATCACCTGGGTCGCGTGGCGGACGTTCTTGCGCAACTGCGAATCGCCCATCAGCGCTTTCGCCGCGACCTGAAACTTCGGAGCGGTCGTCGGATCTAAGGCCGCGCCGCTCATGGCTGGCCGCCTTCTTCGCTGGCCAGAATCTCCGCCAGATGCACCGGCTTCACGCCCGTTCGCTGGCGATGGAGCGCTCCGCCAATATGCATCAGGCAGGAGTTGTCGCAGCCCGTCACGGCCTCCGCGCGAGTGTTCAGAACTCCGCGAACCTTTTCCGACAGCATTGCGCTCGATACCTCGGCGTTCTTGATGGCGAACGTGCCGCCGAATCCGCAACACTGCTCCAGGTTCTCGATCTCCACCAGGTCGATGCCCTTCACCGCGCGCAGCAGCCGCATCGGTCCGTCGCCGATGTGCAGGCTGCGCAGACCGTGGCAGCTCGCGTGGTAGGTGACGCGATGCGGATAGTAGGCGCCGACATCTTCCAGCCCCAGCTTCTGCGTCAGAAATTCGGAGAACTCCCACACCTTCGGAAGCAGTTCCGCCACCGCGACCTGCAGCTTCTTGTCCGCCCCATTCGCGACCGCCCGCTCGGCCATAAGCGGGTAGTGGTCGCGCATCATGGCAATGCAGCTGGTCGATGGGCTCACCACCGCCTCTGCGTGCCGAAACTGCTCGACGAACCGGCTCAGCAGGGGCATTGCCTCCTCCTGATAGCCGGTATTCCAATGCATCTGGCCGCAACAGGTCTGCCCTGCCGGAAACTCGACCGTATGGCCAAGCCGCTCCAGCACCCGCACGACTGCTTTGCCCGTATCCGGAAACAACGTATCGTTATAACAGGTAATAAACAGCGCAACTCGCAACCTTGCTCCCCGCTTCCCCTGGTCCAGCCTCGAATCTCGCCGCTCATCCGCGTCTTACAACTGTCACTAAACAGGTTCCATAAGCCTAAATCGTTGCCGCACTCACGCCCCTCGCTATCCACCTTAGTCCAATAGACAACGTATTTCCATACCAGAAACGGCTCAGGTACGATGGTACCGGTCTAACTCTTATCCCTTCATCGCATCGAGGCATCGTGGGACCGAATCCCCTTTTAGGCGTTATCTTTCACTGGATCGGCGGATTCTGCTCCGCCACGAACTTCATCCCCTTCCGCGGGATCAAGCGCTGGTCGTGGGAGGTCTACTGGATCATCCAGGGATTTGCCGCGTGGATTATCGCGCCCTCGCTGCTGGCGAGCATCTTCGTCCCCCATCCTTACGCGATACTGCACACCGCCTTCGCTACCAGTCCACGCAACGTCGAGCTTGCCTTCCTCTTCGGCGTGCTCTGGGGCATCGGCGGCATCACCTTCGGCCTCGCCATCCGCTACCTCGGCATCGCGCTCGGGTACGCCATCGCCCTTGGCCTGTGCGCCTTCTTCGGAACAATCGTCCCACCTATCTATAACAGCGAAATCATGACTCTTCTGCACCAGCGGTCCGGCCAGTTCATCTTTCTTGGCCTCCTTGTCTGCCTCGTAGGCGTCGCCGTAAACGGATCCGCAGGATATTCCAAGGAAAATGAGATCACTCCGGAAGAGAAACTGGAAGCCGGCGAACGGGATTACAACTTCGGCAAGGGAATTGCCATTGCCGTCCTCGCGGGCTTGATGAGCGCCTTCTTCAGCTTCGGCCTCGACAAAGGCAAGCCTATTGCAGCGCTGGCCAAGGCCCAGCTTCTCGCCAGCGGCCGGATGGACCTGTGGGCGAACCTGCCTGTCCTGATAGTTGTTCTATGGGGAGGATTCGTTACCAACTTCATCTGGTCCGCGATCCTCATCATGCAGAACGGTTCTATCAAACAGTTTGCGGGCGAACCCGGAATCAACCCCATGCGGGCCGTGGCCACCTCCGGCGACACGCTGGTCGACTTTGACCCACTCGACGCCTCGACCTACGACCGCATCGCTCCGGCCACGCTCTTCCTCAACTACCTCTTCGCGGCGATGGCCGGAGTGATCTGGTACTTCCAGTTTTTCTTCTACTCCATGGGCCAGACCAAGATGGGCAAGTACGACTTCTCCTCCTGGACCCTGCACATGGCGTCGATCATCATCTTCGCCACGCTGTGGGGCCTGGTGCTGAAGGAGTGGCACGGCACCAGCCTGCGAACCAAGCTGCTGGTCACCTGTGGCCTCTTCCTGCTGGTCGGATCGACCATCGTGGTGGGCTACGGCAACTACATCCACGCAGTCTTCGGAAACTAACCACCGCAGCAGTATCCCGGTAGCCGCCGGGGAGGCCTCTCGGGTACCTCCGCGGTTTCCCGGTCGCGGCAGATATTCACACATCTGTTTGATATCTGCGTCACAATAGAAGCCTGTAAGTGATTCGCCGGGGAGGCGAAGCGATGCCGCGCATTAATTTCCATCAGCAACTGGCTGCGCTGAAAGACAAGCTTCTGGCGATGGCCGCCCTTTCCCAGCAGGCGCTGGAGTTCTCGGTCGAGGCGTACCTTGCGCGGGATATGGCGTTGTGCAATCACGTGCTCGAGATCGAGGAGGCCATCAACGCCGCCGAAACCACCGTCGATGAGATGGCGTACGAGCTTCTGGCCAAGGAGCAGCCGATGGCAATCGACCTGCGATTCATCCTGTCGGTGATCAAGATCAACGGAGACCTGGAACGCATCGGCGACCAGGCTGCCAACATCGCGGAACGTGCCCAGTTGCTGAAAGATATGCCGGAGATCTCGCTCCCGATCGACATCCAGGAGATGGGCGAGAAGACGGGCGTGATGATTCGCACCGCGATCCAGGCGCTGCTCGAGGCCGACCCCAAGATGGCGGAAAGCGTTCTCACTCTGGATGATGAGGTGGACGAGATGAACCGCGCGGTGCAGTTGGAGTTGGTCGACGTGATGCAGCAGCACCCGCACGTGAGTGTGCAGGCGTTGAACGCGATTCTGATCTCGCGCAACCTGGAGCGGGCCGGCGACCATGCGACGAATATCGCGGAGGATGTGATTTTCTGGCTCCGCGGCTCGGATGTTCGTCATAAGATGTCGCTTGCCGAAGCAGACTGAGGGCGGCTGGAGCCGGGACCCCGGCCAGGGTTCGAGGTTGACTCAGCGGGGCAAGACTATTAAGCTAATAGAGATGAGGATGCGCGACTTGAATCCGACCGCGTGCTGCATGGCCTGTTGTTGTGATGCCGTGCGCCGTCGCGCCTGTCCTTTCTCGTAGAGTTCGAACCATACGAAATTGCGGACAAGCTGCTCCGACGCCCACGAATCTGGTGGGCGATTCTTATTTAGGCGGCCAATTTGCCGCCCCACTTCAAGCCAGTTTCAGACGCAGTCGATCAAGGACTTTCCAGGAATCTTATGAGCGATATCGCCACACCGCCGCCGGCACCACCCCCCGTCGTAAAAGAAACCAAGGCCCAGAAGGCCGAGCGCCTGAAGCTCGCCAAGAACCCATGGGAGGCATGGGAGGAGGTGCGCCAATTCGCTCGCGAAGGCCGAGCCGCCGTCCTGCCCGAGTGGGCCGAGTTCTACTTCAAGTGGTGGGGCGTCTACACGCAGGGCGACGGCCTGGGCGTCACCGGCGGCAAGGACGGCGTGGGTAAGGCCACCGAGTACTTCATGATGCGTATCGGCCTGCCGAACGGCCTGCTGACCTCGCATCAGTTGCGCGTCATCGGCGACCTGACCAAGAAGCACGCGCGCAACCTCGCCGACATCACCACCCGCCAGAACATCCAGCTACACTGGCTCACCATCGAGTCGATGCCCGAAATCGTCGAAGCGCTCACCGCCATCGGCCTCAGCCCCAAGGGTGCCTGCGGAGATGTGGTGCGCAACGTCACCGGATGCCCGCTGGCCGGGCTCGACGGACACGAACTGATCGACGCCAGCCCCCTCGCCGTCGAAATCGCGCACGGCCTGACGGCGAATCCTGAGTTCTACAACTTGCCTCGAAAATTCAAAATCACGGCGACGGGCTGCCCGCTGTGGTGCTCGTATCCGGAGATTAACGACGTCGCACTCACCGCAATCCGCCGCGAAATCAACGGCCTCGAAGAGATCGGCTACACGCTCCGCGTCGGCGGCGGCCTCTCCACCGAACCCCATATCGGCGTGCGCATTCCGGCGTTCATCCCGCAGGACAAGGCCTACGCCGTGGTCGAGGCCGTGCTTCGAATCTTCAAGGAACAGATAGAGCTGCGCGAGAATCGCACCCGCGCCCGCATCAAGTACCTGTTCATGCGCCACGGCTGGACGGCCGAGACGATGCTCGAAGCGATCGAGGCCAAACTTGGTTACAAACTCGATCCATCGCCGGTGTCGGAAGACGTGGTTCCGGACGATGTCTATCGCGACCACATCGGAATAGCGCCGCAGCTTCAACCGGGATTGTCGGCGGTGGGCGCGAGCGTGATGGGCGGCAGGCTTTCGGGCGACCAGTTCATCCAGCTTGCCGACCTCGCGGAGGAGTTCGGCGACGGTCAGCTCCGCGCGACCATTATGCAAAACATCATCCTCGTCAACGTCCCTAACGCCCGCACCCGCGACCTGGTCCACCGGCTCGGCGAGATCGGTTTGCACGTCGAGGTAACTCCCTTCTGGCGCGGCGCGATTGCGTGCACCGGGACCGAGTTCTGCAAGCTGGCCATCGCGGAGACCAAGGCGTTTTCGAAGTGGCTGACCAACGAGATGGAGGAGCGGCTGCCGGGCTTCGATCAGCAGATCAAGCTGCACGTTACGGGATGCACCAACTCGTGCGGGCAAAGCTGGATCGCGGACATCGGCCTCGAGGGCAAGAAGATCAAAAAGGACGGCGTGATGGTCGACGCGTTCTACTTCTGCGTCGGCGGCGCGGTCGGCAAGCACGCGCGCATCGCCCGCCAGATCGGCTTCCGCGCGGCCGCCGAGGACTGCCCTGAGGCGATCGAGCGCCTGTTGCGGGCGTATCTGGCAGCACGTGAGCCAGGCGAGGATCTGCGTGCCTACTTTGCGCGTACCGATGACGAGAGCCTGCGTTCGCAGCTTGCCGGCACCTGGATTGCGCCGGTCGAGCGCGACCCTGCGCCGGTGGGCGCGGGCCGTTACGCGCCGGGAGAGTAGCGGGCCATGCCCCTGTTCCCTATCTTCCTCAAGCTGACTGGCCGGCCCTGCATCGTCATCGGCGCGGGCCATCTCGCCGAGTCGAAGATCGAGTCGCTCCAAACGGCGAACGCGCGCGTGACGGTAGTTGCTCCAGCGGCAAGCGAGCGCATCATCGCGATGGCCGAGTCGGGCGAGGTCACATGGCATCAGCGCGATTACGCAACCGGCGATCTCGCCGGGCAGTTCCTGGCGATCGCGGCGACGAATGTTCCCGCGGTGAACCGCGCGGTGTTCGCAGAGGCTGAAGCTGGTGGAGTGCTGATCAATGCCGTCGACGATCCGCCGTTCTGCGACTTCTACTTCCCGTCCGTGGTGCGGCGCGGCGACTTGCAGATTGCCATCTCGACAGCCGGGGCGAGCCCTGCATTGGCACAACGCCTGCGCCAGGAGATCAATGCCCTGCTACCGCTCGACACCGGCGACTGGCTCACCGAGCTGGGCAACCTGCGCCGCGAAGTCCTCCAACTCGAGCCGCTCAACGACGCCCGCAAAGAGCTGCTCCACCAGCTAGCCAGCCGCGAAGTCTGCGGCTACGACGCCTGCCCTTCGCGTACACTGGCTCGCGAACACGCGCGCACAAATCCACTGCCAGCCGCCGACACTTCCGCCGAGCGTAAAGCGTGACTACTTCAGCCGAGCCAGGCGTTGTCTACCTTGTCGGAGCAGGCCCCGGCGATCCGGAGTTGCTGACCGTGCGCGCCCTGCGCCTGCTGCAAACCTGCGACGTCATCCTTCCAGACGACCTGGTTTCCGACGAAGTCCTCGCCCTCGCCAGTCCATCCGCGCTCGTCATTCCCGTCGGCAAACGCTGCGGCCAGCCACGTATCACGCAGGCCGGCATTCATGCGCTGATGCTGGAGCACGCCGGCGCGGGCCGTTCTGTGCTGCGCCTGAAGTCGGGCGATCCGCTGGTCTTCGGGCGCGCCAGCGAGGAGATCGCCGCGCTCACCGAAGCCGGAATTCCCTTCGAAATCGTGCCGGGGATTACGGCTGCATTCGCAGTTGCGGCCGAGCTGAAAACTCCGCTCACCGACCGCGGCTCGGCGTCCAAGCTGGTCTTCGCCACCGCACACCATGCAGCCGACAAGCTCGACCTCACGCCCAAATGGGAAGGCGCCTTCCCGAAAGATGCAACGCTGGTGGTCTACATGCCCGGGCGCAGGTTCCGCCTGCTGGCGGACGAGTTGATCGCGTCGGGAATCGACGCGCAGACCCCGTGCGTCGCCGTCTCGAAGGCCAGTACGCCGGACGAGCACGTGCTGCGCACGACGCTGGCTGCGCTGGAGGACGACGCCGTTGGACCGGCGCCCGTGCTGATGCTTATCGGCTGGGCGATTCAACCTGCGGCATAAGACCGCGGACGTCAGGCAATTACGGGCATCCGGGAACGTTGTGGAGGAGGTCGCTTTTGACCTCAACCTCAGGAGTGACCGAAAGGCCGGGCCGCAGAACGTAGTCGCCGTCTTCCTGCGCGAGGTTGGTGAAGTCGATGCGCACCGGAATGCGCTGGACCACCTTCACGTAGTTGCCGGTCGCGTTCTCCGGCGGAAAGAGCGAGAGCATCGATCCGGTAGCCCCGCCGATTTGGGTGATCTTGCCCGAGAACTTGCGACCGCCATAAGCATCGACCTTCAGCGTGACCGCCTGGCACGGCTTCATGCGCCCGAGTTGCGTCTCCTTGAAGTTCGCGGTCACCCACAGATCCGTCAGCGGAATAATCGTCATCAGATCCTGGCCCGCCGAAAGGTTCGCGCCGACCTCGACGTTCTTCTTGTTGACAATGCCCGCGGTAGGCGCGGTGATGTGCGTGTAGGAGAGATTCAGCTGCGCCTGTTCGACGCGGGCCTGCGCCTGTTTCACGGCAGCCTCGGCGGCGGTGGCGCGAGACTGCTCCACCTTCACCTGGCCGGGACCGTTCGTAACCGATTGCTGCGACTGAGCCTGCGACTGGGCCAGCTTCTGGCGGGCGCTCCCAACGGCATTCTGCGCGGCGAGAACGTCTGATTCAGCTTCGAGCACGGCGGCCTTCGACGCGGCGGCCTGCGCTACGGCAGCATCATACTGCTGCTTCGAGATGACGTCCTTCTGCACCAGCGGCGTGTAGCGGTCAACGTCGAGCTGAGCCTTCACCGCGTTAGCCTTGGCCTGATCCACGCGCGCATTCGCCGCCTCGACCTGCTTCTCGGCCTGCGCAACCTGGTCGGTCGCTCCCTTCACGTCGGAGCCGGAGGTGCTGACGCTGGTGCCGACATTGACGCGGGTGATCGGCACGTTCACCGTTGCCTGAACATACTGCGCCTGCATGTTCGCGAGGTCCGCCTCGGCCTGGTCAAGCGCAACCTGGTAGTCGGTCGGGTCAATCTCCGCAAGCAACTGGCCGGCCTGCACCGTCTGGTTGTCATCCACGTAGACCTTGACGACGTGGCCGGTGATGCGCGAGCTGACCTGGTAGAGGTTGCCGTCCACCTGCGCGTCATCCGTGTCCTCGGTAAAGGTCGAGCGCCAGTAGGCGTAGATCGCGCCGAGCACGAGCAGCAGGATGACTCCAATGACAATGGACTTGCGATTGGAGTTCGCGGGCGGCGGGGGAGGCGCGGGCTCACTGGAAGTGGGCGGGGCGGCTTGGGCCTTTTCGTTCTCTGTAACTGTATCTGCCACGGTTACTTTCCTCCGAGATAATCTTTCAGGTTGGTCTCGGCAACGCCGAGAGCGCGGGCCAGCGAGAGTTTGGCCGCGTTGTGCTGATAAAGAGCGCTGATGTACTGGTCATTGGCCTGCTCCACCGAGGACTGCGCCTGGGAGACAGGCAGGTTATCCGAGACGCCGGCGTGAAAGCGCTGCTGCGCCTCGCTCAGCTCCTCGTTGGCGAGATCGAGGTTCGACTTCGCGGCCTCAACCAGCTTCGCGGCCGACTGAATGTCCAGAATGGAATCGCGGATGTCGGCGTTGATCTGCTGAATCTGGTCGGCGAGTTTGTCGCGCGACTGTTGATAGTTCGAATCCGCGACGGTCTCCTCGCCCTGGGTCTTGGCAATCTGCAGAATCGGCGCCTCGACCTTGCCTGTCGCGGTGAACGTGCCGTGCGAGTGGCCGAGGGTCTCGCCAATGTCGCCGAAGTCCCCGGAAAACTTCGCCGTCGGAAGCTGGTCAGCGAACGCCGCCGTCTTCTGCGAGCGGGCCGCTGCCACCTGCTCATTGGCTGCGGCGAGGTCCTTGCGGTTCTTCAGCGCCTGTGCGAAGGCCGCTGCGGGGTCGAGATTGTCGAGCGCCACGTACGGCTCCGTGTCCGTTAGACGGTAGTTCTGATCCAGCGGAAGGCCAATCGTGCGCGCCAGAGCTAGCTTGTCCTTCGCCAGTTGATTCGTCGCCGAGATCAGGCTCTGCTGCTCGTTCTGGTAGTCCACCTGGGCGCGCAGGACGTCGAGGCGCGGACTGATGCCCGCATCATGCGAAGCCGTGGCCTGATCGAGCGAAACCTTGCTGGTCGCAAGCTCGGCGTTGACCGCATCGATGCGCGCCGCGTCAGCGATGCACAGCAGGTACGCATTGCCCACCGTGAGCACCACCATGTCGCGCGCATCCTGGGCCGAGAGCTTGGCCGCAGCGAAGTTGTGCTTCGCAGCAAGGTAGTTCTCCAGCGCCGGAACGTTGACCAGGCTCTGCGTCAGGTAGGTGCGAAAGTCGACCACCTGAAAAGGGCCAATGATTGGATTGAGGCCGGGAAATTTGAGGCCGAATGCAGCCAGATTGACCTGCTCGACCTCGATCGAGGCGTCGGCGGTGACCGTCGGCAGCAGTGCCTGAAGCTGCTCCAGTTGCTGGCCCTTGGCGTTCTGCTGCGCGGTGGTCTGCAGGATGAGGCCGAGATTCTGGCGCAACCCCCGGGCAATTGCATCGTCGAGCGACAGGTCCAGAACGGCATCGGTCGCTTTGTCCGACACCAGCGAACCATTGAAGGAGCCCTGCGTGGGCGTGGCCAGATTTTGCCCTCCGGGGGCGGAGAGCTGCTGCATGGCGCCCTCGGTCGCCTGGGCCTGTCCGGGAGTCGTGGCGCCAGTGGGACCACCCTGCGCCCGAGCGGAACCGGCGACGGCGACCAGCAGCAGGCCAGCCAGGCCCGCGACCGCCACAGCCGTCCGAGCGGGCGGCGCTGTTTTCCTTTGAGTCATTGTTTCTATGGTACCTGCACTTGAGTTGGAGGTTGCAACTGTCTCTGCCCTTTGTCTTTGCAATGGGAATTGGATGCGGCAAGAAGGCTGGAAAGTGCAAAAAATGGGCATTCTCCGGCGTTCTGTCGAATAAACGGGTTCACCAGCCCCGCAACCGCCGCATTTGCACTGCGACAACGCGCTGGATTCAGCTCGGATACCGGACAAGCGGGTACACTTTCCGAGAAGAAGAAATGGAGCGAACGATGTTTTTGGGAATTGATGTAGGAACGGGTGGAACGCGGGCTGTCCTGGTGGATCGCCAGGGTGTGGTGGTCGCATCCGCGGCAAGCGAACACGCAGCAATCCACTCCGAGCACATAGGCTGGGCCGAGCAGGAGCCGGAGGATTGGTGGCGGGCGGCGCGCGAAGCCATCTCCGGCGCACTGGAAGTGGCCAACCTTCCGGGCTCGGCGATCGAGGCCATCGGCCTCACCGGCCAGATGCACGGCTGCGTTATGCTCGACGCCGACGGCAAAGTGCTGCGGCCGGCGCTGATCTGGTGCGACCAGCGAACGCAGCCTGAGTGCGACTGGCTGGAGGCAAGGATCGGGCGCGAACGCCTGATCGAGCTAACCTGCAACCCGGCGCTGCCCAACTTCACGCTCACCAAGTTGCTGTGGGTGCGAGCACATCAGCCGGAGATCTTCGGCCGCATCGCGCACGTGCTCTGCCCCAAGGACTACGTGCGCTTCCGGCTGACCGGTGAGTACGCCATCGACATGCAGGAGGCCAGCGGCACACTGCTGCTCGACGTCGCCCACCGGCGCTGGTCAGACGAAGTGGCGGAGATCGCCGGCATCCCGATGGAATGGCTGCCGCGCTTGTTCGAGGGGCCCGAGATCTGCGCGCGTATCTCCGAAGCAGGCGCGCGGGCGACCGGCCTGGCGGCGGGCACTCCCGTGGCAGCGGGCGCGGGCGACCAGGGCGCAGGCGCGGTCGGCATGGGCATCGTGGGGCCAGGCTCCGTCTCGGCGACCATCGGAACCAGCGGGGTGGTCTTCGCCGCGACTGACAGGCCCACGATGGACCGCCTGGGCCGGCTGCATACCTTCTGTCACGCGGTACCCGGCCTATGGCACGTGATGGGCGTGACCAACGGCGCGGGACTCTCCCTGCGCTGGTTTCGTGATACATTCGCTCCCGGCGTGGACTACGACGAGTTGACAGTGGACGCCGCCAGAATCCCGGCCGGCAGCGACGGCATGCTGTGGACCCCCTATCTCTTCGGCGAGCGCACACCGCATCTCGACCCGCTGGCCCGCGCAGCATTCGTGGGCATCACAGCCTCGCACACGCGCGCCCATTGCGTTCGAGCCGTGATGGAGGGCGTCGCGTTCAGCCTCCGCGACACGCTGACCTTGTTCGCAGAGCTGGACATCCCGGTCGGCCAAATCCGGCTCGGCGGCGGCGGCGCGCGGGGGCCGCTGTGGCGGCAGATCCAGGCCGATGTCTACGGCCGTCCTGTCGAGCTTCTGGCAGCCGAGGAAGGCGGCGCGTTCGGCGCGGCTCTGCTGGCCGCAGTCGGCGTAGGCGTTTGGCCGACCGTCGAGGCGGCCTGCGCGGCAACCGTTCAGGTCGCCGCAACCATCGAACCGCAGGATGCCGCCACGATGGAGGAGGCATACACCAGATTTCGTCAGGTCTATCCTGCTTTGAGAGAGATTGGGAGGAAGTAAATGGCGGGACGGGAAGTTGGGGTGGGGATCATCGGGTATGGGCTCGGCGGACGCGTGTTTCACGCTCCATTCGTCAGCGCAGTGCCCGGGCTGCGTCTGGTGTCGATCATGCAGCGTAGTGGAGATGAGGCGGCGAAGGCATATCCATCGGTGAAGATCGAGCGCTCCATCGAGGGCACTTTGGCGGACAAGTCCGTCGAGGTGGTGGTCGTGTCGACGCCGAACGAGACGCACTTTTCCCTCGCAAAACAGGTGCTCGAAGCGGGCAAGCATGTCGTGATCGACAAGCCGTTCGCGCCCACCAGCGAAGAAGCCAGGGCGCTTGGCCAGCTCGCGAAGAACAAGGGGCTGCTGGCAATTCCTTTCCACAATCGGCGTTGGGATGGCGACTTCCTGACTGTAAGAAAGCTGCTGAGGGAATCGGCGGTGGGTCGTCTCGTGACCTTCGAGTCGCACTTCGACCGCTTCCGGCCCGTCCCGCCAGGGGGCACGTGGAAGGAGGCGGGGAACCCGGCGCATGGAATGCTCTTCGACCTCGGGCCGCATCTTGTGGATCAGGCGCTGGTGCTGTTCGGCGCTCCCAATGCGATCACCGCAAGCGTGCGCGCGGACCGCGACCAGACCGCGATCGAAGATGCATTCGACATTACCCTGCACTACAAAGGCGCAGGCGGTAAGGGCCTGCTTGCGCACTGCCGGACCAGCTACCTGGCCTGCGACAACTCGCCGCGGTTTCTGCTCCACGGGACCAAGGGAAGTTACAAGAAGCACGGGCTCGATCCGCAGGAATCCACGCTGGTCGGCGGGGCGAAGGTACCGATGCTCGGGTCGTCCGAGGTCTGGCTGCAGGAGAAAGAATCCGACTGGGGCAAGCTGACCGTGGCTCCGGTGCCGGCGGACCCGGCGATGCTGGTCGAACACCAGGTGAAAACCGAGCCGGGTGACTACCGCGCCTTCTATATCAACGTGCGCAACGCAGTGCTGGGAACGGCGCCCCTCGCCGTGACGGCGGAGGACGGCTATCGCGTCAGCAAGTTGTTGGAGATGGCGAGAGAGAGTTCCGCCAAGGGTTGCACCCTGAAGGTCGAGTTCTAGTGTAGTGCGTCGGAAATAAGGGTACCTATGGGGCGACCTGAGACCGCGGTTTTTCGGAGTAGCAGCGGGCTTCAGCCCGCGGTAAGCGGCATATAGATAGCGGGCTTTAGCCTCGGGCCTCATGTTACGCCGCTGCGATTCATACGTGCCCATCTGGTTGACGCATCACACTAGCTCTCAGCCTCCAACCGCTACTTCCCCCGGCGCGCATAGCGCAACACACTCTCGATCAGGATCAGGGCCAGGCCGGCGAACAGGGCTGGCCCAGCCCATCGCGCCCCCAACGCAATGCGCGGCAGGGCCACGACTGCCAACGCAACCCAGACCAGAATGCCGCCGGCAAAACTGCCGTCATCGACGAACAAGCCGTATATCTCGCGAGCAATGGATTTCAGCCAGCTCATGGTTAGTTCTCCACCGCCGACGCCCGCGCCCCTGCCCGGCACATGGGCACCAGGCACAGCGCGATCGCAAGGTAAGCCGCCATCAAGCACGGAATCGCCAGATCCGAGCCCGGCCACGCAAAACCAGCCCCCTCGCCCACCCAGAACGTCCCAAACGCCGAAAGCAGAACGCCCACCACGAACTTCAGCGTGTTCTCCGGCACACGCGCCAGCGGCCTGTGCAGCGCCACCCCCAACGCAATAATCACCAGCAGCGCCGCAGCCGCGCCCAGGCCGGCGGGCAGCAGCAATCCGGTCCCGCCCGCGCCCAGCGCAACCACAATAAACACGACCTCCGTGCCTTCGAGCATAGTGATGTTGAACGATGCGGCGAACGCGACCTTGTCCCAGCCGCCGGCCCGCCCCAAACCGCGCATGGCTGCGGCTTCCTTCTCAAACGCGGCCGCCTCATCGTGCAGCGGAATCAGCCGCGCCGCCCGCAGGATCGCCTTGCGCAGCCAGCGCAGCCCAAACAGCAGAATCATTGCGCCCACCACAAGCTGCACCAGGTGCAGTGAAATCCGCGTAAGCGCCGGGCCAAGCGCAACCACGATTGCCGCCAGCACCACCAGCGCTGCCGCCGCGCCGCCCAGGGCACTGCGCCATCCGCGCACGCTGCCCACCGCCAGCACCACCGTCAGAGCCTCGACGCACTCCACCAGCGACGCGAGAAACGCCGCGATCAGCGTCGTGCCCAGCCGTGTCGCTTCAAGATGTCCCAAGCCAATCGCCATTCCGCTCCCCACCCGAATCAGCCCTTGTTTCAAATTACGACATGCACGCTTAGGATGCTTGTAACGGCGCCCATTTGCCCGCAGAAAAACATCCCTTATGCCTTCGACACCCGACACGAGCGCAAGCGGAACCAGCCGAAGAGCCTTCTGCTCCGGCGCAGCCACCTTGCTGCTGGCGCAGGGCAGGCTGTCACGCGCCGCTGGATTCGCGGCGCAGATGCCGCCCGGGCCACCCGGCACCGCGACCCGCCCCGACGTTGCGGCCATCGACCACGACCGCGTCCTCGCCGCGGCTGAGCACTATCTTACCCAGCAGCCCACCCCGCTGACGTCGCTCCCCTGCCCACGCAGCCTGGGGACGCCCCACGACTACTACTCCGAGGCGCAGCCCGCCACAGACACGGACGCCAAGGCGAATGCCGCGCCGCCGCCCTTCACCGCGCATCGCGATGCACTCTTCACCCTGGGGCTGGCCGCACCTGCGCTGGCGGCAGCCCATCTCCTGACCGGCGAAGAACGCTACGCCGAGTACGCCGCCGTGTGGCTGCGCGCGTGGTTCATCGATCCCGCCACCCGGATGTCCCCGAGTCTCGATTTCGGCCAGGTAGTCCCCGCGCCCGCCCCCACCAACCAGTTCACCGTGCAGACCAATTCGCGCTCCAGCACACCGCCGGCGCATCCGGGCGGCCGCTTCGAAGGTGTTCTCGAGACCCTGCCCTTGGTGGAGGTTGCGCAGGCCATTCCGTTTCTTGCCGCGTCCCTGGCCCTAACCGCCGGCGAGCAGAAGGCGCTGCGCGCATGGTTCGCTGCCTATCTGCACTGGCTCACCGCACCCCAGGATAGCGGGCCACGCCTTGCGGCCCTCGCGCGCGACCAGAAGAGCCACCACGGAACCTCATGGCTGTTGCAGGCCTGTGCCTACGCCACGTTCACCGCGGCCGACAGCACAGCTCCCAGGGCCGAAGACAACTCGCTCGAACCGCTGCGCCATCAATACAAAGCGGTAACCCTGCGCGCGCAAATCACCGCGGACGGCGCATTCCCACACGAACTGCCCTCGCCCACGCCCTACCGCGATTCACTGTTCAACCTGGACATGTTGGCCCTTGTCTGCCAACTGCTCTCCACCCGCTTCGACAACGTCTGGGACTACCAGTTGGAAGACGGCCCGAGCATGCGCTCCGCCATCGCGTACCATTTTCCGTTCATCGCGGAACGCGGCCTGTGGCCATACCGCGCAGACATCGCGCACTTCGACCAGTTGCCCAGCCGGCGCATCAGTCTGCTGCTCTGTGCCCGCGCCTACCAGCGGCCCGAGTACGCCGCCCTATGGAAGACCTTGCCGCCAGATCCGGCCTCCCCCGACGTCCTGCGCACGCTACCCGTCCATCAGCCTCTGCTGTGGGTGCGCCAGCCTCCGCGAACGTGAGAGGCGATTCAGGGCTCGATGGCTTGCCGATGCTTGTGGCCCGCAGGACCGGATTCGCGTTCCCTGTCGTTCGAGTGGGTACGTTGACCGCGGCAGCGATATAGAAACATCGACCCGCAGGCGCCGCACTTCCATGGATACATCCCGAAGACGCCCAAAACGTTTCGCTGTAGAAACCCCGAGCGATTGACGCGCATCGCAACCGCGCCCTTGCAGATGGGACATACGACTTCGTTCGTCGAGTTCATAGCTGTCTGCCCCTGTCATCTGGATGCCGCGTCCCCGGAACTCAAGCCTAGGTCGGAACTCTGGCGGCAGATTTCCGGCAACTGCTGGATTGCCCGTAATTTGACCACAGATCCGGCAGTCCCCGACGATTACTTTAGTAACTGTCGCAGGCGCATTCTCAACGATGGGGCATTGCAGCTATCCGCGAAACTTGCGAACAATCGCCAGATATTTCTGCGCGCTTTCGGTGATCGTCTCCGGATGTCCTTCAGCAATCGCCTTCAGATTCACCAGATCGGCGCCGACGCCCAGCGCGAACGCGCCCGCCTCCAGAAACTCCGCCGCCGTCGCCTGCGAGACGCCGCCCGTGGGAATCATCTCCACCTGGGGCAGCGGGGCTTTGACGCTCTTGAGGTACTTTGCCCCACCCAGCGCACTCGCCGGGAAGACCTTGACCACGTCCGCACCAGCCTCCCAGGCGGTGACAATCTCGGTGGGCGTCAGCGCCCCGGGAAGCACAGCCACGCCATAGCGATGGCACATCTCGATGGTCTTGATGTTGAGCGCAGGGCTCACTACAAACTGCGCGCCCTCGAGGATGCACATGCGCGCGGTCTCGGGGTCGAGCACGGTGCCCGCGCCGATCAGGATGTCGGGACGCTCCTCCGCCAGCCGCCGCATCACGCGGATCGCGCCAGGAACGGTCATCGTAACTTCCAGGACGGTGACGCCGCCAGCAGCAATCGCCGACGCCAGCGCCAGTGCCTGCTCTTCACTTTCAGCGCGCAGGACCGGCACCAGGCCGATCTCGCGGAGTGCTTTGAGAACTTCTGCTTTCTGCATTCTTTCTCCTAATCCGTTGGAAGCGTTTAGCGCTGGACGCGCGCCCCGCCGCCCTTCATAATGCGCTGGACTTCATCGAACGTGGCCATGGTCGTGTCGCCGGGGGTGGTCATTGCCAGCGCGCCATGAGCGCACCCGCAGTTCACCGCCCAGTCCGCGCCCTTCTCGTTCAGGAATCCGTAGATCAGGCCTGAAGCAAACGAGTCGCCCCCGCCCACGCGATCGAAGATCTCCAGATCGGGCATCGGCCGCGCCTCGTGAAATGCGCCTTCGTAGTAGCACACCGCACCCCAGTCGTTGACGCTCGCCGTCTTCGCATGGCGCAACGTGGTCGCCACCGCGCGAAAGTTGGGAAACGCCTCCACAGCCTTCTCGATCATCTTACGGAAGTTGGCCGAGTCGAGTTCGCCCAGGTCCTCGCCCACGCCCTCAATGTTGAAGCCGAGTGCAGCCGTAAAGTCCTCTTCGTTGCCGATCATCACATCGACATACGACGCCAGCTCGCGATTGACCTCGGTCGCTCGCGCCTTCCCGCCAATCGACTTCCACAGCGAATCGCGATAGTTCAGGTCGTAGCTGATCATCGTGCCATGCTTGCGCGCAGCCACCATGGCTTCCTTGCACACCTCAGGCGTCGACTCTGACAGCGCGCAGAAGATTCCGCCCGTATGCAGCCAGCGCGAACCCTCCTTGCCGAAGATCTCATCCCAGTCGATCTGCCCCGGCTTCAACTGGCTCACCGCCGTGTGCCCGCGGTCGGAGCAGCCCAGCGCCGCGCGCACGCCGAATCCGCGCTCGGTAAAGTTCAGGCCATTGCGTGTCGTCCGGCCAACGCCGTCGTACTTCGTCCACACCACGTGCGACTGGTCCACGCCGCCCTGCAGCATCAGGTCCTCGATCAGGCGACCCACCGGGTTGTCAGCAAGCGCGGTCACGACGGCCGTCTTCAACCCGAAGCACCGGCGCAGACCGCGCGCCACGTTGTACTCGCCGCCGCCCTCCCACACCTGGAACTGCCGCGCCGTAGCCACGCGCACGTCGCCCGGATCCAGCCGCAGCATCACCTCGCCCAGGCTCACTAGGTCCCACTTGCACTCTTCCTTTTTCCGAATCACCAAACTGTTCTTGCTATCCGCCATCGATCCCTCGCACCAACCTAGCACCTAGTACCTGGCAACTAGCACCTACTTCAAGTCCTTGATCGCAACCGGGTCCATATCGGCGTAGTCCTGGTTCTCGCCGCCCATGCCCCAGCAGAAGCCGTAGTTCTTGGTCCCGACGCCCGCATGAATCGACCAGCCCGGCGACACCACCACCTGCTTATCAGCCATCACGATATGGCTGGTCGCGTCCGGCGGCCCCATCAGGTGCACGATGCGCTGATCCGGCTCCACATCAAAATAGAAATAAATCTCAGACCGCCGCATGTGCGTGTGCGCGGGCATCGTGTTCCAGTTGCTGCCCGGCGCCAGCAGCGTGAAGCCCATCACCAGTTGGCAACTCTTGATACCTTCGCGGTGAATCGCCTTGTAAATGGTCCGCTTGTTGCAGGTCTCAATCGACCCCAGCGCAAGCCCCTGAAGATCGGCAAACTTCACCAGCTTGGTTGGGTACTCTGCGTGCGCCGAGTAGCTCAACAGATAGAAAGAAGCCGGCGCCGTGGTCGATTTGCTCGTAAACGAAACGGACTTGCTGCCGCGGCCCACGTACAGCGTATCCATCTTGCCCAGATCGAACGTAACGCCGTCGACCACCACCGACCCTGCCCCGCCCACGTTGAAGATGCCCAGTTCGCGACGCTCCAGAAAATACTCCGCGCGCAACTCAGGCTGCGTCTCCAGCGTCAACGCTCCCGCCGTCGGAACAGCCGATCCGACCACAGCGCGGTCCAGATCCACGTACGCGTACTCGATCTTCCCCCGGTTGAACATGCCTTCGAGTAAGAACGTTTCGCGAAGTTCCGCACTTGTCATCCGCGCATAACGCACGGGATCGGCCATCTGCAGAAGTTTCATGAGTCTCCTTTGGGTGTCCGTGCCCGATCAACGAGGACAGGCAACGCCGTCCACCATTGTAGCGGACAGCGTTTGCCATGGCGGGTGACCACGATGCGGCCACTGCAGCGTATACGCTCCCGCCGGAGCAGGCGCTTGCACTGGCGATCGAGAATAGCCCTGCGTTTGTGCCTGGAATCAAGTCATGGTGATGCTCGTGCCAGCCCACACCCTTGCCAGTGAGGAAGGCCTGCTCAATTTTGTCCGCGTCGTGGAAGCACGACGAGATAATCTGGAAGATAGTGCAGGCCGGTATCTTAGTCCGCGCCGGCGATTATCGACAACCAGCGCAAATGTTTGCAGACCCCCGTGTCCAGCCTGGTTCGTTTGCCCGGCCCGGGAACCCCAGCGTAAAGTTATCCCTGACATGAAGACCATCCTCGACTCATTTCGTCTCGACAATAAGATCGCGCTCGTCACCGGCTCAGCCGGCGGAATGGGCGCGGCCATCGCGACCGCCCTCGCAGAAGCCGGCGCCACCGTCGCCACCCACGACCGCAAACCGCCCACCGAAACCGTTCATCACATTGAGGAAGAAGGCGGACATGCGGCAAAGTTCAAAGCGGACCTCTCCGATCCCCAGGGCGCCGAACGCCTCTTCGAGAGCGTCATCGAAAAGTTCGGCCGCATCGATATCCTGGTCAACAACGCCGGCATGATCCTGCGCGAAGACGCAGTCAACGTCCCGCTCCACGACTGGCAGACCGTGATTCAGGTCAATATGACCAGCGTCTTCCAGCTTTCGCAGCTGGCCGGCCGCGATATGATCAAGCGCGGCCAGGGTGGCAAGATCATCAATATCGCCTCTCTGCTCAGCTTCCAGGGCGGCATCCGCGTGCCCTCCTACGCCGCCTCCAAGGGCGCCGTCGCGCAGATCACCAAGGCCCTCGCCAACGAGTGGGCGGTCAAAGGAATCCAGGTCAACGCAATCGCCCCCGGCTATATCGCCACCAACAACACCGCGCCGCTCCGCGCCGACCCCGAACGCAGCAAGGCGATCCTCGACCGCATCCCGGCTGGGCGCTGGGGCGAACCAACCGACATCGCCGGCACGGCCGTCTTCCTCGCCTCCGCAGCCGCCGACTACATCACCGGCCACGTGCTGGTGGTCGACGGCGGATGGATGGCGCGCTAGCCGGACAAACCCAAACCGCGCAGCGCACTGCCGGAGCTACCGTCATGAAGACCCTGTCCTCCGCCGATGACCTCGCAACCATCCGCGACCGCATCCCCCACGTCCGCCTCACGGACCCGCCTCTGTGGGGTTCGATGAGCGCTCACCAGATGCTGTGTCACCTCACGGACGCCTTCGCCTATCCGCTGGGCGAGCGCGCCGTCGCCCCTTTCAAATCGCTGCCAATTCCCGTCTTCCTGTTCAAATGGATCGCCCTGCAACTTCCCATGAAATGGCCTCCAGGGATCAAGACGCCACCCGAGGTCGACCAGCGCATCGGAGGCACACCGCCCGCGGACTTCGAGGCCGACCGCGCCGCATTGCTCACCAGGCTGGACCAATTTGCGCGCCTCACCGGACCCTGGCCGCCCCATCCTATCTTTCGCGCGATGACCACAGCCGAATGGATGCGTTGGGGCTACCTCCACACCGACCACCACCTCCGCCAGTTCGGCCGCTGACTCGACCCGCCCCTCATCCGCATCTAACCGCCAGGAGAGATTCCAATGCCCCAGAGCCCACACGACCGAGCCGCCGAATATCACAACCTTGCCGCACACGCCCACTCCGCCGCAGCCGCATCGCACGGCCAGGGCAGCCCCACCGCCCACGAGCTTTCACGCCAGGCCCACGAGCACTCCACCCGCGCACTCGAGGAGTCGCGCAAAGCGGCCGAGCAGCACGGCGAATCACCGGCCCCGTCAGCCTTCCCGAAAGAGTAGCCGCGCCGCCGTCGCCCGGCTACCGCCCTTGGGCCGCCGTGACAAGCTGGCACGAGCAACCTTCCGCGTCCGCAACGAACACAGTTGACCGCCGTCACAGACATCCGCCCACGCCGGGTGTAGCCTCGTCCTTGAGTGGAGGTGCACGCCATGGCACACGGACTCAATTCCACCAAATCCCCCGCACGCCCCGCACGCCAGGCCATCGAAACAGCGTCGGAAAACTCGATTGACGCCTTCCAGAACGAACACCGCAAAATCAGCAACCTTGCGATGCGCGCAGCCCGCAGAGCGCAGAACCGCCTCATTGACAACGAGGGCAGGAATCCCGGCAGCAGCATCTTTTCAAAGTGATAAGGCCGGACTGAAGAAGGTCACCCAAACCGAGGCACATTCGGCTGATTCACGTCGCTGTTTGAGCCACAGAACCCCACTGTGGCCGCGCTCCGGTGTGCGACCATTGCCAGGAGCAATCAAACCTCAGACGGCGCTGCCGAACTTGCCGCGGCGTTCTTTCGCCTGAGTAGCCAGCGCGATCCCTTCCTGCGTGCCGACGTGTGGTCGTGTCTTCAGGCGTCTCGTGTAGGACACCCAGTACGCGATCACCAGCAGCGCGACGAGGATGAGAATCATGTAAACAATCTGCGTGAGTTCCATAGGAGCCTTCAATACTGCGAGGGCGATTCTAATCCTCTCGGAGCACCCTCGTCCGCAAGATTCTTCGCCCGACGTATCGATCCGCCGACTCGCCGGCCCCAACCCGGAGAATCAGGCCCCGGGAAAGTGTTCCAGCAAGTTCCGCAGCGCCCGCCCCCGATGGCTTAGCGATAGCCGCGTAGCCGGATCCAGCTCAGCCATCGTCCGGTCCAATTCGGGAAGGAAGAACAGCGGATCATAGCCGAATCCTAACCCTCCGCGCGGCGCGGCAAGGATTCGACCCTCCAGCGTCCCTTCCGCAGTCGCCACCATCTCCCCGTCCCGGGCAAGCGCCAGCACGCAGCGGTAACGCCCCTTCCGGCAGGCCTCCGGGAATCCGTCCATCGCCCGCAGCAGCGCCGCATTATTCCGTTCATCCAGCGTGGATGCGGGCGCCGACGGAAAACTCTGATCCTCAGCATAGCGCGCACTCCGCACCCCGGGAGCATTGTCCAGGCCATTCACCTCCAGGCCGGAATCGTCCGCCACCACCTGCAACCCGGGCGCAAATCGCGAGTAATAAACCGCCTTGATCCGCGCATTTGCGTCGAAAGTAGCCTCATCTTCAGGCGGCGCGGGAATCTCAGCAAGCCCCGGCAGCGGCTCAATCTGGATCCGCTCGCCCGCCAGCAGATGCCCCTCTGCCGCATGCGCGAAGTCGCGGAGTTTGCCCGGATTGGTCGTCGCAACGTAAAGGCGCATAAGGAAGACAGCCAGCAAGTTAGCGAGCCGGCAAGTCGGCCCATTCCGTCCTGCGAATCAGCCTTGAGCAGGCCTCGAGTCAGCCGGCCGGCAAGGCATCCCGCATCAAGAAAGATAAGGAAATCATAGCCTGCCCCAGCCCTCGCGTTGGATCGCCAAACCACGGTGACCCCAGTCACTCGACAGTGCCCTACCCCGGTGATACGCTTCCGGTGACTATTTCCCAGCGTTCTGAGATGTTCCTGATCTCTGGGGTGGATTTGTGTGTCAACTAAATCGGCGTTCCAGGAGGAACATGTGAGTGTTGTCCAGGGTTGGGTCTTTTTCTTTTTGGCAATGAGCATGGGAGCTATCAAAAGCACCAAAGCATTTCTCAAGCGTCAGTACAAAACCGCGGCGGCCCTCCTTGTCCTGCTGCTTCCAACATTCGCCTTTGCTCAGACGGAACACGGGGGCGGAGGCGAAGCCAACCTGGTACTGCCGGATCTGCGGACCGTCAGCTTCTCAAATTTCTTCGGCTTGGATGGACATACCCTTCTGACGTTCGGGTTGCTCTTCTGTGTCGGCGGCCTGCTGTTCGGCCTGTGGATCTACGTGCAGTTGAAGAACGCGCCGGTCCATCGCACCATGCTCGAAATCTCCGACCTGATCTATGAGACCTGCAAGACCTACCTGATCACGCAGGGCAAGTTCATTCTTCTGCTCTGGGCTTTCATCGCGGTCATTATCTCGCTGTACTTCGGCTATCTGGCGCCGGTGCAGGGTCATCCGGTTGCGGTTACGTTGCCGATCATCTTGGCGTTCTCGCTCGTCGGCATCGCGGGCAGCTACGGAGTGGCCTGGTTCGGAATTCGCGTCAACACCTTTGCCAACTCACGCACCGCCTTCGCAGGATTGCGCGGCAAACCCTATCCGATCATGGCCATTCCGCTGAAGGCCGGCATGAGCATCGGCATGTTGCTGATCTCGGTCGAATTGCTCATCATGCTCTCCATCCTGCTCTTCGTCCCGCGCGACTACGCCGGCCCCTGCTTCATCGGCTTCGCCATCGGCGAATCCCTGGGCGCCGCAGCCCTGCGCATCGCCGGCGGAATCTTCACCAAGATCGCCGACATCGGCGCCGACCTCATGAAGATCGTCTTCAAGATCAAGGAAGACGACGCGCGCAACCCGGGCGTCATCGCTGACTGCACCGGCGACAACGCGGGCGACTCAGTCGGCCCCAGTGCCGACGGCTTCGAAACCTACGGCGTCACCGGCGTCGCTCTCATCACCTTCATCCTCCTCGCAGTCAAGGACCCCACCGTCCAGGCACAACTGCTCGTATGGATCTTCGTCATGCGCGTGGGAATGTTGCTCTCCAGCTCGGGTGCATATTTCCTCAATACCGCCATCGCCAGCGCGAAGTACAAAGACGCCGACGAGATGGATTTTGAGCATCCGTTGACCTCGCTGGTCTGGATCACCTCAATCGTTTCCATCATCCTGACCTACATCGTCTCGTACTATATGATCCCCACCCTCGGCGACGGAACGCTCTGGTGGAAGCTGGCTTCCATCATCTCCTGCGGAACCCTCGCGGGCGCGCTCATCCCCGAATTGGTCAAGGTCTTCACCTCAACCAAATCCACCCACGTCAAAGAAGTCGTCAAATCCGCGCAGGAAGGCGGAGCTTCCCTGGGAATCCTCTCTGGGTTCGTGGCCGGCAATTTCTCGGCCTACTGGCTGGGACTCAGCATGGTCGCACTCATGGGACTCGGCTATTACTTCAGCCTGGGCATCCCGGATTCGCAGAATAATCCGGCCGGAATGATGCTCGCTCCAGCCGTCTTCGCCTTCGGCCTCGTCGCCTTTGGCTTCCTTGGCATGGGTCCGGTCACCATCGCCGTCGATTCCTACGGCCCAGTAACCGACAATGCTCAATCCGTCTACGAGTTATCCATGATCGAAGATGTACCCGGCATCGAAGCTGAGTTGAAGCGGGACTTCAATATCGACGCCAGGTTCGAACGCTGCAAACACCTGCTGGAAGCCAATGATGGAGCCGGCAATACCTTCAAGGCTACGGCCAAACCCGTGTTGATCGGCACCGCCGTCGTCGGCGCAACCACGATGACCTTCTCGATCATCATGGCCCTCACCCACGGACTGACCGATAACGTAAATAAGCTCTCCCTGCTGCACGCGCCCTTCATGCTCGGGCTCATCTGCGGCGGCGCGGTCATCTTCTGGTTCGCCGGCGCTTCCACGCAGGCGGTTTCCACCGGAGCCTACCGCGCGGTCGAGTTCATCAAGCAGAACATCAACCTCGAAAGCACCGAGAGGGCATCGGTCAGTGACAGCAAGAAGGTCGTAGAAATCTGCACCAAGTACGCGCAGAAGGGTATGTTCAACATCTTTCTCGCTGTCTTCTTCTCGACCCTTGCGTTCGCATTCATGGAGCCGTTCTTGTTTATTGGCTACCTGTTCTCGATTGCGATCTTCGGCCTGTACGAGGCGATCTTCATGGCCAACGCCGGCGGCGCCTGGGACAATGCGAAGAAAATCGTAGAGGTCGATATGAAACAGAAAGGGACCCCTCTGCACGACGCAACCGTAATCGGAGACACTGTCGGCGATCCGTTCAAAGACACCTCGTCGGTGGCGATGAATCCGGTTATCAAGTTCACGACGCTGTTCGGATTGCTTGCCGTCGAACTCGCCGTGACGCTCGCTTCGAACAATCCAATGCTCACTCACGTGCTGGCCGTCGTATTCTTCCTGGTATCGGTCTTCTTCGTCCACAGATCGTTCTATGGCATGAGGATTGAATCCAAGGTAGAAACGAAGATCGAGGCCATGGTCAGCAACTGATTCCTAACCCATCACCCTTGGTCATCCCCGGTCTGGCGGGGATGACCGGGACGACACCTCCAGGGAACCGGGCATAGTCCGCGGACCTCCCTGGAGGTGAATTATTTAAGCTCCATCAAACTTCCCTGGCGGCACTTGCTCCGAATAGATTGCCGGGAATTGGTTCCATCATCGACTCGCAGAAATCACGAGAGGTCCGACCCTTCCACGAAAGGATTTTAAGACTCAATGCATGCTACTTCTAATGTAAAGAGCGTCTCGTAATCGGGAGGACCGCATGGCCACAATCAAAGCGCATACAGAGTACATGACCCTGACCACGAAGAAGCGCTACGAGATGGTGCACCTGACGCCCCAGGTCGAGGCGATCGTCAAGCGCAGCGGCATCGCCGACGGCCTGTGCTTCGTCTCGCCCATGCACATCACCGCCGCCATCTACGTCAACGACAACGAGGACGGCCTCATCGAGGACATCTCCACCTGGCTCGAAAAGCTCGCGCCTGCATGGCCCGGATACAAGCACCACCGCACCGGCGAGGACAACGCCGACGCGCATCTCAAATCCCTGCTGCTGCACCACGAATCAACCCTCCCCGTGACCAACGGGCGGCTCGACCTCGGCACCTGGCAGCGCATCTTCTACGCCGAATTCGACGGACAGCGAGCCAAGCGAATCATCGTGAAAGTGCTCGGTGTCGCAGAGTAACCGTAGCATCGTATGGATTTCGGCCCCGAAGAGTTAACATCGTAAATACCTGTCCCGCCATAGCAGATCGACGACTCCCGGGGCGCAGCGCACTCCAACCCGCCCACCGAACGCGGGCAATCGAGGAAAGCAGAATGGCCACCAGCACGCAGCACTTCACATCGGACGCCGGCGCAACCCCGGACCAGCGCGAAGCCGTCTTCGACATCTTCCGCCGCTGGGGCTACCTGCAGGCCACGCTCGACCCGCTCGGTCAGTTCCTCCCGCCCGAACCACTCCCCACGCCCGCCCCCGAGGGCGATCTCGCCGCCGAAGCCCGCGCATTCTACTGCGGCAGCATCGGTGTCGAGTTCATGCACATCGCCAGCAACGAGCAGCGCCAGTGGCTGCAGCAGCAGATCGAGCAGAAGCCGCCAACCCCCGACCAGGCGCATATCCTCACCAGCCTCATCCGCGCCGACCTCTTCGAGCAGATCAGCCAGTCGCGCTATCTCGGCACCAAGCGCTTCTCCCTCGAAGGCCTCACCGTGCTAATTCCCTTCCTCGACGCAGTACTCGAGTCCAGCGCGACACTCGGCGTCAACACCGCAGTCCTCGGCATGAGCCATCGCGGCCGCCTCAACGTCATGACCAACACCATCGGCCGATCGCCCGCCGAAATCTTCGCCCGCTTCGAGGACGTCAACCCGCGCAGCGTACTGGGCGGCGGCGACGTCAAGTACCACATGGGCGCCACTGGCCAGTACCGCACCCCCGACGGCAGCACCATCTCCATGCACCTCGTCTCGAACCCCAGCCACCTCGAAGCGGTCGATCCCGTCGCCCTCGGCCGCTCCCGCGCCAAGCAAATCCGCATCTGCGAGGCCGCGCGCACTTCCGATTGCCCCGACCAGGCCGGCCGCAACCAGGTTCTCCCCATCTGCATGCACGGCGACGCCGCCTTCGCCGGCCAGGGGATCCTCGCCGAATGCCTGGTGCTCGGCGCGCTGCAAGGCTACGACGTCGGCGGCACCATCCAGGTCATCGTCAACAACCTGCTCGGCTTCACCGCCATCCCCGAGGAGTCCAACGCCTCCCGCTTCGCCACCGACATCGCCAAGCGCCTGCCTGTCCCCATCTTCCACGTCAACGCCGAGGACGCCGACGCCGTCGTGCGCGTCGCCACCATCGCCGCCCAATACCGCCACCGCTACCACTCCGACGTCGTCGTCGATCTCATCGGCTACCGCCGCCACGGCCATAGCGAAGTCGACGATCCCACCGTCACCCAGCCGCGACGCTACGCCGCCATCAAGGATCACCCGCCGCTCTACAAGCTCTACGCGGAACGCATCGGCGTCGATCCCGGGCCCGAAGTCCAGCGCATTCAGGAGGAGTTCCTCGAGGGCCAGAAGCAGGCCAGCCGCGCCCGCCAGAAAGCCAAGCTCGCTGAACTCCCCGCCTATTGGAGCCCCTATCACGGTGGCCTGCTGCGTCCAGAGGACGACGTCGTCACGGGCCTCCCCGTCGAGCGCGTCTCCGAACTCGCGCGCCTCACCACCGCCGTTCCTCCCAGCTTCCACATCCACCCCAAGGTGAAGAAACTCTTCGAGCAGCGCCTCGAAATGGCCGCCGGCACTCGCGCCTTCGATTACGGCATGGCCGAGCTCACCGCCTTCGCCTCGCTCGTCACCGCCGGAACGCCCGTGCGCCTCAGCGGCCAGGACTCGCAACGCGGCACCTTCAACCAGCGCCACTCCATCCTCGTCGACATCGAGACCGAAGCAAAGTACGTCCCGCTCGCCCACGTCAGCCCGACGCAAGGCCGCTTCGAGGTCTACAACTCCATGCTCTCCGAGGCCGCAGTGATGGGCTTCGAGTACGGCTACTCGCGCGACTATCCCGAAGCGCTCGTCCTCTGGGAAGCGCAGTTCGGCGACTTCGCCAACGGCGCACAGATCATCATCGACCAGTTCGTCGCCGCCGGCGAAGCCAAATGGAACCTGCTCTCCGGCCTCGTGCTGCTCCTCCCGCACGGCTACGAAGGCCAGGGACCCGAGCACTCCAGCGCCCGCATCGAGCGCTACCTCCACCTCGCCGCCGGGGACAACATCCAGATCTGCCAACCCTCCACCGCCGCGCAGTACTTCCACCTGCTGCGCCGCCAGGCCCTGCGCCCCTGGCGCAAGCCGCTCATCGTCTTCACGCCCAAGAGCATGCTGCGCCACCCCGACGCGTCTTCGCAGCTTGCTGACTTTGCCGCCCCGCGCTTCCTCAACGTCATCCCCGACAACTCGGTCAAAGCCCCGCGCCGCCTGCTCGTCTGCTCCGGCAAGATCGGGCACAACCTGCGCGTCGAGCGCGAGAAGCGCAAGGACACCTCCGTCGCCATCCTCTTCCTCGAACAGATGTACCCCTGGCCCGAGCAAGAGATGCAGGCCGCACTCGACCAGCATCCCGAAGCCGCCGAAATCGTCTGGGTGCAGGAGGAACCGGCCAACATGGGCGCGCTCACCTACGTCCTGCCGCACCTGCGCCGCCAGTCCGGCGACCGCGCGGTCATCAGCGTAAAGCGCAGCGCCAGCGCCAGCCCAGCCACCGGCTCCGCCAAAGCCCACGAGATGGAAGAGAAGACCCTCATCGACCTCGCCTTCGGCGCCTAACGACCCGCGCACCGAAGCGTCATTCGGACTGCGCCTTCGCAGTCCAGCATCTCCATACTGGGAACCGTCCACTCCCGCCGCGCGTACCATTTCCTCATGGCGAACATCAGCGCATTCAGAATCTGCTCCACTCTCTGGACCGTCTGGGCCTTCATCTGGCTGCTCTGGGCCTTGCGATCCAAACAGACGCAACAGAGCGAAAGCCTCGCTTCGCTCCTCTCTTACGCCATCCCGGCATGGGCGTCGATGATCCTGATCTTCTTTCCACGCACCTTCGGATCCTGGGGTCACGCCGCAGTCTTCCCCGCCAGCACCGCTGTCGCCGTATCAGGCATCGCGATCACGGCCCTCGGCTTTGCCCTCACCCTGTGGGCACGCTATACCCTCGGCACCAACTGGAGTGGAGCTGTCACCATCAAGGTGGACCACGAACTCATCCGCACCGGCCCTTACCGCTGGGTCCGCCACCCCATCTACACCGGCCTGATCGTCGCCCTCACTGGCACCGCAATCACTCTCAACCAATGGCGCGGTGTGCCCGCGATCTTTCTCCTCTGGCTCGCCTTCACCATCAAGCGCCTGAAAGAGGAACAATTCATGCGCCAGACCTTCGGCGAACAATACGCCGCCTACAGCCAGACCACGGGCGCCATATTCCCGCCACTCCTCCGCCGCAGTTCATAAGCTCACACAGCCGCCAGAATCAATGGACCAGCGCATACCTCGCCAGCCGTCGCGCACGCGTGCGCCGGAAGAAGAAGTAAATGATCACGCTCACCACGGCCGCGTAGGCGCACCACACCGAGGTAAACGCGTACCGCTTCACTTCCATCACCACCAGCAGCCCAACCAGGTTGGCCCAGGCCAGTTCGACCAGCGGCCGGTACCCTGAGAAGAACAGCGACCCGCACGTCGCAATCACGTACAGCACCGCAACCAGCGTCGTGTTAGTAATCACGTTGACGTAAAGAATGCTGTGCGCCTGTTCGGAAATCTGCAGCGGATACGCAATTAGTCCCCACGCCAGGTAAAGCGCCAGCAACCCGCCCAGAATCACGAAGCCCAGCATGCGCCGCCTCTGCCGCTTGGTAGGCTCGATCAGGAAGACGGCGAACGGCAACAGGAATGGCAGAATCCCCTGCGCGTACAGAACGTACGCAGCGCCTGCATTATGCGCCACCTGAAGCGACAGCCTGCCGTCGAGTCCCAGCCACACGAACCCCTCGATGAACTCGTGAATCGCGAAGAGACAAGGCGCCGCAGCCAACAGCAATTCCCGGCGGTCCTTCACCTCGGCCAGCGTAGCCACGCCAACCGCCCCCAGCACCGCACTGCCAACAAAATCGGCGCTAGCCGAAAAACACATGCAACCCTCCCCGCGCACGAACGGCAATCATACGCGAGAGGATTGCCCTCCCGGGTTCGATACGACATGAATGCAACCGAAGCCTCTACCGCGCGTCCTTCACCTGTTGCGTCACCCAGTCCGTCCAGATGGCCTCTTCAATCGGACACATCAACGGCGTTCCATCCAGCACGGCGTTCACAAGATTCTCCACCGCCGGATAGTGCACGTTCGCATGCGGAGGCAGTTGCTCCTCCGTCATCTTCCCATCACTGTCCCGCAATCGCAGCGCCGGCCCATTCAGCGGATCGAGAATGATCTCTCCCTCGACTCCCACCACCCGAAACTGGTCCCGCTGAATTCGCGAGTTCCACCGCACGTCCACCACCGCGTGAACCCCGCCCGCATACTCGATCAGCGTGGTCGCCGAGTCCTCCACCGCCAACTGGTGCAGCGCGTCCGAGAGCAGCCCCGTAGCCCGCAGCGGCCTTCCCAAAAGAAAGTTGCACGCATCAATCCGGTGCGACCCCGTGTCGTACAGCGGCCCCCCGCCCGCAAGCGCCGGGTCCTCCAGCCAGCCTCGGTGCGCACTCTCCAGCCAGCTATGGCAGTTCGCCTCCACCAGCACCGGTTTGCCGATCGCGCCCTCGGCGATCAACTGCCGCGTCCGAATCAGCTTCGGATACAGCCGTCGATAGTACGCAATTCCCAGCAGCCGTCCGGACTCCCGCGCCGCCGTCGCCATCGACTCCGCCTGCGCATAATCCAGCCCGACCGGCTTCTCGCACAGTACATGCTTGCCCGCCCGCAGGCTCGCAATCGTCGCCTCCGCATGCATGGCCACCGGCAACGCCACATACACCGCATCGATCGCCGGATCCCGCAGCGCTTCCGCAAGGTCGGTGAACGCCAACGCGTCAGGATACCTCTCTGCCTTGCTTGGATCGCGCGTCAGCAGCGCATACAGGTTGCTGCGCGGCTCTGCCAGAATCGCCGGCAGCACACGCCTGCGAGCAATATCTCCGATTCCAAGAACCAGCCAGTTCAGCATCTCAGAAGTAAATCACAGTGCGCCACGGGAGCGGGACGCGCAGCGATTGATTCGCGCACGGAAAGCGAAAAAAGGCCCGATCAGGAGATTAATCCTGTTCGGGCCTCCGTGTTTTGCTTGAGGTATGTTCGCAGGTACGGATCGCTCAACGGCCAAGGCCGCCGAACTGTCCCCTAGGCCATGATGCGACGGCGAACCATGCCGGCGAATGCGAGCATTCCGGTACCCATCAACACAAAGCTGCTGGGTTCCGGAGTGGCACCGCCCGTAATTGTGCCGCCATTCACAGTGAACAGCAGATCGGCCGGTGCTCCGCAGCATTCAGCGTAGTCCATGGTGAAGCTGTATTCCCCGGCTGTGGACGCAGTCACGTTGAACGGCGTACTCGTGAAACCGGTTGGCCCTGCTTGATCCAGCACGTTGCCGAAGCCACCCGGAAGTCCCGGCATAGTCACGACGACACCGTCATCATGGCCAACCACGAAAGAGTTAATTCCGGCGTTCAAGAAGGTCTGCCCGGTGAGTACCAACTCCGTGCCGCCCCCGCCCAACGCGAGGGAGTTCGTCCCACCCGCGATGGCCGACGTGAAGCCGTTCGTCTCGTTGAAGTAGGTTGGGTTGTTTAGAAACGAGTTGACGTCGTAGTGCGAGCCGCTGACGAAGTCGACTCCCAGCGAGCCGATGTTGAACTGTGCACTCATCAGGGACGATGCAGCGTTATCAGTGAGATCCCCCGCATTGCCGGGATTAGGTGTATCCAGGTAAACGGTGGCGCTGGTGATCTGTGCGTGACTGGTGGAGGCGACTGCAAGCAGTATTGCCATGCAGGAAAGGAGAGAAATGGCGCGTACGAGTCGATTCATTCGGGTCAACCTCAAGGCGATAAAATCAAACGTTCATTGTTTTGGAACAACCCGATTACCTGCACGTTTTGGTCCAATTTCCTGTCACCCGCACGTTTTGTGCAAAACCCCTATTTTCATATTCTTTCTGGCAACTCAACGCGCCCAAGGCGGCTGCCTGGAGTGTGCAATATTGCACATCCTTGCACATTGTGAGAATGGAATTTCCCCTGAGTCGAGCCTGTCGCCGAGCCATTCCGCAAGGAAGGCCGGGGATCGGCCGGAAAACCCCAAATGACGCTTGCCGTCGCCATAAGGCTACGGGGCGGGCTTGGTCGTGACCGGGGGCGTCGGGTTGGCAACCTCGTGCACGTAAATCTGGTAGGTCGTACTCGGCGGCTCCTCATCCTGGTGCAGCGCCCACACCTGCCTGCGAATCTTGTCGTCCGCCGCCGTAACCCGCTCGCGCGACCGCAGAAAGTCCAGCCACGATTCCATAATGAACGTCTCGTTCAGGTGCTCGGGGTTGATTGCATCGCGATAAATCCCCCAACGCAGCGCGCCGCCACGCATCCGCACCCGGCGCAACCGGTGCACCTGACGCGTGAACTCGGCGTAGTTCTCGACCGGGACCCGGTAGCGAACGGTGATGCGCACAGGCCCGGCCTGCGCTGGATCGCTGGCCTCCGGATCGCCCTCAGGAAACGGCGCGAACTCCGGCACCGCGCGTCGGAACGTATGCGGAGTCGTGTCCGGAATGCCGCCTCGCAGAATGCGGAAGTTTCGCACCAACGGGAACGTGCCCGCAAGACCTCCGGCTGCGCACAACAGCGCGGCGTTCGTGCTCCACCGCTGCGCAATCATCCCCCACAGCACCGAACCCAGCGCCAGCCCGCCCTGGAACGTCATCAGGTACGCGCCCAGTGCTCGCGCCTGCACCCACGCCGGCACGGACATCTGCACCGAAGTATTCAGCGACGCCATCGTGCTCGTCCAGCAGAAGCCCGCCAGGATCAACGTCGCAATGATGATGGATGGCCGATGAACCCGCGCCAGAACTACCAGCGTGAACACGCTGTAGAACGTCGCGCACAGGATGATCTGGTCCGTCGAAAGACGCCGCCGCACATGCGTCAGCGTGAACGCGGCCGTCACCGCGCCCAATCCCAGCGAGCCGTTCAGAATGCCGTAGCCCAGCGCACCCTGGTGCAGGTCATTGCGCGCAACCACCGCCAGCAGCGCCCACACCGCCGAAAAGAAAAATGTAAACGTCAACGCGCGCAGCAGCGACGCCTGCAGGTTCGGCGCATGGCGCACATAACGTAGCCCCGACCGAATCGACGCCGCCATCCGCTCCGACGGCAGCGCCGACTTGAACAGTGGAATCCGCTTCCAGTTCACCAGCACCCAGATCACACCCGCGAACGAAACGGAGTTCAGCAGAAAGACATACGCCGTGCCGGTATCGGTCCGCTTGAACGCCGCAACCATCAGCCCGCCCAGCGCCGGCCCCACCGCGCGCGCAATATTGTTCGACGCAGCGTTCAGCGACACGCTGTCCGGGATCAGTTTGCGCGGCACCAGTTCCGGCACAATCGCCTGCCACGCCGGATTGTTCATCGCCGACCCGATGTTCAGCAGAAACGTAAACGCCAGCAGCGACCACGGCGAGATGTGTCCTAGAAACGTCAGCACCGCCAGCACCGCAACCGACCCCAGCATCCAGCTCTGCCAGAAGATCAGCAGCCGCCTCCGGTCGAGCAGGTCCGCCGTCGCTCCCGCCAGCAAGCCCAGCGCCAGCACCGGCAGGCTGGCCGCCGTCTGCATCAACGCAATCAGCAGCGGCGACGACGTCAGCGACGTCATTAGCCACGTGCCCGCCGTATCCTGCATCCACGTGCCTACGCTGGACACGGTCGAAGCAATCCAACGATCGCGAAACAACGGAATCCGCAGCGGGGCGAACCCGCTTAGAGCCTTCTGCGGAGCTGTGTCCTCCGCCGCAAATGGAGTTTCTAGAGGCACTATCTCTATTGTATGGATGCGGAAACCCGAGTTGACCTCCGCTCCAATTCGCCTCTCAGAGGCTGCTGAAAAAGCTGTGGTTTGCGCATTTCGGATTAGCGTGGGGTTTCAACTCCACGAATAAGCTGCTTCGAACCAATTGGGGTTTTAACCCCGGGCCTTCGTTTCGCAGGCCACGGATACTTTTTCATCCCCCCTCTCAGCCCGTCACACCAACCACGCCCATCATCCGGCCCGCAAAACCACTCTCCCCGCGATGCGAAAAATACTTCGGCCGCCCACCCACACGCGCGCACGCCGAGCACTCCCCCACCACCGTAATCCGCTTCGCCTTCAGCCCCGCATCCAGCAACTGCCGCCGATTCGCCTCCCACAAATCCAGGTGAATCTGCGGCCCGATGTTCGAGTGCCCCGGAGCCCGCGCCGTCAAAAACAGTAGCGGATACTTATCCCGCACCGGGTCCGAGTCATACACCTCCGAAAACAACTCCGGCGCATACGCAAACTGCGACTCAAACTCGAACCGCACCTCTTCCCCCACCGAGTAGCAGCACGCCCCAATCGAAGGCCCCACCACGGCAATCAAATCCTCCGGCCGCGACCCATATCGCAGCCGCATGGTCCCAATCCCCCGCTCCACAATCCGCTTCAACGTCCCCCGCCAACCCGCATGGAACGCCGCCACCGCCCGCCGCCGCACATCCGCCACCAGCACCGGAACGCAGTCCGCCACCTGCACCCCCAGCATCACCCCCGGCACATCGGTCATCATGCCGTCTCCCCGGAGCACCGCGCGCCCGTCCGGAGTTTCCAACACCGGCTGCCCCATAACCTGCTTTTGAGGTGTCGGAGAGGCCGCCACCACTCCGTCCTCCACTCCCTCACGCCCAATCACCCGAATTAGCCCCGAATGGAACTGCCGCAGCGTCACCAGCCTGCCTGCCTTGCTCCCGGCCACGGCCCGAAGAAACCGCCGCCGGTTCTCCGCCACATTCGCGGCCTCGTCCTCCTTCGTCCACCCCAGGTTCAGCGTTCCCTTGCCGGTCCCCTCGTCGTAGATCGACGACACTCCCCCCGCCCGTGCACTAAACCCATGGCGCAGCCATGCATACCGCTCCCACCCCGGCGCCTGGACCACCTTCGCCCTGCCCGCAGTCACCGGTTTCGCCAACTTCAGCCGTCCCAGCCGCTCGCCACCCTCCCAGGTTCCCGTCAGCGTCTTCCGCCGCCCATGGCCCAGCCCCACGGACGCCAACAGCTCGTCCACCTTCTCAATCGCCTCTGCACTCTCAACCCAGCTCATAACTCACTCATTCTAAAATATCTTATGCCCAACGTCATTCCGTGATAGACTCCACCCCGGAACACCTTTGCCTCACCGTCGTCGCTCTAAGTTACTGAATCGACGAATTCTCAGCTATCCCGAACTCCAGATCGATTCCGTAGCAAACCCGCGAAACTCCTTAATTCCGTCAAGTAATTTGTATTTAAGCCGACTGCTCTGTAAGATACGCGATTGCGCCCATGAGATCGAATGTACCCACCGCAGCGTTCAATATCCTCCGCTCCCGCATCAGCAAGGTGTGCGTCGCCATCATCGGCTCCACGTCCGCCGAGATGATCGAAAAGGCCTCCTCCGTGGTCAAGGAGTCGCCTTTCCTCGAATTCCGCCTCGACTACCTGGAGAAGCCGCTCCTCGCCCTGCCCAAGCTCAAGCAATTCCTGACCGACAACACTGCCGCAACCGCCATCGCCACCTGTCGCCGCGCGGCCAACGGAGGCAAGTTCACCGGCAACGTCGCGGCCGAAATGGAGGTTCTCACCAAGGCAGCGGCCTCCGGCTTCCACGTCGTCGACCTCGAACTCGAGTCCGCCGAGTCCCTCAAAAAGGCCGACCTGCAGCACCTCCGCGACACCGGCGTCGGCCTCATCATCAGCCATCACGACTTCAACGCCACCAAGGACCTCGACGCCACCTTCGCGCGCATCGAGCGCTTCGCCCCCGACTTCGTCAAAATCGTCCCCACCGCCAAGTCCCTCTTCGACAACGTCACCCTCATCCGCTTCCTCGAGCGCATGAACGACCACACCAACATCATCGGCATCTGCATGGGCGACGCCGGCATCATCTCCCGCGTCCTCGGCGTCCGCGCCGGCTCGGCCTTCACCTTCGCCGCCGCCACCTCCGGGGAAGAGACCGGCCCCGGCCAGATCGCAGCCCGCACCCTGCTCGAAACCTACCGCATCGACCACGTCGACGCCGCCACCAAGGTCTACGGCGTCGCCGGCAACCCCATCCGCTCGTCGCTCTCGCCCATCATGATGAACACGGCCTTCCGCCGCGAAACCGTCAACGCCGTCTACCTCGCGCTACAGACCACGCGCCTCTCCGACCTGCTCAAACTCGTCTACGAGATTCCGGTCCAGGGCGTCTCCATCACCATGCCGCTCAAGGAAGAGATTCTTTCCCACCTGGAGCAGACCGACCCCCTGTCCGCCAAAATCGGCGCGGTCAACACCATCCGCCTGCTGGACGGCAAACTCTACGGCTTCAACACCGACGTCGCCGGCATCGTGATTCCGCTGGAGAAACGCCTCTCCCTCCGCGGCGCCAAGGTCCTCATCCTCGGAGCAGGCGGAGCCGCGCGTGCCGCCGTCTTCGGCCTCCGCGACCGAGGCGCCGAAGTCTTCATCCTCAACCGCACGCCCGAAACCGCGCAGAAACTCGCCCGCCAGTCCGGCTCCAAGACCATCAAGAAGGAGGCGCTCGCCAAGACCTCCTTCGACGTCATCGTCAACGCAACGCCCGTCGGCATGGCCGGCATCAAGGCCGCGCCGCTGCTCGAAGCCAAGGACCTCAACACCCGCCTCGTGTTCGACCTCGTCTACAACCCGCTGGAGACGCCGCTCATCCGCATGGCTCGCCAGGCGTCCATCCCCATCATCACCGGGGTCGAAATGTTCGTGCAGCAGGGCGCGCGCCAGTTCGAAATCTTCACCGGCAAGCCCGCTCCCGAAGAAGAGATGTTCCGCGTCGTCCTCCACGCGCTCCGCCAGCAAAACGAAGCCGCAGCAGCCGAGAACCCCGAGCCCGCCCCCAAAGCCGCAAAGTCGTCGTCCGCCAAGCCCGTCGCCGCAAAAGCTGCCCCCGCCAAACATGCCCCTGCCAAGCCAGTTGCGAAATCCGTCGCCAACCCCGCCGCTGCAAAGAAGTCTGCAAGGCCTACCGGCGGCAAGAAAAAGTAACCCCTCCCAACCGTCTTCCTCACCGCGACCGCGCCGCAGCGATGGCTTCCAGGTTAGCCAGCTCCGGCTTCTAGGTAAGCCAAGGCTTCAGCCTTGGCCCTCTACCCGCCTTAGGAAAGGGGCTTCAGCCCCCGGGGTACGCCTCTCTCGACCGCCTCACCCTCGCCCTTACACCGCAACCCGCTTCAACAACTTATTCGCGCTGCGAAACCACGGCCGCTCCCGCCGCCGCAGATACCCCGGCATATTCGGCTTCTTATCCAGCACCTTCTGAGCCCACTCCCGCGCCTCGGCGTTCTTCCCTTCCGACGCCAACAAATCCGCAAAGTTCAAATACGTCTCCGACGCCACCGACCGCGCCGTCACCTGGCGAAACAAGGCCTCCGCCCGCTCCTTCTGCCCAATCTGCGCATACGCATGCGCCAGCAACCCACCGGCGCGATAAAAATCGTACTCCGGCTCCTTGTCCACCACACGCTCCAGATCGGGCACCGCCGCAGCCGCATCGCCCATCTGCAGCGCGCAGGCCCCGCGCCGGTAGAACGCATCCAACGTATCCGACCGCGCAGCAATCGCCCGATCGAACGCAGCCCGCGCCAGCGCGATCCGGCCATCCTCCATGTATAGATCGCCCAGCTCTTCGTAGTTCCCCGCCGAAGGATTATCGTGCACCAACCCTTCGAGCTCTCGAATCCGCTTGCGCCGCGGAAACATCTTCATCGACCCGCGCAGCAGCCCCAAATCCGGCAGTGCCTCGGCAAAGATGTACACCAGCGCCCCAATCGGCCCCAGAAACAGAATCACCCAGATCCAATACGTGTCCGGCCGCCGCCGAATAAAGTGGATGATCGCCACGGCCTGGAGCAGGTAGCCCCACGGATAAAAGTATCCGTTCAGAAGTCCAAACATCCCCATGCGGTGAATATCCTCGCTGGTCAGATTACACGCAGCAAGCCCGCACGCAAATCAGAAACTGGCAACCTGGCACCCTTACCCCTCCACAGGCTCGTTCCCAGTTCTTCCCTCGCCCACCAGCACGTAGTACAGCAGAGCCTCCAGCGACATCTGAGCAAGTTTCTCCACATCGACCATCCTCTTCGACTCCTTTCCTGGCCGCGCGTCATCCGGCGTGTCCGGCCCGTCCAACTCCGTCCTCTGTATTGTCTGCATCTCGTGGCCCCCTAAACCGCGGGCTTCTGCTCCGGCCCCGGCTCGCTCTTCGATCCAAATCCGCAACCCCACCGTCCCCGCAGCCCTGCCTGAAACCGCTCGCGTTCTTCCGGACTCATCTCCATCCATCGCTCTGCCATGCGGTGCTTCCATCTACGATCTCCGCATCCACCACCGTGCCGGTGAAATCCACCAAACAGTATCTTGCCCAGCACCAGCAGCCCAAGCGCCTGCAGAAATGTCACGGGCTTCAGCCCAAAGATCGCAGGCATCAGCCAGTTCCAAAGCTGCATAATCACATACCCAAACACATTGATCGCCACCGTCACGATCACAAAGATCTTCAACACCCGCAAAAACCGATTCCTCTTCATACCGTTCTCCTCAATTCACTCCAAACTCTTCCTTCAACTCCTGCAGCCGCTCGCGCAGATGCAGCACCGCATATCTCTTGCGCGAGAGCAGCGTATTTACGCTCGTCCCCGTTTCTTCCGCAATCTCCTTGAAGCTCTGCCCCATCCACTCATGCGCCACAAACACCTCGCGCTGCTCTTCCGGAAGCTCATTGAGCGCCTCATCCAGAGCCTCCAACAGCACGCCGCGCGCATACATCGCATCCGGCCCCGCATCCGGCGAAGGCAGCAAATCCTCCAACTCCCGGCCGCCGTCCTCGTCCTCCACCGGCTCGTTCAGCGACACCGCCTTCTTCCGCCGAAACAAATCCGTAATCCGATTCCGCGCCACCCGGTAAAGCCACGCCGACACCTGCTCCACCGGCTTCATCATCCGGTAGGCCGCCGTCAACTCATAAAACACATCCTGCAGCACATCCTCCGCATCGCCGATATCCAGCACCCGCTTGCGAATGAAACTCCGCAGCCGCGGCTCATCCCGCTCGACTGCCTCGGCAATCAACTGGTCCTGCTCGTCGATCGTCCAATCCCGGCTGGCCATCCAACTCCTCTGCTCTCACCGCGCCCGATCAGCGCCTACCTCTGTTAACGGAGGAGCAAGCAAAATATTGTACGCAGCCCGCAATTCCCCAGTTCACCTACCGCTCATAACTCATAGCTCATAGCTGAATTGCGAAAAACGTCGTAGCTGAAAGCCGTTCACCGACTGCGACCGCCGAAATCAAAAAGCCCTTTGCCGTTGCACCGCATCACTGACTGACAACTGACAACTTCTTCTTATCGCCCCAGCCGCAGCACCGGCAGCAAACTCGAATAATCATCCGTCCACAACCGCAGCCGCGCCTGCCTCCGGATCGGCATCGCCACCGCCGCCACACCCGGCCGCTCGAAGAACCCCGCATCCGCGCTCACCAGCACCCAGGTCGCGCGATACGCCCCCTCCGCCGGCACATCCATACTCTCCACCACCCGCGCCTGCATCCCCTCCGCATCCGCCAGCCGCCCAATCTCCGGCGCCAGGTTCAGGTACGAGTTCGACACATGGAACGCCACCACTCCACCCGGCGCCAGGTGCCTGCGATACACCTCCATCGCCTCCCGCGTCAGCAGATGCAGCGGAATCGCATCCCCCGAAAACGCATCCACCACCAGCACGTCGAACCCCTGCGGAGCCTCGCGCTTCAACGACGCCCGCCCATCGCCATCGACCACTGTAATAGCCGCCGGCGAGTCGTGCAGATACGTAAACAGATTCCGCGCAATCGGCTCCACCAGCGGATTGATCTCGTAAAACCGAAACCGATCGCCCGCCCGCCCATACGCAGCCAGCGTCCCCGCCCCCAGCCCGATCACGCCCACATTCTTCGCGCGCTCCTCGCAACAGTTGCGCAGCGCCACGCCAACGCCCGAATCCGTCCCGTAGTACGTAGTCGGAACCAGCCTGCGCCCAGCATCCGTCATCTGCATCCCGTGCCGGATCCTCCCATTCATCAGCACCCGCACCGGCCCCGTCCCAGTCGAAGCACTCCCGTCCGCGTTCTTACTCGCGACTGCGCCGCCCTGGTCATCGAAGTCCGCCGCTGTCACCCGCAGCGAGCCATAAAAATTCCGCGCCGTCATCAACGCATGCCGCTGAACTTCGACATGCAGCAGCACCGCCAGCCCCAGCAGCAGCACGCTCCCCGTGCACCACAGCACACGCAGCGCCCATCCGTCCTCCCAGGTCACCACCGCCGCCAGCACCGCCGTTACCGCAAACGCAATCGCCAGATCGTAATTCGCCCGAAAAATCACCGGACTCGCAACGCCCACAAAGAAAGTCCCCACCACCCCGCCCGCCGCCACCAGCAAGTAGAACACCGTACTCTGCTCCGCCTTCTCCGGCCGCAACCGGTACACCTCCGCATGCAGGAACCAGCACGCCACAAAAATCTCGATCAGATAAAATAGAACCCCCAGCCCCACCGGCAAACTCATATCCATCTTCGACAGCGCATACCCCAGGCTCGCCAGCATCACCGCCAGAAACCGCCCCACCACCCATCGCCGATACAGCCCCGGCAGCTCAAACGCCAGGATGAACGTCACCAGGTACGTCGCCAGCGGCAAAATCCAAAGCAGCGGAATCGCCGCAATGTCCTGGCTCAGATGGCTCGTCACCGCGCTCAACTGCATCGCCGCCCCCATCGGCAACAGGAACCACATCCACCTCCTCCCCGCTCCCAAAGCGGCGTCATCCCGACCGGAGTCACTCACAGTCTCATCGTGAGTGGCGGAGTGGAGGGACCCCCGCATTTCGTCTTTGTCCACGCGCCCCTTAACCCCCAACCACCCGCACATCCCCGCATACACCACAAACCCCACCATCCACCAATCCCGCTGCATCGCCAGCGTCATATGCGGCTCGATCACCAGCGGATAAGCCGCCAGCGCCAGCAACGAGCCCGCATTCGACAGCGCGAACAGCCGATATGGCACCCCGCCGCCCTCACGCCTCGCCCACCATACCTGCAGCAGCGGGCTGGTCGACCCCAGCATCAGGAAGGGCAGCCCGATCGTCGTACCCAGCATGCCAAAGATCGTCGTCACCGGATGCTCCGACGCTGACGCACCGAAATCAACCTCGATCCCCATCGACTGCGACACGATCCCAAACGCCCACCGCATCACCAGCAGCATCGCAGCCGCGCTCAGCAGCATTACATGCACGCGCACCGTTCCCCGCCGCGCCATCCAGTGCGCATACAGATATCCCAGCAGCAGCACCGCCTGGAAGAACACCAGGCACGTCACCCACACCGCCGACGATCCGCCCAGTACCGGCAGCAACTGCTTCGCCGCCATCGGCTCCACCACAAACAGCAGGAACGCCGAAAGAAACACAACTCCGCCATACATCACGCGCAAACGAGCCATAACCTGTGCCACCAGAATAGCCTCACCCGGAACTGGCTCGAAACGTCGCACAGCCGACCCCCGATAAACTTTTGACAAGCCCTCAGCAAACCCGTGACAAGCCGCCTGCGTCCATCTGGTAGAACTCTTTGCCAGATGCCCGATCTCAAGGTGCAAGCCCTCAACACGGCGGGCGGCCTCAAGCCCTTTCGCGAGTTGCGCGCGACCGAACTCGACGCACGCACCCTCCGTGAGCAGATGCTCGCCCAGGGCTACGTCCTCATCCGCAACCTCCTCTTCCCCAAGGACCTCAACCGGCTCCTCACTGAAACGACCCACATCCTTTCCGCCGCCGGATGGCTCGACCCCACGCGCGACCCATTCGAACGCATTGCCAAGCCCGGCTTGGCCTTTACCAACGCCGACCCACCCTTCAAGCGCGTCAGCGACCAGGTCTTCAACCTCGAGACCTTCCACGCCCTCCCCCATCACCCCGTCCTGCGCCAGATGATGCAGCTCCTCGTCGGCCCGCACCTGCTCGTCCACCCCAAGCCCATACCCCGCCTCGTCTTTCCCTCCCCCGCCAGGTTTTGCCCCA